>Ga0326597_10004137_pt1 | contig 20525 bp, 23 predicted proteins | sample RVTome_12_FD_203789 | JGI IMG/M metagenome (GOLD analysis project Ga0326597, IMG submission 203789) | Soil microbial communities from uranium-contaminated site in the Upper Colorado River Basin, Wyoming, United States - RVT100D185 | ecosystem: Environmental > Terrestrial > Soil > Contaminated >...
GGGGAGAGGGCAGGGTGAGGGAGAGAGGTAGTTCGGTGACCACGCGGCGGATCCTGGCGCGGGCCGGCGAGCCTATCCAGTGAGTTCCATCTTCACCGAGGAGCACGGGATGCTGAGGAGGAGCGTGCGTGCCTTCGTGGAGAAGGAAGTCGTGCCGTGCGTGGACGAGTGGGAGGCGGCGGGGCAGATTCCGAAGGCTTTCTGGCGGCGGCTGGGGGAGCTGGGCTTCCTTGGGCTGGAGTTCCCGGTGGAGTACGGCGGGGCGGGCGGTGATTTTCTCTCGAGCGTGGTGCTGGGCGAGGAGATGGCCCGCTGCCGCTCTGGCGGTGTGGCGTTCAGCGTGCTGGTGCACACGGACATGTCCTCGCCCTGGCTCACCCGCTACGGGACGGAGGCGCAGAAGAAGAAGTACCTCCCCGGCATCATCAACGGCGAAACGGTCTGCGCGCTGGGGATCACGGAGCCGGCGACGGGATCCGACATGGCGAATCTCTCCACACGCGCCGTGCGGAAAGGCGACCGCTACCTGCTCACGGGCAGCAAGATCTTCATCACCAACGGCGTCTACGGCGATCTCTACTTCGTCGCGGCGCGGACGGCTGCGGGGACACCCGAGCGGCGCCACAACGGTATCTCCATGTTTCTCGTCGAGCGGGGGCTGCCCGGCTTCGAGGTGAGCCGCAAGCTCGACAAGATGGGCATGCGCGCTTCCGACACCGCCGAGCTGGCCTTCCACGACTGCCCCGTGCCGGCGCAGAACCTGCTGGGCGTCGAGGGCCGCGGCTTCCAGCAGCTCGCCGCCGGCCTCCAGCGCGAGCGCATCATGGCGGCGGTGCTGGCGCTCTCGGGCGCGTCGCAGGCGCTGGAAGACACGATGGCCTATCTCCGCGAGCGCCAGGCCTTCGGCGAGTCGCTGAGCCGCAAGCAGGCGCTGAGGCATAAGGTGGCCGACATGGGCGCCGAGATCGAGGCCGCGCGCCATCTGGTCTACCGCGCCGCGGCGTGCTACAACGCGGGCGAGGACTGCATCACCGAGGTCTCCATGGCCAAGCTTTTCGCGACGGAGGTCGCCAACCGCGTCGCCTACCAGGCCGTCCAGCTGCACGGCGGCTACGGCTATATGAGCGAGTTCCCGGTGGAGCGCTTCTTCCGCGACGTGCGCCTCTGGACCATCGCCTCGGGCACGTCGGAGATCATGAAAGAGATCATCGCCAGGAGGCTTCTGTGACGGCGACGCTGACGATGGACGGCGCCGTCGCGCGCCTGACGCTCGAGCGGCCCGAGGCGCTCAACGCCCTCAATCGCTCCATGGCCCAGGCGATCGAATCCTGCCTGAAACGGCTTGAGGCGGCCGCGGCCGTTACCGTGGTCATCGTGGCGGGCAGCGGCCGTGCCTTCTGCGCCGGCGCCGACATCTCTGAGATGCCCACGCTCTCCGCGGCGGAGGCTGAGGCCGGCGCCGAGCGATGGCAGCGCATTGTCGCCGGCTTCGCCGCGCTGCCGCAAGTGACCATCGCCGCGGTCCACGGGCATGCGCTCGGCGGCGGCTGCATGCTCGCCGCCGCGCAGGATCTTCGCGTCGCGGACACTTCCGCACGCTTCGGGCTGCCGGAGGTGACACTCGGCTTCCCGCCGGGCTGGGGCATCGCCCGTCTCGTGGATGTGCTCGGGGGCGCGCACGCGCGCGACCTGATCCTCACCGGGCGGACCATCGACGCGGAGGAAGCCCTCCGCCTTGGCCTCGTGATCCGGGTCGTGCCGGCAGGCGCTCTCGATGCCGCTGTCGCCGAGCTGGCCCGGCAGGTGGCCGCGCACCCACGAGGCGGGCTGGCGGCCGCCAAGTCCGCCATCGCCGGGATCCGGGCGGGGCGGCCGGGTGGTGAGACGCGATCGTTCGCCGCGCTCCGCACCGATACGGCGTCGCAGGCCCGCATCGCCCGCTTCCTCGAACGCAAGCGCACTCGCAGACCCTGAGAGGACACTCCATGGCTCCCAAGCTCCCGCTGCTGTACACCCACGTGATGGGCAGCCACGGCTTCCCCGGCTGGTTCTGGACCGCGCTCGACAAGATCAAGGCGGAGGAGTACGGGCAGACCGACGTCAGGGAGGCCTTCGACGACGCGACCCAGCTGGCCATCCGCGACCAGGAGCGGGCCGGCATCGACGTGATCTGCGACGGCGAGATGCGCCGCTTTTTCTTCGTCCAGACCTTCTACGGCAAGATGGAAGGCCTCGAAACGCTCGAGCCGTTGAGAAAGACCGGGCTCTACGCCTACGACAGCGTGCCGCGCTACCGGCCCACGCGGAAGATCACGGTGCCCAAGGGCCTCGGCACGGTTGACGAGTTCAAGTACCTCAGGACTCAGACCGACAAGCCGGTCAAGGCGACCTGCCCCGGCCCCGTGACGCTGTCGATCCACGTCCAGACGCGGCCGGGCGACGCCTATAAGAACGACCGACTGGCGCTCTGCTGGGACCTGGTGCCGGCGGTCAACGCCGAGCTCAAGGCGCTGGCGGCCGCCGGCGCAGACTGGATCCAGGTGGACGAGCCGTCGGCCGCCATCGTGCCCGGCCAGGCGCCCGAGTACGTCAAGATGTTCAACGCCTGCGTCGAGGGCGTGAAGGCGAAGATCGGCTACCACGTCTGCTTCGGCAACCTGCTCTCGCGCCCGCGAGGCAAGCGGAGCTACCGCTGGATGTTCCCGGCGCTGCTCGAGACCAAGTGCCAGCAGTTCGTCTTCGAGTACGCCAATCGCGAGATGGCCGAGATCGAGATGTGGAAGGAGATCGGCGTGGATCGCGAGGTCGCCTGCGGGGTGATTGACGTGAAGTCCTTTTACATGGAAACTCCCGAGGACATAGCGGAGCGGGTCCGCCTCTGCCTCAAGTACATTCCCGCCGAGCGACTGTCGCTGATTCCCGACTGCGGGTTCTTCCCCGTGCCGCGGTGGGTGGCGTTCGAGAAGCTCAAGCGGCTGGCGGCCGGGGCCCAGTTGGCGCGCAAGGAACTGAACGGCTAACTCTCAATGACGAGGGAGGATAACATGGCGACGACGAGGCGCGAGTTCCTCAAGGTGGCGGGCGGCGCGGCGGCCGCAACGGCGGCCGGCTTCCCGGCCGTGGCGCGTGCCCAGGCCAAGCCGGGCGTGCCGTCAGACCCGGTCAAGATCGGCATCCTCGCGATCCGCGCGGGCATCGCGGCGCCCGTCGGCACCGCCGGCCTGCGCGGGACGGAGTGGTGGGCAGAGCGGGTGAACAAGTCCGGCGGCATCCTCGGCCGCCAGGTCCAGCTGATCGTGGAGGAGGAGTCCAACCCCAAGGACACCGTCGAGCGCTACCGCAAGCTCATCCTCCAGGACAAGGTCGAGGTGGTCATCGGCGGCATCTCCACGGGCGTGACGCTGGCGCTCGGGGCCGTCGCCGAGGAGATGGAGACGCCGTGGCTCTCCTGGGACGGCACGACCCAGAAGGGCGTGGAAGAGACCATGCCCAACCCCAAGTGGGCCTTCAAGAGCGTGGACAACGAGGTCGAGGCCATCGTGGCCGGCCAGCTCACGCGCAAGTATTTCAAGGGCGTCCAGACCATCGCAGGCATCAACAACGACTACTCCTACGGCCACGACTGCTGGGAGACCTACCAGGCCGTGCTCAAGAAGCTCGGCATGAACGTCAAGCCGGTGCTGGAGCTGTTCCCCAAGCTCGGCGTCACCGACTTCACCTCGCACATCGCCGCGATCCAGCAGGCCAAGCCCGACCTGCTCATGAGCTCGTTCTGGTCGGGCGACGCGACCATCATTCTGAAGCAGGCGGCGGCCGTCGGCCTCTTCAAGAACATGAAGGGCGTCTTCACCACGGCAGGCGGCGTCCACGACTCGCTCAAGAAGGAGTTCACCCCCGAGGGGCTCTTGCTGGGCTACAACACCATGTACTTCGACGACCCGAAGGGCTCGCCGCTGCTGAAGCAGTTCGTCCGCGAATACAAGGCGAAATACAACGAGTACCCTGCCTACGAGTCCGACCACGCCTACTTCAACATCGAGTCCTACAAGGTCGCGGTCGAGAAGGCGTACGCCCAGACCAAGCAGTGGCCGACCAAGGCGCAGGTAGTCAAGGCGCTCGAGGGCATCGAGGCCCAGTCGCTTTCGGGCACGCGCTCGTGGCGGACGGACCACATCCAGATGTGCAGCTTCTACCAGGGCCTGACGACCCACAAGAACAACTACGACTTCGTCACCATCAACCCCATCGAGGTGGTCTCCACCAAGACCGCGATGAAGCCCGCGGGCTCCAAGCTCCTCGACTGGATCAACGGCTGGAAGATCTGATCTCCCACCGCCCCTCACCCTGCCCTCTCCCCCCCACGGGGGAGAGGGTTGCGTTGTGATCCATCCGTGATCACGAACCTCGTGAACATCCTGATGGGCGGCGTGTTCCACGCCGCCATCCTATTCCTGGTGGCGGCGGGCCTCCAGGTGGTCTTCGGCGTGCAGAAGATCTTCAACCTCGCCTGCGGGTCCTTCTACGCGCTCGGCGCGTACACCGGAGTCTCGGCCGTCGGGTACTTCACGGGGCACGGCGGGCCGCCGGCGCTCTTCATCGTGCCGCTGGCGCTTGGCGGCCTCGCGGTCGGCCTCATAGGCGTTGTCGTCGAGCGCGGCCTCCTCCGCTTCGTCTACGACCGCGACGAGACCTTCCAGCTCCTGCTGACCTTCGCGCTGGTCCTGATGCTGGAGGACCTGATTCGCATGACCTGGGGCACGGCGCCCGTTTCGACGGGCGGGCTCTACCTCAACTATGGGCAGGCGCGGATCCTGGGTGCGACCGTGCCCGTCTACAACCTGATCGTCATCGCCGCCAGCCTCGCCATCGCCCTCGGCATCGGGTGGCTGCTCTCACGCACGGTTTTCGGCCGCATCATCCGCGCCTCCGCCGATAACCGCGAGATGGCCGAAGCGCTCGGCGTGGACATGCGATGGGTGTACGTGCGCGTCTTCACGCTCGGCACCATGCTGGGAACCCTGGGCGGCGCGCTCGTGATCCCGGCGACGGCGGCCATGAGCGAGATGGGGATCGAGCTGATCGTGGAGGCCTTCGCCGTGGTCGTGATCGGGGGCCTCGGCAGCATGCGCGGAGCCTTCGTCGGCGCTCTCGTCGTGGGCATTCTCCGCTCGGTCGCCATCTCGGTCTATCCCGAGCTCGAGATGCTGCTGATCTACCTCATCGTCATCGCCGTGCTCCTCTGGCGTCCCCGCGGGCTCTTCGGGGCGGCTGCCGCGTGAGGACTCCCGTCGTACTTGGCCTCCTGGGAGTCGCCATCGTGTTGCTCCCGGTCGCGGCACCGACCTACTACGTCACGCTCATGCTGCCCTTCATGGCATACGGCGTCGTCCTGTTCGGGCTCAACCTCCTCTTCGGCTACACGGGGCTCGTCTCATTCGGCCACGCGCTCTTCATCGGCATCGGCGCCTACACGGGCGCAGTCCTGACAACCCATCTCGGCGTGCGCCACATGGAGCTGATCCTCCCGGCCGCCGCGCTCGCGGCCGCGGTCGTCGCGGCGCCCGTCGGCGCGCTCTGTGTCCGCTACGTCAAGATCTACTTCGGCATGCTGACACTGGCCTTCGGCATGGTCTTCTACACCTTTCTGCTCAAGTTCTACAAGCTGACGGGCGGCGACGAGGGCATGCGCATGCTTCGCCCCTACCTCCTCGGCAGCGAGTGGACGGGGTTCTCCAAGACGGCGTATCTGGTCGGGCCGTACTATTACTTCTCTCTCGCGGTGCTCGTGCTGGCGACCCTCCTCATGTGGCGCATCGTCCGGTCGCCGTTCGGGCTGTGCCTCAAGACCATCCGCGACAACCCGCTGAAGGCCGAGAGCCTCGGCGTCAGCGTGCCGCGCTACCGCTGGTACGCTTTCATGATCTCCGCGATCTACGCGGCCGTGGGCGGGGCGCTGCTGGCCACGCCGACGGGCAACGTGGACCCGACGCTCGTCTACTGGACGCACTCGGGCAATATCGTCTTCATGGTGCTGCTGGGCGGCTTCTCGTCCTTCTTCGGCCCCCTCCTGGGCGCCTTTGTCTTCATCTTCCTCCAGGACACTGTCATGTCGGTCTTCCCCTATTGGCGGCTCATCTTCGGCGCGGTGCTCGCCTTCATCGTGATCTTCGCCCCGGGCGGGCTCCTGGGGCTCTTTGGCCGCCGGCGGCCCGTCGAGGTCTCGCGCGCGTGATCCTCGAGGCGCGGGAGATCCGCAAGCTCTACGGCGCTTACGTGGCGCTCGACGGCGTGAGCCTGTCGATCCGCGAGGGCGAGTTCGTCTCCATCATCGGCCCGAACGGCGCAGGCAAGTCCACGCTGATCAATGTGCTGACGGGCGTTCTCGAGCCGAGCGCCGGCACCGTGCGCTTCCAGGGCAAGGACATCGGCGGCATCGGGACGGTCGCACTCACACGACTCGGCATGGCGCGGAGTTTCCAGCTCGTCCAGATCTTCCCCGAGCTGACGGTGCTCGAGACGCTCCAGGCCGCCACCGTTTCGCGGCTCGGGCGCGGCGCCAGGCTCTTCGCCTCGCTCGCGGGCGACAGCCAGGTCCAGGCCGGCGCGCTCGAGGTCGCTTCGCTCTTCGGTCTCTCCGACAAGGCTCACGCGCTCGCGCGCGAGCTGCCCCAGGGCGATAAGAAGCTCCTCGACGTCGCCTCGGCCTTCGCGCTACGCCCGGAGATCATCCTGCTGGACGAGCCGACGAGCGGCGTCAGCACCGCGGACAAGCACGCCATCATGGAGATCCTGGTGGGCGCGGCCAAGCGCATCGGCCTGCGCGCGATCATCCAGGTCGAGCACGACATGGACATCGTCTTCGGCTACTCGGACCGCATCATCGCGCTCCACCAGGGCAAGGTGCTGGCCGACGCGACGCCGGCCGAGATCGAGGCCGACGCACGCGTGGTGGACATGGTCGTCGGGAGGCGCCGGCACTAGCCATGCTCGCTGTCCAGGAGATCGACGTGTTCATCCAGGCAAGCCACATCCTGCGGCGCGTCTCGCTCGAGGTGCGGGAGCGCGAGGTGGTCTGCCTCGTCGGGCGGAACGGCGCGGGCAAGACCACGACGCTCCGGACCATCATGGGCTACCATCGCCCCCGGGGCGGCGGCATCCGCTTCAACGACGTGCCGCTCCACGAGCGGCGCACCTACGAGATCGCGCGGTTGGGGCTCGGGTTCGCCCCGGAGGAGAGCGGCATCTTTCCCGACCTGACAGTCGCGGAGAACATCGAGATCTCGACCTGGACGCGCCCCGGCGGCCGGCCGGCGGCCGAACGACTGGCGGCCGCTTACGAGATCTTCCCCGTGCTGAAGAAGTACGTCGCGCGCAAGGGGCCGGAGATGTCGGGCGGCGAGAGGAAGATGCTCTCGATCGCGCGGGCGCTCGCCCTCGACCCCGACATGCTCCTGCTCGACGAGCCCTTCGAGGGGCTCTCGCCCGCCATCGTCCCCACGGTCGCCGCGGGCCTGGCCGAAATCACCCAGCGGGGCCACGCCATCCTGATCGCCGAATCCAACATTTACCACGTGCCGGACTTCGCCACGCGCCTCTACGTCATCGAGCGCGGCGAGATCATCTTTGCGGGGCGGCCGGACGAGGTCCGGAGAGACGCCGCCGCGCTCCGCGCAATAGGAGGACACGCCCGATGACCGCTCTCCCCCTCGTCCCCTCCGCCGTCGTAGGCTCCCACGGCAAACCCGGGTGGTGGTTCGCCACCGTCAAGAAGGTCGAAGCCGGGGAGTACGGCCCTGGGGACCTGGAAGAAATGTTCGACGACGCCGCCGATACCGCCATCCGCGACATGGAGCGCGCGGGCCTCGACATCATCACGGATGGAGAAATCCGCCGCCTCGATGGCTATGTGGATTCGTATTACGCGATCATCAAGGGCATCTCGCCCCTGCCCGTGCGCCGCAAGGCCGGGCCCTGGGGCTACGACCAACAGACGCGCTACGAGGCCGTTGGGCGCATCGAGACGCCCGAAAGCGGGCTCGGTATCGTCAAGGAGTTCGAGTATCTGAAGGCCCACACGTCGAAGGCCACCAAGGCGACCTGCGCCGGGCCGCTGACCTTCGGCTCGCGCATCCATCCGGGCAAGATGTACAAGGGCGTGGTGGACGTGGCGGAGCGCTTCGCCGAGGTGATCAACGTGGAGTTGAAGGCGCTCGTCGCGGCGGGCGCGGACTTCATCCAGCTGGACGAGCCGGCGCGCGGCAACGTCTCCGGCGAGGAGATGGCACGCCTCTACAACATGGCGACCGAGGGCGTCAAAGCCAAGCTCGCTTTCCACATCTGCTTCGGCAACCGCTTCGGCCGCTCGCGCTTCGACCGGACGTACCGCCCCTACTTTCCCGGCATCCTCAAGGCGCGCGCCGACCAGATAGTCCTCGAGTTCGCCGGGCGCGAGTTCTCCGAGCTCGACCTGTGGAGGGAGTACGGCCAGGACCGCGAGCTGGGCGCCGGCGTCATCGACGTCAAGGGCTTCTACCCCGAGACGCCGGAAGACGTAGCGAAGCGCATCAAGCGCGTGCTCGCCGTCTGCAAGCCCGAGAAGCTCCACGTCAACCCCGACTGCGGCTTCGGCTGGTCGCCCCGCTACATGTGCAACCAGAAGATCCGCGCGCTTGCGGCGGGCGCCGTCCTCGCCCGCCAGGAGCTCCAGGGAAAACGGTAATGCGAGCCGAGAGACGGCCGAATTGCCGCAGGCATGAGCGTCACGAGGCGAGTGGCTGAGTCAAGAGCCGTGGTGTCCGTCGCCTACAGCTGGGGCACAGAGGACGCTGAGCGCCGGCTCCCGTTCCCGTGCGACCGCTACGTGGAGCGGGCCGAGGCGGCTTATTTCCGCGGGATCACCGTGCGGGCGAGGCCGGCGACGCTTTTCCGGTGGCTCTGTCAGATGCGCGTGGCGCCCTATTCCTATGACTGGATCGACAACGGCGGCCGCCGAAGCCCCCGGACGCTCACGCCCGGACTGGAAGGACTGGCCGTCGGCCAATCCATGATGCGTATCTTCACCCTCGTCGACTTCGCGAAAGACCGGCACCTCACGCTCCGGATCAAGCACGGACCCGGCGCCGGGAACCTCTTCGGCGATCTTGCGCTCACCTACCTGATCATGCCCGAGGGCCCGGAGCGCTGCCGCCTCCTCGTCAAGATCGTCGTGCGCTACCCGCGGGGCGTGACGTGGGCACTGATGCGGTGGGGACTGCCCTGGGGCGACCTCGTGATGATGCGGCGCCAGCTCCTGAACTTCAGGATCCTGGCAGAGGCAATGTCCTAGACACCCCCGCTCAACTGCCGCCCCTGCCCACGGCCCTTGGGCCATGACCGGTTCGGCGTACTCGTTTGTTCCCGGGGGGTCAACGTGGCGTGCCTGGTGTTCGCGGTGGCGGCGGCGTCGGCTTTGGTTGGGCAGGGACGCACGGCACTCCGCCGCAGCCGCCCGGATTGTTGGACTGACGCAGCTGCGGGGTGGTCGGTAGCGGCAGCAGGGAGGTCGCAACCGCTGCCACCTTGGTCTGTTCCTTGCTCATCAGCGCCGCCGATGTGTCCTGGTTGAAGCCTCGCCGCGGCAGGTTGGCGAAGCCGGCCAGGACGGTAGTCATCTGTTGCTGCGTCAGATTGCCGATCCTACCCAGGTTGCTTCCAGCGATGCCAAGGGACTGGAAGGCGTTCACCAGGGTCGTCTGAGCCGGATTAGCCAGTGGCCCCACCTCGACGGTACCGTGGACGGTGGTCACCTCGGTGTTGGCCACGAGGTGGCCCCCGCCCTGCTGGGCCCCCTGGCGCTTGACCTCGACGACGAAGACCGTGCCGCGCACCGCTGCCACGGCGTTGGGCGTGTGAACCTCGAGGCGGTCGCCTGGCTTCATCCGCTGCCGGGCGACGGCAACGCCGATCTTGCCGGACTCGAGGTTGATGGTCGTCTTGCCGAGAACCTCCGTGATGGTGAGCACGGAGAGCTCGCGGACGGTGACGATCGCCTTGCCGCCCATGAGTACCTTGACGGTCGAGTTCTCGCCCGTATTGATCCTGTCGCGCTCGAAGATGCTGTCTCTGAACTTGAGTGGAAGTGCCGTCGTGCTGGCCAGGCGGGCCACAGTGGCCTGCCCGTGCATGGTCGTCACAACCCCGACTTCGGGGGCCGCCTGCGCCCAGGCGAGAACCGGGACCAAGAGCGCCACCCCTCCAGCCACCACCACTCGGCGCCACGTTGCCATCATTCCCATGCCCTCCATCGGCCTGCTGTCACGACTTTGAACTTTCCGTCTTCACGCCTCCCAAGCATCGGAAGTGCCAAGTCCCGATCGTCACGAAATCAGGGACTTCGAGAGAGCCCTTAGGGAAAAGCGCGGGCATCGTGCCCGGTGTGACCTCAGGCGAGGAGGGCGACATGCCCCATCAATCCCAAAAACCTTTCGAGCGTTTGATCCGGACCGGTCACGGAGCTGGCCGGGCGCACGGCGGCTCTCGTCAAGGGCACAACGCGCCGCGTTAGAATCCGCTCCGAGGCGGATCGGGGAGGGCCACCGAGCGGTGGAGGGGCGGCGACGAGGGTTGGCCCGTCAACGCCTCAGACGCAGCGCTTGTTGCCCGTCTCCTTTGGCGGAATGGTCGACTCGTCCTTCGGCAACAGGACCGCCTTGCCGAGGAACGGGAAATCGCGGCCGAAGTAGCGGAGGTCCGCTGGAATCTTGTCCGGCTCCATGACCTCGGCCCTTGATGAGCTTCCCGGTGTCCGGGCCTGCCGGTAGGGCAGGCGCGCCTCCGGCGCCACCGGTTCAGCTCGAGCTTCCAGGGCTCCCGGGTGCGGCGGGACGGCGGCTGGCCTGCTGGTAGAGGAGGCCGACGAGAAGCAGCACGACTCCGAGAACGAGCAGCGACAGCATCCGGTACGCCGTCTTGACCGAGGCCATATCCACGAAGAAGACCTTGACGATGGTCAGGCCGAAAAGGCAGAGGGCCGCGTAGCGGAGCGCCACCGAGCGGCGGAGGAAGCCCCACGCGAGCGTCGCGGCGGCGTAGGCGGTCCAGAGCATCGACAGTCCGAGCTGCATCCGCCACCGGAGCTCGCTCGCCTGCGCGAACCGGGCCGGCCCGCGCATGTCCTTGATGGCGACGTTGAGGTACCGCGTCCACGCCTGGCTCAGGACGAAGAGCAGCACCACGCCCGCCGTTCCCGACAGCGCGCGCCCGACGGGTTCGGCGTAGCGAGCGGCGCCCGAGGCGGCCAGGCCGGCGCCCGCTACGGCCAGCACGACGCAGGCCAGCACGCGCATGAGCGTGTAGGCGTTCACGAGCTGCTCGGCGGACGCGAGGGCCATCGTGTCGTCGGCGCCGAGCGTCCGCACGAGCACGGTGAGGGCGGCCAGCGGCACGGCGACGACGAAGGCCGGCGAAGGAATGACGCGCGCGAGGAACCCGAGTATCAGCAGCTGCGCGGTGAGAAGCCCGGCCGGCCATAGCCCCGGCGGCTCGCGCCAGAGCAGAACGGAGAGCGTCAGCGAGGCCATCACCCACAGTGCGCTCCTGAGTCCCTCGCCGCCCAGCCTGAGCAGCTGACCGGGCCTCAGCCTCAGCGCCAATTGGCCCGCCAGCACGATGGCGGCCACGGTCAGCAGGTGCGCGAGAAAGGTCGCGTTCCACACGGGCGTCCAGGACGCCGAGCCCCACCTGTCGACGCCGACGACGCGGAACGCCGCGAGGACGAGCGCCGCCGTGCCGCCCCACGCGGCCACGGGCGTGACAAGCCGCGGCGCGACGGAAAGGAGCACCGCACCCTCTGCGGCCCACGCGAGCGTGATCCACGGGCCCTTGAGCGCCAGCGGCATGGCCAGCGTGAGGAAGACGCACGCTACGCCCATGAGCACGCCCACCGTCTCGTCGTCGTCCGGAACGCGGCGGCGGTAGAAGCCCGCGAGCACGGTGTAGAGGATGGCGAGCAGCATGGCCGCCGGCGCCTCGAGCAGCGGCCACCAGTTACCGAGCGTCACGTAGACGGCCCAGTAGTAGCCGGCCGCCGTGCCCGCGACGATCAGGAGGTCCACCTCGCCGACTCGCGCCCGCTGTCCCCACTCTCGGGCGAGGGGCGTCAGGAGGAAGAGCAGGAAGAGCGCCGAGAGCAGGACGAGCCGCGGCACGGGAAACGGCGCGTCGGGGTAACGCAGGATGGTCGGCGCCAGGAGCAGCACGGTACCCGCCCAGGCCAGGCGGTTGAGCGCCGTCCACGTGCGGAAGCGCGCGATGGCCAGCACGAGAAGATCGAGGACCAACAGGTATCCCAGCAGGACACGCTCGTTGGGCTCCTCTTGCGCGAGCAGCACCGGTGTCAGGAGCCCGCCCAGCAGCGCCAGCACCGCCGTCACCTGGCGCTCGGACACGACGGCGACGCCTGTGCCGAGCACAGTGACGATGAACATCAAGCCGAAGGCGGCGCCGGCCGGGAGGAGAGTGTAGTAGGCATAGCCGGCATACAGCGAGAGGTAGCAGAGCCCGAGCCCCAATCCCGAAAGCCCTTCCGAGAGATACGGCACGTCGCGGCGGCGGTGGAGCGCGAGCCCCGCGGCCAGGAGCGTGATGCCCGACGAGAGACCGAGTCCCAGGCGGGCGCGCGGGCCGATCAGGTCGTTCTCGATGGACCACTTCACGAAGAAGGTGGCGGCAAAGAGGATGGCGATCACGCCGACCCAGGTGCTCCAGCGGGCGCCGATGCGCTGCTCGAGGTCGAGCCTCGGCGCGGGCGGCGGCTCGGCGGCGTGGACGGCCGCGCTCTCCGCGCCAGTGGCCGCCGCGCTCCACGCCGGAAACGGCAAGGGCTCGTGAGCCGACGGAGCGGGCTCTGTCGGAACCGCCACCGCCGGCGCGGGAGCGGGCGGGGCTTCAGGCTGGGGCTGGAGGCCGCCGCGCTGCTGCTCGAGCGTCCAGACGCGGAAGAGCAGGTCGCGGACCCGTTCCTCGAGCCCGGCGATGCGCTCTGCCGGTGTCGGCTGACCCGGGCGAGGCCGGCTGTCGCGCAGCGCCTTGAGCGCCACGAACAGCGCCACCATAGCAAGAATGAAAACTAAAAACGACATCCTGCCAGGAGCCTACACCAGAACTCCCCAGAGGAGGCTGCTCAAAAGGGTCCATGTGCGAGGCGGCGTCCGAAGGCCGCGCGCGAGGCGTACTCCTGTACGTTGAGCGCACGGCCGAGGGCGCCCCAACAGTCAATGTCAAATGGTCGCAGATGGGCCCGTATCGGCAGCCTGCGGCCCTGCCGGCCTCGGGCTATAATCGGGCTTGCATGGACGCCCCGCTGGCCGGACTCCTCGTCGCCGACCTGACCCAGAACGTCGCCGGCCCCACCTGCACCCAGATCCTGGGCGACATGGGGGCCGAGGTGGTCAAGGTGGAGCGCCCCGGGCGGGGCGACGACGCGCGCGCCTGGGCGCCGCCCTACTGGGGGGACGAGAGCGCCACATTCTTGGCCTTCAACCGAAGCAAGCGGAGCCTCGCCGTGGACATGAAGCAGGCCGAGGGGCGTGTCGTGCTCGAGCGCCTGATCGCCCGCGCCGACGTCTTCGTCCAGTCGCTTCGCGCGGGCGCCGTCGAGGAGCTGGGGTTAGGCTGGGAGCGCGCGAATGCGATCAACCCGAGGCTCATCTACTGTTCGGTCACGGCCTTCGGCACCGAAGGGCCGCTCAAGGATCGCCCGGGCTACGACCCGCTCATGCAGGCGCTCGGCGGCATCATGTCCGTCAACGGCCACCCGGGCCAGTCGCCCGCACGCGTGCCCGTCTCCCTCGTGGACATGGGCACGGGTATGTGGGCGGCCATCGCCATCCTGGGGGCGCTGCGCGAGCGCGACCGCACCGGCCGCGGCGCCAACGTGACCACGGCGCTGTACGAGACGGCGCTGGCCTGGAGCGTCATCCAGATGAACCAGTACCTCGGCGCGGGCGAAGCGCCGCAGCCCCAAGGTTCGGGCACCGCGATGATCTGCCCGTACGAGGCCTTCCCCACGCGCGGTGCCTGGGTCATGATCGCCGCCGGGTCGGATGCGCTCTTCGTGAAAGCGTGCGAAGCGCTGGGTATCGAAGGCCTCGCGCGCGACCCGCGCTTCACGGACAATCCGACGCGCGTCGCGCACCGAGCGGAGCTCTTCGACGCGCTCTCGGCCGTCACGCGCGCCCTCACGAGCGCCGATCTGCTGGCTCGTCTCCAGAAGGCCGGCGTGCCGTGCGCGCCCATCCTGACCCTCGACAAGGTTGCCGGCGAGCCTCAGACCGAGGCCAGCGGCATGCTGGTCTCCGCCAAGCACCCACGCCTCCCCGATTATCGCGCGGTGGGCCTCCCGATCCGCTGGGACGGCGTCCGCCCCCCGGTCTCGCGAGTGCCGCCGCTGCTCGGCGAGCACACGGCTGAAGTTCTCGCGGAGCTGGGATACGACCAAGTCGCCATCAAGGAGCTCGCCTCGCGCCATGTCATCCAGCTATAAGACGCTCAACGTCACGGCCGGTCCGGACGGCCACGTCGTCACCGTCGAGCTGAACCGGCCGGAGGTCTTCAATGCGATGACCACGGTCATGGGGGAAGAGCTGATCCACTGCTTCGACGCGCTGGCGCAGGATCGTGCGGTGCGCGCCGTGGTCTTCACCGGCGCGGGGGAGAAGGCCTTCTGCTCAGGGGGCGATCTCAAGGAGCGCAACGGCATGACGGACGAGGCCTGGCGCGCCCAGCACGTGATCTTCGAGACCTCTGCGGCGCGGGTGCGCCACTGTCCGGTACCCGTCATCGCCGCCGTGGAGGGTTTCGCCCTAGCGGGCGGCTGCGAGCTCGCGCTCCTGTCCGACTTCATCGTGGCGTCCGAGACCGCGGTGTTTGGCGTGCCCGAGGTGACGCTCGGCATCTTCCCGGGGATCGGCGGCACGCAGCTCCTGCCGCGTATCATTGGAGCCCCGATGGCGAAGGAGATGATTTTCACCGGGCGCAGAGTGAATGCCCAGGAAGCCAAGGCCATCGGGCTCGTGAACCACCTCGTCCCCAAAGGCCAGGCGAGGGCCAAGGCGCTCGAGATCGCCGCCACCATCACCGCGAACGGCCCCGTCGCCGTGCGGCAGGCCAAGAAAGCCATCCAGTGGGGCAGCGAGACCGATTTCGAAACCGCGATGGCGCTGGCCATCGAGGCCTACAACGTCACCGTGACGACCGAAGACCGTCTGGAAGGCGTCAGGGCCTTCAACGAGAAGCGCAAGCCGCGCTTCCAGGGGAGATAGCAATGCGAGCCGAGACATGGCCGAGTTGCCGCAGGCATGAGCATGGCGAGGCAAGGGCTGAATGGAGGCTTTCATGAAGGACATGAGCTTCGCCCTGACCGAGGAGCAGCGGGCCCTCAAGGCTGCCGTCTACGATCTCTGCAAGCGGTACCCGCCCGAGTACTGGCGCGACCTCGACGCCAAGCGCGAGTACCCGGACGCCCTCGTCAACGACCTCACGAAGGCGGGGTACCTCGGGGTCCTGATCCCGCAGGAGTACGGCGGGGCGGGGCTCGGGATCATAGAGGGCGCGCTGATCCTCGAAGAGATCAACCGATCGGGCGGCAACGCCGCAGCCTGCCACGCGCAGATGTACATCATGGGCACCGTGCTGCGCCATGGGTCGGCGGAGCAGAAGAAGACGTACCTGCCGAAGCTTGCCACCGGCGAGCTGCGCCTCCAGGCCTTCGGTGTCACCGAGCCCAACGCGGGGTCCGACACCACGAAACTGCAGACCACCGCCGTGAAGAAGGGCGACCACTACGTGGTCAACGGGCAGAAGATGTTCATCTCGCGCGTGCTCCAGTCGGACCTGATGCTGCTCCTCGCCCGGACCACGCCCGTGGACGAGGTCAAGAAGAAGACCGACGGGCTCTCCGTCTTCCTCATCGACATCAGGCACCTCAAGGGCAAGGGGCTCGACGTCCGGCCGCTCAGGATGATGATGAATCACTCGACCAACGCGCTCTTCTTCGACAACATGGAGATCCCCGCCGACAGCCTCGTGGGACAGGAGGGCAAGGGCTTTTCCTACATCCTCGACGGCATGAACGCCGAGCGCATCCTGGTCGCCTCGGACTCGCTTGGCGACGCGCGCTGGTTCATCGAGAAGGCCGTCGCCTACTCCAGCCAGCGGGTGATCTTCGGCAAGCCCATCGGCGCCAACCAGGGTGTCCAGTTCCCCATCGCCAGGGCGCACATGGCCATCGAGGCCGCCGACCTCATGCGCACGAAGGCCGCCAAGATGTTCGACGCCGGGATCCCGTGCGGGCCCGAGGCCAACATGGCCAAGTACCTGGCCTCCGAAGCCGCCATCGACGCAGGCAACGCCTGCATGGACTGCCACGGCGGCTACGGCTTCGCCGAGGAGTACGACATCGAGCGCAAGTACCGCGAGTCGCGTCTCTACCGCGCCGCGCCGATCAACAACAACCTCATCATGGCCTACGTCGGGGAGCACGTCCTCGGCATGCCGCGCTCGTACTGAGGAGACTTCGTAGGTGGCGATGAACAAGCGCGCGAAGAAGATGCTACGGCTGATGGACCGGGCCGTGACCGAGTGGCACATCCCCGTTGTCGGGCACGAGAAGGGACGCGCGATCAAGCGACTCCTCGCCACGCACGCGCCCACGCGCGGCATCGAGGTCGGCTCGCTGTTCGGCTACTCGGCGATCCTGATCGCGGGCAACATGCCGCGCGGCGGGAGGCTCACGTGCATCGAGAACAACCCGTACCTCGCCAAGTTCTGCCAGTCGAACGCCGACCATGCCGGGCTCAAGGGCCGCGTCAAGGTCGTCGTGGGTGACGCGCTCCGCGTGCTGCCCTTCCTGCGGGGGCCGGTCGACTTCATGCTGCTCGACGCGAAGAAGGAAGATTACCTCGACTACCTCAAAGCCGTCGAGCCGCGGCTGGTCAGGGGCGCGCTCATCATCGCGGACAACACCGGCATCTACCGCCGCGACGTGAAGCCCTACCTGTCCCACGTGCGGGACGGCGCACCGTACACGAGCCGGGAATACGACTTCGGCCTCGACTCCATGGAAGTCTCCGTATACCGCGGGTAGCGCGATATGTTCAGCGAGCGCCACGACCCCGAGTTCCTCAAGCACCTCTTCGAGCGCACGGAGATCCTGCGCAAGCCCGTCACCGGCATCATCGCCGGCTACCACGTGCTGCCGTACATCCTCGTCGGCCCGCAGGAGGAGCAGCCGCGCCGCTCCATCGAGATCCGCGGCAAGATCAAAGTCTCGCCGCGCCTGGTGCTGGCCCCGGGGCGCGCCGGGCAGACGTACGGCGATCTCTTCAAGGAGCACGAGGTGATGGACGAGACGCTGGTGGCGCGGGTGTTCTCCTTCATGTATTCGTCCCGTCACCAGGTGACGCTCGAGAGCGAGGACCTCAACATCCAGCGCTCCGACCGCAACCCGCAGGCCCAGGTCGAGCAGGCCATGGACGAGCTGGCGATGCGCGAGATCATCAATACCGGCGTGATCATGGCGCCCAACGTGCGCTTCTATCCGGTCTCCCTCGACCGCTTCATCACCGAAATCCTCGACCAGGAGTTCCGGCCGTAGACGTTCACCGGCGTGCGCGGCGGGGAGCCTTCCGGCGGCGAATCCCGCTCGTCTCCGCGACGAATCGGTCAAAACCCTCCCGGGCGCCTTCCGCGGTGCTCCATCGTTGGAGCGTAGCGAGATTCACACGGTTCCGTGCGGCGATCCAAGCAGCCACCGTGAGGCTCTGCAGGTCACCCCAATGATAGTAGGCGGCGAGGCGGTCCCGACATGAGTCCGTGGCAGACAGCATGAGCACTCGCCCGTGCGACGTGGACCGCGTGACTGGGCGGATGCGGTACTCACCGCCGATTGCGAGCGGGCCCCGCGGGAATTCGACATAGAAGCGGGCGCGCGGATGGACATATCGATCGCGTCTGCGAACGAACCCGATCGACTCCATGGCGTTGTCCATCTCTGTGCGGGTGGCGTCCCCGACCACGATGAAGTCCAGATCCCTCGAATGATACGCCCCCTCGCTGTACAGCGCCGCGCACGCTCCACCCGTCAACACGGCCCGGATCTTGTGGGTGCGCAGCGCGCCCGCCACCGATGCCGCCACGGCGCCGAGGCTGGAGCGCGCAGACAGTGTCACAACGGCTTGCCCGTTCGTCGAGGTCGGCGGCGCAGCGCCGCGACCTGCTTTTGAAGCCCAACTTCGGGCTCCGTGAGCCGACGGAGGAACTGCTTGAGGGCGTCGCGAGCGAAATACCGCGGATCCAGCTGGAACACGCGGGTCCTCCCCACGGAACGCCCGGCCACGATGCCATCCAGCTCGAGGCTCTGCAGCGCCTTCTGAACGCCGGACAACGGTGCGTCCAGCACGCGCGAGAGCTCCCGGGGATAGCTCTCGCCGAGCAGCGAAAGAGCCAGGAGCACCCGGGTGCGCGTTCCGCCCCCGAATGGACTCGAGCTTTGGGTGACCATCATCAGAGGTCATATGACCACTCTTAGTGGTCATATGTCAAGCCGGGTCCGCGGGGGCCAGCGCCCGGCACATCGGGTACACTCGTCGGATGCGTGCCTATCTCGTCTCGCGTCTCGCCCAGACCGCGCTCGTCGTCTTCCTCTCGCTGACCGCCGTCTTCTTTCTCGTGCGGCTGGCGGGGGATCCCGTGCTGCTCTTCCTGCCGATGGACATCCAGGCCAAGGACGTGAACGAGTTCCGCCAGCGCCTGGGCTTCAACGATCAGCTGCCCGTCCAGTACGCGCGCTTCGTCTTGGGCGCCGTGCGGGGAGACTTCGGCGAGTCGCTGCGCTACAGGCGTGACGCGCTCCGCCTCGTGCTCGAGCGATTGCCAGCCACGCTCGAGCTGGGTGTCACCGCGCTCCTCCTGACCTTCTTCCTCGCGATACCCGTCGGCATCGTCTCCGCCACCAGGCGCGGCAGCCTCTTCGACTACGTCGGCATGGGCGCGGCGGTCCTGGGTCAGGCCATCCCCGGCTTCTGGCTCGGGCTCATGCTCATCTATTTCTTCTCCGTGCGCCTCGGCTGGCTGCCGACCGGCGGCATCGGCGGCCCGGCCCACTTCGTCATGCCGTGCGTGGTGCTGGCCTCCTTCTGCGCGGCACGCATCGCGCGCCTCACGCGGTCGTCGGTGCTCGACACGCTGAACGAGGAGTACGTGCTGACGGCCCGCGCCAAAGGGCTCGCCGAGTGGATCGTCATTGGCAAGCACACGGCCAAGAACTCGGCCATCCCGATCGTCACGCTCGCCGGGCTCGAGACGGGCCAGCTCCTGGGCGGCGCCGTCATCACCGAGACCATTTTCGCGTGGCCCGGGCTCGGGCGGCTCACAGTCCAGGCGCTCCAGAACCGCGACTCCCCGTCGTGCTCGCCGCCGTCTTCGTCATCTCGGTCACCTACACGCTGATCAACCTCGCCGTAGACCTCCTCTACGGCTGGCTCGACCCGCGCACGCGCCGCGAGGTGGCACTGTGAGCGGCGCGGCGCTCCGGCGCAATGGGCTCGGTGGGCTCGGCCTCACGCTCGCGGTGCTGGCATTGCTGGCGGCGCTCGCCGCCCCGGTACTGGCGCCTCACGACCCCGTCAAGGGGGATTTCAGCCAGGGCCTCAAGCCGCCGGGGACGCCGGGGCATCCCCTCGGCACAGATCAGCTCGGGCGCGACACGCTCTCGCGCGTGCTCTACGGCGCGCGCGTCGCGCTCTTCATCGGCCTCTGCACCGTGCTGCTGACCGCCATCGTCGGGGGGATCCTGGGGCTGCTCGCCGGCTTCTTTGGAGGCTGGCCTGGACAGGCGCTCATGCGTCTCTGCGACGTCCAGCTCTCCTTCCCCTTCGTCCTGCTCGCGCTGACCATCAACGCGATCGTGGGCCTCGGCCTGCGCAACATCATCATCAGCCTGGCGGCGGCCGGCTGGGTCGTCTATGCTCGCGTCGTGCGCGGCGAGGTGCTCTCGGTGAAGCAGCGCGACTACGTCCAGGCCGCGGCGGCGCTCGGCACGGGGCGCGGCCGCATCCTGTTCCGTCACGTCCTGCCCAACGTGGCGCCGTCCATCATCATCGTGGCGAGCCTGCAGTTCTCGCAGTTCATCGTGGCGGAGGCGGCCATCTCGTTCCTCGGCTTCGGCGTGCAGCCGCCGACGCCGGCCTGGGGCAGCATGCTGTCGGAGAGTCGCGACTTCCTTTACATCGCGTGGTGGCTCGCGGCCTTCCCGGGCGCGGCGCTGGCGCTGACCGCGCTGGGCGTGAACCTCGTCGGGGACTGGCTGCGCGACGTCCTCGACCCGAAGTTCCGCGTATAGGCGATGGCAGGCGCGGCCGTCCCGCTGGTCGCGGAGGCAGACGGCACTCTCGTCGGCACAGTCATTGACGGATGGGACGGGGACGGCTGGCGGGGTAATATCTACCGTTCGGCGCTGCTGCCCGCCTGACGGCGGCGCGGCATCGCGC
>Ga0326597_10004138_pt1 | contig 20521 bp, 11 predicted proteins | sample RVTome_12_FD_203789 | JGI IMG/M metagenome (GOLD analysis project Ga0326597, IMG submission 203789) | Soil microbial communities from uranium-contaminated site in the Upper Colorado River Basin, Wyoming, United States - RVT100D185 | ecosystem: Environmental > Terrestrial > Soil > Contaminated >...
CCGGCGCGCCCGCGGTGCCGGCTTCGCCCACGCCCTTGGCGCCGAGCTGCGACTGGCGCGTGGGCGTCTCGATGTGCGCGCAGACGATGTCGGGCATCTCGAGCGCCATCGGCACGAGGTAGTCGGCCAGGTTGCCGTTGAGGAGCTGGCCGCTCGCGTCGTACAGGCACTCCTCGTAGAGCGCCGCGCCGATGCCCTGCACCACGCCGCCGCGGATCTGCTCGTCGACCAGCATGGGATTGATCACCGTGCCGCAGTCCTCCACGCACCAGTGCTTGAGCAGCTTCACCAGCCCGGTATCGGGGTCGACTTCCACGAGCGAGGCCTGGATGCCGTTCGTGAAGGTGAAGCCGTACTGGCGCGGCGTGTAGTGGCGCGTCACGGTGAGCTCGGCCTGGAAATCGGTCGGCAGCGTGTCGGGGCGGAAGTAGCCCACGCGCCCGAGCTCGGCGAGCGGCATCTTCTCCTCCCGCGTCAGCTTGTGCACAACGGCGTTGTCGCGCACGTCGAGCTCCGCCTTGTCCGCTTTCAGGATCGCCGCGGCGATGTCGAGCATGTTCGAGCGCAGCGCCCTTCCGGCGAGCAGCACCGCCTCGCCGCCGATGCCGGCGCCGCGCGAGGCCCAGGTGCCGCCGCCGTAGGGCGTGACGCCGGTGTCGCCGGTGATGACGCGCACCTTGTCCATGCTGACGCCCACCGCGCTCGCCGCGATCTGCGCGAAGATGGCCTCGGTCCCCTGGCCCTGCTCGGTGACGCTGCACATCACCGTCACCATGCCGGTCGGCTCGAGGCGCAGCGTCGCGCCGTCCTGCGCCGAGATGCGCGCGCCGCCCACGCCGTAGAAGGCGGGCGAGGGGTTGGTCACCTCGATCATCGCCGCCAGGCCGATGCCGCGATAGACCCTTTTCTTCCTCAGTGCGGCCTGCTCCTCGCGCAGCTTCCGGTAGTCCATCAGCGCGAGGAGCTTGTCGAGCGTCTGGTGGTGCGAGAGCTTCTCGAACTTGATGCCCGACGGGAACGTGTACGGGTAGGCATCGTCCGGGATCAGGTTCTTCCGGCGGAACTCCGCCGGGTCGATGCCGAGCTTGTGCGCCGCGAGATCGACGATCGCCTCGGTGAGCGCCACCGCGATCGGGTGGCCGACCGCGCGGTACTGGCAGGTGACGTTCTTGTTGGTGAAGACGACGTGCATCCTCGCGCGGTATTTCTGGTGCTTGTACGGGCCGCCGGTGAGGTTCACCACCTGGTTGCCCTCGATGCCGCTGGTGCGCGGGTAGACCGAATAGGGCCCGATGGGCGTCAGGTCGTCGAGCTCGAAGGCGAGGATCTCGCCCGCCTTGGTGCAGGCGAGGCGCACTCTTGCCTTGTGCTCGCGCGCGTGAATGTCGGAAAGAAAGGACTCCAGGCGGTCGGCTACGAACTTCACGGGACGCCGCAGCATCACCGAGAGCGCCGCGGTCGCCATCTCGTCCGGGTAGACGTGCACCTTGATGCCGTAGGAGCCGCCCACGTCCTTGGTGATGACGCGCACGTTCGCTTCCGGGATGCCGAGGTGGCGCGAGAAGATGTCCTGCATCATGTGCGGCGCCTGCGTCGCCTGGTACACGGTGAGCGAGTGCTCGGCGGCGTTGTAGTCGGCGAGGATCGCGCGGCCCTCGGCGCACACGCCGGTGTGCCGCCCGAAGCCGTAGGTCTCCTCCACCACCAGGTCCGCTTTCGCGAACGCCTCGTCGACGCCGCCCGTGTCCAGCTCGCGCTTGAAGCAGATGTTGTCGCCGAGCTCGGGGTGGATGACGGTCTTGCCGGCGAGCGACTCGTCCATGTCGATGACCGCGGGCAGCTCTTCCCAGTCGGCCTCGATGAGCGCGACCGCGTCCTCGGCCTGGCTGCGCGACTCGGCGACCACCGCCGCGCAGGCTTCGCCTTGCGAGCAGGCGCGCTCGATGGCGATGGCGTGCTGCGGCGGCGACTTGATGCCCTTCAGGTGCGCGAGCACCGCCACCCAGGGCGTGCAGACCTCCGCGACCGCGCGGCCGTCGAACACGCCGATCACGCCGGGGGACTTCAGCGCCTTCCTGAAATCGAGCTTCTTGATCCGGGCATGCGCGTGCGGGCTGCGGAAGAACGCCACGTGCGCGAGGCGCGGAAACCGGAGGTCGTCGGTGTACGCGCCGCGCCCCTGCAGCAGGCGCTGCGCGTTCGGGCGCGGCACGCTCTGGCCGATGTAGCCGCGGTCGAGCTGCGTGCCCGGTGCGTGCAGCGGCAGCTCAGCCCTTCCCATGCAACACCTCCTCTACGGCGTCGACGATCGCCTGGTAGCCCGTGCAGCGGCAGTAATTGCCCGAAAGGTGCGCGCGGATCTCCTCGCGGCTCGCGCGCGGGTTCGCGAGCTGCAGGTCGCGCGCCGCGAGCAGCATCGCCGGCGTGCAGAAGCCGCACTGCAGCGCGTTTCGCTTGTGAAAGGCCTGCTGCAGCTTCGCCAGCTCGCCCGAGTCCGACAGGCCTTCGATCGTCTCCACCTTGCAGCCGTCCGCCTGCACGGCGAGCATCAGGCAGCCGCGCACGATCGCGCCGTCCACGCGCACCGTGCAGGCGCCGCACACGCCGTGCTCGCAGCCCAGGTGCGAGCCGGTCAGTCCCAGTTCCTCGCGCAGGAAGTCGACGAGGTGCTGGCGCGGCTCGATGCGCCGGCGCACTTCGGTGCCGTTGACCGTGAGGGTGGTGTCTACAGCGTGTTCCATGCGCGCTCCAGGAGCACCCGCGCGAGGTGCAGCTTGGTTGCAGAGGAGTGGTAGAGGTCGGCGGGCGGCTGCAGGTCTTTCGCCAGCGCCGCCTTTGCGGATTCGAGGTCCTTGGCCCCGGCGGCGTTCTGCGCGAGGAGCGCCCGTTCGCCGGCGCCGAAGTAGGCGAGGCGCTTCGCGCCGTTGGCGGCAAAGGCCGCGAGGCCGATGGTGGCGTAGTCGCCCTGGCGGCGGGCGAGCTCGAGGAAGGCGGATCTATCGTCTTTCCTCTGCGCCTTGAATTCCACGGCGGTGAGCAGCTCGCCGGGTTCGAGGGCGGTCTCGAACAGGCCCTTGAAGAAGTCCGCCGCCTTGATCTGGCGGGATCCGTTTTTTCCGGTGACGACGATCGTCGCGTCGAGCGCGAGCACGCAGGCCGGGTACTCGGCCGCCGGGTCGGCGAGCGCGAGGCTGCCGCCGATGGTGCCGCGGTTGCGGATCGCGGGGTGTGCGATGTGAGGTACGGCCGCGGCGAGAAGCGGCACGTGCTTCTTCACCACGTCGGAGCGCGCGAGCTCGGCGTGCGTGGTGAGCGCGCCGATGCGTAGCGTGTCCTTGTCGAGGCGGATGCCCTTCAATTCCCCGAGGCCGTTGATGTCGACAAGCAGCTCCGGACTGGATAGCCGCATGTTGAGCGAGGGGATCAGGCTCTGGCCGCCGGCGAGGATCTTGGCGCCCGGGCGCGTGGCGAGCTCGAGCGCTTCGGCGAGCGCGCGCGGCTTCGCGTAGGCAAACGACGGCGCTTTCAAACCGCGACCTCCTCCTCGCGCCGATTATGCCCCAGATTGCCGGACCCCAGTACCGGCTACGCCGCCTCCAGCAGGAAGTCCACGTGCACCGCATCAAACGGAAACTCGATCTTTCCGTCTTCGGTCTTGCGCAGGATCCCCGCCGCGAGGAGCGCATGCGCGTCGCCGTGCACGCCTTTCACGTCCCGGTCCGCGCGACGCGCTGCCTCGCGCAGCGTCATCGCGCCGCCGCCTGCCATCGCCTTGAGCAGCTCCCAGCGCTTGGCGGTCAGCACCTTCCACACGAGATCGGCCGAAGCGAACGAAATGTGCGCGCCACGCCGCTTGCCCGAGAACGCATCGATCGCACGCCGCGTGACGCTTTCGCGCGTAGCCACCGAGAGAGTGACGGTCTTCATGTCAAAGCCCCTGTCGTTTCACATCTGTCCAGAAATCGGCGAGCAACTGCTCGGGGGTCGAGAATTCGTAAGCCTCCTCCTTCTCGCCGACGTGCCTGTGATCGCCCTTGCCGGGTTCATTGTCGTAGCGCAGCACGCATTGTCCTTCCACCACGAGCGCCAGGCGATAGCGAAACCGGTGCGCTGAACCCCGAACCGGCGCGGGCACGCGCCACACCACAATTTCCGCGAAGGCCGTCTCGCTCAGCACGTGGCGCTCGTCGAGCAGCGACTCGGCCCGCATGTTGGAGAGCTTACCAACACTTGCCAGTGTTGGCAATCACTCCAACAATGCCGGCCCGGACTTAACCGCCCTCCCCCCCCTCCAGCAGAGAAAACCGCACCCTGAGGATCTCCTTCGTCTTCGCCCGCCCGCCCGCGTCCTTCTCCAGGAGCAGCAGCTTCTGCGTCTCGGGCAATCCCGCGGGAATCACCATCCGGCCGCCGGGCTTCAACTGCTGGATCAGCATCGGCGGGATGAGGTCGGGCGCCGCGGTGACGATCACCTTGTCGAAAGGCGCGTGCTCGGGCCAGCCGTAGAAGCCGTTGCCCGCGCGCAGGACGACGTTCTTGTATGCCGCGAGCCGGCGCTTCGCCTGCGCGGCGAGCGCCTCGACGAACTCCACGCTGTACACGGTGTGCACCAGCCCTGAGAGGATCGCGGACTGGTAGCCCAGGCCCGTGCCGATCTCGAGCACGCGGTCCCCGGCTTGCGGCTCGAGCAGGTCGGTCATCAGCGCGCAGATGAAAGGCTGCGAGATGGTCTTGTCGCAGCCGATCGGCAGCGGGCTGTTGGCGTAGGCGTAGGGCCGCAGCTCGACCGGCACGAACTCGTGCCGCGGCACACGGCTCATGGCCTCCTGCACCCGCGCGTCGAGCGCCGTGACTCCGGACTCGCCGCTCGAGAAGATCGTCTCGGCGGCGATCTCGGCGACCATCAGCCGGCGTGCCTCGGCGTACTCGTCGTCCTTCATGGCGATCCACGGCTAATATAGCGCCGATGAGCTACCTCGTCGGCATCGACATCGGCGGCACCTTCACCGACTGCGCGATCGTCGACCGCGCCGGGAAGCTCCTCACCACCAAGGTGCTCTCGACCCCGCAGGACTTCTCGCAGGGCATGATGGACGCGCTGCGGACGGGGGCGCGGGCGCTCGATCTCCCGCTCGAGGGCTTCTGCCGCGATATCGCGTTCCTTTCTCACGGCACCACGGTCGGCACCAACACCATCCTGCAGAAGAAGGGCGCCAGGGTCGGGCTCATCACGACCAGGGGCCACGAGGACGCGATCCACATCATGCGAGGCTCGCGCGGCTACACCGGGCGCGACATCCGGAAAGTCGTGCACTTCCCGGAGACTTCCAAGCCGGCGCCGATCGTGCCCAAGCGCCTCGTTCGCGGGGTCTCGGAGCGCGTCGATTGCTTCGGCGAGGTGGTGGCGGATCTGAACGAGGCGCAGGCGGAAAAGGCGATCCGCGAGCTGCTGGCCGAAGGGGTGCAGGCGATCGCCGTCTGCTTCCTGTGGTCGTTCCGCAATCCGGAACACGAGCTGCGGGTGAAGGAGCTCGTCCGGAGGATCGCGCCGGAGGTGTTCGTCACCTGCTCGGTGGACATCGCGCCGAAGTGGGGCGAGTACGAGCGCGTGACGGCCACCGCGCTCAACGCCTGCCTCGGCCCGGTGATGTCGGGCTACCTCGCGAAGCTCGACCGCGCGCTGACGGACCTCGGCTATGCGCACGGCCTGCAGATCGCGCAGTGCGGCGGCGGCACGGTGCCGGTGGCGCGCGCCGGCGAAGCGCCGCTCCTCACGCTCGACTCGGGGCCGGTGGCGGGCGTGACCGCCTCGAGCTTTCTCGGCGCGGCGATGGGCGAGAAGAACATCATCACCACCGACATGGGCGGGACGTCGTTCGACGTCTCCATCATCCACGGCGGCAAGCCGGCCTACGCCTTCACCAGCAACACCGACCAGTACGAGTACTTCCTGCCCAAGGTCGACATCCAGGCGATCGGCGCGGGCGGCGGCAGCCTCGCGCAGGCGCACCCGGAGACGCGCACGCTCACCGTGGGCCCGGAGAGCGCGGGCGCGTTTCCCGGCCCGGTGTGCTACGGTCGCGGCGGCACCGTGCCCACGGTGACCGACGCGGAGCTGGTGCTCGGCTACCTCGATCCGGACAACTTCGCCGGCGGGCGCATGAGGCTCGATCGCGCCGCCGCTTATGCGGCGATCGAGAAGCTGGGGGCGGGCATCGGCATGGGCGCGGTGGAATGCGCGGCGGGGATCTGCCGCATCGTGGAGCTGAACATGGCCGACATCATCCGCAAAGTCACGGTGGAGAAGGGCTACGATCCGCGCGACTTCGTCCTCTTCGCCTTTGGCGGCGCGGGGCCGGCGCACGCGGGCGTGTTCGCCGCGGAGCTCGGCGTGAAGAAGGTGATCGTGCCGCAGAGGAAAGCGGCGTCCACCTGGTGCGCCTTCGGCGCGGCGGCGGCCGACGTGCTGCACATCTTCGAGCACTCGGAGATCCTCGCCACGCCGGTGGCGGCGGGCCGCCTGAATGCGAACCTTGAGGCGATCGAGAAGCGCGCCCGCGCCATGATGGCGGGCGAGGGCATTGTCAGTGCGCGGCAGCGCTTCGAGTTCTCGCTCGACGTGCGCCACAAGGGCCAGATCAACGAGGTCGAGGTGCTGATTCCCTGGAAGCGGCTGCCGGCGGACTACGAGCCTCGCCTGAGAAAGCTTTTCGTGGAGCGCTACGAAAAGCTCTACGGCCGCGGCTCGGCGCTCGCCGGCGCGCAGCTCGAGATCGTGGTGTGCCGGCTGCGGGCGCGGGCGCTCACGCCGCGGCCGAAGCTGACGAGGACGAAGAGGGCGTCCCGTGCGGTGCCGAAGGCTGCGCTCCTCAAGCCGCGCATGATCTGGTGGAAAGGATTGAAAAGGACCCCGGTGTACGACGGCGAGAAGCTCGCCGCCGGGAACACGATCCGCGGGCCGGCGATCGTGGAGACGGCGGACACCACCGTGGTCGTGCCTCCCGGGACGACGTTGCGCGTCGATGCGCTCGACAACTTCGAGATCACCTTCCGATGAACGCCCCCCTCAGGAAACTCAGCGAGCTGGCCGGCGTCGAGTTCGACGGCCGGCGCAGCGGCTACGTGCCGCCGAAGAAGCTCGCGATCTCGCCGAAGCTGAAGCTGCACCGCAAAGCCAGGCGCGAAATCGATCCGGTCACCTTCGAAGTGGTGCGCCACGCACTGTGGAACGTGAACGAGGAGCACGGCGCGACCATCCAGCGGCTTTCCGGCTCGCCCGTGGCGATGTACGCGCTGGATCTCAATCCCTCGATCCTCACGGAAGACGCCGAGTTCGTCTACTTCGGGCCGTACATGCAGTACATGTCCGGCGTCACCGACACGCAGGTGAAATGGACCCTCGAGAACCGGAGCGACAACCCGGGGATCCGCGACGGCGACATGTTCCTCGCCAACGATCCGTGGGTGGGTGCGGCGCACCAGATGGACGTGATGCTCTTGTGCCCCGTGTTCTGGAAGGGCGAGCTCTTCTGCTGGGTGACCAACTGCCTGCACCAGTACGACATCGGCGGCATCACGCCGGGGAGCTTCTGCCCTTCGGCGCGCGACGCCTTCGACGAGGGCATCCTCATCCCGCCGGTGAAGATCGTGGAAGGGAACGAGATCCGGCGCGACATCGAGGAAATCTATTTGCGGTCGTCCCGCAAACCCTCGGCGGTGGCGCTCGACTTCCGCGCGCAGTTCGCCGGCAACATGACCGGGCGCGACCGCATCCTGGCGCTCATCCGCCGCTACGGCGCCGACACGGTGAAGGGCGTGATGAAGAAGATCATCGACGACGGCGAGCGCGCGTTCCTGAGGAAGCTTTCGCGCCTGCCGGACGGCGTGTGGCGCGACCGCACCTACGTGGAATGCTGCCGGCCGGGCGACCGCAGCGTGCACCGGGTCATGCTGACGCTGAAAAAGCAGGGCAGGAAGCTCGTCTTCGAGAACGAAGGCACCGATCCCCAGGCCGGGGCGATCAACGCCACCTACTCGGGCTGGCGCGGCGCGATCATGGTGGCGCTGAACGAGCTGCTGTGCTGGGACCAGTACTACGCGGTGGGCGGGGCGCTTCGCCACGTCGACTTCAATCCCACGCCAGGGACGCTCAACTGCGCCGACTTCCCGGCTTCGGTCTCCACGGCGCCGGTGCAGTGCATGGAGATCTCCCTGTATCCGGCCTACAACGTGCTCTCGAAGATGATCTACCCGGATGCGGAGATGCGCCGCGACATCATGTGCATCGGCGGCACCAGCCAGTGGCCGGCGACGATCTTCCGCGGCGTCGACCAGTGGGGCGAGCGCTACGGCTACCTGTTGGTGGATCCGATCGGCGGGGCGATCGGGGCGTTTTCCCATGCCGACGGCATCTCCACTGGCGGGCAGGCGAGAACGCCGATCTGCAAGCTGCCGAACGTGGAGCACACCGAGCAGAGCTTTCCGGTGCTGTTTCTGTATCGGAAGGAGATCACCGATTCGGGCGGGGCGGGGAAGTTCCGCGGCGGCTTGTCCGCCGAGTCCTGCTTCATTCCGCACGGCACGGATTCCATCGTGCAGGACACGCTGTCTTCGGGGAATGCGATTCCGACGTCGACCGGGATGATGGGCGGGTATCCGGGGGCGGTGAACCGTTACCTGTTCAAGCGCGGCACGGATGTGCTGGAGCGGATGAAGCGCTCCGAGCTGGTGGGCGACATTGCCGAGCTTTCCGGCGAGTCGGAGACATTGCAGCTGCGGCAGCAGGACTTCGTGCAGATGCCTTCGGATGTATATGCCGTGCTGTGGTCGGCGGCCGGAGGCTTCGGCGATCCGCTCGAGCGCGATGCGGCGAAGGTCGAGGCGGATGTGGCGAATGGGGATGTGTCGGTGAAGGCGGCGAAGTCGATCTACGGCGTGATCGTGGGTGATGCTGACGCGACTCAAGCTGAACGCGAGCGCCTGCGGATGGGGCGGATCGGCGGCAAGCCTTCTGGCAAGAAGCTCAACGGTACGGTGAGCCTCCGGCCCACCGAGAATCTGGCCATTCGCGGTGGCCACTGGTCCTGCGCCAAGTGCGCGACCGACCTCGGTCCGCTACGCGAGAACTACAAGGCGTACTGCGTTCGACTGGACCGCCTGATTCAGGAGTCCAACCCGATCGTAGGGGATCCGGTTCGCTTCATCGACCCGCGGCCGCAGTTCCGCCAGTTCTGCTGCCCGGGATGCGGGCTGCTCGTGGAGAACGAGATCGCGGTCGACACCGAACCGCTTCTGATGGACGTCGAGCTGCACGGCGCTGCTCGAAAGTGAGCTAGCCGTACATCTTCCAGCCGAAGCCGGCGCATTCGCGGCAAGTCTGCGTTCCGACCTTGCCGACGGCCTCGCAGGATTCGCATTGGTCCCACAGGAAGGTCATGGCGCTCTTGAACGTGCCGGAACAGCGCCTGCCGTTGACCACCTGGTCGCAGCGGTGATTCAAGTTTTCATGCCGGCGCGTAAGCGCCTGGCAGACGCCGCAGGCGCCGGCGGGTTTGGGCTGTTTCTTGGGGCGAATGATCATGCTTCGCCGTGGCTAGAGCCAGCGAATACCGACTTCCCCCTCGACCTGCTTGAAGTCCTTGTCTCCATGGTCGGTGATCGGGCGCACGATATCATCGTGGCCAAGGCGAACGCGGTAAGACCGATCGGCGCACTTTGGGGATACGGCTCGCGCGAGGAATTGACCGCAGCAGGAGCAGCCGTGCTTTGCGAGCAACCGAGCCTGCTTTCGGCAGCGTTGTCATTTGACTACGCATTGCAGCCGACCGCTGGAAGCGGCGGCCGAACGCAACGTTAGGCGGTACTATGAGCGCGATGCGGGCATCAAAAAGCGCTCATATGGCCAACGGTGCGGAAGGCCATCGCCAAGTCGAAGGCATGAACACAAGGCCGTTGTACTAGGCCGCGATCCGGCGAAATATCTGCGCGTTGGGGCAGAAGCTATTGTCGCCCTCGAGTTTTCCGGCGAGCCACCTATCGCACAAGGCCTCGACCCGGCACCCGCCGCACCGGCGCCGCGCGTCTTGCAAGCGGGCCTCGGTGTCGCCATGCCTGGCAACCTCGGGGTCCACGCCAGCACGCGCCAGCATGTGCATCATGCGCCTGTCCGAGGCGGCCGCCACGGTTCTCGAAAACCACACGACGAGGGCAACGCTCACTGCCACCATCAATGTGGCCACGCCGATCTCGAACAATGTTGGATTCATGGTCCAGTTCTCCTATTGACTCGACCTGCAAGTGCACCAAGACAGGAGGCAGCGGCCGCTTATCGTCCTACCGGACCGTAGCCGCTGCTTTGAGATAGATCAATAAACCCAAGGACAACCCGCACCTTGTGCACCCCACCATCATCCACAAGCGGCACTCGGACCGGACAATCCGCCAGCGCCTTGCCGTCGAGCGCAGCCGAAGCGACGCCGCGGCTGACGCCCTGGGTATGCAGGGGGACAGAAAGAAAAAAGGGCGGATCTACCCGCCCTCGTGCCGAACTTGAACGCCTGCTCGTTCTAAGCCGTCGCAGCAGCGCTGATCTTGTGGAACGTGGAGTTGGAAACCTCGTAGGTATCAACCCTGGGAGTTCCGACAACCAGCCTCTCCATCATCTTGCTCGCTTCTGCGTAGTGCTCGCGGTTGTAGAGATCGGCGCTTTCTTTCTTGTCCCACAAGCTCACGGCAAAGGCGTCGTCTCCGCTCTGCGTAACAAACGAGATTTCGTCCTTGAACCCTTTTTGCTTTTGAAGCATGGGAATGACCTGCTTTTCCAGCTGCTTGGTAAACTCCATGGCGCTGTTGGGCTTCAGTTTCATGGAAATGCGGCGTGCATACATAGTGTTCTCCTTGGTTGTGACGGCTGCTGATGCCTTGCCGAGACAACCAGCCTGCGCGCATCGGCCGACAACTCATAGAGGTTTAATTAGTTAATTGTGTTGACTTCCCACAATGTGGCGCGCCACCCGGTGATCGCATGACCACGACGGGGAGACGTCGGGATGATGGGTCAACAAGCAGGCAACCAGGAACGGTTCTTCTACAGCTTTAACCTCGAAGAGCATGTGCCCGCGGATCATCTGCTGGCAATGAACGGCTTGCCGACGGGCTGCTGCCAAGCTTATTCATGGGCGCACGTCAAAGGCATCCACCACAATGAAGGCGCCCGTGGTCGCAGCCACGATGGTCAGCGTATGGGCGCCGCTGGCCAGCCCATCGACCCTGAATATGGTGTCCTGATATCCCTCGATCGGGGTCGGCCTGAAGGTGTCGATCTGTTCCACGAAGATTCCATCCACGTAAACGTCGGCGAGCCCGGTGGAGAGCTTGCGCAAGCCGATCCAGCTGACCGAGGTCCCGGTGAAGGTGAACGTGACGCTCGCGCCCGCCGTAGCGGAGGTGGCGGCGGTCCCCTCGCTCCAGGGTCTGTTCACGTTACCGTGAACCCAAGCGCCGCTGTAGCTGACTGCCGCATCCTCCTCCTGGTAGCGCCTCCCTGGCGTCGTCACGTCGAAGGCGTCCACCACGATCTGCGCACCCGTCGCCGCGCCATTTTTGCGGCCTGTCGCCTCGATGGTCAACGTGTGGCTCGCGTCGGCCAGTCCCGTGGCCGTGAACACGACGCCCTGGATCTTGTTCGTCGGGGAATACGTGTCGACCTCGCTGGCCACGCCGCCATCCACGGATACGCTGGCGATGCCGCCGGCGGGCATGCGAGCGCCGCTCCAGCGGATCGCCGTGCCCCTGAATGTCAACGTGGCTTTCGCGCCCGGCGTCTCGGTGACCCGCGCCCCGCCTACCGCCGGGTCGGGGGCCGTGAAGACCCCGCCACCGCTCCATGCGATGCCAGGATCCGCCTGGAGCCAACCGGCGCTGAAGGCCACGTCGGGGTCCGTCTCCTGCAAGTGCGAGACCGGCTGCACCTGCACCTCGAAGGCGTCCACCACCACCACGCTTGACACGGCTTCCGGGTCCGGGTTCCTGCGGCCCGTCACCTCGATCGTCAGCGTGTGCGTGCCCAAGCTCAGGCCATTCAGCGTGATCACGGGCGTGTGGATCTCTTCGGAGCGCGCAAACAGATCCACCTCAAGGGCCGGACCCGCGTCCACTCGGACCAGGGCGATCCCGCTTCTGACGTTGCGGTTGCCGATCCACCTGACCGAGGTCCCGGTGAAGGTGAACGCAGCCTGCGCCCCCGTCACCGCGGATTGCCTGGCGGCGCCCCCGCTCCAGCCGAAGCCGGAGTCGCTCTGCGTCCAACCGGCGCTAACGCTCACCGCCGCATCCGATTCCTCGAAGCGCGTCCCTGCCGGCGGGGGCGTGTTGTCGACGCTGCCGAATCCGCCGCCGCCGCTACTGTCGCCGCCGCCTCCGCTACCGTCGCCGCCGCCGCCCCCGCCGCAGGAAACCAGCACGCCCGCCAGCAGCAAGGCTGCGACACGGCTCACTTCCCATCCCCTGGACCGCGTCCGGGACGACGTATCAGGCGCTCTTGAACTCGTTCGCATATCACCGCCGCTCAATCCGCATCATTGCGGATTGTGTCGGTTACCAGCATGTCGCTCCCGCGCGGGCACGATGGTCCGAATGGACCTTCGCGGCGTTGCGCCGCGGCCCTTCTCGCCTGGCATTACACGCCGACCTGGCCGGCGCCAGCCGCATCACCCAAGTACCACCCGCACCCTGTGCACCCCACCATCATCCACAAGCGGCACCCGGACCGGACAATCCGCCAGCGCCTTGCCGTCGAGCGCAGCCGAAGCGACGCCGCGGCCGACGCCCTGGGGATTCTCGACCGCGATCTCGTAGCGCGCGGAGCGATGCTTGAAAACGATCTCGAACCCCGGCCACGCCCTGGGTATGCAGGGGTCCAGAACCAGAAACTCCCCCTGCCGGCGAAAGCCGAGAATACTTTCGAGGCCGGCGCGATACAGCCACCCGGCAGACCCCGTGTACCAGGTCCACCCGCCGCGGCCCACGTGCGGCGCGACCGAATAGACGTCGGCGGCGACGGCGTAGGGCTCGACCTTGTAGCGCTGCACGTCCGCGCGCGTGCTCGCGCGGTTGATCGGATTGAGGAGCGAGAACAGCTCGAAAGCCTTGTCCCCCTCGCCCAAGGCGGCGAAGGCGATCACCGACCACGCCGCCGCGTGGGTGTACTGGCCGCCGTTCTCGCGCACACCGGGCGGATAGCCCTTCACGTAGCCGGGATCGAGCGCGGTGCGATCGAAAGGCGGCGTAAAGAGCAGCGCCAGTCCTTCGTCGCCGCGAATCAGTTGCTCCTCCACGGCGGCCATCGCGCGCCGCGCGCGTTCCGGCTGCGCCGCCCCCGAGATCACGCCCCAGGACTGCGCGATCGAGTCGATGCGGCATTCGTCGCTCGCCGAAGAGCCGAGCGGCGTGCCGTCGTCGTAATACCCGCGCCGGTACCACTCGCCGTCCCAGCCCTCCTTTTCGAGCGCAGCCCGCAAGTCAGCCGCGTGCGATCGCCACTTCTCGGCGCGCGCCGCCTCGCCCCGCGCCTGCGCAATCGGCGCGAACGCGGTGAGCGCAGAATGCAGGAACCAGCCCAGCCAGACGCTCTCCCCCCGGCCTTTCTCGCCCACCCGGTTCATGCCGTCGTTCCAGTCGCCCGTGCCGATCAACGGCAGGCCGTGCGCGCCCACCAGGAGGCTCGAATCGAGCCCGCGCGCGCAGTGCTCGAAGAGCGGCGCGCGCTCTTCCGACGGCATCGGCTGGAAGTAGGCGTCGTGCTCGCCCGCCTCGAGCGGCCGGCCTTCCAAGAACGCGACGCCCTCGTCCAGCACCGCGCCGTCGCCGGTCACCTCCACGTAGTGCGCCGCGGCGTAGGCGAGCCAGACCCGGTCGTCGGAAATGCGCGTGCGCACGCCGTGGCCGGAAGGCAGCCACCAATGCTGGACGTCGCCTTCCACGAACTGCCGCGCCGCGGCGCGCAGCAGGTGCTCGCGCGTCAGCGCCGGCCGCGACAAAGCGAGCGCCATCCCGTCCTGGAGCTGGTCGCGGAAGCCGTAGGCGCCGCTCGCCTGGTAGAACGCCGAGCGCGCCCAGACGCGGCAGGCGAGCGTCTGGTAGAGGAGCCACCGGTTCAGCATCACGTCCATGGACCGCTCGGGCGTCTTCACCTGGACCGTGCCGAGCAGATCGTCCCAATACGCGACGACCTCGCGCAGGACCGCATCCAGGTCGGCAGCGCGGTAGCGGGCGATCAGGGATTGCGCGTCGGCCTGCGTCGCCGCCTGGCCGAGGAAGAAGACGATTTCCGCGCTGCCGCCCGGCTCGAGCTCGACCGGCGCCTGCAGCGCGGCGCAAGGGTCGAGGCCGGCGCCGACCCGTTTTGAAAGCAGTTCCTCCCCCGCGAGCGCCGCCGGGTTGTCGAGCGTGCCGTTACGGCCCAGGAATTCCCGCCGGTCGCCGGTCCAGGCGGTCTGTCTTGCACCCAGATCCGCGAAGGCGACGCGCGTACCGAAGGTCATGTTCCAGGGATTGCGTGCGAGCAGCGCGCCGGTCTCCGGATCGATGTCGGTCACGACCGAGAGCGCGCAGGCGCTCCGCGACGGGCCGAGCACCCACTCGGCATAGGCCGTGACCGAAAGCCGCCGCACTCGATCCGACTCGTTGCGGATCGTCAGCCGCGAGATCTTGACCGGATCCTCGAGCGGCACGTACTGGAGCAGATCGAGCGCGATGCCGTGCGCGGTGTGCTCGAACCGGCTGTAGCCCTGGCCATGCCGGGCGGCATAGGGCGCGGCCTCGCCGCGGATCGGCAGCGCCGTAGGCCCCCACAGCTCGCCGCTCGCCTCGTCGCGCACGTAGATCACCTCGCCCGGCCGATCGGTGACCGGGTCGCTCGAGCGGGGCGTGAGCTGGTTCTCGCGGCTGCCGAGCGACCAGGTGCCGCCGCTGCCCTCGACCGCCACCTGGAAACCGAACGAGGGGTTGGCGATGACATTGATCCACGGGGCGGGCAGCCAGCGCCCGGCGCCGAGGAGGGTCAGGTACTCGCGCCCATCCGCGGCAAATCCGCCGAAGCCGTTGAAGAATTCGAGGTCCGGCGGCACCGCGACGGTCTTCGGCACGGCCGCGCGCGGCACGCGCCTCGGCGGCGGCGGCGCGGCGGTGCCCCCTTCCTGGAGGCGCTCGAGCTGTTCCGAGAGCGTTCCGTTTCTTCCGATCAGCACCGCGCGGGCAGTGGCGGCCAGCAGGGCGCGTGTCTCCACCGGGATCAGATCCGAACGCAGCACGAACACGGCACCGCGCGCGAGGCCCGCTCCGGTCTGCGGCCGGGACTGGCTCGTCCGGACCAGCGTCTCCAGGGCGGCCTGAAGGTCCTGGATATAGGAGGATGCCCGCTCGTTCAGGATCACGAGATCGACGGCGAGCTGCTTCATGCGCCAGTATTCGTGGGCTCGCAGCAACTGGCGCACGATGGCGACGTCCTCGATATCGTCGATGCGCGCGAGGACGATCGGCAGGTCGCCGGAAATGCCCTGCGCCCAGAGCGCCGCCGGCCCGCCGCCGCCGCGGCGTATCGCGTCGGGCGAGGCACGCAGCGACCCATCGGCGTAGAGCACGTGGCCGGCGAGGCGCTGAAACAGGCCCGCCTGATCCGCCTCGATGCCGAGATGGCTCAACTGCACCTGGGCGCGGGTCCACGCCAGGGTGGCGGCGCGCTCGAAGGCGGTCGTGTCCCCGTGCTTGTCGACGAGGTTCAGCAGCTCGCCGCGGGAGGACGCTGCGACCGTCCAGAACGCGAGGCGCACCGTCCTGCCGGGGGGTATCCGCACGCGGCGGCGCAGCGCGAAAACGGGATCGAGGACGGTGCCTGCCGTATTGGAAAGCGGCAGGCCGTCCATCACGGCCATCGGGGTGCGGACTTCGCGTCCACGGCCGAGGAAACGCGCCCGGTCGGTCTCGATCTCCGGCTCGCCCACCGTCTCGCCTTCCACGACGGCAAGATGCGCCGCCCAGATCTCGGGCTCGCCGGGCGAGCGGCGCCGCCGCGTCGCCAGGATGGCCCCGGCCTTGGCGAGAACCTCGGTTTGCACGAAGAGCCTGGAAAAGCCCGGCTGCGCCGCGTCGGCGGCGGCCGGCGCCAGCACGAGCTCGGCATACGAGGTGAGCTCGATGTCCCGGTCCCCGTCGCCCGCGTTCGCCACGGAGACGCGGCGCACCTCGGCGTCGTCCTCCGGCGAGACCACGACCTCGAGGGTCGTGGTGATCGGCCCGTCGCGCCGGACGAACTCGGCGCGGTCCTCGGTGAACGTGACGTCGTAGCTGTCGGGCTCGACGCCGCTCGGCTGGTAGCCCGCCGACCACACCTCGCCGCTCTGCACGTCGCGCAGGAAGACGTAGGCGCCCCAGTCGTCGCGGGTGACGTCCTCGCGCCAGCGCGTGATCGCCGAATCGCCCCAGCGGCTGTAGCCGGAGCCGGCGGCCGTCAGCATCACGGCGTAGCGGCCGTTCGAGAGCAGGTGCGCCTCCGGCGCGGCGTCGTGCACGGAGCGCAGCCGCCGCACCGCCGGCAGCTCCAGGTCGCGGAGCGCCGCCGCCGTCTCGACTTCCTCCGCCCTGGGATGAGCCACCGCGACATCGCGCGGCGTGCGCTCCTGCAGGAGGAGCTCCGTCGCCTGCACGATCGGCTCGGCATGAAAGCGCGCCCGCATCTTGCCGTCGAGCAGGCCGTTGGCGATGCCGACCACCGTCATGCCCTGGTGGTGCGCCATGAAGGCGCGGACGATCGCGAAGTCCTTGCCTTCGGGCAGGCGCGTGCGCGTGTAATCCAGCGCCTCGTAGAAACCGTAGCGGCCCCGCGCGCCCAGCGCGGCGAGCCGCGCGAAGTTACGCGCCGCCGCTGCCGGTTCGACCATGGCGGCGAGCGCCGTCGCATAGGGCGCGACGACGGCGTTCTGGCTGAGGCCGCGCTTCAAGCCCAGGCCCGGGACGCCGAAGTTCGAATACTGATAGGTGAGCTCCAGGTCGCGGACGTTGTAGGCGGACTCCGAGATGCCCCAGGGCACGCCGAGCGTGGCGCCGTAGCTCACCTGCCGGCGCACGACGAGCCGGCTCGTCTCCTCGAGCAGGCTCCCGGCCGGCGCGCGCATGACGAGCGAGGGCATCAGGTACTCGAACATCGATCCCGACCAGGAGATCAGCGCCGCGCCGCGCCCGATCGGCGTGACGGTGCGCCCGAGGCGGAACCAGTGCCGCGGCGGGACGTCGCCCTTGGCGATCGCGACGAAGCTCGCCAGGCGCGCCTCGGAGGCGAGCAGGTCGTAGCAGCTCGGGTCGAGATTGCCCTCCGCGACCCGGAAACCGATCGAGAGCAGCCTGCGCTCCGGGTCGAGGAGAAAGCCGAACTGCATCGCCCCGGCCAGGGTGCGCGCCGTCGCTTCGAGCTTCGCCAGGCGCTGCTGCAGGGCGCGCACGGCAGGCGCGCTCTGCATGATATCGCGGCGGTGACTCGCGATCGAGGCCAGGGTCGCCTCCGCCCAGAACAGCATTTCGGCGCCGGCGTCGTCGCCGCGCTCGCTGGCGAGCGTGCGGGCGATGTCGACCATCGTGGCGGCCTGGGGCCCGATTTCGCCGGCGCCCCGGCCCAGCGCGGCGCCGAGCGCGTCGAGCGCCGCGTCGAGCTGATGCGGCTCGATCGTCTGCGTGCGCCGGTCCTCGGGCAGCGCGCGCAGGGCCTCGCGCGTGAGATCCAGGGCGTCCTCGATGCCGGCGATGGCTTCGCCGCCTGCCGCCGGAGAGCCGATCCACTCCCGGCAGGCATTGGCCAGCGCGATCAGGTGTCCGGCCAGGTTGCCGCTGTCCACCGAGGAGACGTATTGCGGGTCGAGCGGACGCAGGTCGCGCGTGCCGTACCAGTTGTAGAAGTGGCCGCGGAACCGCGGCAGGCCGCTCATGCTCGCGAGCGTCGCTTCCAGCCGATCGACGGTGTCGGCGGTCCCCGCCCACCCGAAGTCGCGGGCGCTGACCGCGGCGAGGAGGTAGAGGCCGAGATTGGTGGGCGAGGTGCGGTGGGCGAGCGCCGGCTCCGGGTCTTCCTGGAAATTGTCCGGCGGCAGCCAGTGGTCCGCCGCCGTGACGAAGGTTTCGAAGAAGCGCCAGGTGCGGCGCGCGACCCGCCGCAAGGCGCGGGCGTCCGCCTCCGCGACCTGCAGGCGGCCCGCCACGAGCGGCGACAGGCTCGCCCACAGAGCGACGGCGGGCGAAGCGAGCCAGGCGAGCACGAACGGCAACGCCACCGGCCACGCCTCGCCGCCGCTCCACCCTGCGGCGAGCGCCGCCGCCATCGCGAGGACGACGCCGCCGCTCATGTGCCGAGTGAACCCGAGGAGGTCGAGCCGGCGGCTGACCATCGCCTGGCCTGCCGTGACCCAGTCGAGCAGATGCCGGCGGCTGGCGAGCAGGCGGTAGAGCGTTCTGCCTATCGCATCGACCATCAGCCAGGCCTGGTGCGCGAGGAACACGACCAGCAATGCGGTCAGGGACATGGCGAGCCGGACATCCGCCGCGAGCGCGCGCAGGTGGCTGCGAGCCGTGACCCGGGCACGCCGCGGCACGATCACGGCGAGTACGGGGAGCAGCGTCGACAACGCGATCGCCGACACGATGAAGCCGGTCCAGAGCAGCGCGGCGTCCAGCGGCAGCGTCCATCCGGCCACGAGGGCCGCGACGCTCGCCGGCGCCGAGAGCGAGCGCCGCAGGTTGTCCAGCATCTTCCAGCGGCCGATTGCCGGCAGCGCGCCCGCGCGCCCGAGGATCCACGGCAGCAGCTGCCAGTCGCCGCGCGCCCAGCGGTGCTGGCGTGCGGCGGCGACGTCGTAGCGCGACGGAAACTCCTCCACGACCTCGATATCGGAAGCGAGGCCGGCGCGGGCGAAGGTCCCCTCGAAGAGGTCGTGGCTCAGCAGCGTGCTTTCCCGCACGCGGCCCTCGAGCGCCGCTTCGAAGGCATCCACGTCGTAGATGCCCTTGCCGGTATAGGAGCCTTCGCCGAAGAGATCCTGGTACACGTCGGCCACGGCGGAGGCGTAAGGATCGATGCCGCTCATGCTGGAGAAGATGCGCTGGAAGAGCGAGCCCTCGCGGCCGATCGGCAGCGAGGGCGTCACGCGCGGCTGCAGCACGCCGTAGCCTTCCACGACGCGCCGCGTCGCGGCGTCGAAGCGCGGCTGGTTGAGCGGATGCGCCATCTTGCCCACCAGCCGGCGGGCCGTTTCCCGCGGCAGCCGGGTATCGGCGTCGAGCGTGATGACGTAACGCACGCCGGCGGGCGGGGCCGGGAGCCGTCCGCCGACCTCCAGGAAGGTCGTGTCGGCCGCGCCGCGCAGCAGCCGGTTCAGCTCGTGGAGCTTGCCGCGCTTGCGTTCCCACCCGATCCACTGCTGCTGCCCTTCGTTCCACACCCGCCGGCGGTGGAAGAGCAGGAAGCGTTCCCCCGCGGCGGCCGGCGCGTAGCGGCGATTCAGGCGGGCGATGCCCGCGGCGGCCGCGTCGAGGAGCGCGCCGTCTCCCTCGACGGTCTCGGTCGCGGCGTCCGTCCAGTCCGAGAGCAGCGCGAAATGAAGCTCGCCCTCCGGACTCGCCAGGTGGTGGATCTCCAGGCGCTCGATCTGCTCCTCGAGCGCGGCCTGCGTCGTGAGGAGGATCGGGACGGCGACCACCGTGCGCAGCGGCGCAGGCACGCCGCCGCGCAGCTCCAGGCCCGGCAGGATCGTCGCGCCGAGCCCTCTGGTCACGCTCCGGTTGACGAGCGCCATGGCGGCGTCGAGCGACGGGATCAGCCCGAGAAGGGCGAGCCAAACGAGCCCGCCGCCGCTGATGCCCGCTCCCGCCAGCGCAAGCAACGCGAAGCAGAGAACGATCGCAGCGGCCATGCCGACGGTGCCGACATAGCCGCCGATGCCGAGGGTCGCGACGAAACGGCTGGGCCAGCTCCCCAGCGGAGCGCGAAATCCGACCCTCGCCTCGAACGCGCGGCGCCCCCCGGCAATGAGGTGATAGCCGGGATCGCGCTCGCGCGCCGTCCCGCTTGCGGCCAGCGCCGCCCGCGCGATCTCCAGCTCGGTCAGCTTCGAGCCCCGCGCGAGCTCCTCGATCGCGCTGCGGTAGAGGTTGCGCGTCGGAAAATCCATCGCCGCGAAGTCGCTGCCGGCGCGCAGCGCCTCGTCGGCGAGGCTCACGTTCTCGAACAGCTCCGCCCAGTCGACGTCGGAGATCAGGCGCATGCTGGTGATGATGTTGCGGACCGTCACGTTCGTCGCGCCCTGTCTCTGGTGCTCGTCGTGCACGATCCGGTCGGCGGTCGTTCCCTGGGCCGCCAGGCGCTCCTCGAGCCACACCAGCGCCCGCGTGATCTTCGGATCCTGGTCGCGCAACCGTTGCACGAGCTGGACCGCGAAGGACCCCGGCAGGGGTGCGCGCTCGTAACGCTGGAACACCGGGCGCA
>Ga0326597_10004139_pt1 | contig 20521 bp, 18 predicted proteins | sample RVTome_12_FD_203789 | JGI IMG/M metagenome (GOLD analysis project Ga0326597, IMG submission 203789) | Soil microbial communities from uranium-contaminated site in the Upper Colorado River Basin, Wyoming, United States - RVT100D185 | ecosystem: Environmental > Terrestrial > Soil > Contaminated >...
GCCTCCGACACGCTTTTGCTGCCGCAGCAGGTAGTTTGCGAGCCGTTCGATGGAGGTTCTGAGCTTGAGGTGCTTTTGGGTCTTGATTGCTGCCCGGTAGCACTGCGCAAGCTCCGTCACGATCGCGCGGGCAAAGTTGCCGTCGACATCGAATATGGCGCGCACATCCTGACTGGGAATCAGCGCGATTCGGCTTTTCTCCAGCGTTCTGGCCGACATCAGATAGGGCGCATCCTTGATCGTCGCGGCCAGAATGAAGGTTGAAATCGGCCGCACGGTTGTCATGCTGGTTTCCCGACCGTTCCAGGAAGCGAACAGATCAACCGAGCCGGAAAGCACGATGTGCAGAAAATCGCTCGGCTCGCCCTCGGTAATCAGCTCGATCTGCGGCGGGAAATTCTGCACATAGACCCCGCGCATGAGCGACGCGAAATGCTCATCCGCCATTTTCGAAAACAGATGGAGGCCCCGGATGTCCGGGTTTGCTGAATCGGGCATTCTCGCGCCCCTTTTGTTTCGCTTGATAATAGTCAACCATATGATTGACAAATGTCAAGAGCACATTCGATGCATGCCGATGTGGCCTTGACGAGGCCTTGTCAATGAGATGATAAGTTTCTGCAAGCCATTTATTTCGTTACGCTTTTCCATTCAATGTGATCTAGATCAAACCATTCGGGCAGTTCCCGCTGCAGGTCTCGCGCTGATCCCCTTTGGGGTTGAACACGCCAATCTTGCCGGAGGCCCCAGCATGCAGCACGTCGCCACTGCCTCACGCGCCGATCAAACACGCGCCCTGAGCCTGAGCACCATCGCCTTCACCGCCTGTTTCGCGGTCTGGACGATCTTTTCCATCATCGGTGTCGCCATCAAGGCCGAGCTGGGTCTGAACGACACCCAGTTCGGCCTGCTTGTGGCAACGCCGATTCTGACCGGGTCGATCACCCGCCTGTTCCTCGGCGTATGGACCGAGAAATATGGCGGGCGCTTCGTCTTTTCCGCCCAGATGATCCTGACCGCGATCGCCACCTGGGCGCTGACGCTGGCAGACACCTATATCATGTATCTGGTTGCCGCGCTCGGCATCGGCCTTGCGGGGGGCTCTTTCATCATCGGCGTGGCCTATGTCAGCCGCTGGTATGACGCCGGCCGGCAGGGCACGGCGCTTGGCATCTTTGGGGCGGGCAATGTCGGCGCGGCGGTGACCAAGTTCGTTGCGCCCTTCGTCATGGTCGCCTTTGGCTGGCATGGCGTTGCCTATGTCTGGGCGGCGGGGCTCGCCATCATTGGCGTGCTGTTCTTCTTGCTGGCCAAGGATGACCCCGAGCTGGTGGAACGGCGCAGGCAGCACGCCAAGGCGCCTTCGCTGGCGCAACAGTTCGCGCCGCTGAGGAACCTGCAGGTCTGGCGCTTTTCCCTGTATTACTTTTTCGTCTTCGGGGCATTCGTGGCGCTGGCGCTGTGGATGCCGCACTACCTGATCGACGTCTACGGCGTCGATGTCCGCACGGCGGGCATGGCAGCGGCATCCTTCAGCCTGTCGGCTTCGCTGTTCCGGGCCTACGGCGGACATTTGTCCGACAAGTTTGGCGCCCGCGCCGTGATCTACTGGACCTTCGGCTTCAGCCTGGTCTTTCTTTTCATGCTGTCCTATCCGCCGACGGATTACATCATTCGGGGCAAGGACGGGCCGATCGCGTTTTCGACCAGCATGGGTCTTTGGCCCTTTGTGGTCACGCTGTTCGCGCTTGGCTTTTTCATGAGCCTCGGCAAAGCCGCCGTCTTCAAGCACATTCCTGTGTATTATCCCAGGCACGTCGGCGCTGTCGGTGGTCTTGTTGGCATGATCGGCGGCCTTGGCGGCTTCGTGCTGCCAGTTGCCTTCGGCGCCATGCTCGATCTGACGGGCATCTATACCTCGTGTTTTGCCCTGCTATTTGCTTTGGTCGCCATTTCGCTGGCCTGGATGCATCTGTCGATCCGCGCGATGGAGCGCAAGGCACGCGGTGCCGAACTGGACCAGCTGCCGCAACTGCCGGAGATGGAAGAGATCCACGTTCCGGGCAAGACCGAGATGCCGCGCGTGCTGGAAGACTGGCGCCCCGAGGATGCGCAGTTCTGGGGCGAGACGGGCCGCCGCGTGGCGCGCCGCAACCTGTGGATCTCGATCCCGGCGCTGCTGCTGGCCTTCTCGGTCTGGATGGTCTGGTCGATGGTCGTGGCGAAGCTTCCTGCCATCGGATTCGAGTTCTCGACGAGCCAGCTTTTCTGGCTGGCCGCACTGCCGGGCCTGTCGGGCGCGACGCTGCGCATTTTCTACAGTTTCATGGTGCCGATTTTCGGCGGCCGGCTGTGGACGACGCTGTCGACGGCATCGTTGCTGCTGCCCGCCATGGGGATCGGCTACGCAGTGCAGAACCCAGAGACGCCCTATCTGATCTTCCTTGCGCTCGCGCTGCTTTGCGGCTTCGGCGGCGGCAACTTCGCCTCTTCCATGGCCAACATTTCCTACTTCTTTCCGAAGGCGGAAAAGGGCAACGCGCTGGCGCTGAACGCAGGTCTGGGCAACCTCGGCGTGTCGGTGATGCAGTTTCTGGTGCCGATCGTCATTACCATGGGCGTCTTTGGCGCAATGGGCGGCGCGCCGGCGCAACTGACCGCTGGCGGCGAGCTCTGGCTGCAAAACGCGGGCTTTGTCTGGGTGCCCTTCATCCTGATCGCCACGGCCGCGGCCTGGCTGGGCATGAACGACATCGCCGATGCGCGCGCATCCATCAAGGAACAGGCGATCATCTTCAGCCGCAAGCAGAACTGGCTGATGTGCGTGCTGTATACCGGCACTTTCGGCAGCTTCATCGGCTATTCGGCAGGTTTCCCGCTGCTGACCCGGATTTCCTTTCCAGAGGTGAACGCGCTGCAATACGTGTTTCTCGGGCCGCTTGTCGGGGCGCTCAGCCGTGCCGCAACGGGCTGGGTCTCGGACAGGTGGGGCGGCGGGCGCGTGACGTTCTGGGTCTTCGCGGGGATGATCATCGCGGTGTTCGGCGTCATCGCCTCGCTTGGCGCGGGCAGCTTCGTGGGCTTCTTTGCGGCCTTCATGGCGCTCTTCTTCCTGACCGGCGTCGGCAATGCCTCGACCTTCCAGATGATCCCCGCGATCATGGGCAAGGAAATCCCGCGGCTGATGCCCAAACTCGACGCCTTGTCGCGCCGCAAGCAGGCCGAACGGGAAAGTGCGGCCATTATCGCCTTCACCTCTGCCATCGCAGCCTATGGTGCCTTCTTCATCCCGAAGGCCTACGGCACCTCGATCGCGATGACCGGCTCGCCGGTGGGGGCGCTTTGGGCTTTCCTGATCTTCTACGTGATCTGCCTTGCCATCACCTGGGTCGCCTACACCCGCCCGGGCGGCCTGCTGCACGACATCGAAAACGGCCGCACGTCCCCGGGCTCCGCTGCCCGGCCCGTCCTGTGACGCCACCGAATTTGCGGGCGGCACAAATCGCCGCCCGGAGCCAGAAAATCGAAAGGACAGCAAGATGAGCCATCTGCTCGACAGACTGAACTTCTTCCAAAGCAAGGAGTTGGAGCAGTTCTCGGACGGTTGGGGTCAGACCACCCGCGAGAATCGCGACTGGGAAGACACTTACAGAAACCGCTGGCGGCACGACAAGATCGTGCGTTCCACGCACGGCGTGAACTGCACCGGGTCGTGCAGCTGGAAGATCTACGTCAAATCCGGCATCGTCACCTGGGAAACGCAGCAGACCGACTACCCGCGCACCCGCGCCGGCCTGCCCAACCATGAACCGCGCGGCTGCGCGCGCGGCGCCTCCTACAGCTGGTATCTGTATTCCGCAAACCGGGTGAAGAACCCGCTGATCCGCGGCAGCCTGATGCGCGCCTGGCGCAAGATGCGCGAGACGATGACGCCGGTGGCCGCCTGGGCGGCGATCCAGTCCGACCCTGTCTTGCGCGCCTCTTATACCAAGACGCGCGGCAAGGGCGGTTTCGTGCGCGCGTCCTGGGACGAGGCGACCGAGATCATCGCCGCCGCCAATGCCCATACCGCCAAGGTCTGGGGCCCCGACCGGGTGTTCGGCTTTTCGCCGATCCCGGCGATGTCGATGGTCAGCTATGCCGCGGGGTCGCGGTATCTGAGCCTGCTGGGCGGCACATGCATGTCGTTCTACGACTGGTATTGCGACCTGCCGCCCGCCTCGCCGCAAACCTGGGGCGAACAGACCGACGTGCCGGAAAGCGCCGATTGGTACAACGCCGGGTTCCTGATGCTCTGGGGCTCGAACGTGCCGCAGACGCGCACGCCCGACGCGCATTTCTATACCGAGGTCCGGTATCGCGGCACCAAATCGGCCGTGGTCAGCCCGGACTATTCCGAGGCCGCCAAATTTGGCGACATCTGGCTGAACCCGCAAGCGGGCACCGATGCCGCGCTGGCGATGGCGATGGGCCATGTCATCTTGCGCGAATATCACCTCGACCGGCAGGCCGAGTATTTCGAGGACTACGCGCGCAAATACACCGACATGCCGATGCTGGTGCGGCTCGATGAAAAGGATGGGCACCTGGTGCCCGGCCGCATGCTGCGCGCCGAGGATTTTGACGGCAAGCTGGGCGAGACGAACAACCCCGACTGGAAAACCGTCGCCTATGACGAGGCCAGCGGCCAGATCGTGGCGCCCAACGGATCCATCGGTTTCCGTTGGGGCGAAGAGGGCAGATGGAACCTGGAGCAGCGCGCCAAGGGGGCCGAAGCCCAGTTGCGCCTGAGCCAGATCCTTGAAGAGGATCACGACGCGGTCGTGGGCGTCGATTTCCCCTATTTCGGCGGCGTGGCAACGGGCGATTTCGTCAAATGCGATCACCCCGAGGTGCTGACCCGCAACATTCCGGCGCGGCGCATCACGCTGGCCGACGGGCAGCAGGCGCTGGTCGCCACGGTGTTCGACCTGTTTTGCGCCAATTACGGCCTCGACCGGGGCCTTGGCGGCGACTGGGTGTCAAAGGATTTCAACGACGACAGCCCCTATACCCCTGCCTGGGCGGAAAAGATCACCGGCGTCGCGCGCGAGAAGATCATCGCGGTCGCTCGCGAATTTGCCGGGAATGCCGAGAAAACCCACGGCAAGTCGATGGTCATTCTCGGGGCCGGTCTGAACCACTGGTACCACATGGACATGAACTACCGCGGCATCATCAACATGCTGGTGATGTGCGGCTGCATCGGCCAGGAAGGCGGCGGCTGGTCGCATTACGTGGGGCAGGAAAAGCTGCGCCCGCAGACCGGCTGGCAACCGCTGGCCTTCGCGCTGGACTGGAACCGCCCGCCGCGGCACATGAATTCGACCTCTGCCTGGTATGCCCACACCGATCAGTGGCGTTACGAGACGCTGCGCGCCGGCGAGATCCTGTCGCCCACGGCGCCCGAGGGCGATTGGGACATCAGCCTGATCGACTACAATATCCGCGCCGAGCGGATGGGCTGGCTGCCCTCGGCACCGCAGTTGAAAACCAACCCGCTGGAGGTTTCCAAGGCCGCGAAGGCGGCGGGGAAAGAGATCAAGGATTACGTCGTCGAACAGCTGAAATCGGGCGATCTGCAGATGTCCTGCGAAGACCCGGATGCGCCGGAAAACTGGCCGCGCAACCTCTTTGTCTGGCGCTCGAACCTGCTGGGGTCTTCGGGTAAGGGGCATGAATATTTCCTCAAGCACCTGCTGGGCACCGATCACGGCGTGATGGGCAAGGATCTGGGCGAGGAAGGCGGCGTGATGCCGCGCGAGGCGGTCTGGCACGACGCGGCGCCGAAGGGCAAGCTTGACCTGCTGGTCTGCATCGATTTTCGCATGTCCACCACGGCCGTCTATTCCGACATCGTGCTGCCCACGGCCAGCTGGTATGAAAAGGACGATCTGAACACCTCCGACATGCACCCGTTCATCCACCCGCTGCAAGCGGCGGTGGACCCGGCTTATGAGAGCAAATCCGACTGGGAGATCTTCAAGTCGATCGCCCGGAAGTTCTCGGAAGTGGCGCCGGAAGTGCTGGGGCTGGAAACCGATATCGTCCAGCTGCCGCTGCTGCACGACACCCCCGGCGAGCTGGCGCAGGCGCATGTGCGCGACTGGAAGAAGGGCGAATGCGAGCTGATCCCCGGCAAGACCGCGCCGAACTACATTGCGGTCGAGCGGGATTATCCGAACCTTTACAAGAAGTTCACCTCTGTCGGGCCGCTGCTGGAGAAACTCGGCAATGGCGGCAAGGGGATCAACTGGGATACCAAGGTCGAGGTGAAGCATCTGCGCGACCTGAACGGTGTCGTGCTGGATGAGGGTGTCTCGAAAGGGCATGCAAAGCTGGAAACGGCAATCGACGCGGCCGAGATGATCCTGATGCTGGCGCCCGAGACCAACGGCGAAGTGGCCGTCAAGGCCTGGGAGGAGCTGGAAAAACCCACCGGCCGCCACCATGCCCATCTGGCCGAGGGCGCACACCACACCAAGATCCGCTTTCGCGACATCGCGGCGCAGCCACGCAAGATCATCTCCAGCCCCACCTGGTCGGGGATCGAAAGCGAAGAGGTCTGCTATAACGCGGGCTACACCAACGTGCATGAGCTGATCCCGTGGCGCACGCTGACCGGGCGGCAGCAGCTTTATCAAGATCACCTGTGGATGCGTGCCTTTGGCGAAGGGTTCGTCAGCTATCGCCCGCCGGTGGATCTGAAAACCATCACCAGGGCCGTCAACAATGACGCTGCCGAGGGCAGCCCGCATGTGGTGCTGAACTTCATCACGCCGCATCAGAAATGGGGCATCCACAGCACCTATACAGACAACCTCTTGATGCTGACGCTGAACCGCGGTGGCCCGGTGGTCTGGATGTCCGAGGTCGATGCGCAAAAGGCGGGGCTGGTCGATAACGACTGGGTCGAGGCCTACAACATCAACGGCGCGCTGACTGCGCGGGTGGTGGTGTCGCAGCGCATCAAGCAGGGCACGCTGTTCATGTATCACGCGCAGGAAAAGATCGTGAACACGCCCGGGTCGGAAAAAACCGGCAAGCGCGGTGGTATCCACAACTCGGTCACCCGCGCCACGCTGAAACCCACGCATATGATCGGCGGCTATGCGCAGCTGTCCTACGGCTTCAACTACTACGGCACCGTGGGCAGCAACCGCGACGAATTCGTCATCGTGCGCAAGATGAAAAAGATCGACTGGCTGGATCAGCCCGCAACCCAAAAGGTGGAGGCAGCGGAATGAGAGTTCGTGCGCAAATCGGCAAGGTTCTGAACCTCGACAAATGCATCGGGTGTCACACCTGCTCGGTCACCTGCAAGAACGTCTGGACCTCGCGCGAAGGCGTTGAATACGCCTGGTTCAACAACGTCGAGACGAAACCCGGCACCGGCTATCCCACCGACTGGGAAAACCAGAAACGCTGGAATGGCGGCTGGGCGCGGTCGAAATCGGGCAAGCTACACCCCAAGCAGGGCAGCAAGTGGCGGATTCTGGCGAATATCTTTGCCAACCCCGACATGCCAGAGATCGACGATTATTATGAGCCGTTCGATTTCGACTATGACCACCTGAAATCAGCGCCCGACATGACCGCCTTTCCCACCGCGCAGCCGCGCTCAAAAATCACCGGCGAGCGGATGGAGAAGATCGAGAAAGGCCCGAACTGGGAGGAAATCCTGGGCGGTGAATTTGCCAAGCGCTCAAAGGACTACAACTTCGAGAACGTGCAGAAGGAGATTTATGGAGAGTATGAAAATACCTTCATGATGTATCTGCCGCGCCTGTGCGAGCATTGCCTGAACCCGACCTGTTCCGCTTCGTGCCCCTCGGGCGCGATCTACAAGCGCGAGGAAGACGGCATCGTTCTGATCGATCAGGAAAAATGCCGGGGCTGGCGGATGTGCATTTCCGGCTGCCCTTACAAGAAGGTCTATTACAACTGGGATACCGGCAAATCGGAAAAATGCACCTTCTGCTATCCGCGCATCGAGTCCGGCCAGCCGACGGTCTGTTCGGAAACCTGCGTCGGGCGCATCCGTTATCTGGGGGTGATCCTTTATGACGCCGACAAGATCGAAGCGGCGGCCAGTTCGGAACGCGAGACCGACCTTTATGGCGCGCAGCTGGACGTGTTCCTTGATCCCAACGACCCCGAGGTAATCGCTGCCGCCCGCCGCGACGGCGTGCCCGATGACTGGATCGAGGCCGCCAAGGTCAGCCCGGTTTGGAAAATGGCAATGGACTGGAAGGTGGCCTTCCCGCTGCACCCCGAATACCGGACGCTGCCGATGGTGTGGTACATCCCGCCGCTGTCGCCGATTCAGAACGCCGCACAGGCGGGGCAGATCGCGATGAGCGACCAGATGCCCGATGTGCGCAGCTTGCGTATTCCGGTGCAGTATCTGGCCAACATGCTGACCGCGGGTGACGAGGAACCGATCGTGCATGCGCTGGAACGGATGTCGGCCATGCGGCTTTACATGCGGGCGCTGAGCGTCGACGGCGTGCGCGACGAAGGCATCGCCGCGCGCGTCGGCATGTCGGGCCGGATGATCGAGGACATGTACAAGATCATGGCGATTGCCGATTACGAAGACCGTTTCGCGATCCCCACGGCGCATCGCGAACAGAACGAGACCGGCGCCGACCTCAAGGGCGGCTGCGGCTTTACCGATGGCAACGGCTGTTCCAGCGGGGCCAGCGGCAAGACGACCATGTTCGGCGGCAAGAAGAAATCCTTTGCCCTGCCGTTGGAGGCGTTCTGATGATGGACCGCACACTCAAGGCGCTGTCGCTGACGCTGAGCTACCCGACGGCAGAGCTGCAGGCCGCGATGTCAGAGATTGGCGCCGTGTTCGGCGCCGACCCGCGTATCGCCCCGGTCACGCGGGCTGCGCTCCTGATGCTTGTCGAGGGGCTGGGGCAGGGCGATCTTTACGATCTGCAAGAACGTTATGTGATGCTCTTTGACCGTTCGCGCACGCTCAGCCTCAATCTGTTCGAACATGTCCATGGCGAAAGCCGCGATCGGGGCGGCGCGATGGTCAGCCTGATCGAAACCTATCGCGAAAGCGGGTTTGAACCCGCCACCGCCGAACTGCCCGACCACCTGCCGGTGCTGCTGGAATTCCTGTCGATGCGTCCCTTCGCGGAAATGCAGGAAACCTTGGCGGACGCGGCGCATATCTTCGAGGCGCTAGCCACCCGGCTGGTGCGGCGCGACAGCGAATATGGCGCCGCGTTTGCCGCCCTTGTGCAGCTTGCCGGTGCAACAGCGGACGCAGAGGCGGTGGCGGGCATGCTGGCCCAGCCCGACGATGACCCGACCGACCTTGCCGCGCTGGATGCGGTATGGGAGGAAACCGAGGTCACCTTCGGCCCCGATCCGAACGCCGGCTGCCCGCAGGTGCGCGATATGCTGGCCACGATGGACAAGCCCGCCACCCCCACCGCTTCGGCAGCGGTGCGGCATGCGGCACAATGACGGAGGCAGAGATGCACAACTTTCTGTTCGGTATCTATCCCTACATCGCGCTTGCGGTGCTGCTGGTCGGGTCGATCGCGCGCTATGAACGCGATCCGTTCACCTGGAAATCCTCGTCCAGCCAGCTTTTGCGGCGCAAGCAACTGATCGTCGGCTCTGTGCTGTTCCATGTCGGCGTGCTGGTCATTTTCTTCGGCCATCTGGTCGGGCTTCTGACCCCGATCGCGATTTTCGATGCCATCGGCATCAGCCATGGCGCCAAGCAGCTTCTGGCGGTGGTGGTGGGCGGGATCGCGGGCGTCATGGCGCTGATCGGCGGCGGGCTGCTGCTGCATCGGCGCTGGACCGACCCGCGCATCCGCAAAAATTCCAGCTTCGCCGATATCGCCATCCTCATGTTGCTTCTGGCGCAACTGGGTCTGGGTCTGGGCACCGTCTTCATTTCGCTGCAGCATCTGGACGGGCAGGAGATGACCCGATTCATGAGCTGGGCGCAGATGATCTTCACCTTTCAATCCGGTGCTGCCGACCAGATCGCCGACGTGGCGCCGCTGTTCAAGGCGCACCTGTTCCTTGGCCTGACGATCTTTCTGGTGTTTCCGTTCACGCGGCTTGTGCACATGCTTTCGGTGCCGATCCGTTATGTGACCTTGCGCCCCGGCTATCAGATCGTGCGCTCGCGCCGCCGCCGCACGCTGGAGGAACGCCGCCGCGCCTTTGACGCGCTGCAGGGCAAGCGCGGCGCCTCGGCCGGCACACCGGCGGAGTGAGCGCCATGAACATGGCCCTTTTTCCCGATGTCGTGGTGAACAATGAGACCATTCCCTCGGCGGCCATCGCCGCCGAGGCGCAGAACCACAACGCGCCCAGCGACAAGCCTGGAATCGCCTGGCGCAAAGCCGCGCAGGCGCTGGCGATCCGCGCCCTTTTGTTGCAAGAGGCGAGGGCCCGCGGGCTTGTGGCTGAACCGGAGGAATTGGCCCCCGGACGTGTCGAAACCGAGGCGGAAGCGATGATCCGCGCCCTGCTAGACTCGGCGCTGAGCATCGCGCCGGTGACCGAAGAGGCGGTGCATGCCGAATGGGCGAAAGACCCCGATCGTTTTCGCTCGGCGCCGCTGTGGGATGCGTCGCATATTCTGTGCGCCTGCGATCCGCGCGACGAAGCCGCCCGCGCAATGGCCGCGGCACGCGCACAGGCCATGATTGCGCGACTGAAGGGCGATGCGAAGGGCTTTGCTGCGCTTGCGGGCCGCGAAAGCGACTGTGGGTCGAAGGCGTCGGGGGGGCATCTGGGCCAGCTTGGACCCGGCGATACCGTGCCGGAATTCGAGGCGGCGCTGCGGTCGCTTTCAGATGGCGCGATGACGCCCGCCCCGGTGTTGTCACGGCACGGCTGGCACGTCATCCGGCTGAACGCCACGGCCCCGGGTCAGGTTTTGCCCTATGACACCGTGCGCCCCAAGATCGCACAGGCGCTGGAAAAGGCGGCATGGGCGCGCGCGTCGCGGGATTTCGTCGATACGCTTGCCAAGCGGGCGCAGATCTCGGGCACGGACCTCGCGCCAATCTGAAACGCGCATCAGGGCGGGCCCGGTGCCAAGCGGGCAACCGATCTGATCTGACAGGCCACCCGACCTTGTCCCGAAAATGCCACCGGGTCTTGCGAACAGCCGCGGCCAGACGCCGCACCGCGCCGAACGGCCATCCGCGAACCGGACCGCGGCGCGTGGCTTGCCGCGGGCGTTTTTTCACCATGACCGCCGCGGCGCCTTGCCGACATCGGCAAAGAGTTCGCTGTGGTGGTCGATAAGGCCCCTGAACGTCTTGGCGGCATCGCCAGCAGCGTGTATAGGGTCGCCTCGGTCGGTCCTGCCCCTCGATGCTCCAGGCCCAGATCTCCGCCTTCGCAAGACCAGGGAAGAATGCGCCGACATCATTGCCTTTGCGTCTGACCCGAAGGCGCCTGGCGCCGGAAGGATGCGCTGTGATTGTGGCCATTTTCATGTGCGCCAAGGGTGCGGTGCGCAACCGAAACGTGGCGAAAAAGGGCGTATCGGGTCGCAGGACAGGGTGCACACGCCGCCGCGCAACATGTTGATGACAATGAAACAATGACGACATATCAGGCATATAGACTTGCCGTGGCGCCGATGATCGATTGGACCGACCGGCATTGCCGGTTGTTTCATCGCCAGATCAGCCGCGGCGCGTTGCTGTATACCGAAATGCTGACCGCGCCGGCGCTGCTGCATGGCGACCGCGCCCGGCTGCTGGACCATTGCGCCGAGCACCCGGTGGCGCTGCAACTGGGCGGCGCCGACCCGGCCGAACTGCGCGCCGCCGCCCGCATCGCCGCCGCCTGGGGTTATGACGAAATCAATCTCAACTGCGGCTGCCCGTCAGATCGGGTGCAGTCGGGCGCGTTCGGCGCGGTGCTGATGAAAACCCCGGCGCTGGCCGCCGATTGCCTTGCCGCGATGCAAGAGGCGTCGGATGTCGAGGTCACGGTCAAATGCCGGATCGGCGTCGATGACCAGAACCCCGCCGAGGCGCTGCCCGCGTTTCTGGAAAGCGTCGCTGCAACCGGTGTGCGCCGCGTCATCATCCACGCCCGCAAGGCCTGGCTACAGGGGCTGAGCCCGCGCGAAAACCGCGAGCTGCCGCCGCTCGATTACCCGCTGGTGCTGGCGATGAAACGGGCCTACCCGCAGCTGCAAATCGTGCTCAACGGCGGCATCGGCAGCCTTGCCGCGGCGCGGGCGCTGCTGGCGCAGGGGCTGGACGGGGTGATGATCGGGCGCGCCGCCTATCATGAACCCTGGAACATCCTGGGTCAGGCCGACGCCGAGGTTTTCAACCTGCCGGGGCCGTCCGATCCCTTCGCGGTGGCCGAGGCGATGCGCCCGCATATCGCTGCGCATCTCGCAACGGGTGGCAGGTTGCATCAGATCACGCGGCACATGCTCGGGCTGTTTCACGGCCGCCCCGGGGCGCGCGGCTGGCGCCGGCTGCTGTCCGAGGGCGCCAGCGCCGACGGCGCGGGGCTGGCGCTTTACGATCGCGCACTGGCCGCGTTGCGCTGAGCCGCGCGCCACGTTAAGCGGGGGGGCGAAGGAGCCCGCCATGCCCGATCTTGCCTCGCTGCTGCCGATGCTCGCCACTTTGCTGGCGGTGGGGGCGTTGGCCGGGGTCATCGCCGGGCTGCTGGGGGTGGGCGGCGGCATCGTGCTGGTGCCGGCGTTCTTTTACATTTTTTCCGGGCTCGGCTATGGTTCGGCGGAACTGATGCAGGTCTGCCTTGCCACCTCGCTTGCCACGATCATCGTGACCTCGCTGCGCTCGGTGCATGCGCACCACGCCAGGGGCGCGGTGGAATGGCAGATCCTGCGGCACTGGGCGCCTGGCATCGCGGTGGGCGCAGTGGCCGGCGTGCTGGTGGTGGCGCAGTTGCGCACCCCGACGCTGCAGGCGATCTTCGGCATCCTGGCCCTCGCGATCGCGCTTTACATGGCCTTCGGGCGCGCCGAATGGCGGATAGGCAGCCGGATGCCGGGGCCGGCCTTCCGCACCGCAGCCTCGCCGGTGATCGGTTTTCTGTCGGTGCTGATGGGGATCGGCGGCGGCTCGTTCGGGGTGCCGCTGATGACGCTGCACGGGGTGCCGATCCACCGTGCGGTGGCGACCGCGGCGGGGTTCGGCGTCACCATCGCGCTACCCTCGGTGATCGCCTTCCTGGCGGTTCCGATCGCGGCACCGCCGCCGCTGACGCTTGGCGCGGTGAACCTGCCGGCCTTTCTGACCGTGATCTCGATGACTCTGGTCACCGCGCCCTGGGGCGCGGCACTTGCGCATCGGCTGAACCCCAGGCCGCTGCGGCGCATCTTCGCGGCCTTCCTTGCGGTGGTGGCGCTGAACATGCTGGGCAAGGCGCTGCTTGGCTGAGCATTCTTTCTTGTTGAAATATCCCGGGGTCGCCGGGTGGTGCGCCACTGACTCAAGAACCAGCCGGCGACGGGCAGCGCCCCGGACCTGCCTAACCGCGCTCGCCCGCCTTCGCCGCGTCCCACAGCGCGTCCATCTCGGCCAGGTCGCTGTCCTCCGGGCGCTTTCCCGCAGCGTGCAGCGTTGTCTCGATATGGCGAAAGCGCCGCGTGAACTTGCTGTTCGCGGCGCGCAGGCAGGCCTCGGCGTCAAGCCCGAGGTGGCGCCCCAGATTGACCATCACGAACAGCAGATCGCCATATTCGGCGGCCATTTCGTCGCCGCCAAGCCGGTCGCGCGCCTCGACCAGCTCGCCGGCCTCCTCGACGATCTTGGCCAGCACCTCGTCGGTTGAGGGCCAGTCAAAACCAACCCGCGCCGCGCGCTTTTGCAGCTTCAGCGCCCGGGTCAGCGCCGGCAGCCCCATCGCCACGCCGTCGAGCACGCCGGCTTCGGCGCGGCCCGCGCGTTCCACCGCCTTCAGCCGTTCCCAATCGGCGGTCTGCTGTTCGGGGCTTTTGTCGCGGCTTTCGTTGCCGAACACATGCGGGTGCCGCGCCATCATCTTGTCGCCGATGCCGCGCGCCACGGCAGCAAAATCGAACAGCCCCGCCTCGTCGGCCATCTGCGCATGATAGACCACCTGCAACAAGAGGTCGCCCAACTCGCCCTGCAGCTCATCCCAGGCCTGCCGCTCGATTGCGTCGGCCACCTCATGCGCTTCCTCGATCGTATAGGGCGCGATGCTGGCGAAATCCTGAACGATGTCCCAGGGGCAGCCGCTGGCGGGGTCGCGCAGCGCGCGCATGATGCCCAGCAGTCGGGCGATCGGCTCGGCTGCCGCCACGTCCATGGGACTGGTCGCGGGATTGGTCATTGCTTCGGTGCCTCGTTTGCGATGATCTGCGCCAGTATCCGCAATGACCCGGAAGAGTCCACCATGCCTGTCCTGAACCGCATCGCCGCCTATGCGCCGGAAATGACCGCCTGGCGCCAGCATCTGCACGCCCACCCGGAACTGACCTTCGAGTGCCATGAAACGGCGGCCTTCGTCGCCGCAAGGCTGCGCGAATTCGGAGTGGATGAATTGCACGAGGGCATTGCCAAAACCGGCCTCGTCGCGATCATCAACGGCTCCGCACCAGGCCCCACCATCGGGCTGCGCGCCGATATGGACGCGCTGCCGATCCATGAGACGACCGGGCTGCCCTATGCCTCGCAAAACCCCGGCAAGATGCACGCCTGCGGCCATGACGGGCACACGACGATGCTGCTGGGTGCCGCGAAATACCTGGCCGAGACGCGCAATTTTGTCGGCCGCGTGGCGCTGATCTTTCAGCCCGCCGAAGAAAACGGCGGCGGGGCCGGGGTGATGGTGGCCGAAGGCATCATGGAGCGGTTCGACATCGCGCAGGTCTACGGCATCCACAACGCGCCGGGGCAGGCGTTCGGCAGCTTTCACACCTGCGCCGGGCCCTTGATGGCGGCGGTGGATGCCTTTGATGTGCATCTGCAGGGCAGGGGCGGGCATGGCGCCTACCCGCATGAGACCGCCGATCCGGTGGTGGCGGCGGTGGGCATCGTCAGCGCGCTGCAAACCATCGTCAGTCGCAACCACATGCCGCTGGATGATCTGGTGGTTTCGGTCACGCAGATCCACGCGGGCAGCGCCGACAACATCATCCCCGACACCGCCTATATCAACGGCACCGTGCGCACCTTTCGCCCCGAGGTGAAGGCCATGGTGATGCAGCGCATGGCGGCGATCGTGGCGGGGCAGGCTGCGGCCTACGGCGTCACCGCGCGGCTTGACTACCACGAGGGCTATCCGGCCACCGTCAACGATGCCGACAAGACGGCGTTCGCGGCCGAGGTGGCGCGCGAGGTTGCGGGTGCCGCGGCGGTGAATGCCGCGGCGGGGCGCGAGATGGGCGCGGAAGATTTTTCCTACATGCTTGAGGCGCGCCCCGGCGCCTATCTGTTTCTGGGCCAGGGCCCCGGCGCCGGACTGCACCACCCGGCCTACAATTTCAACGACGCGGTGGCACCGGTGGGGGCAAGCTTCTTTTCCCGGCTGGTCGAACGCGCGCAGCCGGCTGGCTGACGCGCGGCGCCTGCGCAGCCAGCGCCCTTGCTGATGGAGGCCGCAATGAGCACCGAGCCCACACCCGAGGCGCTGCGCGCGCGATACGCCGACGGGCTGCGCGCCGAACCGCGCGAATTGCATGCGGCCTGCGAACACAGCGCGGCGGCGCGCCGCCCGGTCGCGCTTGATCAGCAAAGCGTGGGGCGGTTGTCGCGTATGGATGCGCTTCAGGGTCAGGCGCGCATCCGCGCCATCGACGCGGCGCTGCACCGGCTGCAGGCTGACGAATTCGGGTATTGCCGCGATTGTGGCGAATTCATCGGCCTGCGACGGCTTGATCTTGACCCGCTGGCACAGCGTTGCATGCGGCTGCACGAAATAGCGCCGCGCACCGCTATTCGGGCCGCACCCGTGCCGCGGTCTTGTTGGCAAAGGCCTCCAGCCGCCCGCGTGCCGCGGGCTGGGTGTTGACGACGCCCGCCACCACCGCTTCGGCATAGGCGGCATCCAGCGCCGACATGTTCTGCATGTGGCTGATGGCAGAACAGATCGCGAAATTGGACAGCGGCGTATTGGTGGCGACGGCGCGGGCCAGCGCGAAAGCCTTTTCCTCGCTGGAGCCTTCGACCAGATACTGGCACAGCCCCACCGCCACCGCCTCGGCGCCCTGATAGACGCGCCCGGTCAGCATCATGTCGATCATCCGCGCCTTGCCGACCAGATCGGCGACGCGAATCGTGGCGCCGCCGCCGGTGAACAGCCCGCGCTGGCCTTCGGGCAGCGCAAAATAGGTGCTGGCGTCGGCCACCCGAAGGTGCGCGGCGCTGGCCAGTTCCAGCCCACCGCCGACCACCGCGCCGGTCAGCGCCGCGATAATCGGCACACCGCCGTATTCCATCTTGTTGAACGCCTCGTGCCAGCGCAGGCAAAGATGCATGAAGGCTTCGGGGCGGCGGTCCTCGCGGTGGTGTTCGACCAGATCGAGCCCGGCGCAGAAATGCGTGCCCGCGCCGCGCAGCACCACGGCACGCACGCCCGCGCGCGGCAACAGCGAGAACACCTCGATCAGTTCTTCGATGGTGGCGGCATCCAGCGCGTTGCGTTTGGCCGGACGGTTCAGCGTCACATCGGCGATGCCGTCGCCATCCACCGCCAGCGCGATGTTTTCCAAAGCCAGATCATCAAGCCGCCGCATCGTTGCCTCCTGCCCGTTGCCCGGGCGCAATCTGCACGAGGCGGCGGGCGATGGCCAGTGCCCGGGTTGTCGCGCCGCGACTAGCCGCGGCGGCGGCCACGGCGTTCGCGGCTGGGGCCTTCATCATCGCCGGTGCCGTCGCTTGCCGAAGAAAACGCGCCGAGCTTGGCGGAAACGTCTTCCATCGAGGGGCGTGGGCCGCGCGGGCGGGTTTCCAGCGCGGCCCGCATCGCGGTCAGATGCGCCGCCATGGTGCCGCAGCAGCCGCCGATGATGCGCGCCCCGGCGTCGCGCGCCAGCACTGCATATTCGGCCATCAGTTCGGGCGTGCCGTCATAGTGAATATGGCCTTCGTGGTATTTCGGAATGCCGGCATTGCCTTTGGCGATCAGCGGCCGTTCGCTGCCCGCGGCGACGAAGCCAAGCAGCGAGCGCATCAGATCCGAGGCGCCGACACCGCAGTTGGCGCCAAACGCCAGCGGCGGGTTCGGCAGCTTTTCCACCAGCGCCGCCAGCTGCGCCGAGGTGATGCCCATCATGGTGCGGCCGGCGGTATCAAAGCTCATCGTGCCGCACCAGGGCATGTCGGCCAGCAGCGCGGCTTCGGCGGCGGCCTTGTATTCTTCGGGCGCCGAGATTGTCTCGACCCAGAGCACATCGGCGCCGCCGGCTTTCAGCCCCTCGGCCTGTTCATGAAACATCTCGACCGCCAGCGCATGCGTCAGCGTGCCCATCGGCGCGAAAATGTCGCCGGTGGGGCCGACCGAGCCGGCCACCACCACCGTGCGGCCGGCGCCGTCGGCGACCTCGCGCCCCAGTTCCGCGGCAATGCGGTTCAATTCATGCACGCGACCCTGCGCGTTGTGCAGGCGCAGCCGGCTGGCATTGCCGCCGAAGGTGTTGGTCAGGAAGATGTCCGATCCGGCATCGACCGCCGAGCGGTAGAGCGCGCGGATCTTGGCGGGCTGATCGACATTCCACAGCTCCGGCGCCTCACCCGAAGCCAGACCCATGTTGAACAGGTTGGTGCCCGTGGCGCCATCGGCCATCAGCCAGTCGCGGGTTGCCAGTAGCTTTGACAGCGCGTCGCGCATGAAGAATGCCTTTCCGGGAATTGGGTTCGGTGCTGACCGCAGTGGTGCCGGGCGCCTTCATTCAGGCCACGCTGGCGCGGGGCATCAGATCTCTTCGATGATCTGCTTTTTCGCGATTGCCTTTAGTTCGGCCATCTTGGCGCGGATCGTCGCTTCATCGCAAAGCACGCCAAGGTCGCCGGCGACTTTGCGGTAGACGTCTTCGTCGCCCGCCTCCTCGAAATCGGCAGCAACGACCTCTTTGGCATAGGCGGCGGCATCGTCGCCGGATTTTCCCATCAGCTCGGCAGCCCAAAGCCCGAGCAGCTTGTTGCGCCGCGCCTCGGCCCTGAACAGCAACTGCGCATCCAGCGCGAATTTGGCTTCAAAGGCGCTTTCGCGGTCGTCGAAGGTGGTCATGCAAGGCCCCCGCAGGAAAGGTGAACGTTACCCCACATATGACCGCGCGGCAGGCTTACCGCAAGCCCCGGCCGGCAAGCTTGCGCATGGCCCTATGCCTTGCGGGGCGCGCTGCCTTGCCCTATAGCGGCGCAAAGGGCGGCACTGCGCCTGCCCGCCCGCGCGAGGGCATCGAGCGAACGGAGAGCACATGGCACCGCGGCGCAAGAAGATTTACGAAGGCAAGGCCAAGATCCTGTATGAAGGCCCCGAACCGGGAACCCTGATCCAGTATTTCAAGGATGATGCCACCGCCTTCAACGCCCAGAAGAAGGCGGTGATCGAAGGCAAGGGCGTGCTGAACAACCGCCTGAGCGAATTTTTCATGACCGGGCTTGCCAATATCGGCGTGCCGACGCATTTCATCCGCCGCATCAACATGCGCGAACAATTGATCCGCCAGGTGGAAATCATCCCGCTGGAGGTGATCGTGCGCAACTTCGCCGCCGGCTCGATCGCCAAGCGGCTGGGGCTGGAAGAGGGCACGCCGCTGCCACGGCCGATCGTGGAATACAGCTACAAGAACGACGCGCTCGGCGACCCGATGGTGAGCGAAGAATACATCGTCGCCTTCGGCTGGGCCAACCAGCAGGATCTGGACGATATCGTGGCGCTGGCACTGCGGGTGAACGACTTCCTTGCGGGCACCTTCTATGCGGTCGGCATCAAGCTGGTCGATTTCAAGATCGAGATCGGCCGCATCTGGGACGGCGATTTCATGCGCCTTGTGGTGGCCGACGAGATCAGCCCCGACAGCTGCCGGCTGTGGGACGTGAAAACCGGCCAGAAGCTCGACAAGGATGTGTTCCGCCGCGATCTGGGCAACCTGACCGACGCCTATACCGAAGTGGCGCGCCGGCTGGGGGTGATGCCGACCAACGCCACGACGATGGCAAAGCCGACATTGATCAACTGAAAGGGCCGGGCCATGAAAGCGCGGGTGCATGTGATGCTGAAGGATGCGGTGCTTGATCCGCAGGGCGAGGCGGTGCGCCACGCGCTGGCCACGCTTGGCTTTGCCGGGGTGGAGCGGGTGCGGCAGGGCAAGGTGATCGACCTCGACCTGGCAGTCGCCGACCGCGCCGCCGCGGCAGCCGAGCTGCGCGCGATGTGCGAGAAGCTGCTGGCCAACACGGTGATCGAGAAATACGAGATCGAGATATTGTGAGGCAAGCCGGGGGCTGCGCGCCCCCGGACCCCGCGGGATATTTGCGCAAGAAAGAAGCTGAAGGGGTTTCGCGATGAAGGCAGCGGTGATCACCTTTCCGGGGTCGAACTGCGACCGTGATCTGGCCGAAGGCTTTGCGATTGCCGGCGCGCAGGTCGAGCGGGTCTGGCACAAGCAAACCGAATTGCCGCCCGGCACCGATATCGTCGGCATTCCCGGCGGCTTTTCCTATGGTGACTATCTGCGCTGCGGCGCGATTGCGGCGCAAAGCCCGGTGGCGCGCGCGATCCGCGATTTCGCCGGGCGCGGCGGCCATGTGCTGGGCATTTGCAACGGCTTTCAGGTGCTGACCGAAATGGGCCTGCTGCCCGGCGCGTTGATGCGCAATGCCGGGCTGAAGTTCATCTGCAAGCCCGTCACGCTGCGCGTGGCCACCGCCGACTGCGTCTTTTGCGCGGGCTATGCGCCGGGCGCCGAGGTGGTGTTTCCGGTGGCGCATCACGACGGCAATTACACGATCAATGCCGAAGGGCTGGCGCGGCTGCAGGGTGAGGACCAGGTGGCGTTCCGCTACGGCGCGAACCCGAACGGATCGACCGACGACATTGCCGGTGTGCTGAGCGCCAACCGCAGGGTGCTGGGGATGATGCCGCACCCCGAGCGCGCGGTCGAGGCCGCACAGGGCGGCACCGACGGATCGGCGCTGTTCCGCGCGTTGGCGGGGATGATGGCGCGGGTCTGAGCGAGTTGCCTTGAGGCGGGGGGCAAGCTCGCCTAAGTTGGGGGCATGCCGTCGCATGAGCCCGTTCCCGATCTGACCACGCCGGTGGCGGCGCAAATTGCGCCGGTGAACGGGCAGGCGCCGCGCGGCCGGGTGCTGCGCGCCGTGGTCGGGCTGATCCTGTTGACCGCGGCGGTGGTGATCTGGGCCACCAATGCCTGGCTGTCGGAACGCTTTGTGGAAACCACGCGGGTGCGGGCCGATCTGCGGCTGGCGCTTTATTCGGGCAACGTGATGTCAGAGTTGCA
>Ga0326597_10004141_pt1 | contig 20517 bp, 22 predicted proteins | sample RVTome_12_FD_203789 | JGI IMG/M metagenome (GOLD analysis project Ga0326597, IMG submission 203789) | Soil microbial communities from uranium-contaminated site in the Upper Colorado River Basin, Wyoming, United States - RVT100D185 | ecosystem: Environmental > Terrestrial > Soil > Contaminated >...
GTGCCGAGCCTGATCGACACGCAGCGCGGCCTGCCCGGAGCGCCGGAGCGGCCGGCAGCGCGACGCACGCCGCCGGTCGGCCGCCTGGGCCTGCCAACCGAGGTAGCGGCGATGGTGCGGATGCTCTGCGGGCCCGAGGCGCGCTACATCACCGGCCAGTCGATCCATGTCAACGGCGGAGGTTTCATGCCATGACGTCAGCCGAGCCGGCGGTCACGCCGCCGATCCACGACCTCGCGACCTACATGGCCGCCGCCCTTGGCCGGCCGCTGCCGCCGCCGGTCCTCGAGAAGACGAAGCACCACGTCCTCGACACGCTCGCGGCGATGGTCTCGGGCTCGAAGCTGCTGCCCGGCCGCAAGGCGATCAGCTACGCCCGCAGCCGCGGCGGCTTCGAGGAGGCGGCGGTGGTCGGCACGCGCTACATCACAACGGTGGAGAACGCCGCTTTGGCCAACGGCATGCTCGCCCACGCCGACGAGACCGACGACTCGCACTCGCCCTCCCAGACCCACCCGGGCTGCGGCATCGTCGCCGCGGCCCTGGCGATGGCGGAGCGCGAGCGGCGCAACGGCAGCGCCTTCCTGCGGGCCGTGGCGCTCGGCTACGACGTCGGCTGCCGGCTGACGATGTCGCTCGACGCGCTCGAGTTCCGGGAGGACGGCCACTCCACCCACAGCTTCGGCCCGACCTTCGGCGCCGCCGCGGCCGCCGGCGCCCTCGCCCGCCTCCGCTACCGCAACATGCTCCACGTGCTCTCTTACGCGGGCCAGCAGGCGTCGGGCGTCGGCGCCTGGATCGGCGACCTGGAGCACATCGAGAAGGCGTTCGACTTCGGCGGCATGCCCGCCCGCAACGGCGTTACGGCTGCCGCCTTCGTCAAGCACGGCTTCACGGCAACGGACGACCTCTTCAACGGGCCGCGCAACTTCTTCGCCGCTTACGGTCGCAAGCCCGAGCCGGCGACGCTGGCGAGCGGGCTCGGCAGCCGCTTCGAGGTCATGAGCACGAACATCAAGCGCTGGTCCGTGGGCTCGCCGATCCAGGCGCCGCTCGACTCGCTGCTGGAGCTGATCCGCAGCGAAGGCATCGAGGCCGATGACGTCGAGCGCGTGGTCGTCCGCGTCTCGCACACGGGTGCGACGACGACGGACAACCGCAGCATGCCCGATATCAACCTCCAGCACATGTGCGCCGTGATGCTGGTCGACGGCATCGTCACCTTCGAGTCGGCTCACGACGAGGCGCGACTGACGGAGCCGCGCACGGCGGCGCTCCGGCGCCGCATCGAGCTCCGCGGCGACGACGCGCTCCAACAAGCGCTCCCCTCCCGCCAGGGGATCGTCGAGATGCGGCTGAAGGATGGCCGCGAGCTCCGCCACCACACGAAAGCGGTGCGCGGCACCGACGAGAACCCGATGACGCGGGCCGAGGTGGACGAGAAGTGCTTTCACCTGACGGCACCGATCCTCGGCAAGCGACGGGCGCGGGAGCTCTGCGATACGGTCTGGACGCTGGAGAGGGTGACCGACCTCAGGGCGCTACGCCGCCTGCTCCAGGCTTGAAGGCAGCGGGGCGCGCGCCGGCGATGGCGCTCAGCTCGCGCCGATCGTGCCCTCGTCCAGCTCCTTGATGAACCGGTCGAACTCGTCCGTCCCGTCGATGACGACGCTGAAGTCGCTGTTCTTTGGCATGTTCTCCGCCAGCTCCTGGATCAGCTCGCCCGTGTCGTAGACGACGATCATGTTCCGATCGAAGTGCTGATCCTCGGGGAGGTCCTTCACCATGCGCTCCGCGAAGCCGGCGAGCCGCTCGTTCTCCGGCTTGAAGACGAAGACGAGGTGGCCGTATTTGGTATCGAGGCCGAGAGGGCGGGCCTCGGCGCCCGGGCCCCTGATCCAGGGGACCGAGTAGGCGACGCTCTCGCGGGTCAGCTCCAACTCCGGCTCGCGGCGGCGCTTCGCGGCTCGCCAGGAGCGGACGCCGACGCTGGCGGCACCGGCCAGCGCACCGATGAGCAGGCCGATCTTCGCTCGACCCAGGATCGAGGTGCCCGATTCCGTCTCGTCCGCCATCTGAACCTCCGCGGGCGCTCGTTGCGACGCCAGCCTTACCGAGAAAATGGGACGGGGTCAGGCGTCACTGCGGCGCCTTCCTGATCCCCAATCTCCTCTTTCGCGGCACGAAGGTCAACCTTCCGCCCTGCCGCGCCTGACCGGGCAGCCCAGGTGGCATAGTCTAAGATAAGAACGGCCGCAGAATGCCTGGCCCGATGCCAACGAGCTCTTAGTCGAGCGCCGGCCGATAGATAAGCCTGAGGAGGCTTGGAGCTTCATGTCCAGATACGCAGAGGAGGCGCAGGAGCCGGAAGCGAGCGCGACCTCGACGCGCAGGCCTGCCTTCTGGGCGGCGACTTTCGCCTCGCTGAGCGAGCGCGACTACGCCTGGTACTTCACCGGCAACCTCGCCTTCTTCATGGCCATGCAGATGCAGTTCATCCTGCGCGGCTTCCTCGCCTTCGACCTCACCGGCGCCGCCTCGGCGCTGGGGCTCGTCTCGGTCTCGATCTCGCTGCCTATGCTCCTCGCCGCTCCCTTGGGTGGCGTGATCGCCGACCGCGTGAACAAGCGCACCCTGCTCATCGTCACCCAGTCGGTCGCGGCCATTGCGAGCGCCATCGTCGCCGTCCTGATCATCGCCGAATGGATCGAGTTCTGGCACCTGCTCGCCGTCTCGTTGGTCACGGGGACCGTCTTCGCTTTCAACATGCCGGCCCGTCAGGCCCTTGTCCCTTTGCTCGTGCCGCAACACAAGCTGATGAACGCGATCTCCCTGCAGATGGGCGGCGTGAACCTTACCCGCATCGTCGCGCCGGCCCTCGGCGGCCTCCTGATCGCGCCGTTGGGCCTAGGCTGGGTCTACCTGCTGACGGCGCTGCTCTTCCTGATCGCGACGGCTTCGGAGTTCGCCCTGCCGACGCATGGCCTGACCGGCATGACGAAGACGGGGCGCTTCTTCGATGAGTTCTCTCAGGGCGTCAGCTACGTCCTCGAGAATCGCACCATCGGCTTCTTAATCCTCGCCGGCATGCTGGTGCCGCTATTCGGCTTCCCGGTGCAGCAGATCCTGCCGGTCTTCGCGAAGGAGGTGTTCGACCGCGGCCCCTCCGGGCTCGGTATGCTCGCCGCCGTCTCCGGCATCGGCGGCCTATTCGGCGCCGTGGTCTCGGCCAACATGGACCGCCAGGCGTCGAAGGGACGCCTGCTCCTGATCGGCGGCCTCGTCATGGGCGCCTTCCTCGTCGGCTTCGCGCTCGCGCCCTTCTTCGGCATGGCGCTGCTCTTCATCGCCATGGCCAGCGCCGGCCAGATGCTGTTCATGGCAACGAACAACACGGTGATCCAGGCCAGCGTGCCGGGCGAGCTGCGGGGCAGGGTGATGTCTTTGATGCTGATGTCGTTCGGGGCGATGCCCCTCGGCGTCCTGCCGATCACGTTCGCGGCCGACGCGGCCGGGGCGCCGGCGACGATCGCCGTCTCGTCCTCGCTGCTGATCGTCCTGGTCGTGCTCCTCTTCGGCCTCTTCAAGCCCCTGCGCGACCTCCGCATGGAGGCGCTCTCCCGCTCGGAGCTATCGCCGGCTCAGGGCGCCGCAATGGTGGCGGACGGGCGCCTCACGCGCGAGGAGGCTGACCAGCTCGTAGGCACGAGCCGGCAGGCGGCGCCGCCATCACTTTGACTGCCTAGACGCTCAGATAGCGCCGGAACCAGGCAAGCGTCGACTGCCAGGCGTCCGCGGCGGCTTCGGCGTCGTAACGCCCGCCCGTGTCGTTGAAGAAGGCGTGGCCGGCACCGTCGTAGACCTTGATCTCGAAGGTCTTGGCCGCGGCCTGGAGGCTCTGCTCGACCTCCGACCGCTGGCCGGTGACGCGCGCGTCGCTGCCGCCATAGACGGCGAGGATCGCCGCCTCGGTCTTCGCCAGCTCGTCGACGAGGCGGACGGTGCCGTAGTAGGGCACCGCGGCCTTGATCTCGGAGCTGGCGATCGCCAGCTCCCATGTATAGCTGCCGCCGAAGCAGAAGCCGGTGACGCCGAGGGCGGACGCCAGGACGAACGGCTGGGCCTTGAGGTAGGCGAGGCCCGCCTCGAGGTCCGCGACGAGGTCTTCGGGAGCGGCGCGGCCGAGGAAGCCCGTGTTCGCGGCGAGGTCGGCGGTGCTGCCGCCACCACGCGACACGAGGTCGACGGCGAGGGCGACAAAGCCCTCCTTGGCGTAGCGGCGGGCGACGTCCTTGATATGCCCGACCAGGCCCCGGTTCTCGTGGATTACGGCGACGCCCGGGTAGGTGCCCGCCGCCTTCGGCCGCGCCAGGTAGGCGAGGATCTCCGAGGCGGCGCCAGCGAAGCGCACGTCCGCGAGGACGATGTCCGGGTCGGTCTGCGACACGCCCGGGCCGACACCGCCGGTCGTGGACGGCACGGTCGCCTGGGGCGGCACGAGCGTCGCAGTCGCCTCCGGATCGGGCTCCGGCTCGGAGTTGCCGCCACAGCCGAGGGCGACGAGAGCACCGGCCGTCAGCGGGATGCTGCCCGTGATCAGAAGGACGCGCCGCAGAAGGTCGCGCCGGCCGAGGCGGCGGGCGAGGTAGTCTTCGGCGAACTCCTCGACCAGGTATTCCTGATGGTGGCTGAGTGCTGGCTTCTTCATACTCGGTACTACGCCCCTGCGAGAGCTTGCGGTTTGCTCGCGATGGCCACGGCTCGAAACCACCTAGAAGGGCAGCTGAACGCCGACGCCCTGCGCCTTCGCCTTCTCGAGCACGTAGGCGCCGGCGGCGACGTCCTCGATGCCGATGCCCTGGCTCTCGAAGAGGGTGATCGCGTCCGCCGCGGGCCGGCCGCTGACCTTGCCGCTCACGACCTCGTGCAGCTCCACGGCCTGGCGCCAGCGAAAGCTGCCGCGCTCCGCCGCCCAGATCAGGTCGCCGCACTCGATCCTCGCCTGCTCGAGGTCGTCGACCGCGACCAGGGCGGCGCGCTCGACCGTGGCCTCGTCGACCTCGCGGCGGCGCCAGCCGTTCGAGCCGGCGGCGCTGACGTGCGCACCCGCTTCGAGCAGGGCGCCGTCGAACACCGGCTCGCGCGCGTTCGTGATCACGACGACGATCTCGGAGCCGCGGACGCACTCGTCCGGCGTCGCCACGGGCTGGACGTCGACGCCGAGGAGCTCGCGCATCTCGGCCGCGAAGCGGTTGCGGTTCTCCTCCGTGCGGCTGAACGCCTTGACGAGCTGCACCGGCCGGACGGCGCAAACCGCCTCGAGCTGGGTTATCGCCTGATGGCCGGTGCCGATGATGCCGACGACGGCGGCGTCGGGGGTGGACATGTGCTTCACGGCAACGCCGGTAGCGGCGCCGGTCCGAATCCAGGCCAGGGTGCGCGGCTCGATCACCGCGTCGAGCACGCCGTTATCCGTGTTGTAGAGGAGGTTGACGGAGGAGTGACGCACGCCGTAGGCATGGGAGCCGAGGACGCTGCCGCCCATGAGGGTCGCGCTCGACTTCGGGAAGCGGCTGCGCTGGCGCGGCAGGTTCTCGACGAGGCCGGCCGCTTCCTGGCGGAAGAGGTCCTCCATCACGGTCACGCACTCCTCGACCGAGAGAAGGCGCCGAACGTCGTCGTTGCTGAGAAAGATCGCCATGGGTGCTCCTCTACCGGCTCGGCAGGCTCGCGTCGTGCTGCGGCAAACATCGAATCGGCTCGCCTGCAGCCAGCACGCGCTGAGTGGCCCAATCTTGGGCTCGGTCGGCCTTCCAGCTTCTGCTTCGCCTCGGCCGGCTAACGCGCCCGGGGCCCCGGATACTCTCGTAGCTCAGGAGCGAGGCGTCAGGTCGAGGTCCGGCGGCGGCATGGCCGGCACCTTCCACTGGATGTAGGGCTTGTCGTAGGTGTCGTGGAAATCGTTGCCGACCTTGACGGCCTCGTTGAAGGCCGTCTCGAACTCCTGGAAGTCCTTGTGAAGGATCGCCGTCTTCACCGCCGCGAAGACGCCGTCCACGTACTCCTTGAGGTCCTTTTCGTACTTCGGCCGCGTGAAGGCGGCCGTGAGAAACAGGCCGCGCATCTCGTTGAGCTGAAAAGTCGCCAGCGGCCAGTTCTCCGCCTTCGCGGCGTAGTAGAGCTTCCAGGCCCGGGCGCCGATCTCCGGCATCAAGCGGCCGAGGCCGGGCTGCAAGCCGGCAAGCTCCTCGAGGGTGAATACGCGCCGATCAGAAGTCATGGCAACCCTTTCTATACTCGATTCGACACTCGACTCGACGACATGCTGGCCCGGAAGCCGCCGCTGCCGTCAGAGTCTCCTCGTCAATCGTCGAGGCCCAGTGTAGCGGGGACGGCCGGAGACGGGAAGATCGGACGGCGCGATCCGTCCTCGACCTCCTCCGGCGTAAAATAGCGCGATGAGCGCCGGCGCAGCCGCCGCCGTCCTCTGGACGGGAGGCAAGGACAGCACGCTCGCCCTCTTCGAGGCGCGGCGGCTCGGCTTGGCCGTGAGCCTCCTCGTGACCTTCGTGCCGCCCGGCGCCGAGTTTCGGGCCCACCCGCTGGCGGTCATCCGCCGCCAGGCCGAGTCGCTCGCGATCGCGCATCTCGAGGTCGAGATCTGGCCGCCCTACGAGGCCGCTTACCGCGCCGCGCTCGCCCAGCTGGCGGAGCGACAGGCCATCGGGACGGTCGTCAGCGGCGACATCGCGGCGGTCGACGGCCGGCCGAACTGGATCCGCGAGTGCGCCGCCGGCACCGGCATCGAGGTCCTGACGCCGCTCTGGGAGAGCGATCGGATGGCGCTGGTCGAGCGCGTCATCGGGCTCGGCTTCGAAGCCGTCTTCGCCGCGGTGCGGACGCCACCCCTTTCGGAGGCGTGGCTCGGACGACCCCTCGACCGGGCGAGCCTGGCCGAGCTGCGCGCGCTGGGCCGGACGCGCGGCCTGGACGTCGCCGGCGAGCAGGGCGAGTACCACACGGTCGTCCTCGACGGCCCCCTCTTCCGACAGCGCCTCGCGATCGAGGCGACGCCGACCGGCCGCCTCGACGATCTTCGTTATGTAGAGTTGCGCTCGGTAAGCCTGGTGCGCAAAGAGCAAGCGCGGGCCGAACCGCCTGGGGCCGGGCGCTCGCCGGCGCTAGTCCTCGACCTTGGCGCGACAGGCCGTGCAGACGCCGAAGAAGGCGATGTGGTCGAGGTCTGGCATGAAGCCGGTGTCGCCGACGACGGCCGCGGCGAGCTCCTTTAGGTAGCGCTCCTCGAGCGAGCTGACGCCGCCGCAGACCCGGCAGATGAGGTGGTGGTGGCGGTCGCCGCCGATCCACTCGAAGTGGTTGTCGCCGCTGCCGAGGTCCGTCTCGCTGACGAGGCGCAGCTCCTTCGCCGAGGCGAGGGTGCGGTAGACGGTCGAAGCGTCGACGTAGGGATAGGAGGCGCGCACCTCCTCGAGGATCTGAGAGGCGGTCAGGTGGCCCCTGGCGTGGCGGACGCTGCCGAGGATGAGCATCCGCTGCGGCGTCACCTTCTGGCCGGCGGCGCGGAGGACGCCGGCAGTCTCGGGCTCGCAGCTCACGGATCGGTCTCCATCTGCCTACCGCCTCCAACGTACGGGCGTACCGCCGGCGCCGTCAAGACGGGACGGCGGCAGCGTAGCCTTTTGCCGGCCCCGAAGCTACAGTAGGATCAGGCGTATGACTCAGACGCAGCCCCAGGAGCCGACCGAGGCGCGACCGGATCGCTACGATCCGGCCGCGATCGAGTCGCGCTGGCAAGAGCGCTGGGAGCGGGACGAGCTCTTCAAGAGCCATGAAGACGCCACCAGGCCGAAGTTCTACTGCCTCGACTTCTTCCCCTACCCCAGCGGCGACGGCCTCTCGGTCGGCCACGCCCGCAACTACGTCCCAACCGACGTCATCAGCCGCTACCAGCGGATGCGCGGCTTCAGCGTCCTCCACCCCATGGGCTGGGACGCTTTCGGCTTGCCGGCCGAGAACCGGGCGATCGAGACGGGCATCCCGCCGGCCGAGACCGTGCGCCTCAACACCGACAACTACCGGCGCCAGCTGCGGCTGATCGGCACGTCCTATGACTGGTCGCGCGAGATCAACTCGAGCGCGCCGGCCTACTACCGCTGGACGCAGTGGTTCTTCCTCCTCCTCTACGAGCGCGGCCTCGCCTACCGCAAGACTTCGTCTTCCTGGTGGTGCCCGACCGACGCGACCGTGCTGGCGAACGAGGAGGTCGAGAACGGCCTCTGCTGGCGCTGCCAAACGCCCGTCGAGAAGCGGGACCTGCCGCAGTGGTTCTTCAAGATCACGGATTACGCCGACCGCCTCCTCGACGACCTCGAGGGCCTCGACTGGCCGGAGCGGATCAAGACGATGCAGCGCAACTGGATCGGCCGCAGCGAGGGCGTCGAGATCGGCTTCGGCCTCGAAGCGGCCGCCGGCGACACGACCGAGATCCGCGTCTTCACGACGCGCCCGGACACGGTCTACGGCGTCACCTTCATGGTGCTGGCGCCGGAGCAGCCGCTGGTCGACCGGATCACGACGCCGGAGCAGCGCGCCGCCGTCGATGCTTATGTCGAGCAGACGCGGCGCACGACGGAGATCGAGCGACTGTCGACGGAGCGCGAGAAGACGGGCGTCTTCACCGGCGCCTACTGCGTCAATCACCTCAACGGCGAGCGCGTGCCGATCTTCATCGCCGACTACGCCCTCGCGACCTACGGCACCGGCGCTGTGATGGGCGTGCCGGCCCACGACCAGCGCGACTTCGAGTTCGCGGCGAAGTACGGCCTGGCCGTAAAGGCGGTGATCGCGCCCGCCGGCGACGACGGGGTGCCCCTGACGGCGGCTTACGTCGAGGCGGGGAGAATGGTCGCCTCCGGCCCCTTCGACAATCTCACGAACGAGGACGGCGCCCGGGCGATCGCCGACGCGGTCGAGAAGCAGGGCTGGGGCAAGCGTACGGTCAGCTACCGTTTACGCGACTGGCTGATCTCGCGCCAACGCTACTGGGGGGCGCCGATCCCGATCGTCTACTGTCCGAAAGACGGCGTCGTGCCGGTACCCCAGGAGCAGCTGCCCGTCCTCCTGCCCGAGGTCGAGCGCTACGAGCCCTCCGGCACCGGCAAGAGCCCCCTCGCCTCCCTGCCAGAGTTCGTGGACACGACCTGCCCGGCCTGCGGCGGCCCGGCGGAGCGGGAGACGGACACGATGGGCGGCTTCGCCTGCTCCTCCTGGTACTTCCTTCGCTTCACGAGCCCGGAGAGCGAGGCTGGCCCCTTCGACCCGGAGGCGATGCGCTACTGGCTGCCGGTCGACCTCTACGTCGGCGGCGCCGAGCACGCGGTCATGCACCTCCTCTACGCCCGCTTCTGGACCAAGGTGATGCTCGACGCCGGCCTCGTCCCGTTCAAGGAGCCGTTCGCGAAGCTCATGAACCAGGGCGTGGTCCACGCGCCGGACGGCCTGCGCATGTCGAAGAGCCGCGGCAACGTGATCACGCCGGACAGCGTCGTTGAGCGCTTCGGCGCCGACTCCCTGCGCGGCTACGAGCTGTTCATGGCGCCCTTCGACCAAAACGTGAGCTGGAGCGAGGAGGGGCTGCGCGGCATCTACCGCTGGCTAAACCGCCTCTGGCCGCTCGTCCTCGAGGAGCCGGCCTCCGGTGAGATCGCGCCGGCGGCGGCGAAGGAGATGCGCCATTGGACCCATCGCACGCTGAGGAAGGTCGGCGAGGACCTCGATCGGCTCCACTTCAATACGATGATCTCGGCCCTCATGGAGCTGACGAACTTCCTCGGCCGCGCCCGCGAGGCGGGGCCGGTGGACGCCGACGCCTGGCGGGAGGCGACGGAGACGCTGGTTCTCATGCTCGCGCCGAGCCTGCCCTATATCGCCGAGGAGCTCTGGACGCGCACGGGTCATCCCTACAGCGTCCACCAGCAGAGCTGGCCGCATTGGCAGGAGGACCTGGCCGCGTCCGAGACCTTCACGCTCGTCGTCCAGGTGAACGGCAAGCTGCGCGACCGCTTCGAAGCGCCGGTCGAGATCGGCGAGGAGGATGCGAAGGCGCTGGCCCTCGCGAGCCCGCGGGTCCAGGCCTTTACGGATGGCCAGGAGCTCGTGCGCGTCCTCTTCGTGCCGCGACGGCTCGTGAACATCGTCGTACGTTAGTTATGACGGCAGCGGCGTTGACCAACCCTGCGACGTCTCGCCGGTCGCCATCAAGACGCCTCATGCCGCGGCGCCTCCTCGTCGGCAGCGTCGTCGTCCTCGCGGCGGCGCTGATTGCCTGCGGCGGCGGTAAGGACGGCCCGGACGGCTCCCTGACGCCCGGCGCCAGCGCGACGAAGCCATCCGCCGAGGCGTCGCCAACCGCGCCTCCAGGCGGGCCGGTGGCGGATGAGGCCGTGGCCTTCGGCACGAGCGACGGCGTTACTGTACGAGGCCACCTCTACAGCGTCCCGGGACCGAAGCAGCGGATCGTGATCTTCGCCCACGACTTCCCGCGCGACCAGATCGCCTGGCAGGACTTCGCCCGCGAGCTCGCAACGTCCGGCATCGCGACGCTGACCTTCGACTTTCGCGGCTACGGCGAGACGGGCGGCGAGAAGGACGCGTCGAAGGTCGACCTCGACCTCGAGGCGGCCGCGAGCTTCATGGAATCGCGGGACTACCCGCTGATCTACGTCGTCGGTGCGAGCTTCGGCGGCACGGCGGCGCTGAAAGTCGCCGCCCGACGCGACTTCGCCGGCGTCGTAGCGGTCTCGGCCCCGGCCGAGTTCAGGGGCCTCGACGCCCGCCAGGATGTCGCGGGCGTGGCCGAGCCCAAGCTCTTCATCGCCAGCCGCGGCGACGGCGACGCCCCGGACGCCATCGCCTTCTTCCTCAGCAGCGCCCCGGAACCGAAGGAGAGCCGCCTCTTCGACGGTGCCGCCCACGGCACGGAGCTCCTCCAGGGCGGCGCCGCGGCCGCCTTCAAGCAGGCGCTCGTTGATTTCGTCTCCCGCTAGAGGGCTGGCTCAGCCACCGCGGCGCCAGGCAAAACTGGCGGACAGGGTCGCGACGGCGGCCACCGGCAGCGCGATCTGAGCTACGCCCGTCGCACCGATTTCGGCGAGGCCGAAGCCAAGAGCAAGCAGGGTCACGCCGCCTATGGCCAGCAAGACAGAGTCGCCCACGAGGAAGTCGTACCAGAAGCGGCCGAAGCCAATCAGCCACTTCACGCTGTCCTCGCTTCAGTCGTGGTCACCAATTCGGGCTGGCGCTTCAGCAAGGCGATGAGTACATAGGCAGCGGCCCAGTAGAAAGCCGCGAGCAGGATTATTGACGGCTCCTTGAGCGTCCACTCGATACCGACGCCTTCAGCGCCCCAGAAGGTGCCGAAGGCAATGAGCATGATACCGACCGTGAACTTGATCGCGTTCTCCGGGACGCGGGTGAGGGGCTGATGAAGGATCAGCCCTAGGGCGGATATGGCAAGGAAGGCGGCGACGGCGCCCGCGGCCGCGAGATCGAGACGACCGGAGTTTGCGCCGAATGTAACGACAATGAACGCGACCTCCAGGCCTTCCAGGAAGACTCCTTTGAAGGAGACCACGAAGCCGGTCCAGTCGATTACACCGGTGCCGCTGGCGCTGACGACGCTCAACTCTGCCAGCTCGTCGCGGAAGATCTGGTCTTCGTCGTGCTTCTCCTTGAGGCCGGCGGCCCGCAGCACGGCTTTGCGGAGCCACTGCAGCCCGAACACCAGGAGGAGGACGCCGACGACGACCTGGAGGGTAGACAGGGGGACGAACTCCACCAGGGAGGTGCCGAGAACAGAGACGATCACGGCGAGGGCGAGAGAGGCGCAGATGATTCCCGCGAAGGCGGAGCGCCAACCGCGCGTCACGCCCACAGCGAGGATTATCGTCATGGCCTCTACCATCTCTACAGCGGAAGCGAGAAATGCGGAGCCGATCAGAAGGGCATCGTGCACGGCTTCTAGCTTACTCCCCGTCGCTGACCTTGGGGCAAGAACTGCCGGCGATTGAGGCGTGAGGCTGGGCAAACAGTGCGGGATGAGGGTGCCCGCGTGGCGGCGGCTATGGCTACTGACTCGGCCCGGCCGCCTCGGCTCCGTCAATCTCGTCGGCCGCCTCGGCGCTGCGCAGCTCGAGCGAGTCGATGCCGGAGCGCACGGTGGAGCTGAAGGCAGCGAGCTGCTGGTCGAGACGGCGGAGCATCTCGAGGGCGTAGCGGTCGGCCTCGTCCATCTGGTTGGCGGCCGCCTGCTCCGCCTGGCCGATCTTCGCCTGCATCTGCTGCTGAGCGTCCTCGAGGACGGCGGCGGCGCGCGCGTCGGCCCGGCCGACGATTTCCTGCGCTTCGCGCTCCGCCGCCTGAAGGATCGTCGTCTCGCCGAGCAGCGCCTGAGCCTCCAGCTCCGCCTTGTGGACGATGCCCTCGCCCTCGCGCCGCGCCTCTTCGAGGACGCCGTCCTTCTCGGCGACGATCTCCTGCGCTTCCTTCACCTCCCAGGGCACGGTCGAGCGCATCTGGTCGATCAGCTCGAGCAGCCGCCGCCGGTCGATGACGATGCCCTGGCCGACGGGAATGCGACGCGCTCCGCCAACGATCTCTTCCAAAACGTCGATCAGGTGAAGGATGTCCACGGTCCCTCCTCAGCGGCTAGGGAACTTCGCGCGCAGGGCGACGGCGACGTGAGCGGGCACCATGTCGGCGACGTCGTAGCCGAGGGCGGCGACTTCGCGGATGCGAGTGCCGCTGATGAAGAGGTTCTCGAGTCGGGCGATGAGGTAGACGGACTCGATCGCCGGCTCCATCTTGCGGTTCATCAGGGCCATATCGAACTCGTAGTCGAAGTCGGTGCCGCCGCGCATGCTGCGGACGAGCACGGTCGCGCCTACGGCGCGGGCGAAATCGACGGTGAGGCCCTCGATCGGCAGGACGCGGACGTGGGCCTGGTCGTCGATCGCCGCCCGGAACATCTCGACCCGCTCCTCGGAGGTAAACAGGGTCTGCGGCGACGCGCTGACGCCGATCACGAGCTCCTCGAAGAGCGCGGCGGCCCGGCGGGCGATGTCGAGATGACCGTTCGTGACGGGATCGAAGCGACCGGCGAAGACTGCTGTCGTCAAAGGCTCCCTCAGCGGTAGATCGTTATTCGCGTGTCGCCGTGGCGGCGGTCCAGGAGCCGCCGCCGTCCGGCGAGCTCCTCCGGCCAGAGATGGCGCTTCGAGTGCTCGACGACCAGCGTGCCCTCGGGATCGAGCAGGCCGGCAACGACGAGCCGCTCCAGATCCGCCTCCGCCCGATCATACTCATACGGCGGGTCGGCGACTACCAGGTCATAAGGCCCCGCCAGGCGGCCGACGGCTTTCGCCACGGCCAGCGCGTAGACCTTACCGTGGCCGCCGAGGCCGGTGAGGGCCAGGTTCTCCCGGATCACGGCGCAGGCTTTGGCGTCGGCCTCGACGAAGTCGCAGTGCTCGGCGCCGCGACTGAGGGCCTCGATGCCGAGGGCGCCGGTGCCGCTGTAGAGGTCGAGGACGCGGGCGGGCGGCTCGCAGTGAGCGGCGATGAGCTCGAAGATCACGCCTCGCACGAGGTCGGAGGTGGGCCGGGTGCCGGCACGCTTGGGGCCTTTCAAAGTCCGGCCGCCGGCGCTGCCGCCGATCACGCGCAACGGGTTAGCCTCAGGGCGAGAGCGGCGCTAGAGCCGGCAGCGTCGTCTCGCCTTCGTTGACCTCGAGGATCAGCTTCTGTGTGGCGCGGATGACGCCATCGCTGACGATCAAGGAGACGTCGTAGACGCCGGCCTGAGCGGGCGCCGTCCAGATGACGGCACCCTGCTCGTCTGCGGGGTTGATCGCGAGCTCGCCCGCCTGACTCAGCCAGACTGGCCGCAGCAAAGGGCCGTTGGGCCGCACGAGGGCGACGCGCCCGGTCTCGGCGTAGGCGGTGACCAGCTCCCAGAAGTCCGGCGCCTCGCTGTCGGCGGAGACATCGTCGAAGGCGACGCCGCCGAGGCCGAACCGGTCGGCGAGGTCGAGCTTGAAGGCGAGGCTGAGGCTGTTCTCGAGCCAGACCGTGCGCAGGCCGCCGCGGCCGGGGTAGGCAAAGGCCACGGCATGAGCCTCCTCGTCCCAGCGCAACCCGGTGGCGCCCTCGCCCTGGAGGATGTTGCGGCCGACGATGCTGACCTTCACCTGCGGGACGATCCGAGAGGTGGTACGCACCTCGACCTCACTCGCGATCGCGAGACCCTCGTGCAGGCTGAGGCTACCGAGGCCGTCGCTCCGCTTCTCGTGGCTCTGCCGCGACAGGACGAGGCTGACCTTGCCGAGATCGACCTTCGGCTTGAGGAAGGCCAGCACCTCCTCCATGGCGGCGAAGTAGAGCGAGGGGTCGGGCTCCGGCGCGAGCTTGACGAAGTCGGCGGCCTGGACGATCTCCTCCCAGTCGTAGGCTTCCGTGTCCCAGGAGGCGCTGCCTTCCCTGATCGGCATGGGCAGCGTCACGCTCAACGACCGGCTCGACTGGTGCAGCCGCTCCGCGAGAGTGGCGACGAAGGCGGTGAAGTCCGCTCGCCGCGCCAGTTCGACATCGGCGTAGTCGATGTCGACGCCGGTGCTGCCGGCCGCCAGCGCGACCTGCTCGAGGCTGACTACGTGCGTTTCGGTCAGCGCCGGCGAGGCGAGGATCGCGTTGACGGCGTCGATCTCGGCCTGCGATGCGGCTCGGACCGTCGGCATGACGCTGGTGCCGGCCGGTGAGAGGTCGGCCACGGAGCCGCTGACGCCGCCGTCGGCGCTGGGGCTGAGGCCGGTCGGGTTGATGATCCGAACGACCTCCTGGGTCGCCGGCTCCAGATCGCTGCCGGCCGGTAGCGAGCCGTTGATCCGCACCGCGGCCGAGGTCCGCCGCAAGACGGCAACGTTGGCCGGCAAGCGATCGATCTGGCCGCGCACGGCGGTGCCGTTTCTCACGAGCTGAGCGCCGGCGAGCCGCTCCCAGCGGCCGTCGCGGTTCGTGTAAAGGCCGAGGTTGCGGCTGTCGGAGATCGGCGCGACCAGGCTGAGCTCGAGCGCGTAGGGACCTTCCGTGCCCTCCATTCCCTTGGATTCAGCCGGCTTCATCAGGATGCTCAGCGCCTCGAAGCCGGCCGGCACTCGCGGCAGGACGCTGCCGCCGGCCGTGCCGCCGGCAGCGCTGCCTGTCGGCTCGCCATCGCTGCCGCCGCCGAGGAGCGAGAGCGGCGGCAGGACGAGGACGAGGAGGAGGAGACCGAGGACGCCGAGGCCGATGAGGATCACCCTGGCGCTGCGGTCGTGAGTCGCGGACGACTCGACGATCCGGTCGAACGGTCCTTGCTCGCTCATCGCGCCGTCACCTCGACCACGACCTCCTCGGCCTGGCCGACGCGCCAGAGCAGGACGGGCACGCTCGCATCGATCGGGGCCGCCGCGAGGGCGTCGATAAAGGAGTGGCGGGCGCCGAGGTCGGTCTCACCGATGCGGAGGATCACGTCGCCGGCGCGGATGCCGGCCTTCGCCGCCGGGCTCGCTTCGACGACGCGGCTGACGTAGGCGCCGTCCTCGACGCCGAGCTTCTTCGCGGCCGCGAACGCCGGCACCACGGTCTCATAATCGATGCCGAAGTAGGGCCTCGGGAAGGCGCCTCTCCTCTGAATCGAGCGGACGATTGGCAGGAACGTGCGGCTGGAGATCGCGAAGGAGATGCCGAAGAGCGGGTCATCGGCGCCGACGTCGCGGAAGGTCACGACGCCCACGACCTCTCCTCGCAGGTTTAGCAGCGGCCCACCGCTGTTGCCGGTGTTGATCGCGGCGTCGGTCTGGATGAGGTCCTCCAGCCAGACGCCGTTGAGCTGCTTGCGCCGCCCGCGGCCGCTAACGACGCCGACGGTGACGCTATTGCTGTAATCGATGTCCGGGCTGCCGATCGCGATCACCGTCTGGCCCGGTACGAGGTCGTCCGAGTCCGCGAGGCTGAGCGCCTCGAGGCCGGTCGGCGCGATCCTGATCACTGCTAGGTCGGTAAAGGGAGCGTCGTCGGAGACGATCGTTGCCGGGCGGACCTCACCGCCCTGGAGGAGGACGGAGAGCTTACCGGGGTTACGGACGATGTGCTCGTTCGTGAGAATCAGGCCCTCGCTATCGTCGAAGATGAAGCCGGCGCCGCCGCCGGTGCCGCCTTCGGGCAACTCCGAGCTCGGCGCGATCTCGTTGATCACCGTGACCACTGACGGCAGCGCGGCGGCAACGGCCTTTGTGACTGCGTCCTGCAGGTCCGGCGTTGCCTCTATCGGGCCTTCCTGGCCCTGGCTCGGGCCGGCGCCGGCGCCATCGGAGTCCGGGACCAGCAAGCTCACGAGACCGCCGGCGAGCGCGCCGCCGAGGAAGGCGGCGACGAGGACGGGGAGCAGCAATGAGATCAGCAGGCGCCTCCTCTTGAAGCCGGCCTCCAACCCCACTACCTCCCACCACCGATCAGGAAGCTTATCAATTCAGCACGTAATTCTAGCATAGGCGGCGCCTCTCAGATTCGATCCGGGACGCCGCCGCCGCTGGCGGATTGACTTGACCTCGGAGCGAAACCTAAAATGAGCGCTACAGAGAGAGCAGCCCGCCGAACGTAAACTTCGCCCCTTAGGAGATACAGATTGGTCGCGAACGGCCTACGCGACTACGAACTCGTAGTCATCCTTCGTCCCGATATTGCCGAGGACGCCGTCCCGGCGAGCCTCGAGCGCCTTCAAGAGTCGGTTACGGGCCACGGCGGCGAGGTTGTTGACGTCAACCACTGGGGCCGTAGACGGCTCGCCTACCCGATTCGAAGCCACCTCGACGGCAACTACGTCCTCCATCAGGTCCGCCTCGACCCGAGCCGGATCGGCGAGCTCGAGAGCGCCCTTCGGATCTCGGAAGAGGTCCTGCGTCACCTCGTCGTCAAGGCTGGGGGGTAGAAGCGACAAGAGTCGGCAAAGGGAAGCGGCTATGCCGGACGGCCTGAACAAAGTAATGCTGATCGGCAACCTGGGGGCCGATCCGGAGATGCGCTACACCGCCAACGGCAGCGCGGTGACCACCTTTCGTCTCGCCGTCGGCCGCTCCTTCAGCTCGGAAGGGGAGCGGCGAGAGGAGACGGAGTGGTTTACGATTGTCACCTGGAACAAGCTGGCGGAGCTCGTGGGCCAGCACCTCCAGAAGGGGCGCAAGGTATTCGTGGAAGGCCGGCTAGCGACCCGGAGCTGGGACGGCCCGGACGGCCAGAAGCGCTATCGCACGGAGACGATCGCAAACCAGGTGCTCTTCCTCGACCGGCCCCAGGGTGCGACCTTGTCGGAATCGGGCGGCGGCGGCATGGAGCCGGAAGACATACCATTCAACGACGAATAGGTCAACGACAAGTAGGGACCTGAGGAGCATTGAAGCGTGAGTGAAACGACCGAGGAAGCTGCACAGCCGGCCGCCAACGAAGCGGCGGCGCCCGATGGGCCGCGACCCGACGCGCCCGCCGGCCCGCGATCCGATCGCCCGCCACCGCCGCGACGGCGTCCCGGTGGTGGCGGCGGCCGCTTTGGTCGGCGCCGCGTCTGCTCGTTCTGCGTCGACAAGGCGGTGAGCATCGACTACAAGGACGCGGGCAAGCTCAGGCGTTACATCTCCGACCGCGGCAAGATCGAGCCGCGCCGCAAGACCGGCACCTGCGCTCGCCACCAGAGGATGCTCACCATCGCTCTGAAGCGGGCGCGACACATTGCGCTGCTGCCGTTTACGGCCCAGCACATCCACGTCACGGGGGTGTTCCCGAGCCGTTGATCGGCGGCGCCCTCAAAGGCGACAATAAGCGCAACTCCAGCGAAAGGGGCTCCTGCGCATTGACTCGCCTGATGCGTGCCTTGGCAAAGTGAGCGCTCCCTGGGCCGGCCTCGACCCGGAGCGACGTACTGCACTCCTTCTCTACACCGGCATCGGCTTGATCGTCGCCTTTGCCATCGCGCTCGCCGCCTACGGCTACTACACCGACCGTATAGCGCCGCGGCACGATACCGTCCTCACGGTCGGCGACCGCAAGTTCGACTTCCTCTTCCTCGAGCGACGCACGCGGGCTGAGACCCGCGGCCTCTCCTTCAGCGCCGACGACCTCAGCCGGATCATCATCGGCGTCCGTGACACGATCGAGCGCGAAGAAGTAACGCGGCAGACGGCGGCGGCTCGCGGCCTGACCTTGACGGAGGCGGAGCTGGAGGCGGGCATGCGCGATCTCTTGAACGTCTCCGAAGAGGCCTCGCGGGCGAGGTTCGCCGACCGGCTCCGGACCCGGCTCTTAAGCGATGGTCTCTCGCTGGCGGAGTTCCGCGAGATCGCGACCGCGGCGGTGCTGGCCGACAAGCTCCGGGCCGAGTTCGACGCGGCGCTGCCGGCCGAGATCGAGCACGCGGAGGTCCGCCTCCTCCAGGTCGCCACGCAGGCGGAAGCGCTCGAGATCAAGGACGAGCTGGCGGCGGAAGGCAACTTGCCCGGCCTGGCGGCGACGCGCTCCATCCACGTCTCGCGGAGCAGCGCCGGCGAGCTCGGCTGGGTGCCGCGCGGCTTCCTGCCCCAGGGGCTCGAGGAGGTCGCCTTCAGCCAGGCCTTCGACACGGTTAGCGACATCATCGAGGTAGATGAGGGCTTCTTCTTCCTCGAGACCACGGGCCTGGAGGTCCGGCCCTTCGACGACGACGGAAGGGCTCAGGTAAACGAGCGCTCCCTATCCGACCTGCTGCTGCAAACCCGCGAAGAGATCGGGTCGACCTCGAGCCTTACGGCAGGGCAGGTGAGCCGGATCGCGGCGGGCCTGATCCGGTCCGCTCGCTCCAATGGCTAAGGACGGCGCCGTCCAGGTCGCCTTGCTCGGCGGCGGCACGGTTGGCAGCGGCGTCAGCCGGATCCTCGCCGAGAAGGGCACCGTCTACGCCGACCTCCTCGGCTGCCCGCTCGTCCTCGCCGGCGCCCTGGTCAGAGACGCGCTGAAGCCGCGGCCCGACCTCGCTGCGAGCCTGATCACGACGGACGCGGCCCGGCTGCTGGACGACCCGGCGATCGATATCGTCGTCGAGGTCATGGGCGTGGAGCAGCCGGCGCTCGATTACATCAGCCGCGCGCTCACCGCCGGCAAGTACGTCGTGACGGCGAACAAAGAGGTCATGGCGAAGCACGGGCCGCGCCTGCTCACGCTTGCCCGCGAGCACGACGTCGACCTCCTGTTCGAGGCGAGCGTCGGCAGCGGTATCCCGATCATCGCGCCGCTAAGGCGGGACATGCTCGCCAACCGGATCGTCTCGCTGTCGGCGATCATCAACGGCACCACGAACTACATCCTCACCGCGATGAGCCGCGAGGAGGCAGACTTCGCCAGCGTCCTTCGCCGCGCCCAGGAGCTCGGCTACGCCGAGCCCGACCCCGCGAACGACGTGGAGGGCGAGGATGCGCGCTTCAAGCTGGCGATCCTCGCGAGCCTCGCCTTCCGCTCGCCGGTGCGCCCGGAGGAGATTTACCGCGAGGGGATCACGGGCCTGGCGGCCAAGGACTTCCGCTACGCGGCCGAGCTCGGCTACGCGATCAAGCTCCTGGCCCTCGCGCGCTGCGACGCGGCCGGTATCCAGGCGCGCGTCCACCCGGCGCTCCTGCCAGCGGAAGCGCCCCTGGCTAAAGTCGACGGCGTCCTCAACGCCGTCGAGGTCGAGGGCGACCTCAGCGGACGGGTCCACTTCCAGGGCCCGGGCGCCGGCAGCCTGCCGGCAACGAGCGCGGTCATCGCCGACGTCCTCGACGCCGCCCAGAGCATCATCGGCGGCCGCCGCGCCGCTCATGCGGCCGCGCAGACGGTGCTGCCCGTGCTGCCGATGGCCGACCTCCTGACGCGCTACTACCTCCGCCTCACCGTCAGCGACCGGCCGGGGGTCCTGGCCCAGATCGCGACGCGGCTCGGCGATCAGGACATCAGCATCGCCTCCGTCATCCAGAAGGAGGCGAACATGGACGCGCGCACCGCCGAGTTGGTTATCATGACGCATGAGGCACGCGAGGCTTCGATGCAGCAGGCGCTGAAGTCGCTGGCGGAGCTCGATGTGGTGGAAGCACTCGGCAGCTTCCTCCGCGTGGAGGAGTCATGACATCGAAACGAGAGGTCTCCTTCAATCCTGACGCCCTCGGCTGGGTCCACAGCGAGCTGGCGGAGATCAAGAGCAAGCTGGCGCTGGCGGAGCAGGCGGCCGAGCAGGGCCGCAGCGTGGCGACGGACGCGGCCGAGAAGGCGCGTCAGGCCGAGTCGACTGCCCAGTCCCTCGCGGGCCAGCCGACCGCCCTCGCCCACCTTCAGGACGGCCTCGCTGCGCTCAGGGAGCAGCTGGTGCGGGCGCAGGAGGACATCCACTCGCTGCGTCAGAGCCGC
>Ga0326597_10004142_pt1 | contig 20516 bp, 19 predicted proteins | sample RVTome_12_FD_203789 | JGI IMG/M metagenome (GOLD analysis project Ga0326597, IMG submission 203789) | Soil microbial communities from uranium-contaminated site in the Upper Colorado River Basin, Wyoming, United States - RVT100D185 | ecosystem: Environmental > Terrestrial > Soil > Contaminated >...
ATACCAGGGGTCGTCGAGCTTGCCCCGTCCCGCTCTCCCGCCCTGCCACCCAACGACAGTATCCCATGCGTGGCCGGGTGAGGGAGCGGGACGGCCAAGAGTCGGTCTTAACGGCCGCTGGTATGACCCGTCGGATACTGCTCTACCGCATTTTCCGCCGCAACGGAAATGCGCGGCTGCCGCGCCGCAGGCAAAAAAAATGGGGGGTGATCTACGCACCCCCCGGTAGTTTCAGGGAGACGCAACGTCAGACTTGCCGTTGCTCGACTACGGCGTCCGCAGAGGAAGGGACGGACGCCGCACCCCGCGCCATATGGGAGGAACGCTGGCGCGAAGTTTCTGCATCGGCGGGGGCGGCTGCCTCGCCACCGGTGTCGATTCCGTTGTTGTTCCTGTCCTGCGCGGCGGCCTTGCCCGAACCGAAGCTGCGCAATGCGCGGGCGATGGCCAGCGCCTGGGACATGGTGGATGTGCCGGGGTCCGAAACATCGGCTGCGGCGACGTTGCGGCCGGACGCCGCTGCCGCTGCACCATCCTTCTCCGCTGCGGCCGGGCGGCGGCCGCCGTCGATCACGGCGAAACCGCCGGCGCGGCGACCGGCGCGCGCCACGGCGTCGGCGCCCGAGTCGAGCGCCGTCGTCAGCTCGCCGTACGGGTCGGCGGTCAAAGCGCCGTCGCGCTCGAGCGCCAGGGATTTCAGGCCCAGCCGCCAACCGAGAAGCAGGGCCTCACGCGCCTCGCGAATCGTCGCTTCGGCCGACAATGTGACGGCATGGCCGATGCCGCCGGATACGAATGGTTGCACCGCCGCCATCATGCGGATCCGGCTTTCGGTGCTCAACCGGCGCCTGCCACGCTCGCCGAGCGGTCGCACGCAATCGAAAACGGCAACATGGGCGGCATCCAGGTGCGGCGCGCCGTCCGGCATATCGGTTCCGCAGCACCAGGCATTGGCTGCGTCGACGGCCTTTTCGGAATAGCCCAGCGCGCTTAGCACATCGAACGCGGGATCGTCGAGCGCGCGCGGCGAGAAGCCCAGCATGTCGGTGCAGAACCGGTCGCCCAGGGTCCATCGGTCGAAGGCGAAGCGAATGTCCGGCGCCTCCTCCAGCGCCGTTTCGACGATGCCGAGCGCCGCGTCCGTAAACCCGTGTCGGCGCAGGCTTTCGTGGTTCACGCCGGGTGCACGGGAAAGCGTGCAGCGGCCGGCAATATGCCCGACGATGGCATCGATCGCCGCGGTGTCGTAGCCGAGGGCGCGCAGCCCGCGCGGCACCGCCGGTTTGATGGCCTTGCGGAAGCCGCCGCCGGGCAGGCGCTCGTAGCGCACCAACTCCGTTTCCGGGGCAATGCCGCGGGTGGCGCAGTCGAGCAGAGCGCTCTCCGCCTCGGCCGGCGGAATCAGGGTAAGCTGGGCATTACGAAGCCCGGCGCGCGTTCCGAGCGCCATCGCCCGGTCCCAGATGGCGCATGCGGCGTAGATCATTGTCACGTCGGGACAGTCGACGGCGCGCAGCGGCAGCGGGGTCCAGCCGCGTGCCACATATTCCTCGCTCGATCCCGTCGCCGCACGGCGATGGTCGGCGAGGACACGCAGCATGCCGTCGCGGTTGGCGGCAAAAGCGGGGAAGGCACCCAACTCGTCCGCCATTTCGGCCGATGTGGCGCAGGCAGCGCCGCTGGCGAGCGCACAGGCGGCCGCGGCAAAGGTGCGTCCCGCATCGCTGTCGTAGGGAATTCCACGGGCCATCAGCGCCGCCGCCACATTGGTCAGTCCCAGCCCGACCGGCCGGAAGTCCCAGCTGCGGCGGGCGAGGCGCGGGGTCGGCCGCACGGTCAGTGCGATCGCGATGTCGAGCGCCACCGTCGCCAGCCGTACCGCGTGCACGAAGCCGTCCACATCCAGTTCGCCCGCCTCGCTGCCATGGGTGTCGAGAAACCCGGCGAGATTCAGTACCGCCCGCCCGCATGCGGTGTCGTCGATGAAGACGAAATCGCCGTCGCCGGCTACGGCCCTGATCTCACCGCCGTTGGCGCAGCCGTTCCACGATGCGGCGGCATCGGCGAACAGGATACCCGTTGCTCCCGCCGACCATGCGGCGGCGGCAACCGAGTCGAGCAGCGTCGCGTCGTCGGCGAGCGTCTCGTCCTCGATCACGTCATCCCCCATGCGCACCAGATGCCATCCGTTCTGTCCCGGCACGGCGTCGTCGGTGCCGGTCGGGCCATTCAGTATCCCGGCTTCCGGCGGCTCGACGATATCCCCGGCGTCGACGGCCCTGCCCTCGCGGACCAGCGCAACGGCGCGCTCGGTCACCGTGTCAGGCACCATCGCCTGGCGTGCGGCCGCGATGGCGAGGCGCAACGCCGGGTTGCGGTCGGCGTTGAACGAGGGCTGGCGGCCGTCGCGCCGGCAGGCGCGGACGATGGCTTCCACGTGGCGGCGCATGATGGCGGATCCGGCGAGCGTCGCCGCCGATTTCTCCGCCTCGGCGCCTTTCCAGCCGATGAAGGACAGCACCTCGGGGTGATCGGCATCCACCACCACCGTCCGGCCGGGAGTGCGGATGTGCTCGGGATTACGGAACAGGGCGGCGGCGCCGTCGCAGAGCCGCAAATGATCGATCAGCGTGCCGCTGCCGAGGCGGGCCTCGTCGCGGCCGACCCGGGTCAGGTTCGCGCCGCTACCGAGCCCGGCGGTCAGCAGCGACGATTCGCGCCGCCAGAGGTCGATCACGCCGCCTTCGGCGGAGATCCCGTTCGACACGCCGTGGATGAACGCGCCGTGCGCAGCGGCATGGGATGGACCGGCGGCAACCACCTTGCCGGTGCGCGAATCGACTGCGCAGCCGGCGGGCGATTCCGCCATGCCGTAGGCCCACCAAAGTCCGAGGCTGCGCCAGGCAACGATTTCGGGCGCGAAAAGCTGGCGACAGAGCAGGGTGCGCAACTCGTCGAAAAACGCCCGCGCATCCGCTTCGGCGTCGAAATAGCCGGCTTTCCAGCCCTGATAGGCGAGCGCGCCGGCGATGCGGTCGAATACCTGCCGGGCGCTTGTTTCACCACTGCGGCGGCGATGTGCCGGCAGTGCCTTCAGTGCGGCCGAGTCGGCCTCACGCCGCCACAGCCAGGCCGGTACGTCGTCTTCGGATACCGGCACCACGCAGGCGGGCACGCCATCGGGCACCAGACACAGGCTCTCCAGCGTGTCGCAGGCGTCGGCCGACCAGTGAGCGGGAAATTCCAGAAGCGCTGCGTCATCGGACGCGTCGCTGCCGTCGCGGGCTGCATTACGAAAGGCAACGCCCATATAGGGCGATTGGTCTTTCTTGCTGAACCGTCGGCTGACGCGCACCTGTGTCCCCCCGGCCGGTTGCGCCGGACCGGTGCCGTGGCCTCCGGTCCAATCGCGGCAGAAATTCGTTTCCCCCCGATGTTACTTTCTTCGGATTCCCGACCACGCCCCACCCGACATCATGACCGGAATACCCGAATCTACGCCAAGCCCTACACCTAGGGGTAATTATCTCTTTACTAGCTAGATATGGACGCTGCAACAATATTCTGCCGGATGACCGGGAAATATGCACAATATAAGGTATGATGCCGTGCGATTTGCGGGCGCTCGCGTGCGACATGCGGCGCGGGATGCCTTACTGGACGGCGCGCGGGACACGTGCAATATAATCCGCCGTCCTGCCGCGGCCGACCGTGCGGGACAGGTAGGTTCGCTTGAAGTGGAGCGTCACGCAATGACGATCGGGACCAGGCTGTTCACGTGGCTGCGCGGCGAGCAGGTCGGGACGGATGCGACCGGAAACCGGTACTATCGCGAAAGGCGGCGGCACGCGGGCCGTCGCGAGCGGCGTTGGGTCATCTACAATGGCGCCGCGGAGGCATCCAAGGTTCCGGCCGACTGGCACGGCTGGCTGCATCACCGCAGCGACGATGTACCGCCTCCCGGCGGCAAGCCGAGGCTGCCGTGGCAGAAGGATCACATTCCGAACCTGACCGGTACCGCCGCGGCCTACCGCCCGCCGGGTCACGAACTGCGGGGCGGTCGCCGCGACCGGGCGACGGGCGACTACGAACCCTGGCGGCCGAGCTGACGTTCGTGCCGGCACGAACGGGGAAAACCCAGCAAACGGCGGATATCCGCCGCATGAGGACGGGAATTCATGGGCAGAAACCTGGTTGAGACCGTAATGGGTGCCGTCGTGCTGCTGGTGGCCGGGGCCTTCATTGTGTTCGTCTACAACACGGCCGGGCTGAGGGCGACCGACGGCTATTCGCTGATCGGCAAGTTCGACCGGATCGACGGCCTCAACGAAGGCAGCGATGTGCGGCTCAGCGGCATCAAGGTCGGGACGGTGGTCAAGCAGGAGCTTGATCCGCAGACCTACCTCGCGGTGGTGACCATGAACATCAAGCCCGAGGTCAAGCTGCCCAAGGACAGTTCGGCCCAGATCTCGTCGGACGGGCTGCTCGGCGACAAGTATATGTCCCTGAGCCCCGGAGCCGAAGACGATATGCTGAAGCCGGGCGAAGAGTTCCGGCATACCCAGGGTTCGGTCGATCTGGTTTCGCTTGTCGGCCGTCTGATCTTCGGCCAGGCGGGCGAAAAGAAGGACAAGGACCCCGCCAAGGATGGCAGCAAGAAGTAACCGCGACGGGATGACGGCCCAGCGCTGGATCGCGGAACGCTATGCCGCCCAGGCCCGGTTCGTCGCCGATCTGGCACAACCCCTCATCGGCCTTTTGAAACCGTTGCCGGGCCAGTTGATCCTCGATCTCGGTTGCGGCGACGGTGCGCTGACGGAAAGCGTGATCGCCGCGGGCGCCCGCGTCGTCGGCACGGATCTCAGCTTCGACCAGGTCGCTGCCACCCGCGCACGCGGCGTTCCCGCGGTGGTAGCGGATGGCTGTGCGCTGTGTTTTGCACCCGTATTCGATGCCGTTCTCACCAACGCAGCCTTGCACTGGATACTGCGGCCCGACGCGGCGGTCGACGGCATGTGGCGTGCGCTCAAGCCGGGCGGCCGGGTCGTCGGCGAGATGGGCGGCGCCGGTAACGTCGCCGTCATCGCCGGGGTGCTGATGGCGGCGCTGGAGCGGCGCGGCATCGAGAGCCAGTCGGTATATCCCTGGTATTTTCCCACCCCCGGCGCATACCGGGCGCGGCTGGAGGCGCGCGGTTTCGCCGTCGACTATATCGAGCTCATTCCGCGGCCGACCGATCTGCCCGGCGATATTGCCGGCTGGTTCGAGACGTTCGGCGAGAGCTTCCTGTTCGCCGTGCCCGTCGCCGAGCGTGCCGACTTTATCGCCGAGACGGTGGCGGCCCTGCGCCCCATCCTGTTCGAGCCGCACGGCCGCTGGATCGCCGATTATGTGCGGTTGCGCTTTACCGCGCACAAGCCGGAAACGGACCGTGACTAGAGCCGTATCCTTCCGAGGCGTCCGCCGCCTCGCGATCGGGGCAATCCTGGCGCTGCCGGCGGCAACGCCGTCGACGGCGGCATGGGCAGCGGATGGCATTGCCGTCCTGCAGGGGCTCGACAAGGTTACCGCGCATGTCTCCACCATCGAGGCCCTGGTCGGCCGGCCGGTACATTTCGGCTCGCTGGAGATCGTCGCCCGCGCCTGCCGCAAGCGTCCGCCGGAAGAGCCGCCGGAAAGCGCCGCCTTTCTCGAAATTCGCGACATCAAGCCGGGCGAGGCCCCGGTCCAGGTGTTCAGCGGCTGGATGTTCGCCTCGAGCCCGGCGCTGAGCGCGCTGGAGCACCCGGTTTATGACGTCCGGGTGGTCGACTGCAAAAACGCATCCAACTCGTCGTCCCCCAGTTCGCGGTAGAACGTGGCCCTGACGTCGAGCGCGGTCGAAAGCAGGTGGCGATAGCCGCTGCGGTGGATCTCCATGGCGCCGAACTGGCTCAGATGGCGTGTGACGAACTGGGTGTCGAGCAGGCGGAACCCGCCTTTCCTGAGCCGCGCGACCAGGTGGACGAGGGCGATCTTGCTGGCGTCGGTGGCACGGCTGAACATGCTCTCGCCGAAGAACGCACCGTCCAGCGCCACGCCATAGAGCCCGCCCACCAGTTCTGCGTCCTGCCAGCATTCGACGCTGTGGGCGCGCCCCATGGCGGCGAGGTCCACGTAGAGCCGCACGATTTCTTCATTGATCCAGGTTTCGTTTCGGTCGCGCGCCGGTTCGGCACAGCGGCGGATCACCGTCTCGAACGCTGTGTCGCACCGCACCGCGTACGGCTTGTTGCGAATTGTGCGGCGCAGCCGGCGCGGGATATGGAAGGTATCGAGCGGCAGGATTCCGCGCTTTTCCGGGTCGATCCAGTAGAGCGTCGGGTCGTCATGCCGCTCCGCCATGGGAAACAGGCCGACGGCATAGGCCCGCAGCAGGATATCCGGTGTAAGTCCCGCCATGGCACGCTCAGCCCCTGGCGATCATCTTTTCCAGCCAGTGGATCGTATAGTCGCCATTGACGAAATCCGGCTCGCCGACGATGCGCAGGTGAAGCGGGATCGTCGTCTCGATGCCGCCGATGGCATATTCCTCCAGCGCCCGCCTCAGGCGCATCAGGCATTCATTGCGTGAGGTGCCGTTGACGATGAGCTTCGACACCAGGCTGTCGTAGTACGGCTGCACGGTGTAGCCGGAATAGAGGGCCGAATCCACGCGGACGCCCAGCCCGCCCGGCGGGTGGTAGTCGGTGACACGCCCCGGCGACGGGATGAACGTCTCCGGCGTTTCGGCGTTAATGCGGCACTCGATGGCGTGGCCGGAGAAGACTATATCCTCCTGGCCGAACGGAAGCGGGGCGCCGGTCGCGATGCGGATCTGCTCACGCACGATATCGATGCCGGTAATCGCCTCGGTGACCGGATGCTCCACCTGCAACCGCGTGTTCATCTCGATGAAATAGAAACGGCCGTCTTCAAAAAGAAATTCCACCGTGCCGGCGTTGCGGTAGCCGAGCGTCCGCATGGCATTGCACACGGTGGCGCCGATCTCTTCGCGCTGCGTCGCGTTGAGTGCCGGCGAGCCTGCCTCCTCCAGTATCTTCTGATGGCGGCGTTGCAGCGAGCAGTCGCGCTCGCCCAGGTGCACCACGTTACCCTCGTGATCGCCGAGAACCTGGACCTCGATGTGGCGCGGGTGCGACAGGAATTTTTCCAGGTAGACCGAATCGTTACCGAACGCCGCCCGCGCCTCGGCGCGGGCCTGGGAAAGCGCGTCGGCCAGTTCGTCGGGCTTGCGCACCACCTTCATGCCGCGACCGCCGCCGCCGGCGGTGGCTTTGATCAGCACGGGATAGCCGATCTCGTCGGCCAGTCTTTTCGCCGACTGCGTGTCCTCGATCGCACCCTCCGAGCCGGGCACCGTCGGCACGCCGAGCTCTTTCATGCGCACCTTGGAGGCAATCTTGTCGCCCATCAGGCGTATGTGATCGGAGGTCGGGCCGATGAACGCGATCCCGTGCTCCTCGACGATCGAGGCGAACTTGCCGTTTTCCGACAGGAAGCCATAGCCGGGGTGGATGGCGTCGGCGCTGGTCACCGTGGCCGCGGTGATGATCGCCGGGATGTTGAGGTAGGAGTCGCGCGCCTGGGGCGGGCCGATACAAACGCTCTCGTCGGCGAGGCGCACGTGCATCGCATCGGCGTCGGCGGTGGAGTGCACGGCGACCGTATTGATGCCCATCTCATGGCAGGCACGATGGATACGAAGGGCGATCTCACCCCGGTTCGCGATCAGAATCTTGTCGAACATGATAGGGTCCGCCGCTATTCGATAATGGCCAGTTCTTCGCCGTATTCCACCGGAGTCTTGTCGGCGACCAGGATGCGCGCGATGCGCCCCGAGCGCGGCGCACGGACCGGATTGAACGTTTTCATCGCTTCGATGAGCAGGATCGTCTGCCCCTCGCTGACCGCGTCGCCGACCCTGACGAAGGCAGGCGCTCCGGGTTCGGGCGACAGGTAGACCACGCCTACCATCGGAGCGGCGACCGCATTGGGGTTGGGCGCGCTCGCAGCGGGCGTCGGAGGCGGAGCGGCGGCGGTTACCGTCCGTTCGCCGGCGGCTGCCCCTGCCGGGGTTGCGGCGACGGCCGCCGCGCCGCCGCCGCGCGAAACGCGGATCGACTGGTCGCCGTTACGCACTTCCAGCTCGACCAGTCCTGTCTCGTCCAGCAGAGCGGCCAGTTTGCGTACGAGCTGCATGTCGACGCCGAGCTTTGCCATCGGGTCTATTTCTCCCGCCTGATGAGGCCGGCGATGGCCTCGATCGCCAGCAGATAACCGTCACCGCCCAGCCCGCAGATGACCCCGTTCGCCGCGGGCGAGACGTAGGAGTGGTGGCGGAACGGCTCGCGTGCGAAAATGTTGGACAGGTGTACCTCGATCACGGGCAGCCCGGTGAAGCGCAGCGCGTCGGGGATCGCCACGGACGTATGGGTGTGGGCGGCCGGATTGATGATGATCCCGGCGAAGCTGCCCGGCGCCTCCTGGATCCAGCCGACGATTTCTCCCTCGCTGTTGCTCTGGCGCAACTCGACCTCGAAGCCGAACGTGACGGCCCGTTCGGCGCAGGCGGCGGCGATGTCCGCCAGGGTCCGGCGACCGTAAATTTCCGGTTCGCGGGTGCCCAGGAGATTCAGGTTGGGGCCGTTGAGTATGAGTATCCGGGCGAAATCGGTCACGGGGGCTGTCGCTCGCCAAATATATGGACGGCCTAGGGTTACAACACGCCCGAAGGCGGCGCAATGGAGTGTTCCGACAAGCGGCCGCCGGCACGCAGGACCGGTTCCGGCCGTGGTTGTCGGTTGGCGGCAATGTTCGCTTCATTCACCATTCGTTAACGGCGTTTTCTTAGCGTCATAGGTCCGGAGGGGGAGGGTTGGCACCCGGCGTCCTTTGGAACGTACCGTCGACTGCAAGGCTGCCTGCGACGGGGCGCCGCAGGGGACAGCGACAAACAGGCCAGGACGGAGCGATGTCGGCCAGTGTGAACGCATACGAGATTCAGGTCTATCAGAACGGCAAGTGGGAATTCGATTCCTACTTCGACGACCGCGATCTCGTGATTTCCGAAGCGGAGCGCCTCGACGGGGCGGGCCGGTATTCCGGTGTCCGTGTGGTCGAAGAGATCTACAGCGAAGAAACCAACAAGAGCGAAACCCGCGTTATTTTCTCGCGGCTGAAAAAGGCGCCGGCGCGCCGCGCCGCTTCCCCGCCCCTCACCGTCGGTGCTGCCCGCGGCGATCCTGAAGTGCAACCCCGCTATACCGGCCCCCGGTCGGCCCCTGCCAAGCGCAAGGGGGCCCATCCGATGCTTCTGATCGCCGTGGCTCTTGGCATCGTCCTGCTCGGCATCGGCGCCATCATCGTCATTCGCCAGCTCGCCGGCGTCGCCTGACGCCCCCCCAGATTCCCCGCTACGGTGCCGGGGAGGGCGCGTGCGTGCCCGCCGCGAATGCTCGAAAACACGCAAATTTACCGGAACTTAACGCAAACCCGCGAAATTCCATGTAATTGACGTGGATAAATTCGTGGATATAAATATGGAACGGCTTCCGGCCGGTTCGGAAAAGATCGAAGTTGCCGACGCTCTGCCCAAGGGGCTCGAGCGACGCCTCGTGCTGCGCCTGCTCGGCTACTGGCGCAGTATCTGCGGGGACCGGTCCTTTCCGTCCTTTGCCGAGGTCGATCCCGCCGCAATTCCCGACATGTGGCCGCATTGCTTCGTGCTGGAAGTCGTCGGCCAGGAGAGCGATCCCGTCTTTCGTCACGTGGGTGTCGATCTGGCCTCCCATTCCGACGTACTCCTGGCGGGCAGGCGGTTGTCCGACGTGCCGTCAAACACGCTGGCGGCTCACGCCGTCTCCTACGCGCAGGCCGTGATTGCCAAGCGCGTACCCGTCTCCCGTGGCGGAGAATTTAACCGTGACGGGAACATTCGCGTTCTGTACCGCAGCATCATTCTGCCGATGAGCGACGACGGCGAGACGGTCAGCGGTCTCTTCGGCGCTGCCAACTGTCGCGAAGAGCAGAAGGAGGAATAGGGGCGCCGGAATCATTCCGGCTTTACCCTGACAGCCATGAAAGCGTTCGAGATTCACACCTTCATGGGCGGGAAGTGGAAGATCGACTCGGTCTTCGACGACCGCGATCTCGCCGTTTTCGAGGCCCAGCGCATGGAGAGCAGCAAGCGCTACGCCGGCGTCCGTGTGGTCGAGGAGAATTTCGACGAACATACCCAGCAGACGGCGACGCGCACCATCTACAAGGGAACGTGCGTCGACCAGCCTGCGACCCATGAAGTTCCCAGGAAGCAAGCGGCCGCCGTCCGCCCGGTCAGGGGTGGCGCGGCCAAGGGCGCCACGCCACGCCGCACGGCACGTGCGCAGCCGGCCCCGAAGTCGGGCAGTTCGAACACCGCCCTGGTCTTCCTGCTCGGAGCGATCGTCGTCGTCGGCGCCGGAATCCTGATCGGTCTGCGGTATTTTGCCGTCCAGGGCTAGCGCCTCGCCCGCGCCGGCGCCGTTGGCGCTGTCGGGGCGGACAGCGCTCCGGGACCGGGACGGGTCCGGTTTGTCTGCATGAGGCGCGGCCCGGGGCCGCGTTTTTTTCTTTCCTGCCCCCCTGAGTCCGTGTAAAAGCCGGACCCGACGCGCCCGGTGCCGTGACGCCCGGATTGGAGTGCGCCCGCAGCCCATGACAGACAAGATTTTTCGCTTTCTCGCCGAGAGGCGGCCCGAGACGCCGTGTCTCGTCGTCGATCTCGACGTGGTCGAGCAGAACTTCCGGCGTTTGCGCGACGCCCTGCCGCTGGCGCAGATCTATTACGCCGTGAAGGCCAACCCGGCGCCCGAAATCGTTTCCCTGCTAAACCGCCTCGGCTCGTCCTTCGACGCGGCCAGCATCTACGAGGTCGAGGCGTGCCTGAAACTCGGTGCAACGCCGGAGCGGATCTCGTTTGGCAACACCGTCAAGAAGCGCTCCCACATCGCCCGTGCCTACGGGCTGGGCGTGCGTCTCTTCGCCTTCGACAGCGAGGCCGAGCTCGAGAAGCTTTCCGCTGCCGCCCCGGGCGCGCGTGTCTACTGTCGCTTCCTGATGAGCGGCGCCGGAGCGGACTGGCCGCTGTCGGAGAAGTTCGGCTGTGAGCCGTCGATGGCGACGGCCCTGTTGGCGCGGGCCGCGGAAATGGGCCTGGTACCCTACGGTGTATCGTTCCATGTGGGGTCGCAGCAGCGCGACCTGGGCCAGTGGGATATAGCGCTTGAAACTGCGGCCGGCATCTTCCGTGCCCTTGCGGAAAAGGGCATCGAGCTCAAGCTGGTTAACGTGGGCGGCGGATTCCCGGCCCGCTACCGCTCGCCCATCCCGTCGGTGGAAAAGCACAGCCAGGCGATCATGCAGGGCATGACCCGGCATTTTGGCAACCGCCTGCCGATCATGGTGGCCGAGCCGGGACGCTACCTTCCCGGCGACGCCGGAGTGATCCAGGCCGAGGTGGTTCTGATCGCGCGCAAGCGCGAAAACGCGCAACGCCGCTGGGTTTATCTCGACATCGGCAAATTCGGAGGGCTGGCCGAGGTCATGGGCGAGGCGATCCAGTATCGCATCCGCACCCCGTATAATGGCGCGGCAACCGGCCCGGTGGTCCTGGCCGGTCCGACCTGTGACGAGGTGGACGTGCTCTACGACAAGTCGGGCTATGAGCTGCCGCTCGATCTCAAGGTGGGCGACCGGGTCGAGTTTCTCAGCGCCGGGGCCTACACCACCACCTACTGTTCGGTCGGCTTCAACGGCTTCCCGCCGCTGCGCGAATATTATATCTGATCGCAGCGGCGTTCCCGTGGCGGGCAGGCGCCGGTCGTCGTCCATAAGCAAGCCAGGGGGAGAGGATGAAACTCTACGGCTATTTCCGTTCGTCGGCCGCTTTCCGGGTGCGCATCGCGCTCAACCTCAAGGGGCTCTCCTGCGAGACCGAGGTGATCAACCTGCGTACGGGCGATCAGTCCGCAGGTCGTTACAAGAGCATCAATCCCCAGGGCCGCGTACCGGCGCTCGACATAGGCGGGGATGTGCTGGTCCAGTCGCTGGCCATCATTGAATATCTCAATGAGGTCCACCCCGATCCGCCGCTCCTGCCCGCGGACGCGATCGGGCGGGCACGGGCGCGCGGGATCGCCAACATCATCGCCTGCGATATCCATCCCCTCAACAACCTCGCCGTGCTCACCTATCTCGGCAGCCGGTTCAAGGCCGACCAGGAGGCGCAGAACGCCTGGTACCGCCACTGGGTCGCCGAGGGCTTCGCGGCGGTCGAGGCGATGCTCGCGGGTGGCCGCGACACCGGGCGGTTCTGTCATGGCGACACGCCGGGCCTCGCCGATATTTGCCTCGTGCCGCAGGTCTTCAACGCCCGGCGGTTCGACTGTCCGCTCGACGGCTATCCGACCCTGATGCGCGTCTTTGCGGAATGCATGAAGCTGGATGCGTTCCAGCGGGCGGAGCCGTCGAAACAGCCCGAGGCGGCCACCATCGCCTGACGGCAGCGGCGCTCCGGCCCTCTTTCGGTCGTAACTTGCGTCATCCCGGCCGGCGCGCGCGGGCGACCAGATCGCGCATGGTGTCGAGATCGCGCGCCCCGCGCAGAAGTTCCTTGCCGATCACAAAAGACGGCGTTCCGTTGATGCGCAGCGCATCGGCCAGCGCGAAGTTGCGCTGCAGGATCGCGACGATCTCCGGGTCCGCCATGTCGCGCGTGAGCCGCGCCACGTCGAGCCCGACGCTGCGGGCGACCGCGAACACGCGGTCCGAATTCAATTCGCCGCGTTCGTCCATCAAAGCCTTGTGGAACTCGAGGTATTTACCCTGCTTGCGCGAGGCCAGTGCGGCGCGCGCCGCAAACACCGACTCGGGGCCGAGGATCGGCCATTCCTTGTAGACGCGCCGGATCTTTCCGTCGCTCTTGACCAGATCCGCGACGATGGGGTGCACGCGCTTGCAGACGCCGCAACGGTAATCGAAGAACTCGACCACGGTAACGTCGCCCGCCTTGTTGCCACCTTCGGGCGAGCCGGGGTCGCTCTGGATTTGCGTCCAGCGTTCATCGATGGCGTTGCGGATATCGGCGAGTTCGTCACGCTCCTGTTTCTTCTTGAACGCCTCGATCGCTTCGATGACGACTTCCGGATGGGCCTTGAGGTAGTTGCGGACGACCTCCTCGATGGCCTGGCGGCCCACTGCCGGCGACGAGGAATCGGCAGCTTGTGCCCCGGGCCCGCCCAACTGGACGCCGAGACACAAAACCAGCCCTACGGTAAGCCGTCGCAACATATTCCCTCGCTCCCTTTCGTCCCCGCCGCCGGGAAAAGGCCATGATCGACGATCGCAAGGGGGCACCGCAAGCGAACCCACCGCTCCCCTGCGCGCCTCACCGAAACGTGATCCTCGCCGATGGTTAACGCCGCTCGCGGTCGGGCAGCGGCTGGGTAGCGATGTCCTGTGCGCGCAGCCATGCGGGCTCGCCGCGCTTGAGCAGCCGCATGGCGCGCTCCGCGAGTTTGCGGGCGTCGCGCGCCCGGCCAATGAGGATGTTCCGCTCGGCCAGCGCCAGCGAGGAAAGGCCCATCTCCCCCTTGCGCCCGTAGGCGGTGGCGGCGAGCTGCCAGGCGAGCGAATCGAAGCGGTCGACGCGCAGCGCTTCCTTGAGGTTGGCAATGGTGTTGTCCAGCAGTTCGGGCCGGTTCAGTTCGAGCTGCACATGGGCCAGTTCCGTGCGCAGCAGCGACGAGCCCGGCAGCAGCTTGACTGCCCGCTCGTAGTTGGGGAGGGCTTCTTCCAGCCGCCCGTTTTCGAACAGCATCTGGCCTTTCAGCTCGGCGAAATACGGATTGCCGGGCTCCTCGGCGATCAGACCGTCGATCAGCGGCAGCGCGTTGTCCAGGTCGGGCAGGCGATAGAACGCGACGGCCCGGGCATAGCGGGCGGCGACCGAGCGGTCGTCGGCGCGGTAGCGCCGCATCGTCGCAGACGGAGGTTCGAGGAATCCGTCCAGCTTTGCGACCATCCGCCGGTGCATCCTGGCGAAGTTCGCCGGGATCGGCCTGTTGCTGAGCGGGGAGTGCGCGACGTGGTTCTCGACGAACAGCACGCGATCGCGCGTCAGCGGATGGGTCTGGACATAGGCATCCTGCCGGCTGCTGTTCAACGCATCCTGCCCCGAAAGGACATTCAGGAACTCCATCAGGCCGCGGCTCGACAGCCCGGCATGGTCGAGGAAGGTAATGCCTGCCTGATCGGCGGAGCTTTCCTGCGTGCGCGAGAATTTCAGCAGTGACCGCTCGGCGATCTGTGCGCCGCCCAGTCCGACGGCGGCGGCGGCGCCACTGTTGCCGGCAAGCGCACCGACAGCGATGCCGAGAAGCTGCGAGATGAGCGCTGCCGTGCTGGCGGCCTCGACGGCGCTGTCCAGCCGCGCCAGGTGGCCGCCGGCAATGTGCCCGATTTCGTGGGCGATCACGCCGATGACCTGGCCGGCATTTTCGCTGCGACGCAACAGTGCAGTGGTAACGAACAGCCGCTGACCGCCGGCGACGAAGGCGTTCAGCACGTTGCTGTTCACCACGTGCACGCTGAATGCCTCGGGGTCCAGCTGCGCGGCGTTCAGGATTGGCGCTGCGTAGCTGCGGATGGTATTTTCGATCTCCGCGTCACGAATCAACCCGAATTCGCGGGCGGCAACGCTCCGGCACGCCGGGACGGAACCGCCGGTCATCACGAGAATGCTCAGGATAATGATAAAGATACTTCTTCGCGCCACGGCCGGGGCTCCATCCCCATTGGCAATAGGTAAGGGGCCGGGCGGGGTCCGTCAATGCGCGGCGCTGATCCTGGCGCTAGCCGCCGCTGCCGGCTGCTCCGGCTCCGATGCCCCGCCGGTGGGCGAGGTGGGCCATGTGACCGCATTTTTCGGGGGAGTAGCCGCCGACGAGCCGCGCGCCACCCTGGCCGGCCGCGATGCGCTTTCCGCCGGCGGTACCGCGGCCGATGCGGCCGTCGCCATGTACTTTACGATGGCGGTCACCCTGCCGTCGGCCGCCGGGCTCGGCGGCGGCGGTGTCTGCGTGGTCTACGATTCGAAGACCAACAAGGCCGAAACGCTCGATTTCATTGCCCGCGCGCCGGGCCGGCCGGCGCCCGACGGCCGATGGACGGCCACCGTGCCCGGTACGGTACGGGGCATGTTCGCGCTGCATGCCCGTTATGGACGGTTGCGCTGGGAGACGCTGGTGCAGCCGGCGGAGACCATCGCCCGGTTCGGCGTTCCGGTGCCCCGCGCGCTGGTCCGCGCCATCGCCGGCGACGGCAGGACGCTACTGGCCGATGCGGCGAGCCGGCGCGAGCTTGGCGGGGCGAGCGGGCGGGGGCTCACCGAGTCCGATACGCTGCGCCGCTTCGACCTGGCGGCAACGCTGGGTCGCATTCGCTCCGCGGGGGCCGGCGATCTCTATACCGGCCAGCTTGCGCGGCACTATCTGGAAGGGATCGCCGCCATGGGCGGCTATGTGGCCGCCGAGGACCTGCGCGCCTTCCGGCCGGTCTGGCGCGAGACCGTTGAAGCAGGGATCGGTCCGCATCGCGTGCATTTTCCAACTTCCCCCGCGGTCGGCGGGCGGATCGCCGCGGCAATCTGGTCGAAGCTCGGCAATGGACCGTTTGCCGATGCCGACGCGGTCGGCCGGGCGCGGCTGATGGCAACAGCGGCACGGGATGCCTACGCCGCTGCCCTGGCGCGTCCCGACCAGCAGCATAGTTCGGCCGGGTTCCTGGCGATGGACCGTAACGGCGCCGCGGTATCCTGCGCGGTCACCATGAACCGGCCCTTCGGGACGGGACGTACGGTGCCCGAGGTCGGCTTCATCGCGGTCAGCCCCCCCGCTGACGCCGCCGGCGCCAATCTCGGGCTGGTGCCGATGGTGGTCGCAAACCACAACACCACCCAGGCGTTCCTGGCGGCGACCGGTTCCGGCGACGGCTTCGCGGCGGTCGCAGTGACGGCGGCGACCATGGGGGCGTTCAAGGAGAAGGCATCGCTGCAGCAGCTTCTGGCCGCTCCCCGTGTCGGGCCAGGCCCGGACCCGGGAACGGTCATCGCCGAACGTTCGGTTTCGCCGGCGGCGAAGGCGGCGATTGCCGGTCTCGGTCTGCGCGTGGTCGACGGTCCGGCGCTCGGCCGGGTGCAGGGGATCTTTTGCAGCGATGGCATGCTGCGCAGCCCGGCGAGTTGCATCGCAGGCGCCGATCCGCGCGGCTTCGGCTACGCGTTGCTGGCGGAGCGGTAACGCCATGGCGCTGAAGGCTTCGCGGCGCGGTACCGTTCCGCCGTTCATCGTGATGGACGTGATGCGGGCGGCCAACCGGCGTCAGGCCGAGGGTGGCGACGTGCTGCATCTGGAACTGGGACAGCCGGCCACCGGCGCGCCGTCCGGCGTACTCGATGCCGCGCGGACGGCGCTGGAACGCGACCAACTCGGCTACACCGAAGCGTTCGGGCTCGAGCCGTTGCGCCGGCGCATCGCGGCGCACTACCAGGCGACCCAGAACGTCGCGGTCGATCCCGAGCGCATCGTCATTACCACCGGCTCGTCCGGCGGCTTCGTGCTTGCATTCCTGGCGGCTTTCGATGCCGGCGACCGGGTGGCGCTGGCCGATCCGGGCTATCCCGCCTACCGCAACATTCTGCTTGCGCTTGGGGTGCAGCCGGTAATGCTGCCCACCGGGCCGGGGACGCGGTTCCAGCCGACGCCCGAACTGCTCGACGCCATCGACGGGCCCATCGACGGGTTGATCGTGGCGAGCCCGTCCAACCCGGCGGGCACCATGATCGGCGAGGCGGAGATGCGCGCGCTGGTGGAGTGGTGCCACGCGCACGGGGTGCGGCTGATCTCCGACGAGATCTATCACGGAATCACCTACGGCCGGCCGGCGGTTTCCGCGCTGCGCTTCGGCAACGAAGCGGTGGTGATCAACAGCTTCTCGAAATATTTCTCCATGACGGGCTGGCGCATCGGCTGGATGGCGGTGCCCGACGACCTGCTGCGCAGCGTGGAGTGCCTGGCACAGAATCTCTATATTTCGCCGCCTACGCTGTCGCAGCACGCCGCGATGGCCGTGTTCGACTGCACGGCCGAACTCGACGCCAACGTGGCGCGTTATGCCCGCAATCGCGAGCTTCTGCTCCGCGATCTGCCTTTGGCCGGGTTCGACCGGCTCGCGCCGGCCGACGGCGCCTTCTACCTCTATGCCGACGTGGCGAATCTCACCAATGACAGCGAGGATTTCTGCCGCCGGATGCTGGCAGAAACCGGGGTCGCCACGACACCGGGAATTGATTTCGACCGGACGCGCGGGCGGGCCTGGATCCGCATTTCGTTTTCCGGCGACACGGAGCAGATCGCCGAAGCGGTGCGCCGCATGGCCCGCTGGACCGGCCGCGGCGGGCAGGGAACCTGACGGAACGCCCGATCGCTACGGCCGGGGATTGCCCGGCCGTTATGCGTTTTCGCGGAGGCGGCCTTAACCGTTGTCGCCCTGGGCGGTCATGCGCTGCCACCAGCCGCGCCGCGGCGGACCCTTGGGTTCCCCGGCGGCGGGCGGTGAGGGCTCGGAAGCAGGCTCGGGTTCCGGGGCAACCGTCGTGTCGCCGCCGTTCGGCGCCGCGGCGGGCTCTGGCTCCGGTCCCGGCTCGGCCGTCGACGCGGCCTCCGGTTCCGGCAGAGGCTCCGCTACCGGTTCGGGCTCCGCCATCGGTTCAGCCTCGGTTGCCGCCATGGGCTGCGGCTCGAGGAAGGACATCGCCTCGTGCCTGTCCGCCCCGGCCTCGTGCGTTGCCGCCGCTGCCGCTACCGCCGTTTCGTCGTTGCCGGCGGTGTCGCCTTCCGTCACCGGGCGGGCTTCGCCATCGACCTCACCGCGTGCGCCGCGCCGGCGGCGTCCACCGCGCCGGCCACGCCGACGGCGCAAGCCATCGCGCGCCGGCTTGCCGTCGGCGGCGGACCGTTCCGCCTCGCCCTCTTCCTCGCTCTGATCGGCCTCGGATTCGGCGGTCCCGGCCGTCGCTTGGGAAGGGGCGCGGCGTGACGGCTCGCGCGGCTCCGCGGTGCCGTTCTCGCGCGGTTCAACCGTGCCGTCCTTGCGCCGCCGCCGCCGCCGCTTGCGCCTGGTGCCGTCGCGCGCTTCACCGGAATCGCGCGGCGCGGCGGCCGCCGCTTCTTCCTCGGCCCCGGTTTCGTCGGCGTCCTCGACCTCGGGCTCCACCGGTTCCTCGGGTTGCGCCACCGCGATCGGCCGCTCGGCGTCGTCGGCTTCCGTGCGGGCGCGGGTGCGCTCCAGCCGCATCTCCGGCGGCACCAGCGAATCGTCGCCGGTAACCGTCACGGTGAAGCCGTAGCGGCGTTCGATGTCGGCCAGCCAGCTGCGTTTCTGGTTGAGGATGTAAAGGGCAATGGGAGTCGCCACCTCGATGGTCACCTCGGCGGTGCGCCGGCGGATGCCTTCCTCTTCCAGCGCCCGCAGCACGCGGATCGCCGTGGATTCGGTCGACCGCACGAAGCCGATGCCGTGGCAGCGCGGGCACGCCTCGGTTGACGTCTCCAGCAGGCTAGGGCGCAGGCGCTGGCGCGACAGCTCGAACAGGCCGAACGTGCTGATGCGTCCCAGCTGGATGCGGGCGCGGTCGTTCTTGACCGACTCCTTGACGCGCTTTTCGACCGCCCGCTGGTTCCGCCCTTCCTCCATGTCGATGAAGTCGATGACGATCAGCCCGGCAAGGTCGCGCAGGCGAAGCTGCCGCGCAATTTCGGCCGCCGCTTCGAGGTTGGTCTTGGTCGCCGTTTCCTCGATGTTGCGCTCGCGTGTGGCGCGGCCGGAGTTGACGTCGACGGCCACCAGCGCCTCGGTGGGATTGATGACGATGTAGCCACCCGACTTGAGCTGCACGACGGGGCTGTGCATGGCCTCGAGCTGGGGTTCCACCTGATAGCGATGGAACAGCGGGATGGTGGGATCGCGGTACTGCTTCACCCGCTTGGCGTGGCTCGGCATCATCAGCCGCATGAACTTCTTGGCGGTTTCGTAGGCGTCCTTGCCTTCGACGAGGACCTCCTCGATGTCGCGCGCGTAGAGGTCGCGAATCGCCCGCTTGATGAGGTCGCCTTCTTCGTAAACCAGCGCCGGCGCGGTGGAGTTCAGTGTCAGCTCGCGCACGTCCTCCCACAGCCGCAGCAGGTAGTCGAGGTCGCGCTTGATCTCGGCCTTGGTGCGCTCCATGCCGGCGGTGCGCATGATGACGCCCATGCCTTCCGGCACCTCGAGGCTGTTGAGCAGATCGCGCAACCGGCGCCGGTCGGTGGCGCTGGTGATCTTGCGCGATACGCCGCCGACGCGGGCGGCATTGGGCATCAGAACGCAGTAGCGCCCGGCCAGCGACAGGTACGTGGTCAGCGCCGCGCCCTTGTTGCCGCGTTCCTCCTTGACCACTTGGACCAGCAGGATCTGCCGGCGCTTGATGACTTCCTGGATGCGATAACGCCGGACCGGGCGGCGGCGCCTGCCGCCTTCGGACGGGACGGGCGCGGGCGTGCTCTCCCCGACGGCGGGTTCATCCGGTTCGGACACGGATTCCGCGGTCTCGTTCGCATCGGAAGGATCGTCGGGTTCCGCCGTCTCGTCGGCATCCGTCGCCCCCGCCGCCTCGTCGTGCCGGTCTTCGTCGTCGCCGGGCCGATCTTCGCCGTCGTCGGACTCATCCGCCTCGGCGGACCGGTCGTCGGTGACGCTGTCCATGGAAGCGGTCGCGGCGGCGGCCGCGCCGCCCTCGCCGCCGTCGGCGGACGGCACGCGCGCCACCGGGCTTTCCACGACGTCGTCATCCATCTCGTCCACGTGGGCCTGCGCCGCCTGGGCGTTGCCCGCGAACAGCGCCATGTCGCGCTTCAGCGCTTCCCGGTCCTCGATGGGAATCTGGTAGTAGTCGGGATGGATTTCGTTGAAGGCCAGGAACCCGTGGCGGTTGCCGCCGTAGTCGACGAAGGCCGCCTGCAACGATGGTTCTACCCGCGTGACCTTGGCGAGATAGATATTGCCTTTGAGCTGGGTCTTGGTGGATGTCTCGATATCGTAGTCTTCGAGGCGGTTACCGTTCAGCATCACCACCCGGATTTCCTCCGGATGGTTGCCGTCGATCAGCATTCTGCGTGTCATGAATCTTGGGACTCCGGCAATCCATACCGTCTGTCCGTGCGAACGTCGGACAGCGGCATGGCCGCGGTTCTTGCGAAGCCGGCGGCGCGTCGTCGACCCATCGCTCTACCGGATCCCGGCATGTGTGTGCACGGGCTCGGACGGGGACGCCACCGCGGCCGTTTAACCGGCTCCGAGGTTTCCAAAAGACCGTAAAACAAAAAGCGCAACGGGACGGTTTC
>Ga0326597_10004143_pt1 | contig 20516 bp, 15 predicted proteins | sample RVTome_12_FD_203789 | JGI IMG/M metagenome (GOLD analysis project Ga0326597, IMG submission 203789) | Soil microbial communities from uranium-contaminated site in the Upper Colorado River Basin, Wyoming, United States - RVT100D185 | ecosystem: Environmental > Terrestrial > Soil > Contaminated >...
ACGTCAATCTCCTGGCGGATGGTACCCACTGCTCTTGGCACGCCCAAGCGCCTCCATAGCTTCCTCGACGGTCAGCAGGGGCGTCGTCTCGAACTTCGAGAGCGCTCCACCGCCGCCGATCGCGGCCGCCACTGCCGACGTCGACCACTAGAAGGCCGCAGGATGTTGCGGCGACATACGCCGCGGTGGCGACTACATCGCTCATGCTCTGCCTTCCTTGCCGCTGGAGTTCGGTCCTCTGGCCGTGCCACCGCGATAGGGCGGGAAGACGTCGAAGATGCCCCGTGGCGTGCGATTGACCTGAGCAACACGCGCGGGACCCAGCGGTGAACAACGAGGCCACCGTCACGGCGACGGTGGGCACGTTTCCACATGCAGGTACTGGCGGCACTCGTCCGTCGTAAGGCCGCGCGTCAGTCGAGAGCGCGCCATTTGGACGAGATCCGAGGTCCGGAGCAGACTGATGTTGACCGTGTTGTCAATGCCCCGCGTGATGAGTCGCCTGCTATCCGGGCTTACCAGGGGGCGACGGGAATACTGGCCATAGAGAGTGAACGTTTCCATGCCAGATTGCACATCCCATACTTTGGTTGAACCATCGCTGTTTACGCCGATGATAAAGTTCGCGTCAGGTGACCAGGCAACGTAGGCGCCGACTCCTCGATGCTCAAGTCTCTTCAGGACCTGACCTGTATCGACCCCCCAGATTGTCACGGTACCATCGACGCCTTTGCTCGCCACCATGGTGCCGTCGTTGCTGAATGAGACGCCGTATTCACCGGACGAAGGGCCAACTGGGAGGTCACGCGCAAGCCTGCCGGATTCGGCGTCCCACAAGCGCACGAACCCGGACTCTTCCAACCCCGAAATGGCGAGATAGCGGCCATCGGGGCTGAACACCGCGCGCGCTACCACGCCATTCGGCTGTTCCGGAATGGGGTAAGCCCTGTATCCGTTCTTGAGATCCCACACAATCGCTTCTGTACCGTAACCTTTCGGCGAATTTGACTTGGTTACCAGCTTTGTGCCGTCAGCATTGAACTGTGGTTCGTACCCTGATGCGAAGAAGCCGGTTAGGATGAGTCTCTTCTCGCCCGTCAGAGCATCCCAAATGATGCCCGTCCTGTCGGCGCTTACCGTCGCTATAGCCTTCCCGTCCGGGCTGTACTCAACGCCATTGAGATCACCCGTGTGTCCACTGAGCGTCATGAGCTCTCTACCTGAGTTGGTGTCCCAAATCTTTGCGGTGTGATCCAGACTATTGGTAACGATCCGCTTCCCGTCGGGGCTGAAATCCAGTTGCCACAGTCGCTGAGAATGCCCAGTAAGCGTTGCGAGGTGACGACCCGACATAGCATCTACTATGTCCGCTGAGTGAATCTCGAAGTCATCCCAAATGATGGCAAGCCGACTCCCATCCGGACTTTGTGCGATTTCACCCGCCGTTGCGGGCCCGACGATCGTGGCGGTCTCGCGATCAGCTTGGACATCCCAAATCCTGGCGGCGTTCTCCGCCGCCGCTGTGGCCACATGAAGCCCATTCGGGGCAAAGACAATGGCACCTATCGTGCTCGAGTGGCCGCGGAGCGTGCGGTGGAGGCGACCAGTCGCAAATTCCCAGAGCCGCGCCGTACCGTCGAGGGATGCAGTCGCAAGCTGGCTACCGTCCGGACTCCAGGCGACGGCGTTCAGTTGCTGAATATGGCCGACCAGTGTCCGGATCTCGCTTCCCGTTGCCACGTCCCACAACTTCGCTGTCGCGTCTCCGGATGCTGTGGCGACATAGTTGCCGTCCCGGCTAAATGCGACGCCAGTGACTTGCTTCTTGTGGCCAACGAACCTTGTACGTTGTTCCCCGGTAGCGACATCCCGGATCGCCACGACGGGGAGACGCTGTCCATAAGCGATGGCAATCGAACGACTATCAGGACTAAACTCGAGATCAGTCGCCTCTTCATTCGGATCGTCGAACCGGTGGACTAGTCGGCCAGTTTGGGCATCCCACAGCCCTACCGTTTTGTCAGTGCTGGCGGTAGCGATCAAGTGTCCATCGGCACTAGTGATCACCCGTCTGACTCTGGCATCATGCCCGGAGAGCCGATGAATCTCCTGTCCCGTGCTCACGTCCCATACCCGAGCTGTCCCATCATTGCTCGACGTGGTGATGCGCTGCCCGTCCGGGCTGAAGGCGAGCTCATACAACTGGCCTTCGTGGCCGGACAGAACCTGCAGAGATTCGCCTGTTGTCACATTCCACAGCATTGCGGTCTTGTCCCTGCTCGATGTGGCGAGAATCCGTCCATCTGGGCTGTAGACGGCGTATCCCACCTCGTCAGAATGGCCCGCAAGCTTGTGGCGAAGGTTTCCGCTCGCCGCCTCCCATAGCTTCGCCGAATTGTCTTTACTGGCCGTGGCGACAAGCTCTCCGTCAGGGCTGTAGGCTATAGCCATGACCATCTCATCGTGCTCGAGCGCGTGTTCGGTGTGCATGCTGGCAACCGCTTGGTGAAGGATCGATCCAGCTTCCGGTAGAATCCTTGAGTCTATGTTCTGGGTCGTGGACATTGCCTGCAGGGCCAGGAGCGTGCTCCGCTCCGGATCCACATCGAGGCTTGAAACCGCTGCCGCAGCCAGCTCCCGTGCCGTGGCGATCCGTGCGTCGTGGACCGACCTTTGCCGCGAAATGAAGGCAACCACCGTCATGGTTGCGGCTACGATTAGCGCCGCTGAGAGCCCCAATGCCTGTTGCCGCAGTCGCCTTGCCGACGCCGCTTCACGCTCCAGTTGCGCCTGTCGCTCATGTGTCCGACGATCCCGCAGCTCGAGGCCGGCCGCGATGTAGGCGCGCTCGGCGTCGCTTAGCTCGTCGCCACGCTGGGGCAGCCACCCCTCCGCCTCGGCCAAGGGCGCACCACGGAGCAAGGCCCCTTCGTCGTGGTCGCTCGCTTCCCATTGCCGTAAGGCATAGCGCAACCGTTCCTGCCAGGTCCGGAAGCGCCGGTCGGCGTTGATCCATTCCCGGAGCCGCTCCCAACTCCGGATCAGCGCTTCGTGCACGACCTCAGCTGTCTCGTGTCCTGCCTCGTCGCGGGATGTGACGACCAGCCGCGCGTCGGCGAGCTTGCGCACCAGCGGCCAGTCTTCGCCCAACTCGGAGCGGGTGGCCAGCCGCCGCGTGTCCTCGGTGCCTTCGCCCGGCTGGACCAGCTGCACGAAAACCCGCCGGGCCCGTTCGCGTTCGGCGTCGGTCAGTCGCTCGTGGACCGCATCGGCCTGGCGCGCCACCGCCCCTTCGACGCGGCCGATCTGCTCATAGGCGTCGTGCGTCAGCCAGCCGGCTGCCTGGTGTTCCCAGAGCTTGGTCAGCGCGAACTCGAGGAGCGGCAGCGCACCTGCCTTTTCGCCCACGTCGTCCATGATCCGCTCGACGAGACCGGTTTCGAAGGCACGGCCCTGCTTCTCGGCCGGCAGCCGGATCGCCCGCGCCAACTCGTCGCGCGTCATCGGGCCCAGCTTCACGTCATGTCGCTGGATCGCGTCGGCGAACGGGCGGTAGGCCAGGGCATGGCCCATGAAGTCGGCCCGGAGGGTGAGCGTCAGGAAGGTCGTTGGCGCCCCCTGTGGCTCGAAGGCGGCGGCGAAGAGGAGGTCTTGGAAGGCGCGCTGCTCGCGCTCGTCGCGGCACAACGTGTACAACTCCTCAAACTGATCGGCCACGAGCATCAGCCGGCCGTCACTCGGCCGCTTCTCGGCGATGCGCGCCATCACGCGGTCGATCGACAAGTCGCCGCTCTGCAGCGCGCCGGCCAGCCTGCCGATCTTGATCAGCCGGTCGGTCTCGTCCAGTTCGCCCTCGAGCAACGGCAGGAGCGTGCCGGCTAGCGCGAAATACGGCTGCGCGCCTGGTCGCAGATCGAGGATTGTCCAGCCGCCGTTGACGGCGCCCTCCGCTCGAAGTGCGGGCACGAGGCCAGCGAACACCACCGAGGACTTCCCGCTGCCGGATGGTCCGATCACCCCGACCATTGGCCCGCCCGCGGCAGTCTCGGTCAGGAGCTGCGTGAACGACTCGCGGCCAAAGAAGAACGGAGCGTCCGCTTCTCTGAAGGCGTGCAGCCCGCGGTACGGGCATTCGGACGGCAGCAGCTCGGCGTCAAAGTGGGCACGCTCGGCAGCACGCAGCGTCTCAGCGGTGTCGGGTGGCGCCACCACATCCGGTAGACCCTGGACGACGAGGCGGAAGATGTGCTCGGAGTGCCCCAGGTCCTTGAGCCTGTGCACACCAAGATCCTGGAGCTGTGTGTCGCCGGGGAGCTCGTCGCGAACCAGCTGCTGGGTGGCGAGCGTCAGGAGGATCTGCCCACCGTGGCCGGCTGCCAGGAGCCGTGCGGTACGATTGAGCGGCGGGCCGAAGTAATCGCCGTCGCGCAGCTCCGCGGCGCCGGTATGCAAGGCTGTCCGGACGCGCAGCGGCTCGAGATCAGCGCCGAAGACCGTCCAATCCTCGACCAGCAGCGCCCGCTGCACCTCGACGGCGCCGGCGAGCGCGTCGGTTGCGCTGGCGAAGGCGGCATGGAATGCATCGCCGACCGTCTTGAAGACATGGCCGCCCTGCTGCGCGATCACCGCCTGGAGCAGTTCATCGTGGCGCGCGAGGGCCAGCCGCATCGCCTTGAGCTGGCGGTCCCAGCGCCGCGTGCTGCCTTCGATATCGGTGAACAGGAAGGTGACGGTGCCGGTCGGCAGACTGATCATCTAGCGATGAGCCTCCAGGGCGCGATTATCTCTGTCGCAACAGGGCGGCGCAAGTGAACTTCCCCGTTGAGGCATCGTCACGGCTTGGGCCAGAGCTGCATAGCAAGTTGCCGGACGGGATAGTCTCGTTGTGTGGGACACCTTCCTCCCTTGGCACCCACCCCAACCTGCGGCAGAATGCCGCCCATGGCCGAATTCCGCGCGAAGAGCCTGCGCACGCCCGATGACTCTGTCAGCATGCCCGGCATCCAGGTGGACCTGGTCGACATCGGCGATCTCACGGTGGGCCGGACGGTCCACCAGCCGGGCTGGCGGTGGTCCACCCACGCGCGGCCGGTCGTCGGGGGCGAGTGGTGCCAGTCCCGGCATGTCGGCGTCGTGGTCTCCGGTCGGTGCGGGGTGCGGTTGGCCGACGGGACGGCGCTGGAGTTCGGGCCGGACGACGTCTACGAGATCCCCCCCGGACACGACGGCTACACCATCGGCCACGAACCGTGCGTGGTCCTGGAATGGACCGGCTTGCGCTCCTTCACCGGCTTCCGGGCCGGCGCGCAGAGCCGTGTGCTGGCCACGCTCCTGTACACGGACCTTGCCGATGCGGTGGCCCTGGCGACACGGCTCGGCGACGCGGCCTGGCGCGAGCGTCTGTCCGGCCACCTCGAAGCGGTGCGCGCCGAGCTGGAGCGCCACCAGGGGCACGAGGTGAAGACCGTGGGCGGGGCCGTGTTGGCCACGTTCGATGCGCCCGCGCATGCGCTGCGCTGTGCTGAGGCCATCCAGCGCGCCGCGGGCGCTGCCGGCCTACAGGCCCGGGCCGGCGTGCAGGTCGGCGAGGTGGAGCTGGTGGCTGGCGATGTCCGCGGTGTGGCGGTGCACGAGGCGGAGCGGCTCATGGAGCGGGCCGGCGCGGGCGACATCCTGGTCTCGGAGACGACGCGCGCGCTCGCGCGGGAACCGGCGAGCGCGTTCGAGGACCGGGGAGGACCGACGGACGACGAGACCGGGACCCTCCGCGCCTACGCGTACCGCTCCGCGCCGACGCCCGAGGCGGGCTGAGCGGTGGCGTCGGATCGCCCCGTGATCCTGGCCGCCGACGACGACCCGACGGCGCTTGGGCACCTCTCGGTCGAGCTGCAGCGGCGCTACGAGCGCGACTACCGGGTGGTGTTCGAGGGCACGGCCGCGCGGGCGCTGGCGGAGCTCGAGATGATGCGGGACCGTGGCGAGCGGGTCGCCCTGGTCCTGGCCGACCAGTGGTTGGCGGAGACCACCGGCACCGAGCTGCTCGCCCGGGTGCGCGACCTGCACCCGCGGGCCCGGCGCGCACTGCTCATCGCCTGGGGCGCATGGGGGGACGAGCCGACCGCCGCGGCGCTGCGGCGGGGCATCGCGCTGGGTGGGATCGACGACTACGTCGTCAAGCCCTGGAAGTCGCCGGACGAACGCTTCCACCGCTCGCTGGCGGCGCTCCTGGAGGAGTGGCAGAGCACCGAGGCGTGGGTGCCGCACGAGATCACCGTGGTGGCCGACCCGTGGTCGGCCCGCAGCCACGAGATCCGCAGCTTGCTGACCCGCAACGGCGTGTCCCACGCGTTCTATGCCAGCGACTCGCCAGAGGGCGCACGGCTGTTGCAGGTGGCCGATCTGGAGGGGGCGCCGCTACCCGTCGTCGTGCTGCGCAACGGCCCGCCGCTGCCCAACCCCTCCGACGACGAGCTGGCGCGCGCCTACGGCGTCACGACTACGTTGAGCGAGCGCCGGGCGTTCGACCTGGTCATCGTCGGCGCTGGGCCGGCGGGTCTGTCGGCGGCAGTGTACGCGGCCAGCGAGGGGCTGTCGACGTTGGTCGTGGAGGGCGAGGCGATCGGCGGCCAGGCGGGGACGAGCGCGATGATCCGCAACTACCTGGGCTTCTCGCGGGGTCTCTCGGGCGCCGAGCTGGCGCAGCGTGCCTATCGACAGGCGTGGATCCTCGGGACGCAGTTCGTGATGATGCGCCGGGCGACGGCCCTGAGGCCCGAGGACCGCAGCCATCGGGTGACGCTGGACGACGGGGCCGAGGTGGTTGCGCGGAGCGTGCTGCTAGCAAGCGGGGTGACCTATCGCCGCCTGGAAATCGAGCCGCTCGAGGCATTCCGGGGCCGCGGCGTCTTCTACGGCTCGTCGCCTTCGGAGGCGGCGCAGTTCAGCGGCGGGCAGGTCTTCGTGGTGGGCGGGGGCAACTCGGCCGGCCAGGCGGCCGTCTACCTGGGCCGCTACGCCGAGAGGGTGCGCATCCTCGTGCGCGGGTCCTCGCTCGCGGCCAGCATGTCGCGCTACCTCATCGACGAGATCGACGCGCAGCCCAACGTGGACGTGTGCTATCGGACGGAGATCGCGGGCGGCGGGGGCGCGCGCCGGCTGGAGTGGCTGACGCTGAGCGACACCGAGACCGACGCGCGGACGACCGTGGCGGCGGACGCGCTGTTCGTGCTGATCGGCGCTCACCCGAACACGGATTGGTTGCCGCCGGCCATCGCGCGCGATGGCTACGGCTTTGTGCTGACTGGGACGGACCTTGGGGCGGACCTTGGCGCGGGGGCCGGCGCGGATGTCGGCGCGGACGCCATGGCGGGATGGACGTTGGAGCGGCCGCCGTTCATGTTCGAAACCAGCCTCCCAGGCGTCTTTGCCGTCGGTGACGTCCGGGCGCGCTCCGTCAAGCGGGTTGCGTCGGCGGTGGGCGAGGGGTCGGTGGCGATCTCACAGATCCATCGGCACCTGGATACCGTGCGGATGGTGGCGGTGTAGGGCGGCGTTGTCCAGGCCGATGTTGCCCGCGTTGAGGATGGGGCCGGTGTACGTGCCAGGCGCGTTGAGCGCGCGCAGCAAGGACGGGTCGGGCACGACGTTGACACGGAACGCCCCATCGCGATCCAGGGAGGCGCGGATGCGGCCGACGCCGGGGAGGCGGATGGGCGTGCCGGTGCGGCAGAAGTAGACGGCGGCGGCGCGTATGGACCCACGGAGATCTGGAGCGTGATGCGGAATCGCGCCCATCACGCCTGGTGCGCAATCGAACCGAATCCTCGAGCGGAGTCACTTCGCCCATGAGCGTGCGTCGAGCCGAAAGCAAGTACCTGGTCTTGGCGGATGTTGCGCATGGTCGCGCGCGAGAGCGTCGCAGCCCGCGCGATGCCGCGCAAGTCGCCCTTGACGAGCGTCACGCCCGCGCTCTCCGTGGCGACGTCGGTGCCGGTGCCCATGGCAATGCCGACATCGCCTGCGCGAGCGCGGGGGGCGTCGTTGATGCCGTAGCCCGCCATCGCCACCCTGCGGCCCTCGGCCTGCAGGCGCTTCACTTCCTTCGCCTTGTTCTCGGGCAGCACCTCGCCCACCGCCTGATCGACTCGTCGACGCAACCGTTCTGCGGCGAGATAAGAGTTGCCTGGGTCACATCGACGGGATACGCTCTGCCGTGGCGCGATTCCGGACTGGCCCGTTCTCAACGCACGGGGAGGAGATCCGCTGGTGGCTTCGGACCCGCACGATGCACTGCAGAAGGGTAAAGTGGGCCAACCATGAAGACCCTCGCCATCGCCCTGATCATCGGCGTCAAGTTCGGGCTGCCGCTGCTGTTCCTGCGCTTCCCGTTCGCCGCCGGTTGGGCGAACTTCGTCCTGGACTCGATCGACGGCGACATCCTGCTCCCGCTCGGCTTGTCGGATGCGGTCTACCAGCCCATCGACAAGGCCGCCGACTGGGTGAGCTATGTGTTCATGGTGGTCGCCGCCCGGAAGTGGCCGATCTACAAGGCCGCCATCGCGCTGTTCGTGCTGCGCTCCGTGGGCCAGGCGCTCTTCTTTGTCACCGGCAACGAGCTGGTGTTCTTCCTCTTCCCCAACTTCCTCGAGCCGCTCTTCCTGGCGTATGCCACCATCCGGGTCTTCAGGCGCGATGCGGCGGCCGCGTTCTACGCGCACCACCGCGTCGTCGTCTGGCTGATCGTCGTCCTCTACAAGATGCAGGACGAGTGGGTGACGCATGTGAGCAACGTCGACCGGAGCGAGCTGATCCGGGGGCTGCTGCGGTAGTAGACGGCGGGCGGCAGGCGACGCAGGGCGACGTACGGCTCTTGGTGGAGCGAGATCACCAGCATGGTCTTGAGCCAGCCTTGGATGGGCCTGGTGGTCGATTCGTCGTTCATGCGACCGCTGCCTCTCCTTGTCAAAAGGAGATTAGCACTTCTAAGTCACCTTCTGTAGAGGAGAAAGCGCCGGGGTTTGGCGTCGAAGCCCGATCCCCGGCCCTGCGTTCTACGGTCCCCGCGCTTACCGCCCGTAGCGCCCCGTCAGGCGCGCTTCGCCCAGCACGTGGCCCGCCATGGCCGCCGTCACCCGGTCGCGGCCGGCGCCCGTCTGCAGGCCCAGCGTTGCGACCGACAGCGCGTAGAGCGTGGCCCGGTACCGGTGCGGGCCGTGGCCGCGCGGCGGGCAGGGCCCGCCGTAGCCCGTGGTGCCGAAGTCGTTGCGGCCGCCGATGCCCGTGCCGGTGCTCAAGTCACTTGATTGTCAGTCCGTGTGCCAGGTGGACGCTGCCAGCGTGCAGATCAACGGAGATTGCCGCGCGACGAGGAAGGCGGCCGCCCAACGGCGACCGCCCTCCTTCACGCTATCGACTGACCGACTCTGGGACTGTGGCTAAGCCTTAATCGCCAAGCGCCAAACGCTCAGCCCAAGGCGGCGCCACGACGCCTAGCTGGCCAGCTCCAGCGGGTCCTCCGGGTGCTGGGCATCCCAGAGCGCCTTGTACCCGGCGTTGTCCAGGCCGATGTTGCCGGCGTTGAGGATGGGACCGGTGTACGTGCCGGGTGCGTTGAGCGCGCGCACCAAGGACGGGTCGGGCACGACGTTGACGCGGAACGCGCCGTCGCGGTCCAGGGAGGCGCGGATGCGGCCGACGCCGGGGAGGCGGATGGGCGTGCCGGTGCGGCAGAAGTAGACGGCGGCGGCGCGCATCTCCTTGAGCACCATCTCGATCTGGGCGGGCGGGACGCCGCTGCGGGAGGCCAGCCACTCGGCGATCTGGTCGATCTCCAGGGTGCGGTTGTACGCGAGCTTGGGGCCGTGGGCAGCGATCACCTCGAACAGGGTTGCCATGGAACGCTCCTTTCGTGTGAGTCACATGGCGTGAGTTGAAACTGGGAGATGGACGCTGCTCGCGTGGGGAAGGTTCCATTGGGGGATGGGCGATGGGTCGGTTTCGGTCGTGGGCGGCTCGTGGGGCTCAATGGGGAGCGCGTGTGCCAGTTCTCCCAGGCAGCTCCGGCCGGCAGCGCCGTGCCGTTCGCGCCAGAACCAAGTGTGGCTTTGGCCAGAACGGCAAGCCGACCGCGTCGAGTACTAGATGTGGTTTGCGCCAGGACGGCAAGCCGAACATGCTGCGGTCAGCAAGCCGATCAGCGGAACACCACATGCGGAAGTGGCCAGGAGGGCGCGCGCACCGGGCGCGCTGCACTTGCCGGGCCGCTTGAGGGCAGGGCGAGCTGGAGACCAGCCGCCGGGCACGGCGACCAGCGGGCGAATCGGAGGGCTAGTGTACGCGCTCTGCGAGATCACGGCCGAGAAGCGTAGAAAGGGATAGAATGGGTTGGAGGGGGGGCGACGGTGAAGGCGGCGAGGAGGCTCCCATGCGAATCAGCTACGACCCGGAAGTCGATGCCCGGAGCATCGTGTTCCTTGACACCACCGTGACCACGCGCGAATTAGCCGAGGAAATCAGTGCGGAGTTCGACCAACACGGCCACTTGGCCGGCATCGAGATCCTCGACGCAGCCAACCGAATCGGCGGAATCGACACCCTGGAGCGAGTGCTCTTGGAGCGCGTCGGTTCGGCCGCGATCGCGTCATGTGAGCTGATTCGTGGACAAAGTTGAAGGCAGCGGCCAGCCCGCCACCCCGGATCTCGACAACCTGCTCGCCGGCCTGACCGAGGCCCAGCTCCGCCGCGTTATCCGAACCATGGTCGAGGATGAACCGACCCTCGCCCCGGACATCGAGCGGACGGTCCAGTGGCTGAGGGCGGATCCGGCTGCCGCAGAAGACCAGACCGGGCAATCCGCCCGCGCGATCACCGTCGACATCGCCGCGATCAGCCGTGAGATGGACAAGGACTTTCGCCACATCGCCGCATCCGGCGGCGGCTATGGCGACCAATACTGGGACGACGAAGCCGGTCTGTTCGACCCGGAGGAGGTGCTCGAACCGCATCGGGGGTTGGCCAGTCGCCTGCTGGACGCCGGGGATGCCGCTGCGGCGACCCGCGTGCTCACCGCGCTGATCGAAGCATGGGCCGAGGGAATCGCCGGCCTTGATGACTGGATTCGCGATGCTAACGTCGATCCAATCTGGGAGGCGGCGCTGGACCTGGGCACGCTGCTGGCCGAGGCGCTGCTCAGCCAGGACCTGTCCGAGGAGCAACGGGCGCAATGGCTCGCGCGTGTCCAGGACTGGGGGGAGGACTGGGAGGATGACCTCGGTCGGCTGGAGATCGTCGAGACAGCGCTGCAACAGGGCTGGGACTATCCGCCGCTCTTGGCCACCATGCAGGGCCACATCACCGAGGAGGGTGCATGGGAAGGGGAAGCCCCGGACTTCGCCGACGAGCTGACCCTGGCGCGCCTACGGATCCTGGAGCGCCAGGGGCGCATGCAGGAGTACATCCACCTGGCCGAAGCCGAAGGGCAGACCGGCCTCTACGTCAACATGCTGGCGCGGAGCGGTCAGGTAGAGCGGGCCAAGGTCGAGGCCAGGCAGTTCATTGCCTCACCCGCGGAGATCCAGTCACTGGCCGAGGTCCTCGTTGCCGACGGCGAGCGCGCCGCGGCGCTGGACGTGGCTGCGCAGGGTCTTGACTTGACCGAACCCCGTGGCCGGCGGGAGTTGGCCCGTTGGACTGTCGCCGAGGCGCGGAAGGCGGATGACTCGTCGCTGGCGCTGCGCGCGGCACGGGTGGCCTTTCTGAGCGGCTTCGCGTTGGACGACTACAAGATCGCCGAGGACGTGGCGGGGGACCAGTGGTCGGTGGTCATGGCGGCCCTGCTCGAACAAGTCGCCGAGTCCACCTTCTACGGCAAGGTCGACATCTATCTGTACGAGCACATGCTGGCGGAGGCCATGGCGGCCTTCGATCGAGGGCCATTCAGCGGCGACCTGGACCGGGTCATCCAGGCAACGCGCGCCGAGTTCCCGGATTGGGGCATCCGGAAGTGCCAGAGGCAGGCGGAAAGTACCATGGACGCCGGCAAAGCGAATGCCTATGACAGGGCTATCGCCTGGTTGCGCCTGGCCCGCGACATCTTCGACCAGCACGATCGCCAGGCTGAGTGGGAAGCCTACCTGACCCGCCTGCTCGATCTGCACGCGCGCAAGTACAAGCTTGTCCCCATGCTGCGCGGCATTGGTTAGAGGATCCGCCCACCTTCCCACGCGTCCGAAGGGGCGGCATTGTGGTATCAGGAGTAGCGCCAGTGTGACTTGGCGGGTCTCCGAGGGCGCCGTGAAGTGGACCGCGCCGTTCCGGCGCGCTTCGACCAGTCTCGCTTCCGGAAATCGGCGTGCCGCGTCGTTAAAGGCGTGAAGACGCAGATCGCGGGGAGTTCGATCAGAGCCGATCAACCTGCAGGAGGAATCGGAAGGGACAACCTGGCGTCGGCATCGCCATGCCCTTCGATGGACCGGGCCGCGCGCGCGATCGGAACGAACTGCAGGACATGATGGCACATGACACAGGGGGGGATGACGATGAAGCGATGGAGGGTGGCTGGAGTGGTGGTGGTCGTCGGCCTACTGGCCTGGCTGGTCATCAGCTGCGGAGGGGGTCCCGGCGATGAGCCGGAGGTCGACGGGAACGTACCCACGCACACTGTCGAGACACTTCCCATCGATCAGGAGTCGGCGACGCCGGAACCGGTGATGGCCATCATCGACACGCTGGTGATCAGCGGACGACCAGCGGCACTCGATGCGCTCAGGCAGCTACTGCTAGAGGAATCACAGCTCGGTCTTACCTTGGCCGTAACCGTGACGGCGCCCTCCCAAACGTCGGGCAACGCGCGAGACGGCGCAGCGCGTGAATTTAGGGCCTGGCTCGACCAGCGCCTCAGCGAGGATGCGCCGGGTGATGGTGGATTGGGCGAGGACAGAGAGAAGGCAGAGGCGTTCGTGGCCGTGGCATTCGCCGACCATCGGCTGGACGTGTACCGGATGCCGGCGGGCCCCAATCAATGTCCGGCAAGCGAAGCCGGCGAGGAGCCGTTTCCGATCCGGTTCGACGACGAGGGGCCGAACATCGCCGACTATCGCCGGTGCATCTACCGGATGATCTCGAGTTCACTCCGTTCAGCCGAGCCAAATTCTGGCCCGGGTGGGAGCGCGCCCGAGGACGGCGACGGGATCGTGGCGTTCGTCGACGCCGGCGTGCCGATGGTTAACGGGGCGATCATCCAAACCGATCCGTCCAACGACGGCATCGTCCCGACGGGCGTCGGGACCCCGACCTCCACGCACAAGTTCAGCTCGACCGACTTCGACCAGAACTTCCTGGAGCAGTGGGCGCTGGGAGCCGGCGGGATCAACATGCCCTCCGCCCCGACCTTTGGGACTCCCACGAGCAATGGCAGCGAAGTCAGCGTCGGGCTCTTCGACTCGTGGTCGGTGGACTTCGGGACACCTAGTGGAAGCCTGGCTTCGGCAAGCATCGACATGGCGCAGTGGTCGAACGGTGCAGTGGTGACGCGCACCCGATCGATCGGTGTGGTCGACCCCTCACAGCTCGCGGACTATCCAGACCTTCCCAGCGGAACGTCGTCGGACAACCGCCAGGAGCACGCGCTGTTCTCGGCCAGCCTCATCGACGCGGTGGCCCCCGCAGCGGACCTCGAGGTCGTGCGCGTGGTCGACGACGCTGGCGCCGGGACCATCCCGTCGCTGGTCGGCGGGCTGCACTGGTATCTGCTGGAGCACGGCGTGTGGGATGCCAGCGGATCGGTCGATGTCCTGCCGGCGCATGTCCTGCACGTAGGCGTGGGATCCAGGAAACCGGCCGACCCCGCGGTCATCGGAAGCGCAAACGAGGTGCCGACGCAGATGGCGACCGCCGGCGCCGCCGCGGCGACCTTGGCCGCGTCGGTCACCGACAACACGCGCAAGGGGTATCTGCAGGCCTACGCCACCGAGATGGCAACCGGCGCAGGAACCGGCTTGGCATCGCTGCGCGCGCCGATTCGGCTCGCGGAGCGCGTCGGAGCCGTGGTCGTTGCACCGGCGGGGAACGGCAGCCAGTCGATCGCGCTCCCGATCGCCGAGGTTCCCGCGAACTACGACACGGTGCTTGGCGTGATGGCGGTCGACGGGAGCAAGGCCAAGGCATGTTTCTCCGGCAGTCTGGAAGGCACGACGGGCATCACGCCGGGCCTAGCCATCGCCGCGCCGGGCGGAAGGGCTAATCCTACGGCGTGCAGCCCGGCGAGTGTGAACCGACCATGTTGGGACTGCAAGCAGTCGCATGTCCTCGGCCGGGTGAGCAGCGATGTGGTGACCGGCGCCGGAGAAGACCGGGGCTATGCGCTCTGGGTGGGCACGTCGTTCAGCACGGCGTTCACGAGCGGGGCAGCTGCCTTGGCGCGACAGAAGTGCCAGTCGGCGACACCCGACGGCATCCGCGACTTACTGCGCCAGTCGGCCTTGGACGAGGTCGGGGACACCACGCTGCCCGATGGCGTAGGGGTGCTCGACGTGGCGGCGATGCTGCAGGCGCCGTGTCCATAGGCCTTCCATCGGTGAGCGCACCGCGGCCCTGTTGGACATTGCGTGCGGGCGCCACATCTTCCGATTCCGCAGCCGCGCGCGGGCCGTGCGCCGACCCTTGAGGACGGCGCGCGATGGCGATGTCGGCTTGGCCATGGCGACTCGGGAGCACGCAGATGGACGACGAGCTGATCGACGAGCAGAAGGCGTACTACGAGGCGCGCGCCCCAGAGTACGACGAGTGGTTCCTGCGCCAGGGGCGATACGACCGCGGGGACGCGCACCATGAGGCGTGGCGGCGCGAGCTCGGGGAGGTCGAACGGGTGCTGGCGGCCGCTGCGCCCTATGGCCACGTCCTGGAGCTGGCCTGTGGTACCGGGCTCTGGACGCGCCACCTGGTGGCGGATGCGTCGTCGGTGACGGTGGTCGATGCGTCGGCAGCGATGCTTGGCATGTGCCGGCAGCGGATCGAGGCACTGGCGGCAGAGCACGGGGCGACTGACACTGAGGACGACACGCGGGCTGCTCCTGGCGATGGCGGCACAGCTGGTGCTGCCCGCGGTCAGGCCATGGTGTGCATGGTCGAGGCCGACATCTTTTCGTGGCAACCGGACCGCCGATACGACTTGGTGTTCTTCGGCTTTTGGCTATCGCACGTCCCTGACGAGCACTTCGCACGTTTCTGGTCGCTGGTCAGCGACGCCCTCCGGCCCGGCGGGCGGGCGTTCTTCGTGGATAGCCAGCTGACCCAGGCATCGACGGCCGTGGATCACCCGCCCTTGGACGCAAGCGGTGTCGCGGTTCGGATGCTCAACGACGGGCGCTCGTTCCGCGTGATCAAGCGGTTCCACGAGCCGGCGACGCTCGAAGCGCGGCTGGCCGGCCTGGGGTGGCGGGCGGCCGTTGTGCGCACGGAACGGTTTGTCATCTACGGGGTGGCGGAGGCGATGACGGGGGGGCGGCGGATGGGCGTACCTGTGCGGCAGTAGTAGCCGGCGGCGGCGCGCATCTCCTTGAGCACCATCTCGCATTGGGCCGGCGGGACGCCGCTGCGGGAGACCAGCCACTCGGCGATCTGGTCGACAAATGGAACGGGGGCGCCGGAATCTCCGGCGCCCCCGCTCATAGTAATACGGAGAGGACTCTCCGGGAATTACGACCAGCTACGGCGTCATGCTCCAGCCGCTCATCGTCGTGGGTAGGTAGATCGTCGGCGTTGGCGGCTCCTCGGGCTCCCAAGTGACGGGCAGCGTCACCATGAGCGGGGCTTCGCCAGGGCCGAGGAACACGGTCCCAGGTCCGCCTTCAGTGCGACCAGCGACCGCTTCCGGATCGGCACACACGGTCATCCGATACTCCTGGCCGGCCACCAAGGTCTCGGGAACGTTGGACACGTTGAGGTCGGTCCCGTAGACGGCGTCGATGCGGAGATCGAAGAGCGCGTTGCCGGTGGGTACGGACCAGCCGTGTACGTGCACTTCGTAGTCTCCTGCGGAGGAGAAGCCGCCGCGCGTGATGCGCTCGTCGGCTTCCGGGGACTGTGAGGAAGCGATCTCCTCTTGCGGCCCAAACTCCCCATCCCCATCCCGGTCATAGAACAAGTACATATCCAGATCCACCTCCCCATCCGCCTCCGCATCCAACGTCACCGTCAAACCCGGCGCCTCGGTGGGCAGCGTGAACTTGTGCTTCCACCCTGCGGTGGCCTGGTCGTCCGGGTCGTCCTGGCCCACCGACTGGCCCTCCAGGACCGTCGGCGCCGTCAGGCCGTAGGCGGAGAGGGCGAAGTCCTTCATCTCCAGCGTGGAGACCACGCTGATGATCTCGCACTTGTCCTTGTACAGCTTCACCGTGGTGGGGAGCACCCGCAGCGAGCCCACCTCCGTCTCCGTGGGGAGCTCGAAGTCCGTGCCCGCAAGCAGCACGTTGTGCCACATGAACTCGTGCAGCCCCTCCGCGGCCGGCGCCGAGACCCAGTCCGAGCGGCTGCCCGACGTCGTGTTGTGCGGCCAGCGGCCGGCGCCCGCCAGGGCGCGCGTGCTGCCGCCAACCTGCGCCAGCGCGTATGGGCCGTACCAGTCCGGGTCCGAGCGGTCCTGGACGTCCTGGTTGCCCGGGTGGTCCGCGTCGCTGTAGCGGCTGCCCTGCGGGCCGAGGATGCGCGTGTCCACGTCGGACCACGTCTCCTCGTCCGCGTTGTCCTGCCACTCCGTGCGGGCAATCCACGTGGTGCCTGCGGCCGGGCGCGTGGCGTCGATGAAGAAGAAGCGCCAGTCGCCCGACTCCGGCCGCCACGTCCAGCTCTGCGTGCCCTGGACGGCGCCGTTGTTGTAGGCCGCGTCGCGGTCGTCGGCGGCCTCACCGCCCAGCGTCAGGCTGCCCGTCCAGTCGTACTCAGCCGCTACGTTGACGATCGACGGGATGACCGTCCGCTGGCCTTCCAGCTCCCAGCCGCCGTTGGGCAGGTCCTCGTTGGCCTTCTGGGCCTGCACCGGCAGGTCGCCCTCGCCGCGCTCGTAGTCGGCAAAGATGGCGCCCTGGTAGGCGCCAACCGGTGCGTCGTCCGGGATGCTGATCGTGGCGTTGAACGTGGCCGTGCCAGGGGTGCCGTCCGTGGCGGCGGGGATGGTCAGGTGGTCGTTGGACAGCTCGGCCCACGGCCACTCCTCGTACTTGAAGAACTCCACACGGAATTCCATGTTGGACACCGGGATGAGCGGCGTGCGGCCGCGCGTGGCGTTGATGGTGCGGTGCCACAGGCCGATGAACATCCCGCTGGACCAGCGCTCGCGCGGGTGGTGGACGTAGACCGCCAGGTTGTTGGCCTCGTTGGTAAGGTAGGAGAAGCGCATGTACTCGCCCTCCTCGATCTCCGACTTGCTGAAGTCCGTGGCCGCCGCACTGCCCTCAAGGCCCACCGTGGTCGTGGGCGGCTGGCCCGGCGCCGCTGGGCCGTAGACCACGCCGTCCACCGCGCCGTCGCCATCCTTGTCCGTCCAGAGCGTCTGGTTGTCGTTCCAGTCCGTGTGCTGGTAGACGCCCATGCGCCAGTTGTTGTCGATGACCTGGTTGGCGTCCACGTCCGCCTGGTCCATGGGGTAGATCAGCCGCACCACCATCAGCTCCGCACCTTCCGGGACGTCGTCGATCTCGATGGGGATCAGGTAGTCCGGCACGTTGAAGGTGTACGGTGACTCGTCCGTGACGACTGCCGAAGCAAACGGGAACTCAAACGAGTCGATCCGCCGTGGCTCCATGGCGCGCAGCTCCACCTCAACCGGCTCGCTGCTGGTGTTGTGGAGCGTGATCTCGTTCGTCTCTTCGTCGCTGGCGTGCATCAGCTTGGCAAAGCCCGGGTACGTCACGCCCTTGTAGCCCCCCGGCGTCCAGTCCGGCGGGTCGGCGTACACGCCGTGCGCGCCGGTGGCCATGCGGACCGCGTCGCCGGCGTCCATGACGCCCGCGCCCACCGTCATGGGGTCGTAGCCGTTGAAGCGCGCGCTGCCCATGGCCAGCTGCTGCGCCTCGTACCACGTGGGCCAGCGGCCGTGCGTGTCGCGATAGGCCTCGAAGACCAGCGCCATCAGGCCCGCGGCCACGGGCGACGACCGGCTGGTGCCGCCCCAGGTGACGTTGGCAAACTCGCCCGAGCGCGCGTACTCCGGGCGCTGGGCGTTGGTGGTGATGGCGTTGATGGGGTTGGCGCCCGCGGCGTAGGCGCCGTCCGTGGCCACCGTCGGCCCGACGGAGCCCAGCGCGCCCGGCCCGCGGTTGGACCACGGGGTGACGTCGCCAAACGTGATCTGGCTGGTCTCGAAGGCCGAGTCCCAACCCGTGGAGCCCATCTGCGTGCTGGCCGCGATCTGCATGCCGGTGCGTGGCGTGGGCGGCGCGATGGTGCCGTAGCCCGGCGCGCCGTTGCCGGTGGAGTACATGCCGATGCTGCTTGGGTTCCAGGTGCGCACGTACCAGTCGATCGACCGCGACCCGTCGTCCCAGCCGTCGTTGTCCGTGCCGGAGAAGCCGTAGCTGTTGGACGTGATCTGCGGGTCGTCGTCGTCCCGGTCCTGCGTCTCGCCCAGGACGCCGTAGCGCCAGGCGGCGTCAAAGCTCAGCTGCCCGCGGTAGATGTCGCCCACGGCCACTAGCGACGCGCCCTTGGCCATGCCCGGGTTGATGGGCATGGGCTGATGCAGGTCGCCTGGCAGGTCCCGATAGGACAGGTTGGCGCCCGGCGGCACGCCCAACCGCCCGCGCGACGCCACGTTGGACGCGCACAGCGTGCCGTGCCCGCCCTCGGGGCCGTCGACGTGGAAGGCCACGTACGAGTTGGCCGCCGGAACGGCCATGGGGGTCTCCTCGGACTCGTACAGGTACGCGCCGGGGAGCGGCGTCTCGCCGTCCGCGATGTAGTACATGAGGCCGCCGGACAGGTCCGCGATCCCGTCCGGGTCGCCGAACTCGCCCCACGACAGCGGGCTGTCCTTGGTCACCGGCTTGTCGTTGGTGAAGTCCAGGTCGTTGTTCAAATCCACCACCACCGTGTCGTACTCGCCGGCCACGTTGGGGTCGTACAGGATGACGCCCACGTACTGCGACACCAGCGGCGGGACCAACGTGGCGTCCGCGCGCGTCCTGGCCAGGAAGCCGTCCGGGTGATGGCCATAGTAGACGGTGCCGCTCTTGGAGGCGGGCACGATGGTGCTGCAGTTGGCATCGATCAGCCGGCGCTCGGTGGTGTTGGGCGTGGGCCGGAGGTTGGCCAGCGCCTGGGCGCATGCTGTGGTCACCGCCACGTCGTCCACGGTGCTCATCGTGGTGGTGAGCACCTGGTACATGGCGATCATGCCGCCGTTGGCGCGGCGCGTAAGGACGGAGTCCTCCGTGGTCGTGTCGACCAGGTAGTTGTAGTTGGCATACGGGTCGTACACCTGCGGCCAGCCCGCGCGAGGGTGGCCGTCCGGGAGCACGGCCCAGGAATCCTGGAGGTCCTGGTGGGCAAAGTCGATGGACGTGTCCATGACCGCCACCTTGACGCCCTCGCCCGTGTACCCAAGGTCCCACGCCTCCTTGGCGGCGTGGCCGCGTAGGACGTCGAACCAGCCATCGGGCTGGGCACCGGGCGCCGGCGCATCCACCGCACCCTCGGAGCCCACGCTGCGGCCCAGCGTATCGGCCACGCCGTCGCCGTCCGAGTCGTTCCGGGCGATGGCCGCCTGCGTCTCGGCCCACGTGGGCGCGTTGTCCAGGAGCGGGCGCAGCTCGGCCGCGGACAGCGGCGAGTACTCGGGCGACGCGTCGGGATCCACGGCAAAGTCGGGCGCGCGGTCGATCATGGGATCGCCGGACTCCACGCGCGCCACGCCGGGCACGCCGGCCAGCTTGCCCACGTCCTTGCCGGCCACCTGGACCAGCGCCAGCTGCTCGCCGGCCGGCCAGGTGATGCGGTGCTTGACCTCGGCCCAGCGCGGGAACTCCAGCCGCCCGGCCGACCGCACGATAACCAAATGCTCGGCCTTGGCCGCGGCCTTGCCGCCCGCCTCGATCTCCTGGGCCAGATCGGCCGCCACCTTGTCCTCCGGCGCGCGCGCGGCCATCTGGGCCAACACGGCCACCGGCTGCGACGCATCCGGGCCAGGCGCCGCGCCAACCGGCGCGGGAGCGGCGTTGGACGCAAGCAGCGCAAGGGGCACGGCCGCAAGGGCGGCCACCCCAATGATGGGCGCAAGCGCGCGCCGGAACGGGAACGAGAGCAGTGCGGAGCGACGAATCATCCGGGCAACCTCCTGAGTACCGGTTTCAACCGGCAGAGCGCGGACCATGACGCGAGCGTACGCCACCAGGCGGGCCTGGTGCGGGCTCACGAACTGATGCAACGCTGGCGGACTTGGGGACGTGACATATTGGAGCGCGGGAGCGGGGGGCGGTCAACTTGGGGGGAGGCTTGAGCACGGCTTTGGCGCGGGACCTGGGAGG
>Ga0326597_10004145_pt1 | contig 20511 bp, 13 predicted proteins | sample RVTome_12_FD_203789 | JGI IMG/M metagenome (GOLD analysis project Ga0326597, IMG submission 203789) | Soil microbial communities from uranium-contaminated site in the Upper Colorado River Basin, Wyoming, United States - RVT100D185 | ecosystem: Environmental > Terrestrial > Soil > Contaminated >...
CACGGTGATCGGGAATATGGGTGAGCCGTGGAAAAAGTATAGAGGCGGCGTGTCGCCATACGCGGCCTGCGCCCCGGGCGCAAGACGAGCGGTAGCCCCGGGCGGACCGGCAGTGCGCGGCGGGCGACGCACCGCGCCGGCGTGGCCGCGCCGTGCACCGGCGCGCCGGCGCCGGGCCGCAACAATGAGCTCAATCGGCGCCGGGGCCCGGCGGAACCACGCGCACCGGGATCGGATTGGTGGCGTCGAGGTGCACGTCGCGTTGCGGGTAGGCGATGGCGATCCCTGCCTCGGCCAGCAGCGCGCTTATGCGCCGCCGGACGTTGCTCGGAACGACCCGGTAATCCGACGCCGTGCTCAACTCGATCCAGAAATAGGTCGTGAACACCAGTGAGTTGTCGCCGAACTCCTCGAATAAAACAAGCGGCTCGGGCTGCGGCAGGACCTCCGCCTGCTCCCGGGTGGCGCGGTCGATCAGCGACATGGCTTCGTCCACCGGTGCACCGTAGGCGACGCCCACGGTGACCGAAACGCGGCTGCGTTCGTCGGACAGCGTGAGGTTGGTGACGTTCTTCTCGAGCAGCGAGCTGTTCGGGACCAGGATGTCGATACCGTCGAAGCGGCGGACCTGTGCGCAGCGTCCGCCCACGTTCACGATACGCCCGCGCACGCCCTCCACCTCGACGATGTCGCCCACCTTGATCGGCCGCTCGCCGAGGAGGATCAGGCCGCTGAGAAAGTTATTGATGAGGTTCTGCGCGCCGAAGCCCACCGCGATGGCGAGCGCGCCGCCGAGGAAGGCGAACACGGTGATCGGGATGTGCACCATGCTCAGCGCGAGCAGGAGCAGGGCGACGAACAGCAGCATGTGCAGCAGCCGGGCCCACAGCGTCGCCGCGTTGACGTCGGCACCCATGTCGACGACTGCGAACCGGTAGACGCGCCGCCCGATGAAACCGCTCATCCACAGCCCGACGGTCAGCAGCAGCAGGACCAACGCGGTTTTGCCGACGGTGATGCTGCGCTTTCCCGTGATCTCGCGGTCCTCGACAACGATGGTGTCGGAAATGGCGAACAGCTCGTAGTCCCACAACTTCCGCAGCGCGGCGGCGAACTGCTCGAACACTCCCGTCACGCGCTCGGACACCGGCACCGCCGAGCGCTGTCCGTCGAGCTCCTGGGTCCACAGACGCAGCAGCCGGTCTATGGATTCCGCCTTGGCGAGCCCCCGCTGGTACAGATCCAGCCGTTCCTCGTAGGCCTGGAGCTTTGTCTGCTCGCCGCCCGGTCCGTCCCCGCCATCCCTCAGCTCCTCGAGCTGCTTTTTCTGGTTATCGGCAAGGGCCCGGGTCGCCTCGACGTTGGACTTGAGGAGATCGAGCCACATGTTCAGCCGCGCGCCGCGCTCGGAGGCGATCGCGAGGGCGGACTCGATCACGTTCGGGTCGCGCGTGTTCGCGGTTTCGTAGCGCTGCTCCCAGATGCGCTGCTCGGCGCTCAGCGCATCAAGCAGCAGGCGCAGCGTCTCGACCCGCTGGCTGGCGGTGTCGGCCACCGCCTGCCGCGTGTCGAGCAGGCGCTGGACCTCGGCCATCCGGTCGCGGTAGGCCTCGGGATCGCCCTGCGCGCCGGCCGCCATCTCGCGCAGGCGGCGCAGCGCGTCGCGTGTGTCCTGCAGCTGCTGCTGGGCCAGCGCGTCGGCCTCCAGCGCCTGGTCGATCTCGCGCTCCAGGCCCGCGCGCTCCTTCTCGATCGCCGCGAGCTTGGCGTCGCGATCGGCCTCGGTCAGCGGCGAGACCCCGGACGCCACGCTCAGCTTGCGCAGAAGGAACTCGAGCCGGCGTTCGTTCAGCGCGACGCTCTCCTGGCTGACCGCACGCTGGACGTCCGCTACCGCGAAGCCGGCCGCGTTGACCCGGTGCCGGAGCTGCGCCAGCTCGAGCTCCAATTGCCGCCGCGCGCGCTCCTCCGGGTCGGTGACTGACTCGGCGCGCTCCCGCGCCAGGCGAAGCGCCTGTTCGCTGGCCTTGAAGCGCTTCGTGGCGTCGGCGCTGGAGATGTCGATAAGCGTCCGGCGCTGGCGGACGGTGTCGAGCTCGCGCTGCTTGGTGAGCACGTCGTTGCGCAGCCCGTCCACCAGGTCGATGGAATAGGGCGGTTCGGTGTCGAATCCCTGCCAGGCGGAAATCTGCGACTCGAGGTCGGCCCGCGCGCTGCTCAGCTCCTTGAGCCGGCTGAGATTGTCGAGGTGCTGCTGGTAGGCGCGGACCAGGGTGCGCAGCAGGCGGCGGCGCTCCTCGAGCGCGCCCGCGGTGCCGGTCGCCGGCTGATCGGCGGTGGCCTGCTCGCCCGCCACGGCGCCGATCTCCAGGCGCGCCGCGTCCAGGCGTTCACGCACCTGGGCCATGCGCTGTTCCAGGCTGGGCTCGGCGGATTGCGGTGTCGTGTCCAGGGCAGCGGCCTCGTCCGGCGGCGCGCCTTGCGACGTGGGCGGCAGCGCGGCGGATGCGCCGAAGGACGCCGCGAACAGGCATGCGAGCAGAACGACGGCGGCCGGCCGGCGCGGAGCGTGAGAGGCTGTGGATTGACCGGGCATGGGTCGGGGTATTCGAGCCGGGGGCTGCAATCTTACGCAGGCCGCCGCCGCTACGCTACTCTCGCCCGCGGGCAGGCGGGTGTTGGGCGCCGTACTTGCGTTCGATGTCAATTCGCCCGCCGGCTGCGAAGGCCGGCGCGGTCCGGCGGCGGACCGGGCCGGGCGCGGTTTGGTTGCGGCAGAGGCGCGCGCTGCGGCTGAGAAGGGGACTCGGCGGCTGCCGCCGTGCGGAGCGGCCACCCTCTCCACACCCAGGCCGCAAGCAGCGCGAGCAGCGTCACCAGCGAGATCGCCGCGCCCACGCGCAGGGACGCGGGTCGGTACTCGAACACGACGCGATGGGCGCCCTTTGCAACGCTGACGCCGCGCAGCAGGTAGTTGGTCGTGATGATGTCGGATTCGCGCCCGTCGACCCACGCCGTCCAGCCGGGATAATCGAGCTCGCTCAGAACCAGGTGCGCGGCGCGCTCGGTGCTCACGTCGAGCTCGATGCGCTCGGGAAGGTAGCGCACCACCTCGACGCTGAAGTGCAACGCCTCCTTCCCGGGCGCGGCCGGCATGCCGGCCAGCAGAGGAGACGGCCGTGCCAGCACCGCCTCGCGGCGTGGATCGATCGCCCCGGACCTGAGCATCGCGAGCTGGCGCGCGGGATCGCGCTCCACGGTTACGCTGTCCACCATCCACGCCCGCGGCAGAAACGGCTCGAGCTCGCCGAGGCCGCCGCCGGGCAATCCCACGTAGCGGACGTTGAGGTACAAACCGAGGAACGAGCGCGGCCGCTCGAAAATCGCGTCGTTCAGCGAGTTGCGCTGCAGCGCGCCCTGCCGGACCCCGGACATCGCGTACATGAAGCGGGTATAGCGGCCCACGGCGAGCGGCGTGTTGCCGTCCACGTCCTGGTAGTGGTGCACGAGGCCGCGCACGCCTCCGGAGGGCAGCGCTGTTCGCACGAGCGCCGGCGCCTCCAGCGCCAGGCGCTCGGTCTGCGTCGGCGTGCGCGCCGCCGCGTCGTTGACCAGCGGCACCTTGGCGCCGAAGCTCACGAACAGGTCCACCACCAGGACCAGCACCGTCCCGGCGCCGGCGATGAGCGGCCCGCGCGCCGGCAGCTTCCGCGCCCACAGCACCGCGAGCGCCGCGAGACACAGCGCGGCGGGTGCGCCAAGCCCCTCGCCCCAGGCAACGCCGAAGGTCTCGTGCACCACGAGCAGGACCATCCACCACGCCACGATGATCACCGTGGCGGTGATCAGCATGTCGTTGGGGCGCTCCCGCCTCAGCAGCGCGTCCAGCCCCAGCCCCGCCAGCACGGCCAGCACGAACACCACGATCCCCACCGCCCGCGCCGGAATGCGGAACAAGTCCAGCCCCGGCACCAGCTCGAAGAACAGCCGGTAGACGGGCGTGTTTCCGCCGAGGGCGAGCAATCCGCCGATCAGCGCGACCGCGCCGAGCGCAATCACGTGGCGCCGTGCCGGTGCGAACACGGCGCCGAGCACTGCCAGGGTCAGCGCGACGACGCCGACGTACGCGGTGAACTCCCAGTTCAACGATACCCAGCTCGATTGAATGCGCGGCGCGAGCAACGTGACCAGGCTGCTGAAGGGATAGGAGAACGACGTGGAGAACGCGTAGGAGGAGCCAGCCCGGTCGCTTACGGCCGCGAACTCCAGCGACGGGAGGATCTGCACCGCGCACATCCCGGCGGCCACCACGGCGGCAAGCAGGAAGGACGCGGCGCGCCGCCACGCGTGGCGCTCGCCGGCCGCGGCCGGCCGGCCCGCGATCCGTGCCGCGAAGTAGCACACCGCGGCGATGGCGACGTAGTAGGCCGCCTGCGGGTTTCCGCCGAGCACCGCCATCGCGAGCGCGAGTCCGCTCAGCACGTACCAGCGCAGCGCCGTGGCGTCGGCGGCTCGTTCGACGCAGTACAGCGTCCACGGCAGCCAGGCGGCCACGTGCACGTAGGCAATGTGCCCGGCGTATATCCGGTCCATCATGTAGCCGCCGAAGCCGTAGGCCAGGGCGGCCACCAGCGACGCGGCCACGCCGCCGCCCAGGCGGCGTACGAACAGGTACGTGCCGGCGGCGGCCAGGGCGACGTGCACCAGTATGTCCAGCGTGAAGGCAGCAGGCAGGGGCAGCACCACGAACAGGACGGTCAGGGGATAGAAGACCGCATTCTCCGGGTTGGCCAGGAACGGATGCCCGGAGTAGAAGTACGGCGCCCACGCGGGCAGCGAGAACGCCGACATGCGCTCCGCCAGGTAGGCGCGGTGCCAGTAGTGCGCATTGGCGACGTCGATGCCGCCGATGAATGCGTCCATCCCGCCGCTGAGCGCGGAATGAAAGAAGAGCAGAAGCGTCACGCCGATCGCCGAGCCCGCCATCAGGCGGTGCGAGCGGGGCGGGCGCAGCAATGAGCGGAGCAAGCTTTCGCGCGCGTCAGTCAACGCAATCGCTGCGAGCCGGCCGCCTGGGCGCTGTCCTTGCGCGCGGAGCCGACCCGCGGTCAGGAGGAGCAGCGCCGCGGCGTCACAACCGGCTGGCGACCGTTGTTATTGATTCTGCATGCTCCGGGGCGCCGGGCCGCCGGAGCATGCGGTTCGTGTTTTCAGTATACGCGGTTTGCGCAGGGGCGGGGCGGGCGGCCGGTCCCGGGTGGCGTCTACCGGCAACGCTGCGGGGGGAACGAATGGGCGATCGCGATGGACGTTTCGGTTGAGCCTGCCGGCTCTTCCTGCAGCAGCGGCCTCGTCTGCGCGCCGGCACTGCGCGCGATGGCGCGATCGTCGCCCGAACGCATGGTGTTGCCCGGCACGGCGGCGAGTTGAAGCATGCCATCGACGGCGCGGGCACGGGCGCGGGCCGCCACCGTGTCGGCGATCTGCTCGCTGCGCAGCGCGGCATCGCGCTGCACCGTGGCGGCGAAACGGCGCTGGGCGTCGCGCCACACGCGTTCGCGGGCGCTGGCGGCCGGCGCATCGAGACGCCGGGTAAGCTGCTCACGTGCCTCGGCGACAACCGTCTCGCGACACGGGGCGGTGTCGGAAGGCTGCGCGGCGGTCGCCGGCATCAGTGCGGCGAGCATGGCGCCGGCAAGAAGGGCGTTCAGGCTTCGGGTCGTGGTCGTCTTCATGGCTGCGGTCTCCTGCTCCGTGTGCGCGTGGTTTGGGGTCGGGCACCCGGTTCGCTGCTTGGCGTGCAGAAGGGTGCTTTGCCCACGCCTCCACGATAGGCCGCGCCCTCAGGGGACTCCTGACGAAAAGCTCCTTTTTTTCTCCTCGATTCCTCCGCCGCCCGCAAACCGTCCTGTCAGGCGGGGTCCGCCGCCGCCGTGTCGATCCAGGCGTCCACCGCCTCCTGCAGGATCGGCAGCGGCAGCGTGCCGTGGCGCAGAACGGCCTCGTGGAAGCCGCGCGGATCGAAGCGCGATCCCAGCCGCACCCGCGCTCGCTCGCGCAGCGCCTGGATGCGCTTCAGGCCCAGGGTGTAGGCCAAGCCGTGCGCCGGCAGGGCGATGCAGCGCTCGACCTCCGCCGCGGCATCGCGCCCGTGCAGGGAGGAGTTCGCCAGCAGGTAGTCGATGGCCTGCTCGCGCGACCAGCCTCCGGCGTGTATTCCCGTGTCCACCACCAGGCGCAGGGCCCGCAACAGCTCGGCCTCGAGCTGGCCGAATCGTTCGTACGGATCGGTGAAGACGCCCAGCTCGTGGCCGAGGGTTTCGGCGTATACGGCCCAGCCCTCCGAGAACGCGGTGAGATGGCCGAAGCGCAGGAACCGCGGCAGCCCCGATCGCCGAATCTGCTGGGCCGTCTGCAGGTGGTGGCCGGGCACGCCTTCGTGCAGGAAGGTGGTCGGGATCCGGTAGCGCGCGCGCGCGTGGGCGCTCTCGGTGTTGACGTAGATCACTGCGCCGCGCGATCCGTCGGCGCTGGGGTCAACGTACTGGGCGATGGGGGCCGAGCGCGCGCCGATGCCTCCCATCGGGCGGATCTCCAGCGCGGCTGCAGGAGGGTCGTGGAACAGCCGCGGCAGGGCCGCCTCGATGCGCGCGCGGACGCCGGCGTACTCGTCCAGCAGCCGCCCCGGGTCCTCGACGTGAAACGCCTCGCTATGGGCCATGAACTCGAAGAATCCGGCGAGCGATCCATGGTAGCCGGTCTCGCGCATAACCTGAGATATCCGCTCGTGCAGGCGCGTGACCTCGCGCAGGCCGAGGGCGTGGATCTCCTCCGGCGCGACGTCCAGCGTCGTGTGGTGGCGAACGAGATGCGCGTACCACGACGCGCCGCCCGGCAGGGACGCCATGCCGGGCTCGGCCCGGCAACCGGGCAGGTAGTCCTTGCGAAGGAACTCGAGCAGGTGTCGATAGGCCGGGACCAGTCGGCCCGCGATCAGCCCCGCGTACTCGGCGCGCAGCACGCGCCACGTCGCCCCATTGATCGCGTCGGGGACGTCCAGGACCGGTCCGTAGAAGGGGCTGTCCATCGGATCGTCGACGAGCTGGGCCTCGAGCTGCGGCACGACCCGCTCCACCACGATGCAGGGGTGCACGATGCCCAGCGCCAGGCCCTCGCGCATGTTGCCGATGGCGGCATCCACCCACAGCGGGAACTGCGATGCGCGCGCGAGGAATTCGTGGTAGTCGCGCAGCGTGGCGAAGGGGTGTATGCCCTCGCCCGTGCCCATCTGCGCGAACACGGAGTGAAAGCCCGCGACGTGTCGCAGGGGCAGGAAGTGATCGCCGGAGGCGCGGGTCGCGAGCGCGTTCTCGAGGCGCCAGCGGAACGCGCCGAGGACGATCCGTCCCCCCGGGTCGAGCCGCGCGGCGTCAACGGCGGACAGCGCCTCGAGATAGCGCCGGTCGAGGTGGTCGGCCGCCTCCAGGTACGCCCTGCTGAGCGGATTGCCGAGGCGATGGTTGAACCGGTAGTCGCCGATGAGCGTCGCCTCGACAGGGTTGAGCGCGAGGTAGTCGTCGAAGTAACGCTCGACGAGCGCGCCCAGCTCCGGGCCGGATGATCCGGGATCCGGCGCGGGCGGCGCCCCCGCGGCGCAGGCTGCGTGAACCGCCGCGGCGAAAAGCAGACTGCGGAGCGATCGTCCGGCCGTCGGGGTGCCAGAACCCATGCCTGCCTCCTGTGTTCGATGCCGCGGCGGCGAACGACGCGGCGATCCACACCCGCAATGGTTGAGACCCCGCAGACGCGTTCGCGGTTCTACGGCGCAGCGCGTTGTTTCGCCGCGCCGTGCGCCGGCGGGGGCGTCTCCAGGCCTGTGCTGACCACAACGTCTCGATCGTAGACGTCGCGCCGCAGCTGCAACGATCCATCGGCCGCGACCCACGCCGTCGCATACAGGATGTGCACGGGCACCGGCTGCGGCAGCCGTACCGTCGTCTCGCGGCCGGAGGCGATGACCGCGTCGATGCGCTGCCGCGTCCAATCGGAGTCCGGGCCGAGCAGCAGCGCTGCGAGCTCGCGCGGACGCGACAGTCGTATGCACCCGGAACTGAACGTGCGTTCCGTGCGCAGGAACAGTTGCTGGTCGGGGGTGTCGTGCATGTAGACGTTGAAGCTGTTCGGGAACATGAACTTCACACGCCCCAGGGCATTCTGCGGCCCCGGCCGCTGGCGCAGGCGGAAGGGGAAACTGTTCCTGGACACCGCCGACCAGTCCACGCTTGCCGGGTCCACCTCAGTTTCGTCCGCGCCCCACCCGCGCAGCACCCGGAAGCCGTGGGCGGCGAGGTAACCGGGATCTTTCCTGATCAGGGGCAGCTTGTCTCGAACCGCGATGCTCGGCGGCACCTCCCACGAGGGATTCAACACCAGGTAGGTGATCTGTTCGCTGAATACCGGCGTGCGACGGTAGGACCGTCCGACGATCACGTCCATGGCCAGGACCTCGTGGCTGTCCTCGACCACGACCACGTCGAACGCGGCGATGTTCACGCGCACGTGACGCCTGCCGAGATCGCTCGGGAGCCAGCGCAGGCGTTCCATGTTGACGGCGATCTGCCGCACGCGTTCGGCGGCGGTGACGTCCAGCTCGGCGAGGGTGCGCGCACCGACGACGCCGTCGGCGTCCAGACCATGACGCCGCTGAAAGCGTGCCAGGGCGTCTCGCAAAGCCTCGTCGAAGTACTGCGCCTGCGCAATGGAACCGCCCGCGGGCAGGTCCCCGCTCGCCAGCAGCCGTCGTCGCAATACCGCGACGCGTGCATCGATGGCGCCGAGCTCGAGTTTCGGTCCCGTCGATACAGCCTCCCAGCCTCCCTGTGCGGCCTGCTGCCGGTAACTGCGCAGTGCGTCGCGCAGCACCGAGTACTCGGTGGAGGCGGGGAGCAGATCGTGCAGGGCCTGCGCCACCCGGTGCCGACTCAGCGCCGATTCGAGGAGTGCGGCGAGGTCGATCTCCGGCCGATGCGCGTCCCAGTCCGCATTGATCGTTCGGGGATCGAGTTTTCCGGTCAGGTAGTGGCTGGCGAGCAGGAGGAAAGCGTCGGTGAGCAGCAGCTCCGCATCCGTCGCCGCCGCCGGCGCCATGAGGTGTCCGGCGCGGGCGTCAGCCAACAGCTTGTCGATCGCGCGCGCGTGGTAATCGGCTGGCCGGAGGCCCTCGTGGGCGGCGTCCTGCAGTGCGGCGAGCAGCTCGGGCGCATCGGAGGAAAACGCGGTCTCCTCCACCCACGCCGGCGCGAACGACCGCACCTGGTAGAACCGCCTGATGGCCGGCAGTGTCAGGATGGGCTCAGTGGCGACGCCTGCCGCTGTTTCTATGTCGGCGGCCTCGATGCGGTTGCGCAGGTGCTCGCGCACCGCGTCGTCGAATTCCTCAGCGGCGCGCGATGGACCGGCACACAGCGTGCCGATAGTCAGCGCAATGGCGAACAGTCGCGGTGCGAGGCGATCCGGTAGATAAGTCATGGTACCTCCTGAATACCTGACTGAACTCTACCATTGTGCGTCCCCGGCCTCGGTGCGGCGGAGCACACGCCTCACGCGGGTGTCCGGCGACGGCGCTGCGGGCTCGCCGGCGCGCGCATTGCGCAGCCTGGCGGCCTCGGCGCGAAGCACGGCGCGCTCGGATTCGAGCGCCGCGAGCGCCGCGTCCAGCCGCGCGTCGAGCGCGTCCAGGCCCGTGTCCAGGCCGGCGCGCAGGCCCGCGGCCGCGCTGCGCTGCGGGTCGGGCCGGAGCAGGCGGAAGAGCAGGTAAGGCAGCAGCCAGGCCACCGCCACCAGCAGCGCCGCATGCACCGCGAAGCCCAGTCCGAGGAAGGGCCCGTCCCCGCTCACCCCGGCGAGGAACGTGGTCACCACGTGGTAGCCCACCCACGCCAGCGCCGCCGACGGCAGCACGCCGGCAAGCAGGCCGAGCGCCGCGCGCAGGGCTCGCTGCACGATGGACCCCGGCCGCGCCAGCGCGCGCTGCAGGCCCTCGGCCATGGCGCCGGTCAGGACCTGTCCCGCGTCCGCGGCCACCGCCTCCAGCGTCCGGCGCAGGGGGGCGCGCGCGGTGGCGTGGCGGTAAGCGGCCAGCTCGGCGCCGTCGACGAGGTCGCGCAGCTTCGACAGCGCCCATTCGTCCCATAACCCCGACGCCAGCTGGCGGATTCCGGCGCTGTCGAGAGCACCCGGTGGCGTCGGATCGGGCGCACGCCGGCGCAGCCGCAGCCGCAGCCATGTCGGCGCCGCGTGACGCTCGGCGCTGTGCAGGGCAATCCGCCCCGACAGCTCACTGATGGGCCACGTCATGCCCTCGCGCAGCGCCGCGCGCGCCCGCTGCCAGCCAGCGCGGATCTCCCCGGTCAACGCGGCCCAGGCCGGGGGCTCGCCGAAAGCCGCCGACGCGGCGCCGAGCCAGCGCGCGAGGTCACTGCGCCGCGCGTGGTCCGCGGCGCGCTCCAGCCCCTCCAGGCCGTGCGCCGCCAGCAGTTCGTCGATGCCGTCCAGCAGGCCCTCGAAGTCGTCCGCGGCCTGGGTGGCGGCGGGGCCGGCGGCGCAGGTGCGCAGCACCACCGGGTCGTCGAACCCGGCGCCCGACAGGATCGCGCGCAGGTCCTCGACCTGCGTCTCCCCGGCCTCGTCCCAGTGGTTCATCACGAACAGCCAGCCGTGGCGCCCGCCGCGCTCGCGCAGGATCCTCCAGCCGACGTCGTCGCGGTAGCGCTCGGGGCTGACGACGTAGATCACCAGATCGATGTGCGGGAGCCAGGCCAGGGCCAGCGCGCGGTTCTCCTGCGCGGTGCTGTCGAAATCGGGCATGTCGATCCACATCACGCCGCGATGCCGGTCGTTGCCGTGGCGGCGGATCGCCACCCGGTCCACCGGAAGCCCGGGCGGGAGCTCGGCGAGCCGCGTGTCCTCGTGGGCGTACACCGTGACCTCGTGCGACGTGGGCCGCTGCACCCCGGTGCGCGCGATGGCGCTTTCGGCCAGGCGGTTGAGCAGGCTGCTCTTTCCCACGCCCGTGCCGCCGAACAGTCCGATGACCAGCGGGCGGCGCGCCGCCGGCTCGAACAGGTCGCCGGGCCGGGCACGCTCGATGCGCGCCAGCGCCTCGCCCTGCGCGCGGCCCAGCCAGCCACGCTCCAGCGCGCGCTCGGCCCATTTGCGCGTGCTGTCAAACAGATTAAGTTCAGTACCCTTCATGGCGAAGTCGGTCCAGGGCCGCATCGGCCTCCCGCAGCATCGCGGGCGTCACGTCAGCGCCCGCGCCGCCGGGCGCAGACACGGCCATCAACGCCGGCCGCGCGGCGATGCCGAACACCCGCTCGGTGACCGCCTCGAGCTGGCGGCGCTTGAGGTCGTCGGCGACCTGTTTCATGTACGCGCCCAACGCGCTCTCGGTGAGGGTCGAGGTGAGGGAGAGGACCGCCGGGGCGAACAGCAGGTCGTGCAGGCCCAGGCCGCCGGACTTGACGGCCAGGACGACGCCCGCGACGTCCGCGCTGATGCGCGCGGCCCGCAGGCTGTTGAGCAGGCGCGGGTGCTCCTTGAGCCGGGTGTACAGCCGACCGGCGGCGCGCTGGATCTCCGGCTCGAACGCCGCCCGGTGCCGGGCCGCAGCGTCGGAGAACTCGGCGCGTATCCCCGGCTCCGCCGCCGACAGCCGGCGGTGCAGCGCGCCCCAGACCGCTGCGCCCGGCTGGCCGGGCTCGGCGCCGCGGGCGCTGTCGACCGCTAGGCCGGTCAGCAGGTGGTCCAGCGCCTCGTCGAGCACCAGCATCTCGCTGGCCGTGGTCTCGCCCCGGCGCGGCCGCACCGCGCCCCACAGCCAGCGCGCCGGCCAGCCGAGCACGCGCCGCGCCCGGCCCAGCGTTCCGGCCAGTGCCGGCGGTTCGAGCAGGACGAGCAGCTCGACCACGGCGCGCCGGAACGCGTCGTAGCGGCGCGGATCGTCGAGGTAGTCGCGGCGATAGGTCTCCACCGCCGCGGCGACGCCCGCCTCGACCTTCTGCGACCAGCGTTCCAGCGCGTCGTGCTCGGACCGCACGGGAGCGGTCCAGGCCTCCCACCACGCGCCGACCAGGGCTCCCGCGCCCTCGCTCGGGCGCGGCCGCTGCGCCGTTGCGGCGGCGGAGCGAACCGCGTCCAGCAGTCCGCCCGCGCCGGGTCCGGACTCCCCGCGGCCGATCGCCGGGTCGAGCGGCACCGCGTGCACCGGCGTCGCGCCGAGGCCCGCCTCGGCCAGCCGGGCCTCGATCGCGCCGGTAATGATCCCCGTCGAGTCGGGCGTGGCCTTGTTCAGGCACACGATGAGGCGGCGACGCAGCGGCGCAATCAGCTCGAGCAGGCGCCATACGGACAGGTCGGCGTACTTCTCGCGGCTCACCACCATCACGATGACGTCGGCCATGGCGACCACGCCCAGCACGCCTCGGCGATAGTGGTCGGCAGCCAGCGAGTCGAAGTCCGGCGTGTCCCACACCATTGTCCCGGCGCGCAGGCGCTCGCGCTGCGCGGGCCCGTTCAGCACGGAGACGCTGAACTGATCGTAGCGATCCCGCGCCAGCGCCTCGCGCGGCACCTGCTCGGCGTCCGGGAACAGGCGCCGCAGCCAGGGCCGGCCCAACGCATGCGGATCGGTCGTGAAGCCCTCGGCGTGCACCGTGAAGCCCGCCAGCGGGCTGGCGCCGGCGGCGTTTTCCCCGAGCAGGAGGTTGACGACGGTGCTCTTTCCGGCCTGGGTGGGGCCGACCACCGCCACCTGCGGCGGTGGTGGCGGCTCGTCGCGCGTCGCGGCGAGGTCGCGAATGACGGCGTCGGCGAGATCCAGCGCGCGCGCGGCGCCTTCCGGGGCGCCGGGCTCGGGGGCACGGGAACGCAGGCCGCGGACGACGACGGCCAGCGGCGCCCACGGGGGCGGGAGGCCGTCGCCTGCACGACTGTCCGTCGGGGGGCTCATCGATCAGCTACTGGCGGATTCCATCCCCGGGTGCGGCGCCCGGCGCGGGCGGCGTCACGCGGCGCGGCGCAGGTATTCGCCGACCGCCGCGGCGACGGTGATCCGCTCGGACTTGACCGCCCCCAGGTAGCGCGCCATCCAACGCCCGACGTGCATGCGCGACTGGGCGACCTCGAGGTGGATGAGCCGTGCCAGCGGCCCGCACTGCTCGAGGAAACCGCTGTCATGAAAGTCCCGCACGGCGCGTTCGCGGTCGTAGGCCACGCGCGCGATCTGCGCGTGCCAGCGCCCGTGCCGGTACACGAAGCGCCCGTAGGCCGCGCGCGCATCGCCGTCCAGCGGCTGGCCGACGGAGCCGGTGTTGACCACCAGCGTGCCGTTGAAGCGCCGCGTCAGCGGCAGGTGGGTGTGGGAGCCGACGAACAGGTCGCCCGCGTCGCCGAGCCTGGGGGCCAGCTCGTCATCGTCCAGGTGCGGATGTATGCCGTCGCGATTGCCTAGGCGCGAGCCGTGGGTGACATGGATCGACCCGCCGTCGGTGTCCGTCAATTCAAAATGCTCCGACCACCGCCGCAGCTCGTCGACCGCGTCGCCGAGCTGACGCGCCGTCCACTGCGCGAAGCTGCTCAGCTCGAAGGTCGGGTGGCCGGGATCGGGCGGCGTGTCGGCACAGGCCACCACGAAGCTCTCGTGGTTGCCCTTGATGTACCGGCAGCGGGGCACGGCGGCCTGGAGGCGGCGCAGGCACCGCAGGCTGTAGGGGCCGCGGCTCACCAGGTCGCCGTTGACGATGATCTCGTCCGGGCGCCACGCGAGCAGGTCCTCGAGCACGGCATCGAGGGCCGGCACGTTTCCGTGGACGTCGGACAAGACGGCGATCTTCATGGCGCTTGCTCGGGTGCCCGCGCGGCGCGCGCGGGCGCAATGGCCCATTCTAACAAATCGCCCGCACGCGCCGGTTACGGTTCGACGTCCGCCAGGCCGAAGGCCATCAGCAGGAACGTGTACTCCTCGGCTACTTCCTGAATCGCCTCGTAGCGCCCTGATCGTCCCGAATGCCCCGCGCCCATGTGGGTCTTGAGCAGCAGCACGTTGTCGTCGGTCTTGAGGTGGCGCAGCTTGGCCACCCACTTCGCCGGCTCCCAGTACGTGACCCGCGGATCGTTCAGCCCCGCGGTCACCAGCATGGGCGGATAGGCCCGTGAGGCGATGTTGTCGTAGGGCGAGTAGCCGCGGATCAGCTCGAAGGCGCGCTTCGACTCGATGGGGTTGCCCCATTCGGGCCACTCTATGGGGGTGAGCGGCAGTCCCGGGTCGAGCATGGTGTTCAACACGTCCACGAACGGCACGTGGAGCACCGCCGCGCGCCACAGCTCCGGCGCGAGGTTGACCGCGGCGCCGACCAGCTCGCCCCCGGCGCTGCCGCCCGAGATGGAGATGTCACCGGCGCTCGCGTATCCCTCCTGGACGAGGAAGCGCGCGACGTCGATGAAGTCCTTGAACGTGTTCCAGCGGGCGTCGAGCTTGCCGTCCTCGTACCAGTGATAGCCGAGTTCGTCGCCGCCGCGCACGTGAGCGATGGCGAAGGCGAAGCCGCGGTCGAGCAGGCTCAACCGCGACGGTGAGAACGACGGCGTCAGCCCGTGCCCGTAGGCCCCGTAACCGTACAGGTGCAGCGGCGCCGTACCGTCCCTTGGGAAATCGCGCCGGTAGACGATGGACACGGGCACCTTCGCGCCGTCCCGCGCGGTGGCCAGCAGGCGCTCGGAGACGTAGCGCTCCTTGTCGTAGCCGGACGGGATCTCGCGCTCCTTGCGCAGCGCGAGCCGGCGCGCGGCCACGTCGTAGTCGAAGACCGAGTCCGGGCTGACCATGGACTCGTAACCCAGGCGCAGGTGGGACTGGGCGTACTCCGGGTTGTTGCCGAGGCTCACGTGGCACGGCGTCTCGGGGAAACGCACGTGATGCGTGTCGCCGTCCGGAGCGATGATCCGGATCTGCTCCAGGCCGTCTATTCGTTCCGGCACCGCCACGAAGTCGCGGAACACCTGCACGCCGGTGAGGTAGCGGTGGTCGGAACCGGCGATGAGCGTGTCCCAGTGCTCCTGGGCCGGCAGCCCCTCGGCAACGCTCGCCAGCCGGAAGTTGCGGTGGGTGTCGTTGGTCAGGACGTAGAACCGCCCCTGCCCGTGGTCGATGTAGTAGTCGTGGCGCGGGCGGCGCGGGGCGACGACGCGCAGCCGCCCCGCCGGGTCGTCCGCGGAAACGACGTGGACTTCCGAGGTGACGTGATCGGCGGTGCGGATGAGGATGTAGCGTTCCGAACTGCTCGGCTCGACGTGCACGAAGAAGCTCTCGTCGCGCTCCTCGTAGATGACCGGGTCGCCCGCCGGGTCGGTGCCCAGGCGGTGCAGCCGCACCTGGTAGGGACGCCACTCCCTGCTCACCACCGTGTACAGAAAGGCGCGCGAGTCGGTGCTCCAGGCCACCGATCCGTCTGTCTGCTCGATGCGGTCGGGGAGCAGCTCCCCGCTGGCGAGGTCCTTAACCCGGATCTCGAACCGCTCCCCGCCGCTGGTGTCCACGGAGTAGGCGAGCAGGCGGGTGTCGGGGCTGACCTCCAGGTCGCGAAGCCGGAAGTACTCCAGGCCCTGCGCTTCCCGGTTCTCGTCGAGCAGGGTCTCGAAGTCCGTGCCGCCCGCCCGGACGCGGGACCATACCCGGTACTGCGAACCTTCGTCGAACGACCACTGGTAGTCGTAGCCGTTCTTTCGCCACGGGACGGCGCGGTCGTCCTCCTTGATGCGTCCCTTGATCTCCTCGAACAGCCGCCCGGTCAGCGCGCGGAGCGGGCCCATGACCGATTCGAAGTACGCGTTTTCCGCCTCGAGAAAGGCGAGCACGTCCGCATCCGTGACCTGCGGATAGCCCGGGTCGCGCAGCCAGTGCCAGGGATCGTCGAGCGTCACCCCGTGCGCTGTGTAGGTGTGCGGCCGTTGCCTGGCCCTGGGCGGCGGCGGGGAGGCGGGTGCAGGCAGGATCGTCATGGGTTGCGTCGGTGGTTCGACGGGGCCGGTGCACGCGCTCAGCGCGCAGGCGACCAGGACTTGGCAAATGCGTAGTCGCATGGATCGATACGTGGACCGATTATGCCCCAAATGCGAACCGTGGCCGCAGCGCGCCCCGGGGCTGCGGATACCACGGACTTGATCGGCGCGCGCGGAAGCCGATAATGGGCCAACCTCGACGAGCCGGAGCCGCTCATGACCGCCGCCAGGCCGCTGCGCGCCGCGCTGGCCGCCATGCTGTTGCTCGGCACGGCGCCCGGCGCCCACGCCCAGCACACGACGTATTACGACCGCCCGGTTCCCATGGGCGTGTCGGTGTCCACCTCACCCAGCGCGCCGTTCCTGTTCACCGGCACGGCGGGCATGCTCGTCTCGCCGCCCGGCCTGCCGGCGATCAAGTTCATCCTCAGCAACAACCACGTGATCGGCGCCGGGCCGCCCCGCCTGTGCCCGGATACGGCACCGCAGTGGGCGCGCGTCGTTCAGCCCGGCACGCTCGACCTCGGCTTCGATCCTTACGGCGACCGCCACTTCGTCGTCGGTTACCTGTTCCGGGCCGTGCCGATCCAGTTCGGCCTGGAGGGCGACAATCTGGTCGACGCGGCCATCGCCTTCACTATGCCGGCGCTGGCGCAGGAAAAGATCAAGGGCATCGGCGAGCCCACGCCGGGAATCGGCTACGCGGCGCCGGGCATGTCGGTCATGAAGAGCGGGCGCACCACGGGCGTGACCTTCGACGTCATCGAGTCGGTCAACGCCACCGTCTTGGTCAGTTACGGGCCGTGCGGCATCGCGCGCTTCTCGCAGCAGGCGGTCACCGCGGGGCCGCTGGGCGAGGCCGGTGATTCCGGCTCGGCGGTGCTCGACAGCCAGAGCCGCGTGCCCGTGGGCCTGTACTTCGCGGGCGGCCCGACGTCGGGGATCTTGAACCAGATCGTGAACGTCTACGAACAACTCGGCGTGGTGGTCTCGTCCGCCGCCGACGCCGCCGCGATCGCCGCGCCGGCCCGCAGCGCCGCCATGCTGCGGTTGGAGGAGATCCAGGCGCGCCACGAGAAGCGGATATTGAACGTCAGGGGCGTGAACGGCATCGGTATCGGCCGGCGCGGCGGCGACGCGGACCTGGGGTTCGTCGTCTACGCTGAATCGCTGACCGACGAGGTCCGCCGCGGGGTTCCGGACTCGCTGGAAGGCGTGCGCGTGCGCCTGCGCGAGAGCGGCCCGTTCCGCGCTCACTGAGCCGCCGGCGATCTCACCGCTCGAAGCACACGGTCCCGGACAGCCTGCCGTCGAACCCGCCGCCCGCGTTGCTCTGGCCCACCAGGTAAGTCCTGCCGGTGGCGCCCTGGAACGCGCCGCTGCCGCCCGAGATCACCCCGACCTCGGCGATGGCGCCGGTGGCCGGATCGAACACCCCGAAGTCCGAGATCGACAGACCGCCGGCCGCCGTCGTGATCTCGATGGTGCCGGCGTAGAGCAGGGCTGAGGCGCCGCCCGGCGCCGGCGCCAGCAGGCTCGCGGTGTAGCGCTGCTCGCCGTTGAGCCACGGCCCACTGACGGTGCCCGCGGTGCACAACCCCACCGGGCTCGCGCAGTCGCTGGTCACCCGTTCGCTGGTCGTCTGCGCCACCAGGGGAATGCACCGCTCGGCGGCCGCCGCCGCGCCGGCCACCAGGCAGGCGGCCAGCACCAGGCCGCCGGCGCCGTGACGCGCGGAGGACGATGCCGTGCTCATGACCGCAAGGTTAACGCCGGGCGCGTCGCCGCGCCATCGCCGGCCGGCGGCGAGCCCATGGCGCGGGCGGGGCTCTGGTAGACTCGCGTCCAACCCCCTTCGTCAAGGAAAAGAGCGCGTGAACGTGCGACCCCAGGCCCGCAAGACTAAGGTCGTCGCGACCCTCGGTCCCGCGTGCGACTCCAGTGAGACGCTCAAGGCGATGATCCTGGCGGGGATGAACGTCGCCCGGCTGAACCTCTCCCACGGCACGTTCGCTGACCACGCGCGCCGGCTGCGTCAGCTGCGCCAGGCGGCCGCGGAGATCGGCGCCACAGTCGCGGTCATGGCCGATACCAAGGGCATCGAGATCCGCACCGGCGCGGTGGACGGAGGCGCCGCGCTGCTCGAATCGGGCGCGCCGTTCGACCTCTACACCGACGAGCGCGTGGGCGGCGCGTCGGGGGTGTCCGTCTCCTACCCCGCACTCGCCGACGAGGTCGCGCCGGGCGCGCGTGTGCTGCTCGACGACGGACTGATCGAGCTGGAAGTGGAGGACGCGGGCCCGGGCGCCATCCACTGCCGCGTCCGGCGCGGCGGCCGGCTCGGCAACGGCAAGGGCGTCAACCTGCCCGGCGTCGAGCTTTCGATACACGCGGTGCGCCCGGAAAGCCGCGACGAGCTGCAGTTCGCCTGCGAGCACGACGTCGAGTACCTGGCGGCCTCGTTCGTGCGCACGCCGGAGGACATCGAGGAGATCCGCGCCTTCGTCGAGTCACAGGGCGCGGACATCCCGATCATCGCCAAGATCGAGAATCTCGCCGGTGTTCAGCATCTCGACGCGATCGTCGCCGCCGCCAACGGCACCATGGTCGCCCGCGGCGACCTCGGCGTCGAGCTGCCGGTGGCCGAGGTGCCCACGCTGCAGAAGCGAATCATCCGCACCACGGTGATGAACGGCAAGCCGGTCATCACGGCCACGCAGATGCTCGATTCCATGGAGCGCAACCCGCTTCCCACGCGCGCCGAAGTCAGCGACGTGGCCAACGCCATCCTCGACGGCACATCGGCGGTCATGCTCTCCGGAGAGACGGCCATCGGGAAGTATCCGGTCGAGGCGGTGAGCACCATGGCCGCCCTGGCGCTCCAGGCCGAGGCGTCGCTGGCCGAGTACGGCTACCTGCAGAAGATCCTGCCCGATACCGCGCACCGGGTCACCGAGGCCGTCAGCCAGGCCGCGATCACCATGGCCCGCCACCTCAACGCGGCGGCGATCTTCAGCCTCACCGAGACCGGCTTCACCTCGCGGCAGGTCTCCAAGTACCGCCCGGACTGTCCCAATCTCGCGATCACCACCTCGCCCAAGGTCGTGCGGCGGCTCGCCATGAACTGGGGTGTCGTGCCGCTGCTCTATGACGGCGTGTCGTCGGACGAGGCCAAGATCGAGTTCGCCATCGGCAGGGGCAAGGCGCTCGGGTACCTGCGAGCGGGTGACATCGTGGTGGCGACCGCCGGGCACAGCGAGCACGCCGGGACCACCAACCTCATCCGCGTGCTCACCGTGGACAACTGAACGCCGTGCTTCGCGCTTACGTCACCCAGTCGATGACGTGCTCGTGCAACTCGTCGGGATGGACGAACTTCTCCGACACGACGCCGCCCGCCACCGACACGCCGGCCTCGCGCACCGTGGCGGGGTCGCCCGAGACCAGGGGATGCCACCAGGGCAGCTCCCTGCCTTCGGCCAGCAGCCGGTAGGCGCAGCTCGACGGCAGCGAGCGCAGCACGGCCGGGCGAAGCGGGCGCAGGACCAGGCAGTCCGGGACGAGCTCGTGGCGCCGGGGGTAGTGCCGGCAGCGGCAGCGGCGCAGGTCGAGCAGCCGGCAGGCGACGTTGGTGAAGGCGATCTCGCCGGTGTCCTCGTCCTCGAGCTTGATCAGGCAGCAGCGCCCGCAGCCGTCGCACAGCGACTCCCACTGCTGCGCGCTCATCTGATCGAGCGGCGTGGTCTTCCAGAATGGCGAATCGGTTTGCTGCATGTCTGCCTGCGGGACGGGGCACCGCGAGCCTTATAACACATGGGTGGGCCGTCGGGGTTCCGTCCGATGACGGGGACGCTCTGCCGGCCGTCAGGGGATGTGATCCAGTGGGGCGCTCAACCGTGCGAACTCGCCCGGCGCGACGTACTGCAGAACCTCGCGGCCGTCATCGTTCAGCACCACGTCGAGACCCTTGTCCGGATAGAGAAGGTGCACGCTGTGCTCGTCGACGCGAACCCTGCGTTGCGGCTCCCCGAAGCGCGCGATGACGACGTCCTCGTCGAGGTTGACGGCGGGCAGGAAAACGATGCCCTCGATGCGCGCGCCGAGCGCAACGGGCAGGTCGTCGGCGGCGATGCGGATCTTGCGGGCGCCGGTGCCGGCGCGATCCGTGCGCGGGGAGTTGCGCCGCAGGCGTTCCACCGTCGGCGCATCGAGGCGCGCATTGAGGATCAACCGGCCGATGACCGGCCCGGCGGTGGCATGGGAGTAATAGGCCTCGAGACTGCCCGGCTCGTCGCCCGTCGCGATCACCGCGAGCTCCATGTCCGGGCCGAGCGCGCCCAGCGCGTCGCCCAGTGTGCTCGCCCCGAGCGTGAGACCGAACACGCGCGAGGCGCCGTCGGCGCTCGTCTCGATCCGCCACGGCGCGCCGGGAGCCGCGGGCCCGGCATCGCGCGG
>Ga0326597_10004146_pt1 | contig 20510 bp, 21 predicted proteins | sample RVTome_12_FD_203789 | JGI IMG/M metagenome (GOLD analysis project Ga0326597, IMG submission 203789) | Soil microbial communities from uranium-contaminated site in the Upper Colorado River Basin, Wyoming, United States - RVT100D185 | ecosystem: Environmental > Terrestrial > Soil > Contaminated >...
ACGAGATAATGAAGGTCACCGTAGTGCCGCAACTCTCGCCGGCATTCAGGTGGCTGGCAGAATCGAAAGTCGCGTTTAGCGCTGGCGACCTGGCGGACCGATTCCCAGCGGTGCCCTTCGAGCAGCTGCAAAAACTCCTGGAGGTCCTCACGCAGATCAAGTATCTGCGGCTCTTATGGTTCCCGCCGCTGCCTGCGAGTCTAATGGGCGAGCCGACTGGCGCGGATATCCCGATGGAGTGCGCGCCTTAGGGGATAGCGTACCCCAATATGAAGCGATGGTTCGCCGCTAGCGCTGTACTACTCGTAACAGCTCTCACGGTATTCGGGTGTGCGACTCACAGCCAGCGCTGGGTGACCCTGATCGACGGTGACGAAGGGCTGGAAAACTTCGATCGCATTGGCGACGCCAACTGGCGGGCGCAAGACGGCGCCATCGTGGCCGACAAAGGTAAGGGCGGGTATCTCGTCTCGAAACATTCCTACACCGATTTCGAATTGCGGGCCGAATTCTGGGCCGATCACACCACGAACAGCGGCATCTTCCTGCGCGCTTCGGATCCCAGGACGGTTAGCCCCGCCTCTGCTTACGAAGTGAATATTTTCGATCGACGCCCGGATCCAAAGTACGGCACCGGGGCAATCGTCGATTTCGCCACGGTGCCGGTACCGGCAATCTACGCGGCCGGCGGCAAGTGGAACACCTATGAGATCTACTCGAAGGGGCCGGAGCTAACCGTAAAGTTCAACGGGCAGGTCACCGTCAGCCTGCGTAACAGCGAGTTTTCCTCCGGACCGTTCTTGCTGCAGTTTGGCAGTGGGCCCAATGACGCCCCCGGCGGCGCCATCAAGTGGCGCCACGTGTCGATTCGGCCGCTGTAGATCGGCTTGGGACGCGCCTCCGCAAGCGGAGACGCTGCCCGCATTTCGTCTAATAAACGCTAGCGCGTCCGGCAGGCGTCCACGCCGTCGGCGCGAGCGCCTGGTCGTCGCTGATGCAATCAAGCACGACTGGTTTGCCGAGCGCAAACGCACGCGGCAACAATTCTTTCAGCTGTGCGGGCGTCTCTACGCGGAATCCAGCGCAACCCAGCGCTTCGGCGACCTTCGCAATGTTTGCATCCTTCGAGAAGCGCCACATCTCGCCCGAGCGCTGATCGCGTTTCTCCTTGTACGCAGCCGCAACCAGTGGAATCTCCTGGTTGAGCGAACTGTTGTTGTTGACCACCACCACGAGATTGATGCCGTGGCGCGCCGCGGTTTCCAGCTCGGGGAGGTGATAGTACAGACCGCCATCGCCGGTAAAAAGCACCACCGGACGCTCGGGCAGCGCACACTTCACACCCATCGCGCCCGGCAGGCCCCAACCGAGCGAGCCTTCGCAGCGAATGTAACGTTGCCCGGGCTGGGTGATTTCGATCAACTGCCCGGTCCACATGCCGGCGTGGCCCGTATCCGTGACCACGACTCCATCGGCGGGCAGCGCGTCGGTAATTTCCTTGCAGATGCGCTCCGGGCGCATCGGTACCGCATCGGAGTTGAGCATCGGCGCCACCGCTGCGCGCCATTCGGCGACCAGCTGTTGCACGCGTCCGATCCACGCCTTCGCACTCTCTGCACTCTTCTTAGCCGCCGCGCTGACCATCGCTCGCAGGCCGGCCTTGGCATCGCCGAGCAGCGAGACCGTGTTCGGATAGTTTCTTCCCAGCTGCTCCGGGTCGATGTCGAGTTGGATCACGGCTGTGCCGGGCGCGGGAATCTTCCACATGGCGGTGATCTGTCCGCCCGCGTGGCTGCCGGCGAAAAACACCAGGTCCGCTTCGGCAACCGCGCGGTTCGCGCACGCGCGCGAGTAGGTGCCGACCACCCCGACGCACAGTGGGTGAGCGTCGCTGATCGCACCCTTCGCGGTGAGCGAAGTCGCAACCGGTATCTGCAGCTTCTCGGCGAGTTCCACCAGCTCGGCTTGCGCCTGAGACGACATCACGCCACCGCCCGCGACAATGATGGGTTTCTGCGCCTTGGAGAGCAGATCCACCGCGGCGCGCACCCGGTCGGCTTCGGGCGCGGGCCGAAACGGCGGCACGCGGCCGAACTGGGGTTCGCATAAGGGCGTGATGTCGCCCTCGCCTTCGATCCCCTGACCGTGCGAGCCGCGCAGACGCATGTGCACAGGGCCCGGCGCGCCAGAGGTCGCGGTGCGAAACATCTGGGCGAGCAGGTCCGGCAGGCGCGACAAGTCATCGAGCGTCATGTTGAGCTTGGTGACGGAGTCGAACTGGCCCAAGTCCTCCACCTCCTGATACGCGTGCCGATAGCGTCCGGGCGTACCAGGGCCGCCGGACATGGCGATCAGCGGCGTGTGCGCCATGAATGGGTCGCGCAGCCCGGCGGCAAGGTTCGACGCCCCGATCTGCTGACCAAGGCACACGCCCGGGCCGCCCTTGGCGCGCGCATACCCGTCGGCCATGTAGACGGCAGCCTTCTCGCCGTGGGTCAGGATCTTCTGGATGCCGAGGCTATCCATTTCCGCCAGCGCATCCATCAGAATGGTGGGCACGAAGAACACGTGCGTGATGCCATAGCCCTTGAATACTTCCGCCACCAACCGCGAACCGGTCATCTTCGGCATAGTCGATTCTCCCCTGTCCTAGGTCTGTCAATATATTCGGATGCTGTCATTGCAAGCACGCCTACAACTCTCGGCAGTCAGAGCTTAACCAGTCCGGGCGCTTCGGGCCAGAAGCACGCGCGATACTATCAGTCCGAACTGCGAGCACGTTTTGGCCCGTGGGATCTCGAAATGTTATTCTGAGTATGTCGTCGCCTGTAGCGGTCGAATGTAACTCAAGCGGCGCAGGCGCGGATGACTTGGTATTGGGGTGAGGCTATGGATAATGCCGAGCTGCACGTCGCAATCTTGAAGGCACTGCACTTCGCCGCCGACAGGCATCGCGATCAACGGCGCAGAGACGTGGGAGCGTCGCCCTACATCAATCATCCGATCGAGGTCGCCGAGCTGCTCGCACGTGTCGGTGGCGTGACCGACCCGATCACGCTGCAAGGCGGCATCCTGCATGACACGATCGAGGACACGGACACCTCACCCGAAGACCTCGAGCGCGAATTCGGAGCCGAAGTGCGACGCGTGGTGGAAGAAGTCACCGATGACCAGAATCTACCCAGAGACGACCGCAAGCGCCTGCAAATCGAACATGCGCCGCACATCTCCGAACGCGCGCGTCTGATCAAACTCGCGGACAAGATTTCCAACGTGCGCTCAGTCACGCAGACACCGCCCGCGAAGTGGTCACTGGAGCGCCGCCTGGAATATCTCGACTGGACCGAGCAGGTCATTGCCGGGTTGCGGGGCGCCAATCCCGCGCTGGAAAAACTCTATTTCGAAACGCTGGACCACGGCAGACGCGTCCTCGGAGCGAGCTGATTGCTGCGTCACTCGGTATGCAATAATGCCTTTGGTATCGACCAGGGCGGCCGCGATGCTGCAGATCACCGATAGCCTGGATTTGCAAGCGCTCGGTCCTCGGTTGCGCGATGGTAGCCTGCGCCCTACCGACGTGGTCGCTGGTGTGCTTGCGCGTATCGCTGCGCGCGGCGATGACAAGGTCTGGATCCATTTGTTGTCGCCCACCGAGCTCGCTGAGCGTGCCGCCGAACTGGAACGCCGCGGCCCGACCGGTCTACCCCTGTACGGTATCCCGTTCGCGATCAAAGACAACATCGATCTCGCCGGGCATCCGACCACAGCTGCCTGCCCCGCATATGCGTACGTAGCAAGCGAAACAGCGTTCGTGGTGCAGGCGCTTCTCGATGCCGGCGCGATTTTGGTCGGCAAGACCAATCTCGACCAGTTCGCCACCGGCCTGGTTGGTACGCGCTCGCCTTACGGCGTCTGCGCCAATACGTTCAACCCGCATTACGTCCCGGGCGGATCGAGCAGCGGCTCCGCGATCGCGGTGGCCGCGGGGCTAGTCAGCTTTGCGCTCGGCACCGACACTGCCGGCTCCGGGCGCGTGCCCGCTGCGTTCAACAATCTGGTCGGGCTAAAACCCACCCGCGGCCTGCTCAGCGCACGCGGTGTGGTGCCCGCATGCCGTTCGCTCGATTGCGTGTCGATCTTCGCGCTCTCCTGCGCGGACGCAGCCGAAGTGCTCGGCGTCGCGGCGCGCTTCGATGCGGGCGACGCTTACGCGCGCCGGGCGCACGCTGTGCGCGGCGCGACGTCGCTTGCGAACTGTCGCGTCGGCGTGCCGCGTGCCGCGCAACTCGAGTTTTTCGGCAATCGCGACGCCGAACGGCTGTTCAAAGCGGCCGTAGCCCAAGTAGAGAAGCTCGGCGCGCATGTAGCCGAAGTGGACTTCGAGCCGTTCCTGGAAACCGCTCGCCTGCTCTATGAGGGCCCGTGGGTCGCCGAGCGCTACGTCGCGATCAAGGAGTTCATCGAGCGCGAACCCGATGCGCTGTTCCCGGTCACCCGCGAGATCATCGCTGGCGGCGCGAAGCCCTCGGCCGCCGAATGCTTCGCCGCGCAGTATCGGCTGCAAGAGCTGATCCGCGCGGCCGAGCCGGCGTGGGAGCAAATGGACCTCCTGCTGACGCCGACCACCGGCACGATTTACAGCATTGCCGACGTCGATGCCGACCCGATCGGGCTGAACACTAACTTGGGCGCGTACACCAACTACATGAACTTGATGGACCTGTCTGCAATCGCGGTACCGGCGGGCCTGCAGGACAACGGGCTACCGTTCGGGGTGACACTGGTCGCGCCGGCGTTTCGCGACGCGGCGCTGTGCGCGCTCGGCGACTCCGTTCAGCGCGCGCTGATGAAAACGATGGGTGCAACAGGGCACACGCTGCCCGAGCGGCGTCCGATCGCGCCGAACCCGAATGCCAGCGTGCGCATCGCGGTCTGCGGCGCACACATGTCCGGTCTGGCGCTCAATCATCAGCTCACGGCACTTGGAGCGCACCTCGTGCGCACCTGCCGGTCTGCTGCGCATTACCGGCTCTACGCGCTGACTGGTTTGACGTCGCCGCGCCCGGGGATGGTGCGCGTCGAGCAAGGGCAGGCGATCGAACTCGAGGTGTGGGAAATGCCCATGGAGTCGTTCGGCGGATTCGTCGCTGGCATCCCGGCGCCGCTGGGCATCGGCACAGTCGAGCTGGAAGATGGCGACCAGGTTCACGGCTTCGTTTGCGAGGCTTACGCGACCAGGACAGCTCAAGATATCTCACATCTTGGCGGCTGGAGAGCATTCGTCGCTGGTCAATAACTCAGCGGATCAATCTCGAACCCCACGTGGGGACAATCAGCGCAAGCACGATGGCACCAACAGGACCGGTAGCAACAGTGGACGCGGCTTCGAGCTTCAACGCGATTTCGCGGAACCCCGCTTGCTTGCCTTGCCCTTCACCATCACGCCACCGGCGAGTTTTTCGAGGTAGGTAATTAGCGTGGTCATATCGCGCTTCGGCTCGCCTTGCGCATACGCGTATTGCCATACCTGGCGCGCGGCGGCGCCGACCCAGATCGGCACGCCAAGCGCCTGGCACTCGTCGACGGCAAGACCGACGTCTTTCAATGCACCGGAAATCGGGAATCCGAAATCGAAGCTGCGAGTCAGGATCGCGCGTGGAATCTTGTCGAGCGTTGCCGTATTGCGACCGCTACCGGCGTTGATCACGGTGATCATGAGATCGGGATCGAGCCCTGCTTTTACGCCGGCGACCAACGCTTCGCACGACAGCGCCAGCGCGGACAGCGAGAGCATGTTGTTCAGCAATTTCAGCATCTGCGCCTGGCCGGGACGGCGGCCGACGATAAACACGGAGCCGAAGACCTCGAACAAGGGCCGCAGGTGCTCGATGGTGCGTCTTTCCCCAGCCACCATCACAGCAAGCGTTCCCGCTTTCGCGCCTGCTGCCCCGCCAGAAATCGGCGCATCGATCGGCGCGATTCCGCGTTTGGCGAGCGCCGCCGCGATTTCTTTTTCGACCACCGTCCCCGTGGTCGAGAGATCGACGAAGGCGCGCACCTTCTTGCCCCGGATCACGCCGTTGTCACCGAGCGCGACCGTGCGCACGATTTGTGGGGTAGGCAGGCTGACGAACACGGTTGACGCGCGGTCTGCGACCTCCTTAGGACTACGTGCTGAGCGCGCGCCGACGGCGGACAAGCGCCGCACCGCACGTGGATCGATGTCGTACACGATGAGATTGTGTCCCGCTCGAACTAGGCGCTGCGCCATGGGCCCACCCATAACACCAACGCCGATGAAACCGATGAGTTCTTTGGTCTTTGCCATGTCAGTCCGCCCTCTCGGAAATCAGGTTGTTGTATGCGTTGGCGCCCCGCTCTTTACTACGCGTGGCGTCGAGAGTAAATTGGTTTCGTCGTGCATAGATGGTAGTCGCACAAACTCTCAATTGGAAATCACGCCATGAATGCTCCCGAAGTAGTCAGACGCGAGGTGCTCGTCTACGATCCCACAGCGGACGAAGGCAAACTCCAGGATACGCTAGCCCGTCGCCACGCAACCCTGGACGGCAAAGTGGTGGGATTGCTCGACAACACCAAGGATCTCGCCGACATCCTGCTCGATGAAGTCAAGGTATTGCTGGAAAAAGACTTCCCCAAGGCCGAGTTTCGCTATTTCCGCAAAGAGTCCGTGAGCGGCGCAGCGCCCGGGCTCATGGAAAGCGTCGCTGCCTGCGACACCGTGGTGACTGCGGTCGGCGATTGAGGGTCGTGTTCGTCGTGGAGTGTCCGCGACACGATGGCTCTAGAGCGCAAAGGTGTTCCCACGGCCACGCTCATCACGCATGTATTCGAAGACTATGCCCGCGGGCTGGCACGGATGCAAGGCATGAAGACCTTGCCAATCGTAGTCATCCCGCATCCGGTCAGCGCGCGTCAACCCGAGGAGCTGCGCAGCCGCATCCGCAAGGCGCACGCCGAGATTCGCAGCGCCCTGCTCCTCGATTAGTAGGGCAGACCAATACGTGAGCAACGCTGCGCAGCAGGCACGCCAATTCGCGATCGAGGATTCCATCGAGAGTATCTTCGCGTTCTTCGACGATTGTTATGAAAAAGGCTGGACCGACGGGCTCCCGGTCTACCCGCCGACGGGCGCCGCGGTGCGCGAGATGCTGCGCTACACCGATCGCAAAGCCGATGATGTGGTCGGCGTCATTGCGCCGCGCAACGGCGCTGCCACGGTCGAGAAAATTGCGATCAACGCCGTGATGGCCGGCTGCCGGCCGGAGTATCTGCCGGTGATCATCGCCGCCGTCGAGGCAATCGTTCAGCCCGAGTACAACCTTTACGGACGCCAGACGACGACGCATCCGGGCGCGCATCTGCTGATCGTCCACGGACCGATCCGCAACGAGCTCGACGTCAACTGCAAACAAAACGCCTTCGGCCACGGCTGGCGGGCGAACGCGACCATGGGCCGGGCACTGCGGCTGATCACCATCAACATCGGCGGCAATCGTCCGGGGGTGACCGACATGGCGACCCACGGCCATCCGGGCAAGTATTCGTACTGCATCGGTGAGGACGAAGAAGGCAGCCCCTGGACACCGTTTCACGTCGATCGCGGACATGCGGCCGAGACTAGCGCGATCACCGTGATCTGTGGCGAAGCGCCACACAATATCAACGACCAGGTGAGCAAGAACGGACAGATGTATTTAGGATCTGCGGCTTCGACCATGGCCACATTGGGCGGCAACCCGCTCTATCGTTCCGGGCTGAATAACGAGAACATGCTCGTGATCACTTCGGAGAGCGCGCATTGGCTCGCCGAGATGGGCTGGTCGAAAGACGACGTGCGCCTGTACATCTACGAGCACGCGCGTAAATCGGTCCGCGAGCTGCGCGATCGCGGCGGCTGGGGGAAATCGCCATTGCCGCGCTACATCGATGAGAACGACGACAACGCGATGGTACCCATCGTCGCGGATCCCGCGCACATCCTGATTCTGGTGGCCGGTGGGCATCAGCGGCACATGAACGCGGTACTTACCGCCGGCTACAGTATGAGCGTGACGCGCCCAATCACGCGCAAGGACGGCACGCCGATCAAGTCGGTGCAGGATTTTCTCGGCTAGTCCGCGTTCTGGAATTCGGCCGCAATCTCCGGTTCGCCGCCCTGTACCGCCGCCAAGCAGTCGCGCTAGGGATCGAGCAGAGGCACCCCAGCACATTCGACCGGGCTTAATCGAACCGGGTGTCCAGTCCCGCCTGCGCCATTTCAGCTGCGCGCAGCAGTGCGCGCGCTTTGTTCTCGGTTTCAGTCCATTCGCTTTCGGGCACCGAGTCGGCAACGATCCCGGCGCCAGCTTGGACGAATAACCGCCCGTCTTTGATGACGGCCGTGCGCAGGGCAATCGCCACATCCATGTCGCCAGAGAAGCTAAGGTAGCCGACGGCGCCCGCATAGATCCCGCGCTTGACCGGCTCCAGCTCATCGATGATTTCCATCGCCCGCACTTTTGGCGCCCCAGAGACCGTTCCTGCAGGAAACGCGGCTCTGAACACGTCCATCGCATCACATCCAGGCTTGATCCTGCCCTCGACGTTGGAGACGATATGCATCACGTGCGAGTAGTACTCGATGTTCATGTTCTCGGTGACCTTGACCGAACCCACGTCGGCGATACGACCGACATCGTTACGTCCGAGATCCATCAGCATCACGTGTTCGGCGCGCTCTTTCGGGTCGGCTAATAATTCCGCTGCTAGACGTGCGTCGTCTTCGCGGCTCTTGCCGCGTACGCGAGTGCCCGCGAGCGGGCGCAGGGTCACCGTGTCGCCCTCCAAACGAACCAGAATTTCCGGCGAGGCGCCGACCACCTGGTAACCGCCAAAGTCCAGATAGAACATATACGGCGACGGGTTTAGCGCACGTAAGGCGCGGTACAGGGCAAGCGACGAAGCGCTGAACGCATGACTCATACGCTGCGAGAGCACAACCTGCATGACGTCGCCATCGACGATGTAACGCTTGGCACGCTCCACCGCTGCGATGAACCGCTCGCGGGGAAACTCCGAGCTCGCCTGTTGCGGTTCCCTAAGCACCTCGGCAGGGATCGCCACTGGCTGACGCAGACGCTGCACAAGCTCCGCTAAGCGTGCTTTGCCACGAGCATAGGCATCGGGCTGTGCCGGGTCGCAGTAGACGATGAAATAAAGCTTGCCTTTCAGATTATCGACCACGGCCAGTTCGACCGAAACGAGGAGCACGATGTCCGGTGTGTCGAGTGGATCGGGATTCGAAACCGAGGCGAGCTTGCGCTCGAAATATCGCACACAGTCGTAGCCGAAGTAACCGACCAGGCCACCGCAGAAGCGCGGCAACCCCTCGGGCAGGAAAGGCTTGAAGCGGTCACGGAATTTCGCAACGAAGTCCAGCGGATCGTCGACCTCAGAGCGTTGCACGATCGCGGTATTTCGGTATTCGGTGCATTGCCGGCCGCGGACCTCTATCCGATCCGTCGCGGGCAATCCGATGAACGAGTAGCGGCCGAAACGCTCCCCGCCCTGCACCGATTCCAGCAGGTAGGTATAGGGCGCGGCTGCGAGCTTGAGATAAACGGAAAGCGGTGTGTCGAGATCGGCAAAGGTCTCGATCACCAAGGGAATACGGTTGTAGCCCCGAGCGGCGAGCGCCCGGAATTCAGATTCAGTCATGTCATCCTCGGCAACGGATCATGACTCTATTCTTCGGACTAAACCTGCAGCAGCAATTAACGTGGGCACTATAGCATCAACGTCCAACGTGCGCACATCTTCGCCTTCGTTGTAGCCGTAGGTCACGCAAAAAATTGGGCAACCCGCGGCCCGCGCGGCCTGTGCATCGTTGACCGAATCGCCAATCATCAACATCTGCGCAGGCGTAACGCTGAAGTGCTGGGCGGCATGCGTGAGCGGCAACGGATCGGGCTTTTTTTTCGGCAAGCTGTCTCCGGACAACACCAGCGAAAAATAGCGCGCAAAGCCGATGCGCTCGAGCAGCGGCCCGGTAAAACGCTTCGGCTTATTGGTCACGCACGCCAGCGGGAAGCCGGCAGCCGCCAACCGCTCCAATCCCTCGGGCACCCCCGGATAGATTGTCGTGGTCTGTCCGTTGACCCGCTCGTAATGCGTTTCATAGAGCGGCAATGCACGCGCCAGGAAATCCGCTTCCGGTTCCCGGCTCAGTGCGGCGGTCAGCGAGCGGCACACGAGGTTTGCCAGTCCTTTGCCGACAAAGGTGCGCACCAAACCCAGATCAAGCGCCGGCAAGCTGAGCTCGTTCAGCGTGTGATTCACCGCGATCGCCAGGTCCTCGACGGTGTCGAGCATGGTCCCGTCGAGATCGATCGCAATCGCCCTGACGGAAATAGGAAAGCTTGCAGTGCCCAATGGATGTAGCCCTTGTATCCTGAATCCGCGATTCGTAGTTAAGTCGCCAACCGTGTCACGACTCTAAGAATCGGTACTGCTGACCTTGGCGAGCTCGGCGCGCATGGCGGTAATCGTCGCGGCGTAATCTTTCGTTGAGAAAATTGCGGAGCCGGAAACAAACGTGTCCGCCCCCGCGGCAGCGACTGCGGCAATATTCTGGACTTTGACGCCACCATCGACTTCGAGCCAGATGTCGCGCCCGCTCGCATCGATGAGGCTGCGGGCTGCACGGAGTTTTTCCAAGGCGTGGGGAATGAACTGCTGCCCGCCGAATCCAGGGTTCACCGACATGATCAGAATAAGATCCACTTTATCCATCACATGATCGAGGGTGCTGAGCGGCGTCGCGGGGTTGAACACGAGGCCGGCTTTGCAGCCCTCACTGCGAATCAGGGCCAGCGTGCGGTCGATGTGCTCGGAAGCCTCCGGGTGAAAGGAGATGATGTTGGCGCCCGCCTTGGCGAACTCCGGCACGATGCGGTCCACAGGTTTCACCATCAAGTGCACATCGATCGGCGCCGCGGTGTGCGGGCGGATCGCGGCACAGACCAACGGACCGACGGTCAGGTTGGGCACGTAGTGGTTGTCCATCACATCGAAATGGACAATGTCCGCACCCGCGGCGATGACCTGCGTGACCTCTTCGCCCAGCCGCGCGAAGTCGGCGGACAGAATACTCGGTGCGATGCGGTAAACGGGCGCCATCTCAATCATCCGGCAAAGCGGGGCATTCTAGCGCACATCAAGATCCGCCCGGTCATGGGCGGCAACACGACTCGTGCTCACCCCTTGCCATGGCGAACAATTTCGGGTGCAATAGCCGCATGCAAGCATCCATGAAATACGACATACGGGTCAGCGCGCGCACAACGTACTTGCCCGAGCAGTCGGACGAAACTTCCGGGCGCTACGTTTTTGCCTACACCATCACGATCACCAATGCAGGCTCGATCGCTGCACAATTGATCAGTCGTCATTGGATCATTACCGACGCGAACGAACGCGTACAGGAAGTTCGCGGGCTCGGTGTCGTTGGCGAGCAACCGCAGCTCAAACCGCGGGAGAGTTTCGAATACACCAGCGGAACAGCACTTGCGACCGGTGTCGGCACGATGCGCGGCGCCTATCAAATGGTGGCCGAAGACGGCTACAAATTCGACGCGCCGATTCCCGAGTTCACGCTGAGCATTCCGCGCGTGCTGCATTAGGGCACGTCGCCTATAGCGGCGCGATTAGGCGCGGGCGACTGAGGAATTCGGTGGCCGGATACGGCATCCCATGTTGCTGAGTAAAGTCCAATCGGCGTTGTTCCGACGCCTTTTCTGCGTCCTGATCACCGTGGCGCTCGGCGCGTGCGCGTCGATCGAGCCGGCCACGGAGACCCCAGCGCCAGCTGGAGTTATTCGGGTGCCGACCCCTTCGAAAGACGTTGTTCCTTCGGAACCCACGCAGCCCGACACGCCACCGGTATCGACCGAAGCGCAACCGGCAGTACCCTCTCTGGCGCCCGTCGCGTGGGCCGAGCTGCCAAACTGGAATGACGATGACCACGCCTCGGCGCTCCAAGCATTCTTGCAAAGCTGTGAGGCCTTGGGCTCGCGCGCTGACTGGCGTCAGGTGTGCGCCGCGGCGCGCAAGGTTTCGCCGCACCGCGTCGGTGTCGCACACCAGTTTTTCACAGACAAGTTTCGGCCCTATCGTGTACTCAACGCCGATGGCACCGGCGAAGGCTTGATCACGGGCTATTACGAACCGCTTCTGAGCGGCAGCCGCAAACCGTCGTCGCGCTACCGCTACCCGATCTATGGCGTCCCCGAGGATCTCTTGGTCGTGGACCTCGCCGAACTGCACCCAGACTTGAAGGGCATGCGCTTGCGTGGGCGCTTGGATGGCCGCCGCATCATCCCTTATTACTCGCGCGCTCAGATCGAGGCCGGCAATGCTGCGCACAGCGCTGATGTGCTCTTTTGGGTCGACGATCCGATCGACCTGTTTTTTCTGCAAGTCCAGGGCTCGGGTCAGATACGCCTGGATAGCGGCGAGCGCGCCCGTGTGGGCTATGCCGACCAGAACGGGCACCCGTACCGCTCGATCGGGCGGTTACTCATCGAACGCGGCGAACTCACGCTCGAGCAAGCATCGATGCAGGGTATCAAGGCCTGGGCGCAGGCCAATCCCGACAAACTAACCGATGTCCTCGAGCACAATGCGAGCTATGTATTCTTTCGCGAGTTGGCCTCGAATCTGCCCGGACCGCTCGGTGCCTTGGGCGTGCCGATCACTGCCGGACGCAGCCTTGCGGTAGACCGGCGGTTTGTTCCGCTCGGCGCTCCGGTGTACCTCGCCACCACATGGCCGAACTCGAGGCAACCGCTGCGACGTTTGATGATGGCGCAAGATACCGGCGCAGCTATCCGCGGCGGCGTGCGGGGCGACTACTTCTGGGGATTTGGCGAACGCGCGGGCGTACTGGCTGGACGCATGCGACAGAGCGGACGGATGTGGATTTTGGCGCCCAATGGCGTCTCGCCCGAGAGCCTGCTCGCGCGCTGACGGATCATTTCGCTTCGAACTCGACCGTGATGTGAACGCGGCTACGGACCGCGCGGCCGCCTTTGCGCGCCGGCGAGAATCGCATGTCGCGGAATGCTGCCATTGCGGCCTCATCGAAGATCGCTTCCGGTTTCGCCGCGACCACGGAGACATCGTTGAGTGTGCCGGTTTCATCGATCAGCAGTCGCAAGGTGACCGTGCCGGTGATGCCGTTCCTCGACGCCTGCTGCGGATAGCGCGGCTCGACCGAGCCCAATGGCCGCGGATACTCATCCAGAAGGCTAACGGCATAGTAGGTCGGATCGCGAATCACGGGTATCTCGAGCACACGCGGCGCCTCCCCGGGCTCGGGCTTCGGGGGCTGCTGCGCGGCCCCTGACTCGATTTCTGCGGGACGCTGCTGCCTCGGCGCCACAGTTTCTTCCGCGGGCGCGGGTGGTGTCTCGGCGGCGGCAGGCACGACCGCTTCGGATTCGCTAGTAGGCGCCGGCGGCGAGTCCTCGATGCTGGGCGGGCGCTCCAGCGTCGCCATGATCGGCGTCGGAGCTTCGCCTCGCGGATTCTCGGGCTGAGCCGGAATCGCCAACAACAGTGCCAGGTGCAGCCCGATCGACAATAGCAGGGCGAGAATCAGGCGCTCAGCAGCCCTCGACTCGAGCAAGACCGTTGTCGCCATGTCCAGTATCGAACCAACAACCTCACTTTATCGCATCCAACATTTTGTTTAACTCCGCGGCTGGAATCACGCCGGGCACGCGGCTGCCATCGGCGAAAATCAGCGTGGGCGTTCCGTTGATTCTCTTCTCCCGTCCGTACTGCACGATCTTGCCGATCGGCGAATCGCAATTTTCAACCGCCCTGGGCGCCACGCCTTTCTGCATCCAGTCATTCCAGGTCTTCACACGATCCGTGGAACACCACACGTTATGTGCTTTGTCGAAGGAGTCCTGCGATAGGATCGGATAGAGGAACACATGCACGGTGAGATCGTCGACGCTGAGCAGCTCTTGCTCGAACTTCCTGCAATAACCGCAGTTCGGGTCGGCGAAATAGGCAATCTTGCGCTTGCCACTACCAAGCACGATCTTAAATGACTGGTCAAGCGGCAGCGAACTGAATGGAATGCCCTGCAGCTTGCGCAGCCGCTTGCTGGTGAGATCGACGCGGGTCTTTGCGTCGACCAGCCGTCCCTCAGCGATTAAATAGTCGACGTTCTCGTCGGTGTAGATGATGATGCCGTTGGCAAACACCTCGTAGATGCCCGGCATTGGCGTGCGCGTGACGCTCTCCACCGGGATTCCCGGATAGCGCGCCTGCATATTCTTGCGCACCGCAGCCTCGTCCGCCTGCGCAACAGCACTCACGAGTCCTGCGGCCAGGCTGATGCTCGCGATCCAATATCTCACATTTCACTCCTCGATCGGCAGCCAGATCGTTTCAGCCGAGCGCACGCTCGACCAGCAATTTCTTAAGCGGTGCCACACGATCCGCCACGTTCAAGCCCGTGTTGCGCAGCCACCTCAGCCCCGGCGTCTGGTTATTGAACAGGCGTTGCAGGACATCGGTTGTAATCTGCATCGCCGCGATTGTTTCCTTGCGCGCTCGTGCGTAGCGCCGCAACAAGCGCCAATCGCCGCAATCGTCCTGCCCTTTTCGACCCCGCAACACCTGAGCAAGCTCGCGCGCATCCTGAAAACCGAGATTCACGCCCTGTCCAGCAAGCGGATGGATACTGTGAGCAGCATCCCCGATCAGCGCAAGTCGCGGCTTGATCAGCTCTGCCACCCGCGTAAGCCGCAGCGGAAAAGCCAGCGGCTCGTTTAGCAGATGCATGGTCCCGAGCTCATGACCGCAGGCGACCCCTACTTCGTTCTCCAAGTCTTGCACATTGAGCGCAAGCAAGCGCTCGGCCGCTGCGTCCCAGGTAGACCACACCATCGAAACGCGGTTCCCGGGCAATGGCAGTAACGCCAGCACCCCGTCGCAACGAAACCACTGGCGAGCAACGGCCGAATGTGCGCACTGCACTTCGAAATTGGCGACAACCGCATGCTGTCGATACTCTCGATCGTGCGCCTCGATCCCGGTTTCTTGGCGGACCCAAGACTGCGCCCCGTCCGCTCCCACGATGAGTTTCGCCTCCAGGCTGCGACCATCAAGAAGCACTAAACGAGCGCTGTTCTGGCCAAAATCCAACGACGCAGGACGGGACGGGCAAAACACGGTGACATCGTCCCGCGCCATCAACTCCGCACGCAACGCGCTCTCGATGGCACGGCTCTCGACGATGAAACACAGCGCCTCTAAGCCGGCGTCGTAGGCGCTAAACACGAGTGCCGCATCGCGCGCATCACCACGTACCAGCATGGAATCGACCGGCATGAGCCGTTGCGCCGGTATTCGTGCCCACGCGCCACTTGCGGCGAGAAAATCACGCGAGCCGGGGCTGATGGCGTAAACGCGGCTGTCCCAGTCAGACTGCGGAGTCGTTGGCGCCGGCTCCGGATCCACCAGTGCGAGTCTTAGACCGCTGCCGGCTAGTCCGGTCGCCAGACTCGCTCCGACTAGCCCGGCGCCCACGATGATGAGGTCAAAATCCATACATGCGCTTCAGAATTGACGGGTGTGCGCGAATCTTCAGATAATACGCCTCCCTCGTACGTGTCCGCGGGTGATGTAGCTCAACCGGTTAGAGCGCCACACTCATAATGTGGAGGTTGAGGGTTCGAGTCCCTCCATCACTACCACGACCCGTGAACCGATCTGCTTGAGCTATAATTTTCGCCAGAGTAACTTTCCGATGCCCTTATGCGCTTAGGTCGCTTCCTGGGCTTAGCCCTGAGCTTTGTCGTGGCCACAATGGTCCTGGTTGATTCGAGCCCGTCATGGGCACAGCTGCGCACGCTCCCGGCCAAGGCTAAGCGTGCGCTGCTAAGCGGGTACCAGAACCCGTTCGTGATGCTAGGAAACGAGCGCCGACGGCTCGCCCCAGGCGCCGTGATCTTCGACACGCATAATCGCACCATCGTCCGCGGGGCCCTTCCCGCCAAAGCCGATGTCGTATTCACGACCGATCACACCGGTGCTGTCATGCGCATCTATCTGCTGACTGAGCAAGAGCGTCAAATGCTCGATCGGGCCAGGCGTTAGCCCGCCGCGCAAATTCGCGTCGATCTCGGACATTCCCGCTTCATGGCAGGCAAAGTTTTCATTCGCACCTTCGGCTGTCAGATGAACGCATATGACTCGGACAAAATGGCCGATGTGCTGCGCGCCGCTCGCGGCATGGAGGCTACCGACGATCCGCTGGAAGCCGATCTCATCTTGTTTAACACCTGCTCGGTGCGCGAAAAGGCACAGGAAAAGGTGTTCCACGATCTGGGCCGCGTCAAACACCTCAAACACAACCGTCCAGGCGTGTTGATCGGTGTTGGCGGTTGCGTTGCGAGCCAAGAAGGAGCAAACATCGTTCGGCGGGCGCCTTACGTCGACATGGTGTTCGGGCCGCAGACCTTGCACCGTTTGCCGGCGATGATCGAAGAACGCTTGCGCAGCGGCAAAGCGCAGATCGATGTTTCTTTTCCCGAGATCGAGAAATTCGACCGGATGCCGCCGGCGCGGGTCGACGGCGCCAGCGCGTTTGTCTCCATCATGGAAGGCTGCAGCAAATATTGCAGCTTCTGCGTGGTGCCTTATACCCGCGGCGAAGAGATCTCGCGCCCGCTCGAGGATGTGCTCACCGAAGTTGCAATGCTCGCGCAGCAAGGCGTCCGGGAAGTGACCCTGCTCGGGCAGAATGTCAACGCCTGGCGCGGTACGGTTCCGGGCGACGATTACGGCGACTTCGCACTTCTGCTCGAATATGTCGCCGAAATTCCCGGGATTGAACGGCTGCGGTATACAACGTCGCACCCGAAGGAATTCTCGCAGCGACTGATCGACGCTTACGCCCAGATTCCGAAGCTGGTGAGTCACGTGCACCTGCCGGTGCAGTGCGGCTCGGATCGGATTCTCGCCGCGATGAAACGCGGCTACACCGTGCTGGAGTACAAATCGATCGTGCGCAGACTGCGTAAAGTGCGCCCGGACATTGCACTTTCTGCGGATTTCATCGTCGGCTTTCCGGGCGAGAGCGCGGACGATTTCGAAGCGACCATGCACCTGGTCGAAGAACTCGGGTTCGATGCGAGCTTTAGTTTCCTCTTTAGCCCAAGGCCGGGAACGCCCGCTGCCAGCCTTGCCGATGACACGCCGCGTGAACTAAAGCTCGAGCGCCTAAGACGATTGCAGACGCGCATCGAAACCCAGGCGCGAGCGATCAGTGCATCGATGGTCGGCACACGCCAGCGCGTGCTGGTGGATGGCCCGGCGCGTAAGGATCCGCGCGAGTTGTGCGCGCGCACTGATAATAATCGGGTAGTGAACTTTTCCGGACCGGCAAGCTTGCGCGGCCGCTTCGTCGAGCTCGACATCACCCAGGCGTTGCCGCATTCGCTGCGGGGCAAATTGCCGGCGCATGACAGCGCACGCCAAGTCGTAAATCCGGCAATCGCATAATCGCTCCCTAAACTTGCCGAATTCGCGCAAATCGCCGAGAATCTTTTCACCCCCTAATTTCCCGCATCCCTCATTGAGAGCGAAGTCCGTCGAGATCAGCTTCACCCCGGTAGACAACCAGCGTCTGGCGAATCTGTGCGGGGCGCTGGACGAAAACCTGCGATCGATAGAGTCCGCCTTGGATATCACGATATCCCGCCGCGGGGTGCAATTCACCTTGTCTGGAGAACCGCAGCAAACGGCCCAGGGCGCGCAGGCGCTCGAAAATTTCTACGCCCGCTCCGCGTCACATCTGCATCCGGACGACATACAGCTTGGCCTGGTTGAGGTGCGCCAACTTCTAAATACCGAGGACGCCGACGCACAACCGACGTTGATCACGCGTAAAAGCGACCTTCGGGGTCGCACGCCGCGCCAAGCGCAGTACCTGCAGCAGATTCAGTCGCACGACATCACCTTCAGCATAGGTCCAGCTGGCACGGGAAAGACTTATCTTGCCGTCGCCTGCGCCGTAGACGCGCTCGAGCGCGACCGGGTGAAGCGCATCGTGCTGGTTCGCCCCGCCGTCGAAGCAGGTGAGCGGCTTGGATTTCTGCCCGGTGATATGGCGCAAAAGGTCGATCCGTACCTGCGGCCACTGTACGATGCACTCTACGACCTGATGGGAATCGAGAAAGTGGGGCGGCTGTTCGAGCGTGGCACCATCGAGATCGCGCCGCTCGCGTTCATGCGCGGACGTACGCTGAATCATGCGTTCATCATTCTCGACGAGGCGCAAAACACGACACCGGAACAGATGAAGATGTTTCTCACCCGGATCGGCTTCGGCACCAAAGCGGTGGTCACGGGCGATGTCACTCAGATCGACCTCGCACGCGGTCAGAAAAGCGGTCTGGTTGAAGTGCGCGACGTGCTCGCGGGCGTTCGCGGCATTGCCTTTACCTTGTTCGAAAGCGTGGATGTCGTGCGCCATCCCCTAGTACAGCGCATCGTCAATGCCTACGAGAATCAGCAAAGACCCGGTTAAGTCGCGCCCATCTAGACGGCTCGCGTTCACGGTGCAAGTCGCCTCTAATGCGGTCGGGGTTCCGCCGGCGCGCAAGCTAAGGCACTGGGCGCGGGAAGCATTGCATGGTCGTGCGCGCGTCACCGTTCGTATCGTCGGTTCGCGCGAGGGGCGTGCGCTCAACCATAGATATCGCGGACGCGACTATGCCACCAACGTACTCACATTCACGTACGCGAATGCCCCCGTGCTGTGCGGTGACATCGCCTTGTGCGCGCCGATCATCCGGCGTGAGGCGCACGTCCAGGCCAAGGAGCTCGACGCACACTATGCGCACCTGCTCGTCCATGGCATGCTGCACCTGCAAGGACACGACCACCGCCTGAAGCGCGACGCTGCGCTGATGGAAGCCCGAGAAGTTGCGGTCCTGAAGCGCTTGGGCTACGACAATCCCTATGCCTCCCCTCCCGCCTGAGACCCACGCCTGAATCCTTCCGCCATGTCCGATTCAATGAAGCCTAGTCTGCTCGACCGCCTCAGCGCGCTGCTCATGCGCGAGCCGGGCGATCGCGAGCAGCTGGTTGCGCTGCTGCATTCGGCATACCAGCACAATCTACTGGACGCCGATGCCCTATCCATGATCGAAGGCGTGCTGCTATTCTCGGAGCTGCAAGCCCGAGACATCATGGTGCCGCGCTCGCAGATCGAGGTGATAGACGTGAAGGAACCGCCAGATCGTTTTATCCCCCTGGTGATTCAGACCGGGCATTCGCGCTTCCCGGTCATCGGCGAGAACAAAGATGACGTGATCGGCATTCTCCTTGCAAAGGACCTGCTGCGCTACTACGCCGGCGAGGAAGAATTCAATGTCCGCGATATGCTGCGTCCGGCTGTGTTCATTCCCGAATCCAAACGGCTGAACGTGCTGCTCAAAGAATTCCGCGCCAATCGCAACCACATGGCGATCGTCGTCGATGAATATGGCGGTGTTTCGGGGCTGCTCTCGATCGAGGACGTCATCGAACAGATCGTCGGCGAAATCGAGGATGAGCACGACTTCGATGAGGAAGAAGACAACATCGTTCAGGACAAGCCGGGGCATTATCGTGTCAAGGCGTTGACCGAGATCGCGGATTTGAACGCGGTCCTGGGCACCAAGTTCAGCGACGCCAGTTTCGACACCGTGGGTGGTTTAGTCATCAGTTTTTTTGGGCACCTGCCTAAGCGCGGCGAACAGATTCGTATCGAGAACATCCTGGTTCGAGTCCTGCGGGCGGACAGCCGCCGGCTGCATCTACTCGAAGTCGAGCGCATCGAACAAACCCCGATCCAAACCGATGCCGAACGCTGAGCGCCGTCCGCGGCCGACTTCGCACTCGATTACCTTAGCGTGAAGGCTCGTGTAGTCGCCTTTTTCTTAGGCGTCATCTCTGTTGCGGGCTTCGCGCCATTCTATTTATTTCCACTACCCGTCATCGCGCTCGCGTTGCTGCTGCGCCTGGCGGAACGTCCAGCTCGCGCCAGCGCGGCATTCGGCGTCGGTTTCGCCTATGGTCTGGGATTCTTTCTAGCGGGAGTCTCGTGGGTCTATGTGAGCTTGCACGACTTCGGCGCTATGCCCGCACCGATCGCCGTTGCGGTCACCGTCTTGTTCTGCGCCTATCTAGGCCTGTTCCCCGCCTGTGCGCTATTCGCAGCAAGGTGCATTCCGACGGCGCTACTGCGCCGTTGTGTAGCGTTTCCGGGTGCCTGGGTGTTCGCCGAATGGGTCCGTGGTTGGCTCTTCAGCGGATTCCCGTGGCTTGCACTTGGCTACTCTCAAGCCCCGGACAGCCCGCTTATCGGCATCGCACCTACGCTCGGGGTATATGGAGTCGGGCTCGCCACCTCGGCCTCAGCCGGTTTGCTCCTGCATGCG
>Ga0326597_10004148_pt1 | contig 20490 bp, 21 predicted proteins | sample RVTome_12_FD_203789 | JGI IMG/M metagenome (GOLD analysis project Ga0326597, IMG submission 203789) | Soil microbial communities from uranium-contaminated site in the Upper Colorado River Basin, Wyoming, United States - RVT100D185 | ecosystem: Environmental > Terrestrial > Soil > Contaminated >...
GCGGCGTCGCCGGGGCCCAGCAGCGCCAGTTCCAGCCGCGCCCGCAGCCGCGCCAGCGGCGTCTTCAGGTCGTGCGCCACATTGTCGGTGACCTCGCGCATCCCGGTCATCAGCCGCTCGATCTGGTCGAGCATCCGGTTCAGGTTTGCGGCGAGTTGGTCGAATTCGTCATCGGTGCCGGCCCGCGGCACCCGGTCCGACAGATTGCCGGCGACGACCCGCTCGGCGGTGCGGTTCACCTGTTCCACCCGGCGCAGCATGTTGCGGCTCATCACCGCGCCGCCCAGCACGCCGATGCCGAGCGCGACGAGGCCCGACCAGAGGAGCGTCGTCTTGATGCGGTCGCGGTAGGCCGCCGCGTCGCTGATGTCGCGTCCGACCAGCAGGCGGTAGCCGTCGGGGATCGCGAACAGCACGCCGCGCGCCGGGTGCCTCTCGATCGCGCCATTCGCCGGCGCCTCGAGCTGGAACGACAGCGGTCCCGGCCGCACCGGCACGCCCGCCGGCCAGCCGGCGAGATTGCCGGCAAGCGGCCGGCCCGCGGGATTGGTCACCAGATAGAGCATGCCGTCGCCGCGGTCGCCGGCGCTGCGCGCGGCGACGATCTGGACAAGGCCGCTCAGGCCGCGCTGGGCGTACTGCTCGGCCAGTCCGGTGACCTCGGCGCCGAGCGTCGTCTCGGTCTGCCGCTCGACAAAATCGGCGGTCGTCCAATAGACAAAGAACAGCACGCCGCCCACCGACAGCGCAAACACGAGGAAGTAGAGGCCGGCAAGCCGGAATGCGTGCGTCCGCACCAGCCGCCGCACCCCGCCCAGCAAGGCCGCCGCACTCCGCGCCGCCGCCGCGAAGCGAGCGGGCCGGCTCGCGGCCGCACCGGCAGTCGCCGCGACTGGCGGATCGGCCATTTGGGTCCGTGGCGCCGCGCGATCGCTCATCGCCGCCGGTCATTCCGCGGCGCGCAGGCAGTAACCTGCCCCGCGCACCGTGTGCAGCAGCGGGCGATCGAAATTCTTGTCGATCTTTTGCCGCAGGCGGCTGACATGCACGTCGATCACGTTGGTTTGCGGGTCGAAGTGATAGTCCCACACGTTTTCCAGCAGCATCGTCCGGGTCACGACGTGGCCGGCATGGCGCATCAGGTATTCGAGCAGCTGAAACTCGCGCGGCAGCAGCTCGATCGCCTTCTCGCCGCGCCTGACCGAGCGCGTCAGCAGGTCGAGTTCAAGATCGGCGACCCTGAGGCGGGTAGGGCTTGGCGCATCGGCGCCGCGCCGCAGCAGCACCTCGATGCGGGCCAGCAATTCGCTGAACGCGAAGGGCTTGACCAGATAATCGTCGCCGCCCGAGCGCAGGCCCTTGACCCGATCGTCGACGCTGCCCAGCGCCGACAGGATCAGCGCCGGGGTGCTGATCCGCGCGCCGCGCAGGGCGCCCAACAGGGCGAGCCCGTCCAGGCCCGGCAGCATCCTGTCGAGGACGATCGCGTCGTAGCTGCCCGAAGTGGCGAGGAACAGCCCTTCGCGGCCATCGCTCGCATGATCGACGGTATAACCGCTTTCGCCGAGCCCCTTGAGCAGATAGGCGGCAGTCTCGCGATCGTCTTCGATGACCAACAGCTTCATCGCGAAGGACAGGAATTTTGCAAGGGGGCGAGATTGTACAAGGCCGACCGCGGATCGGGACCGTCGGTCCTTAACCGATTTTTAGGACCTGCGGTACGAACTTTATGGGAACAGACAAGTGGCGCGCGTGGCACTCGGGTTTCCGCCTCCATGTTGGGGGACAAGCACCTTGATGTGATCGGATCTGGGGGTGCGCCGGTGGCGAGCGATCAGTTTCAAGTGGTTGCGCCTCCCGACACAAGCAACCCGGTGAGCATTCTCATCGTCGAGGATGAGGCGCTCATTTCCAGCTACATCGAGGACGTGCTCGGCGAATCCGGGTTCCGGGTCGCCGGGATCGTGGCATCGGGGCCGGAGGCATTGGCTGTGGCGGCGGAAAGCCGTCCGGCGCTGGCGCTCGTCGACATCCGCCTGACCGGCCCGATCGACGGCATCGAACTGGCCTGTCTGCTGCGCCTGAAATTCGCGGTTCCGGCAATCTTCCTGTCCGGGCTGGTCGATTCCGAAACGATGCAGCGCGCCGACGCGGCGCGGCCGCTCGGCTTCCTGGCGAAGCCGTTTCTGCCCAGCCAGGTGTTCAACGCCATCGAACGCGCGCTGAGACGACCCGACAAGTAGCAAACGCGCGTCTAAGGCAGCGCCCGCCGCAGATCTTGCGGCGGAATGCCACAGCGCCAGCCGACCCGTCGGCGAGCGCCGATTGACCCTTGACGCGGCGGCCCGAGCGACGATCTATTGGTACTAATCCGGTCCGAATTGGCTGGATTTGAGCCGCAGCTATCGCTCGGAGCCTTGTCCATTTTGAGCCCAGCCTCGCGATGATCATCCTCAGCAAGCTCGCCGATTACGGCGTCATCGTCGCCACCCATCTCGCCGCGCATCCGGAGCGCCAGGCCAATGCCGCGGCGATCGCGGCGGCCACCCGGCTGCCCCAGGCGACCGTCGCCAAGCTGTTGAAAGCCCTGGCCCATGCCGGGCTCGTGACGGCCACGCGCGGCGCCGCCGGCGGCTATCGGCTGGCGCGCCGGCCGGCCGCGATTTCGGTCGCCGAGGTGGTTGCCGCGATCGACGGCGATATCGGCATCACGCAATGCTCGGTGCACGAGGCCGAATGCGAGCGCACGACCTACTGCCCGACGCGGCCGCACTGGGGGGCGATCAACCGCGCCGTCGGCGCCGCGCTGTCGGCCATCTCGCTGCAGGAAATGATCACGCCGTTCGCCTTCATGCCGCCGAGCGTGCCGCTTGGGAAAGCCGCCAATGTCGAAAACGCCGACCTGCCGCCTTTGATGGACGCCCGATGAGCGCCTCCCCGAACACCCAGCAGACCATCCGCACGCTCTCGCAGGAGGGCTACAAGTACGGCTTCGTCACCGATATCGAAGCCGATACCGCGCCGCCCGGGCTCAACGAGGACACGGTCCGCTTCATCTCGGCCAAGAAGGGCGAGCCCGAATGGCTGCTCGACTGGCGCCTCGCCGCGTTCCGCGCCTGGCGCGAGATGACCCAGCCGAACTGGGCCAAGCTCAACGTCGCGCCGATCGACTATCAGGCGGCGACGTACTACTCGGCGCCGAAGCAGCTGGACGGGCCGAAATCGCTGGACGAGGTCGATCCCGAGCTGCTGCGCACCTACGAGAAGCTCGGCATTCCGCTGCGCGAGCGCGAGGCGCTAGCTGGCGTGCAGCTGGCCGGGGTCGCGGTCGACGCCGTTTTCGACAGCGTCTCGGTCGCGACGACGTTCAAGACGCAATTGGCCGAGCTCGGCATCATCTTCTGCTCGTTCGGCGAGGCCGTACGCGAGCACCCCGAGCTGGTGCGCCGCTATCTCGGTACGGTCGTGCCGCAAAACGACAATTTCTTCGCGGCGCTGAATTCCGCCGTGTTCAGCGACGGCTCGTTCGCCTACATCCCGCCCGGGGTGCGCTGCCCGATGGAGCTCAGCACCTATTTCCGCATCAATGCGCGGAATAGCGGGCAGTTCGAGCGCACCTTGCTGATCGCCGACAAGGGCAGCTACGTCAGCTATCTCGAGGGCTGCACCGCGCCGCAGCGCGACGAGAACCAGCTGCATGCCGCGGTCGTCGAGCTGATCGCGCACGAGGACGCGCAGATCAAGTATTCGACCGTGCAGAACTGGTACCCCGGCGACGCCGAGGGCAAAGGCGGCATCTACAATTTCGTCACGAAACGCGGCGCCTGCCGCGGCGCGCGCTCGAAGATCTCGTGGACCCAGGTGGAAACCGGATCGGCGATCACCTGGAAATACCCGAGCTGCATTCTCGAAGGCGACGATTCGGTCGGCGAGTTCTATTCGGTCGCGATCACCAACAACCGCCAGCAGGCCGATACCGGCACCAAGATGATCCATATCGGCCGCAACACCAGTTCGACGATCATCTCGAAAGGCATATCGGCCGGGCGCGGCCAGAACACCTATCGCGGTCTCGTGCGGGTGCAGCCGCGGGCGGATGGCGCGCGCAACTACACGCAGTGCGATTCGCTGCTGATCGGCGACCGCTGCGGCGCCCACACCGTCCCGTATATCGAGGTGCGCAACCCGTCGGCCCGCGTCGAGCACGAGGCGACGACGTCGAAGATCAGCGAGGACCAGCTGTTCTATTGCCGCCAGCGGGGCCTCTCCGACGAGGACGCGCTGTCGCTGATCGTCAACGGCTTCTGCAAGGAAGTCCTGAAGGAGCTCCCGATGGAGTTCGCCGTCGAGGCGCAAAAGCTGCTCGCCGTCAGCCTCGAAGGCAGCGTCGGATGACACCCCGCCGCAATCTCGGCGAAAGCCGGGATCCATGGCGGCGCGAGTCCCGCCGTTTCCACGGAGCTGATTGCGTGGTGCCAGGCTGGAACCGACGAGCAGGTGGACAAGTGGGTCCCGGCTTTCGCCGGGACTGTGGAGTTTGGTGATGCTTGAAGTACGAAATCTGCACGCCCGGCTGGATGATGGCCGCGAGATCCTGAAGGGGATCGACCTGTCGGTGGCGGCGGGCGAGGTGCACGCGATCATGGGGCCCAACGGCTCGGGCAAGAGCACCTTGGCCGCGGTGCTCGCCGGGCGCGAGGGCTACGAGATCACCGAGGGAAGCGTTACCTATCTCGGCCGTGATCTGCTGGCGATGCCGGCCGACGAGCGGGCGCGCGAGGGCGTGTTTCTCGCGTTCCAGTACCCGGTCGAGATCCCGGGCGTGAACAACACCTATTTTTTGAAGGCGGCGGTCAACGCGCAGCGCCGCCACCGCGGCGAGCCCGAGCTTGACGCCGGCCAGTTCCTGCGTCTCGTGCGCAGCAAGCTCAAGCTGCTCGAAATCTCAGACGACCTGCTGCAGCGCTCGCTCAATGTCGGTTTTTCCGGCGGCGAGAAGAAGCGCAACGAGATCTTCCAGATGGCGATGCTGGAGCCGCGTCTCGCGATCCTCGACGAGACCGATAGCGGGCTCGACATCGACGCGCTGCGGACCGTGGCGAGCGGGGTCAACGGGCTGCGCGCGCCGGACCGGGCGATCGTCATGATCACGCATTACAAGCGGCTGCTCGATTACGTCGAGCCGGATTACGTGCACGTATTGCAGGACGGGCGGATCATCCAATCCGGCGACAAGCATCTCGCGGCCGAGCTTGAGCGGCGCGGCTACGGCACGTTTGCCGATGTGATCGACGGCGACCGCCCCGACGCGGCCCCTCTCCCTGACCCTGCCGCGCTTGCGGGGGAGGGAAGGGTGGGGGCGGCGTAAGAGGGCAGCGCAATGACAGCCGTCCTGGATTTCCCGGTCAAACCCGAGGCGCGCGACTATCTCGCCCGATTCGCCCGCGATGCGAGCGAGCCGGGCTGGCTGGCGGCGCGCCGGCAGCAGGCGATGACCCGCTTCGCCGAACTCGGCTTCCCGAGCCGCAAGAGCGAGAGCTGGCGCTATCTCGACCTGCAACCGCTCGAACGGCAACCGCTGCTGCCGGCCCATGCCGCTCCCCGCACCGATGCGGCGGCGCTGCGCGCGCGGTTGCTGGATCTCTCGCTGTCCGGCGGCGCGAGCCGGCTGGTCCTCGTCGATGGCCGGTTCGCCCCGGATTTATCCAGCGTCGAGCGGCGGGACGGCGTCTGGTTCGGCGCGACGGCAGAGGCGATGCGCGAGCGCTCGGACCTCGTGCGCGCCGCGATCGAGGAGGTGGCGGGCGAGGCGGCGCAGCCGTTCGCCGCCCTCAACACGGCCTTTTTCGCCGATGGGTATGTCCTGGCGATCGAGCCCGGCATCGTGCTGGAGCGGCCGGTCGAGATCATCCATCTCGCCTCGGGGGCGGGCGCGGCCTCGTTCCATACCCGCAGCCTGGTGATGCTCGGCGAAGCGAGCCGCGCCAGCATTCTCGAAACCTATGCCGGCCCACGGGACCGCCCTTCGAGCGGCCCGAGGACAGGCTCTGTGCGCTACTGGCGCAACGATGTCGTCGCCGTGCGCCTCGCCGACGGCGCCGAGCTGAGCCGCACCGTTGCCGTCGAGGAGGCGGCCGAGGCGGTGCACTTGGCCCATCTCGACGCGATTCTCGGGAACCATTCCCGGTTCTCCGGTTTCGTGCTGCTGCTCGGCGGCCGCCGCGCGCGGCACGAGGCGAATGTGCTGATGGCGGGCGAAGCCGGGCGCTGCCGCCTCGACGGCGGTTTTCTGGTCGGCGGCAGCGACGAGGCGAACATCGTCACCGTGGTCGACCACGCCGCGCCCGGCGGGCAGACGCGCGAGCTGATCAAGGGGGTCGCGGCCGACCGCGGCCACGGCGCCTTTCAGGGCTGCATAATCGTGCGCGAGGGCGCGCAGAAGACCGACGCGAACCAGTTGAGCCGAAATTTGCTCATCGGCCGGCGCGCGGCCATCGACACCAAGCCCGAGCTCGAAATCTATGCCGACGACGTCAAGTGCAGCCACGGCGCCACGGTCGGCGATCTCGACCAGACGGCGCTGTTCTACCTGCGGACGCGCGGCATTTCGGCCGAGGAAGCGCGCCGCATGCTGATCGAGGGCTTTCTGCGCGAGGCGGTCGAGCAGATCGCCGATCGCGCCGTGCGCGATCACCTGTTGCGCCGCTTGGCCGGGCGTCTCGGCACTCTGGAGGAGTGAGGATGGCTGTAGCACCGTTGAGAAGCGGCGCGGTCGCGTGCGGCGGGCTCGATGTGCGCCGGCTGCGGCGCGAGTTCCCGATTTTCGACAACAACCCCGGGCTCGTCTTCCTCGATTCGGGGGCCAGCGCGCAGAAGCCGCGCCAGGTCATCGACGGCATCGCCGAATTCTACCGCACCGATTACGCCAATGTGCATCGCGGCGTCTACCAGCTGAGCGCCCGTTCGACCGACCGGTTCGAGGCGGCGCGCGCGACGGTGCGCGCCTTTCTGAATGCCGCCGACGACCGCGAGATCGTGTTCGTGCGCGGCGCCACCGAGGCGATCAACCTCGTCGCGCAGAGCTGGGGGGCGGCGCATCTGCGGCCCGGCGACGAGATCGTGATCAGCGATGTCGAGCACCACTCGAACATCGTGCCGTGGCAGATGCTGCGCGACCGGCTCGGCCTCAAGCTGGTCGTCGCGCCGACCGACGACACCGGCGAGTTCGATCTGGCGCGCTTCGAGGCGCTGCTGTCGCCGCGCACCCGGCTGGTCGCGGTGACGCACATCTCCAACGTGACCGGCGCGACGCTGCCGGTCGAGCGGATCATCGCGCTGGCCCATGCAAGCGGCGCCAAGGTGCTGGTGGACGGCTGCCAGGCGGTGCCGCGAATGCCGATCGATGTGCGGGCGCTCGGCTGCGATTTCTATACGTTCTCCGGCCACAAGGCGTATGGCCCGACCGGGATCGGCGTGCTGTACGGGCGCTATGAGGTGCTCGACGCGATGCCGCCATGGCAGGGCGGAGGCGGCACGATCCTCAACGTCGAGATCGACCATACCGACTTTCAGGAGCCGCCGCACCGTTTCGAGGCCGGCACCCCGGACATCGCCGGCGCGGTCGGGCTGGCATACGCGGTCGATTTCATCGAGGGGCTCGACCGCGCCGCGATCCAGGAACACGAAGAGGCGCTGACCGGCTACGGCATCGACCGGCTGTCGCGCATACCCGGCGTCAACATCGTGCCGGGCGGGCCGCGCCGCCTCAGCATCCTGTCGTTCAACGTCGAGGGCGTGCATCCGCACGATGTCGGCACCGTGCTGGATCAGCACGGCGTCGCGGTCAGGGTCGGGCACCATTGCGCGCAGCCGCTGATGGAAAAGCTCGGGCTCGCCGGGACGGTGCGCGCCTCGCTCGGGGTCTACAACGACGAGGGCGACATCGACCGCCTGGCCGAGGCGGTCGAGGCCTGCCGGGAGATGTTCCAGCGATGATGGATCTGCGCGAACTGTATCAGGACATCATCCTCGACCACGGCCGCCACCCGCGCAATTGCCACGCGCTGCCGCACCCGACGCACCTGGCGCGCGGCCACAACCCGCTGTGCGGCGATCGGGTCACGGTTTATCTCGCGGTCGACGGCGACCGGATCGCCGATGTCAGCTTCGAGGGGCGCGGCTGCGCGATCTCGACCGCATCCTCGTCGCTGATGACCGAAGTCTTGAAGGGCAAGACGATCGCCGAGGCGCGCCGCCTGTTCGCGCAGTTCCACGCCAAGGTGACCGGCGGCATGCCAGAGGAATTGCCCGAGGCGCTGCAGGACGATGTCGAGCGGCTCGAGCCGCTGATCGGCGTCAGGGCGTATCCGGTGCGGGTCAAGTGCGCGACCCTGCCATGGCACGCCTTCGAGGCGGCGCTCAAATCGGGGCTGGCCGGCGACACGGTAAAGACGGAGTAGGGCGCGATGGCGGTTGAACACCAAGCCTGGGAACAACAAGCCGGGGAACAGCAGCCCGATTACCAGCGGGACTATTTCGACTTCGCGCCGGAGCCGCCGCCCGAGACCGAAGGCGTCGAGCGGCCCGACGGCGAGGACGACCCGGCGCTGTTCGAGCCGGTGCTGGAAGCGCTGAAAACCGTGCGCGACCCGGAAATCCCGGTGAACCTGGTCGATCTCGGGCTGATCTACGAGCTGGCCGTCAAGCAGGGCGGCACCGTCTATGTCGAGATGACCCTGACGACGCCGGCCTGCCCGGTCGCGCAGAGCATGCCGGGCGAGGTCGAGGCCGCGGTCGCTTCGGTGCCCGGCGTCAACGACGTCAGGGTTAAGCTCGTGTGGACGCCGCCGTGGGACCGCGACCGCATGAGCGAGGAAGCCAAGCTGGAGCTGGGGCTGCTCTAAAGACATCCCATTCCGCTGCAAGACAGCCAGGTGGCTGGGCGGTAGGCTGGACGGCGCTGCCATGCGTGTACAACGCCAGGGAAGGGGGGCACTGGGGCTTCGACTGTCTTGCAACCGACTTGCGACCAAGCGTTCATTCCCCGCGATTGGCAGGATCAGGTCGCGCTCGCTCCTCGATATCGACCAAAAACCCGTCGCGCAATTTGAAGATACGGTCGAACCGGTCGAAGATTTTCTCATCGTGCGTGACGGCGATGATCGCGGCTTGCTGCTCGACGGCGAGTTTTCGCAACAGATCCATGACGATCCCGGCGCGCACAGAATCGAGAGCGGCGGTTGGCTCGTCGGCCAGGATAATTCTGGGGCTATTGGCGAGCGCTCGCGCGATGGCCACCCGCTGCGCCTCGCCCCCAGAGAGCTGAGACGGCATCGCATGCTTGCGATGGCCCACCTGCAGGTAGTCGAGCAACTCCTCGGCGCGCTTGAGGCTTTCGACGCGCGGCCGCCCGGCAAGATAATATACAATTGCGACATTGTCGGTCGCGTCGAGAAACGGCAACAGATTGTGGGTCTGGAAGATGAAGCCGATTTTCTCCAGGCGCAGGCGGCGAAGATCGCGCCGGATCCAGCGGTTGTCGTAGACAACCTCGCCATCGAGCCGCATCCATCCCTCGTTCGGCTCGATGACCGCACCGATGGCGTTGAGAAGCGTACTCTTGCCGGAGCCCGAGGGGCCCAGCAGGCCAACCACCTCTCCCTGTGAAACCGTCATCGTGATATCGCGCAAGGCGTCGACCCGTGCCTCGCCCTCGCCGAAGTGCTTGGAGAGGCTCTTGATCTCAACCAGCGGACGTCGATCTGTGCCGCCAGTCATGCATCATCCCGTCAAGGCGCGGCCCGGGTCCACGCGCAGTGCGGCGCGCACACCGAGCACGCTTGCCAATAGGCAGACGACCACGACGACACCGAACAGCGCCGCTATGTCTTCCGGCAGCATAACGAGGCGGCGGGGGAACCAGCCCTTGAATAGGTAGACCATCGCCGTCCCGATGAAATAGCTGGCCAGACCCATGAGGAGTGCCTGTTGCACGATCATGCCAATGATCGTGCGGTTTGGTGCGCCGATCAGCTTGAGGGTGGCGATTTCTCTGATCTTGTCCATCGTGAGGGTGTAGATGATGAGGGCGATGATAACGATGGAGACGACGGTCAGAATTGCCATGAAGAGGCCGAGCTGGCGGCGCGCCCGTTCGATGACGTTGACCGTCAGGAAGTCCTGCTGCTGCTTATCCGTCAGCACCGTAAGATGCTTCCAGCGGCGGACGACCTCGGCCACCTCCTCGGAAGGAACTTCCGGCACTAGCCGCGCGACCACGGCATTGACGAGGTTGGTCTGCTCGCGCTGCTGCGCCCCGCGTGCCGCTTCGCGGCGCGCGGCGGGGGGCGTCAGTTCGAACTGCAGCTGCTGCGCATCCCTGAGCGTCACATAGACGATCGAATCACCCGACAGCGTGACGATGCCCCTGGTCTCGCCGACCACGGTGTAGTCATTGCGTCCAAGCCGCACCGTCTCGCCCACCTTGAGACCCGTCTGGCGGTCGGCAATCAGCTCGTAGTGACTGCGTGTGATCTCGCGACCGATGGCAATCTGAACCGGCCCGCCCGGGCGGCCCGGCTCGTAGCCCACGACCTGCAGGCGCACTTTACGCCCAGCCCGGTCGAGCTGAACATTCTGCAAGGTGATGGATCCGGCTTCGGCCACTCCATGGATGCGCGCTACCATCTCGCGCGTGTCGCCGGGGATGCGCGAGGATTCGGCGAAGGGGCCGACCGTATCGGCCTCGACAATCCATAGATCCGCTCCGATCGCCCGCACAAGGGCGGTCGCGTCTTCGATCTGCCCGCGGTTCAAGGCAGCCATGGTAATCACGACAGCGAGCAGAAGGCTGAGGCCCACGCACGTCAGGATGAAACGTCCGAGCTTGTACCGGATATCGCGCCACGCGAGGTTCATTTCGACTTCTCGCTGGCTGCGATCGTAACTTTTCGTCCGAGCCTGAAGCCTGTCGTCGGGCCGTTGACAAGCTCCGCCCCCTCCGGCAGGTCGGCTACGATCTCGACCCGGCCGTCGAGCGTGCGGTGACCGAGCGTCACCTGTCGCTGCTGAAGCTTTCCGTCCTCCACCGTCCAGGCGGTTGCCTCGCGTCCCTTGATCCCCGAGAGCGACGCCAGCTTCACCAGCCGCGCACGGGGCAACGTGGCAACCGTAATGACAACCTCAGCCTGCTCGCCGATGTGAAAGGTCAGGGGGCAACCTCCGCAACGGGCATAAACTCGGCGCTCCTCATTCACGCGGTCGCTCTCGATGTCGATGCGGATGACGTTCGCCGCCATCTTCAATTCTGGCGCCGACCGCCTCGTCACCACGGCCGGCTGTCCGACCTCGATCTGGCCGGCCCGCGCTTCGTCGATATAGGCGAGCGCCCAGATTGTCGCCGGATCGACCACCGTGAAGACTGGCTCGTTGGCGTTGAGCGCGGAGCCAAGCTCCTTGTGCCGCGCCGTTACGACGCCGTCGAATGGTGCATGAAGATTGTATTTCGCGAGCCGGGCTTCCTCCAGCGCAAGAACTGCTTCAGCCTGCTTCAAGCTGGCGCGCGCGACGGTGACGGCGCTTTGTGCCTGGCTGAGCTCGGCCGTGGCGATATCGGCGGCGGCCTGAGTGTCCGCCGCGGCCTCCTGAGAGACAACTCCGCGTTGTACGAGTTGCTGGCGCCGGACATTGATCTCGGCTTTCTGTTTAAGCACGACTTCGGCCTTCCCGAAAGTCGCTTGCGCCTGCTCGACGGCCGCCTGAGCCTGTGCGACGGCTGCGCGCGCCTGCGCGACGCGGGCCTCTTGCTCACGACTTTGCAACCGAGCGAGGAGGTCACCGGCTTTGACATTGTCTCCGTGGTCGGCCTTGAGCTCAACTAAGACGCCTGCGGTTTCGAAACCGATCTTAGACAAGGTCTGCGCCTCGACCGTGCCAATACCGAATACCTGAATTGGCACGTCCTTTTCGACGGGCGCGACACGCACGATTACTGGACGGTCCCAAAGGTATGCGCCGCTGGCCACCACGAGGACCAGCGCAGCAATCGCGGTCATGATCCATTTCAGACTAGCGCGCACGACGATCCCTCCTTCCTTGGGCGCTCACGCTCCGAACTTCGCCTGCCCAACACCAACTGCCCAACCTTCGCATTCAGAACTCTCGAGCTGTCGCAGCCACCGCCGGTTACTTCCCGCTCCCGCTCGACGATCTTGGAAGCGCTGCGCCAGCATCCCATCGCTCGATGCCACCGTCCGCCATGTGGGCAGTCGCGGTGAGGTTGACCAGACCGGTGAACATCGGCAACCGTTCGTGACCCATGCGGGGTCGGCATTAGAGGCGTCATATCGATCGTCGCGATTGCAGGAGGCTGGACAGCGGCGACAGACAGCCTATCCTCGACGCAAAGTACCCTCGCGTCATTCGCGGCCGCGGCCCGGCGATCCCGAGATCGGCGGGGCGGGCCCGCGGCCACGCCATAGCGGGAGACAGCGGCGATGAGCGGAACGATCGAGCGGCGGCTGCAAGAACTGGGTGTCGAGTTGCCGGAGCCGACCGCGCCGCTGGCCAATTACGTGCCGTTCACGACCGCCGGCAACCTCGTCTTTATCGCCGGCCAGATCTGTCAGTGGAACGGCGAGCGCCGCCATGTCGGCAAGCTCGGCGCCGGGATAAGCGTCGAGGATGGCCGCGACGCGGCGCGGCTGTGCGCCCTCAACATCCTGACGCATCTGCGCACCGCCTGCGGCGGCGATCTCGACCGTGTGCGCCGCTGCGTTCAGCTGCGCGGCTTTGTCAACTGCACCCCCGAATTCACCGATATGCCGCGGGTCGTCAACGGCGCGTCGGATCTGATGGTCGAGATCTTCGGCGATCCCGGGCGCCATGCGCGCGCGGCGGTCGGGGTGAGTTCGCTGCCGGGCGGGGTGTCGGTCGAGGTCGAAGCCGTCTTCGAGATCGCCTGAAGCGGAGTGCGGCGATGAACGAGGGCGCCGAACCGATCACCTTCAACTTGCATGGCGCGATCCGGGAAATCCCGGCCGAGGCTTGGGATGGCTGCGCCGGCGACGCCAACCCGACCGTGTCGCACGCGTTCCTCAACGTGCTCGAAGAGAGCGGATCGGCGACGGCGCGGGCCGGCTGGGCGCCGCAGCATCTTGCCTTCGCCGGCGCCGGCGGGCGTCTGCTCGGCGCCGTGCCGATGTATCTGAAGAGCCATTCCTACGGCGAATACGTGTTCGACTGGGGCTGGGCCGACGCCTATGAGCGCTCGGGCGGGCGCTATTACCCGAAGCTGCTCTGCGCCGTGCCGTTCACGCCGGTGCCGGGACCGCGGCTGCTGGTGTCGCCCGCAGCGCCGGCCGAGACGCGCCTGCATCTGGTGGCCGGCATGGTGGAACTGGCGCGCCAGCGCAAGCTGTCGTCGCTGCACGTCAATTTCCCGGAGGAGGCGGATTTCGAAGCGTTCGGCGAGGCCGGCTTCCTGCAGCGCGTCGGTCAGCAATTCCACTGGACCAACGACGGCTACCGCGATTTCGACGACTATCTCGCCGCGCTCAATTCGCGCAAGCGCAAGGCGGTCAAGAAGGAGCGGCGCGAGGCGCTGGCCGGCGGCGTCGAGATCGACATGCTGACCGGGTCGGACCTGACCGAGCGCGCGTGGGACGCGTTCTATCGCCTGTACCTCGGCACCTCCGACCGCAAATGGGGCTCGGCCTACCTGACCCGCCGCTTCTTTTCGATGCTCGGCGAGCGGATGCCCGACAAGGTCGTGCTGTTCATGGCGCGGCGCGGCCGCGACTACATCGCCGGCGCGTTCAACCTGCTCGGCCGCGACACGATCTACGGCCGCAACTGGGGGGCGCACCGCGAGTACCGCTTTCTGCATTTCGAGTGCTGCTATTACCAGGCGATCGAATTCGCGATCGCGCATGGGCTGAAGCGGGTCGAGGCCGGCGCGCAGGGGCCGCACAAATTGCAGCGCGGCTATCTGCCGGTGCCGACCTACAGCGCGCACTGGATCCCCGACCCGGGCTTCCGCCGCGCGGTCGCCGCCTTCCTCGCCCGCGAGCGCGAGATGGTCGAGCAGAAGATCGAGCAACTGGCCGAATTCTCGCCGTTCCGCCACGAGGACGCCGAGCCGCAGTCATAGAAGATCGACCGAGTTAATCCAGCGCCAGGGTCAGCGCCTTCAGATACCCGGTCTCGGGCAGCGCCGGGTGGACCGGGTGGTCGGGGCCGGCGCCGCTGCTGCGCAATATGCGGGCGAAGCGCCCGGCATCGGCCAGAGCGTGCCGCACCGCATCGGCGAACTCGGCGGCGCCGACATTATGCGAGCACGACGCGACGAACAGAAAGCCGCCGGGAGCGGTCAGCTGGGCGGCGAGCCGCGCCAGCTTGCGGTAGCCGCGCAAGGCCGCCGGCACGTCGCGCTTTGAGCGCGCGAATGGCGGCGGATCGGCGATCACGATGTCGAAACGCTCGCCGGCAGCAGCGAGGGATGCGGCCTCGGCGAACACGTCGCCGCGCCGGAACGTGCAGCGCTCGGCGACGCCGTTGAGCCGCGCCGCCGCCTCGGCGAGAGCCAGCGCCGGCTCGGACCGGTCGATGCCGAGCACCGCATCGGCGCCGCGCGAGGCCGCGGCGCCGGCAAACCCGCCGCTGTAGCAATACAGGTCCAGCACCCGGGCGCCGCCGGCGATCCCGGCGACAAAATCGCGGTTGTCGCGCTGGTCATAGAACCAGCCGGTCTTCTGCCCGCCGACGACATCGGCCAAAAACATCGTGCCGTTTTCTTCGAGCGCGACCGGGCCGTCGACCGCGCCAAGCGCGACCCGGCTATATAGCGGCAACCCTTCCAGGGTTCGCGCCGGGCTGTCGTTGCGCAGCACGATGGCCTGCGGCCGCACGAGGTCGCAGAGTGCCTCGGTGACGACCGGCAGCAGCCGGTCCATGCCGGCGGTATTCGTCTGCATCGCCACCACCGCCCCGAACCGGTCGATGACGAGGCCGGGCAGCCCGTCGGCCTCGGCGTGGACGAGGCGGTAGTAAGGCGCCGTGTACAGCCGCTCGCGCAGCCGCAGCGCGCGCTCGATCCGGCGCGCGAGGAAGCGCTTGCCGATCGGCCGGCTCGCATCGCGGTCGAGCAGGCGGGCGGCGATCAACGTATGCGGGTTGAACAGCGCGACGCCGAACGGGCGGTCGTCGGCGCGGCGCAGCGTGACGATGGCGCCGGGCGGCAACGCCTTCGCCGCCGCATCCATCGCGATCTCGTTCGAATAGATCCAGGGATGGCCGCCCTCGGCGCGCCGCTGCGCCCCCGGCAGCAAGGCGATCCGCGGCCGCGCCGCCGGATCGTCGGCCGAAACGCCGCTGGGATGTTCCACAAGGCTCGCCGCTTCCAGACTCATCGTGTTCTTCCGTCGAAAAAGAAACTCGCCCGCGGCAAGCCGGGATGGCCTTGTCCGAAGATCGCATCGCGACAGAGGTGGGTCGAGACCCGCGTTGGGGCAACATCATCTCTCGTCTGTGCGAGGGCGGCGGGCCCCAATCCTTGACCATCCGCCGCCCTATCCAATTTCGGCGGCATATGATACTAACCGCTGGAGACGTCCAGCGGCGCGGCCGGCGCCTCATTCGAGGAGGCTTTCACCCGTGCCCCTTTGAAGCCGGTGGGGGATCGTCTAACGGTAGGACAGCGGACTCTGACTCCGCCAGTCTAGGTTCGAATCCTAGTCCCCCAGCCACTTGATTTCGTTCAATTTTTTCCCTGGTTGCTACAGAACGTCTTGCCCAGTTGGGCAGTCAGTTGGACGATTTCGTTCGCTTTTCGAGCTTGCGGATCGCGCTCTCGGCCATCGCCGGATCGCGGTCTAGGTAATTGGGAGTCGAGGATCGCGCCCACGTCGCGCAGGCTATGCCCGGTAATCGTCGCGATCTCGGGCACGGTGCAGCCGGCGACCGCCAACCGGGTTACGGCAGTGCCGCGAAGATCGTTGAAAGTCAATCCGGTGATGCCAGCGGCGGCGCGGGCCTTGCGCCACGACGAGCGAAACCCGTCTGCCGTCCACGGCTTTTCATCGGTGCTGGTCAAGATGACGGTGCTGCGCTTCGGCCGTGGCATCGAGCCCGGCCCTCAGCGGCGCGCCGACCGGGATGACGACGCGGGCGCCGGTCTTAAGAGATTTTCCGACAATAACCAGCTTGCCGGTTTGCGCGTAGTGCCGCGAATTAGACTAAATCGAGCTTGATCCAGGTCAGCTCGTGCTTGTTGTGGAACAGGTGGCGCAGGGTCGAGCCGGGGATCGCGGCGAAACGGGCGGCCGTTTCGTGGTCGGTCTCGCCCTGGAACTTGATCGTGCAGACAAACCGGCGACAGGTGCCGGAAGCCAGCCAGCGCTCGACAAGCGCCAGGAGCCGCGCCGGGTAGCACACGATGTCGGAAAACAGCCAGTCGACCGGCCCGACCGAGGCCGGGTCGAGCGCGAAGGCGCTCTCGCGGCGATGCTCGATGCCGGGCAGCCGGGCCACGGCGGGGTCGAGCGGCGCCTTGTCGACGCTGACGACGCGCGCCCCCGTCTGCTGCAACGCCCAGCTCCAGCCGCCCGGGCTGCTGCCGAGGTCGAGGCACAGGTCGCCCGGGCCGGGGCGCTGTCCGATCAGGGTCAGCGCCTCCCATAGTTTCAGATAGGCGCGGTTCGGCGGGCCGCTTCGGTCCTCGACGAAATGCACCTCGCCGTTCGGGAACGGGCTCGTGCAGTGCGGCGCCGCCAGCACGGCGTTCGGGTCGAGCAGCGTCCACGAGCCGAGCGGCGCGGCCGGCGGCGCCTCGCCGAACGCTAGCGGCTTCGCCGAGACGGATGGCAGGCGCTCCTGGATCAGCATCGCGCGGCGATGGTGGCGCGGCGCGTAGGGGGCCCAGTTGCGCTGGATCGCGCGCAGCTGCCGTGCCGCATCGCCGATCGAGGCGATCGGGATCGCGATCGGGTCGAGCCAGACATTCTGCGTCCACGCGGCCGGACGCGGCGGCCCGGCCGCGACCAGGAGCCGGTCGTGGGCGAATTCCACCTCGCCCAGCTCGTGCGCCAACTCGGCGACGAACCCCTCGGCCGCGAGATACGCCGTGCGCGCCGGCGCGGCGCCGGCCTCGGCCGGCCGCAAGGAAGCCGTGGATCGCGGCGATCCGTTCATGCCCGGCTCGGGGCTGGGCATGAACGGTTCGAGGGCGCGTTGCTGTCGTTACGACGGCATCTGGCCCAGGTAGTCACGCTTGCCGATATTGACCCCGACGCTGCGGAGGATGTCGTACGCCGTCGTCGCGTGGAACTGAACCTGCAGCATCGCGAAGTGATAGAGATAGTTTTGCGCCGTGAAGTTGCGGGGCTGGCCGCCGACCGTGATCGTGACTTGCGAATCCTCTTTCCCGTCCAGCTGATTGGGCCTGAGCCCCTTCAGGAAATCGACGGTCTTATCGATGCGCGACTGGATCTCGGCGAAGCTGTTGTCCTGGTCCGGCAGGCTCGGCAGATCGACCCCGGCGACCCGGCCGGCGCCGAGCGCGTGGTTGCAGACCTGCCTGACCTGGCGTTCCAGCGTGAACATGTCGGGATAGAGCCGCAGGTTGAGGATCACTGCGGGATCCCATTTCTGCGCCGTGGTGTGCTCCTCGGCCTTCTGCAGCACGGTCTTGAGGCCGCCGAGCAGCTGCAGGCATACGGGAACAAAGCCGGAATACATCGAGATGGCCATTGGAAACCTTCTCCCCTAAAATGGCGATGGCGGTTTTGCCGGCGGTGATCTTAACGGCTGTTGTGGAGGGCGGGAAGGCGCGGCGGACAGCCTCGGCCGGAACCCGCCGGCTGGCGGGCCTGTTCGGAGGAGAGGAGGTGGCCATGATCACAGGCATCATCAAGGCCTTGCTCAGGCCGGCCCTGCTCGTCCTCGGGGTCGCGATGCTGATCCGCATGATGAAGGGTCGGCGCGCCCACTGAGCGGCGCCGGGCGGTCCGCGCTTCGCGGCGGGCGCATTGCCGGACTGCGCAGTTGCCGATTAACGCTGCGATCCCTCGCCGTTACACTGCGCCGGCAACGAAGTTTGAGGGATCACATGCCTGAGATGACCGTAACCCCGCTCCATCCCTCGCTCGGCGCCGAGATATCGGGGGTCGATCTCGGCAAACCGCTCGATGACGCCACAAGCGAGGCGCTGTCGCGGGCGCTGGCCGAGCACCTCGCGCTCGTCTTTCGCCAGCAGTCGCTGACCCCGGAGCGATACCTCGCCGCCGCGACGGCGTTCGGCCCGCCGATGCGGCAGCATTATTCCCAGCACAACATGCCCGACCATCCCGATATCGGCCTGGTCTGGCACCGCAACGGCCAGCGCCCGGCCGAGATGTGGCACACCGACCACACCAACCGCGAGCTCCCGCCGGCCGCCACGATCCTCTACGGCGTCGAGATCCCGTCGGCCGGCGGCGGCACCAGCGTCGCGAACATGCGCGCCGCCTATGCCGCACTCCCGGAAGAAGAGCGGCGCCGGCTCGATGCGCTGAGGACAGTCAACAGCCTCGACGGCCACAAGGACACAAGGCCCGAGGACTGGGAGAAATTCGGCAAGCCGATCATTCACCCGATGGTGCGCACCCATCCGGTGCACGGCTCGCGCGCCGTCTATTTCCACATCACGAAGACGCTGTGCATCGAGGGGATGAGCCCCGAGGACAGCCGGGCCTGCCTGGCCGATCTGCTCGACCGCATGATCCGGCCCGAGATCACCTACCACCATGCCTGGCGCAAGGGCGATGTGCTGGTCATCGACGACCGCGCCACGATGCACCGGGCGCACGGCGATTACGACCGCAGCCAGAGCCGCGTGCTGTGGCGCATCATCGTCGAGGGCGACCGGCCGCGCCTCATCTGATCACATCTACCGCGCGAGGCGGCCGAGCATGTCCTGGATCATCTCGGTCTGCACCTGCTGGATTTCCAGCAGGTGCGCCCATTGCTGATGGATCAGCAGGTCGAGCTTCTCGCTGACGGCGCGCACTTCGAGTTCGGCCTTCAGATTGACCTGATAATCGTTTTCGGCACGCAGCCGGTCGCGAGCCTCCTGCCGGTTCTGGCTCATCAGAATGATCGGCGCCTGCACCGCCGCCAATAGCGACAGGACCAGATTCAACAGGATGAATGGATACGGATCGAAGGGCCGAAACAGCAAGAACATGCCGTTGGCCGTGATCCACACCGCGATCACCATAAAGAACGCGATGATGAAGCGCCAGCTGCCGCCGAACTCGGCCACCCGGTCGGCGAGGCGCTCGCCGAGGGTCAGCGACTGGTCGAACTGCCGGTTCAGATTGCCGGCGATCAGCGCGCCGTCGCGCAGGCTGCGCATCACCGCTTCTTCTACCGCCGAGAGTTCGCCGCGATCCTTTTCCATCTCGGCGCGGACATATTCGCCGCGGAATCCGTTGAGGCAGTCGCGGCAGATGAACCCGGCCGGATCCCAGGCGGGAAACCGCTGGGCAATCAGCGCGGCGATATTGTCGCGTACGAGGCTCGCCGGCAGCATATGGTGCCCGGTGGCGCCGCACACCTGACAGCGATGCGTGCTGCGGCGGCTGCCGACCGCGTGCGGCTGCCTTGGGTCACGCGCCGAGATCGGTTGGTGATTGGGGTTCGCCATCGTAGAACCTCCCGCTTGGGGCATGCGATCATACCCGGTGCCGCCGCACCTCGCGTGATCTGCCGGCCTCCGGGAAAAATGGCGCGAGACCCCTGCCGTCCGCTCGAAAATCGGCTATGCTGCGCGGCGATGTGCCGCTGCATGGGCTATGCGCGGCTGGTCGGCACACTTGCCGGAGCACCATCGAGCCAGGAGGAAATCGCCGATGCTGTCACCCGCGGAAAACGAGTTGATCACCCGCGTCGGGCCGGACACCCCGATGGGCAAGACGATGCGGCGGTATTGGGTCCCCGCCTGCCTGGCGTCCGAGATCGCCGAGCCGGATTGCCCGCCGGTCCGGGTGCGGCTGCTGGGCGAAGAGCTGATCGCGTTCCGCGACAGCGAGGGGCGCATCGGACTCCTCGACGAGTTCTGCCCGCACCGCCGCGTGTCGCTGTATTTCGGGCGCAACGAGGAGTGCGGCCTGCGCTGCGTCTATCACGGCTGGAAGTTCGACGCCGAAGGCAATTGCGTCGACCAGCTCAACGAGCCCGAGGAGCACCAGTTCAAGCACAAGGTGCACATCGCCGCCTATCCGACCGTCGAACTCGGCGGCATCGTGTGGGCCTATCTCGGGCCGCCCGAGAAGATGCCGGCGCCGCCCAAATTCGCCTGGACGCAGGTGCCCGAGACGCACCGTCATGTCACCAAGGTCATCGAGGAGTGCAACTGGCTGCAGGCGCTGGAAGGCGGCATCGACACCTCGCACGCGCCGATCCTGCATCGCCTGTTGACCGACAACTCGACCCGCGGCGGCTTCAAGCCCTCGC
>Ga0326597_10004149_pt1 | contig 20490 bp, 15 predicted proteins | sample RVTome_12_FD_203789 | JGI IMG/M metagenome (GOLD analysis project Ga0326597, IMG submission 203789) | Soil microbial communities from uranium-contaminated site in the Upper Colorado River Basin, Wyoming, United States - RVT100D185 | ecosystem: Environmental > Terrestrial > Soil > Contaminated >...
CGATCACGAGCGCATCGAAAGTCTTCTCTCCCATGCTGCCCGTCAGACGTTCGCCGGCCGTGGTCGTGACCCGTACCCGCTGTCCTCGCTCGACGTCCTGCTCTTCCGCCATCGAGAGAACCGGCAGGAAGCCGAGGACGAGAAGGATCACGAACGCTTGCGTCATGGGTGACCTCCGGAAGATTCGAGTAGGTTTTGGGGCTCGAATCGATTGTAAGTCACTCCGGATGAATCGTCACTCCGCTCGAAGTGTGGACCAGGGATCGGCTCTCGAAGCCCGGCGGGCGGGGAGATAGCTCGCGGCGAGCGCGGTCGCGACCAACACCACCGCCGAAACCCCGAAAGCGAGGGGATCGTGCGCGCTGACTCCGAAGAGGAAGCTCTGAAGGTAGCTTCCGAGGAGCCAGGCAGTGGCGCCGCCGAGGACGATTCCCGCGCAAGCGAGCAGGAGCGCCCGGCCGACGAGAGCGTGCTTCACCGCGGCCGGGCGGGCGCCGAGCGCCATGCGGATCGCGATCTCGCGACGCCGTTCGCCCGCGGCGCACGACAGGACCCCGTAGGTTCCGACGCCGGCGAGAGCGAGCGCCAGGAGCGCGAAGGCGGCGAGAGCCACGAGGATGAATCTCTCGGACGCGACCGCCTGTTCGAGGTCAGCTTCGAGCGGCCGCATTTCGGAAACGGGAAGATCGGCATCGAGGCTCCAGACGACTTCCTTTAGCCTCGGCGCAAGCGCCGCTTCTTCCGCCTCGGAGCGTACGACGACGTTCATGCTCCGGTACGCGAACTGCCGGAACGAGAAATAGAACGCGGGCTCGGGCTCGTTCTGGAGGGAGGCGTTCTTGACGTCGGCCACGATCCCCACGACTTCGAGCTCCAGGGACTCCGGCATCACCCGTCCCAACGGACCGAACTGGCGCGCTTCGGTGAGAACCCGGGCGCCCACCGGATCCTCGTCCGGCCAGTAGCGCCTCCGGGCGGCATTGTTCACTACCACGACCCCCGGCCCCTGGGCGAGGTCGCGCGGGGAGAGATCTCGCCCTCGAAGTAGCGGAATCCCCATCAACCGGAAGTAGCCCGGGCTGACGGAATGATACTGGACCTTCGGCTCCTCGCCCTGCGGGACCGGCGCTCGTCCCTTGATGGTGAAGGGAATGGGCCAGCCGGGGTCGAGAGGAAGAAATGCGGTGACCGCGGCGCCGCGCACTCCTCCCACCTCCGAGATCCCTTCGACGAGGCGCGCATAGAAATCCGTGACCTCGATCCAGTCCTCGTAGCTCGAAGACGGCGCCTGGAGGTTGAAGGTCACCGAATGGAGTCCGGTGAATCCCGGGTCCTCGCGGAGGAGTCGTTCGAAGCTCCTCATGAGCAGGCCCGCGCCGACGAGCATGAGGAGCGCTATCGCCACCTGGGTCACCACGAAGACGTCCCGTGTCCGCCGCCCCGTGGTGCGCCCCCCGCTCGGCGCTCCCTTCGACGTCTGCCACGCGGGGATGGTCCCGAAGAGGAAGGCCGTCGCCACCGCGACCCCGAGCGTGAACACGAGCACCCGCGTGTCCACCATCACCTCTTCGAGCCGCGGCACCATCACCGGAACGATCCGCTTCAGCGCCGAGACCCCGTAGACGGCGAGGGCGAGGCCGCCGGCGGCGCCGAGGAGCGCGAGCGAAAGGCTCTCGGCGAGAAACTGCGTCGCGAGTCTCCTTCGGTTCGCGCCAAGCGCGGTCCGAATCGCGATCTCGTCTCCACGGCCTATGCCCTGAGCCATGAGCAGATTCGCCACGTTCGCGCAGGCGAGGAGGAGCACGAACCCGACGGCCCCGAGAAGCACCAGAAGCCCCTGCCGCGTTCGCCCGAGCTCCGAGTGGAGGAGCGGAACCACCGCCGCACCCCAGCCGGCGTTGGTCGCCGGGAACTCCCGCCCGAGCCGTGTCGTTAGCGCGTTCATCTCCGCGCGCGCGTCCTCCAAGGTCTTTCCCTGCGCGAGGCGGGCCACGACCCCGAAAAAGCGCGCCCCTCGATTGTGCTGCGACGGGTCCCACCCGAGAGGACGCCACACCTCGGTCTGCCTCGGATAGCGGAACCCCGGGGGCGCGATGCCGACGACCACGTTCTCCCTTCCATCGAGAAGGATGGGACGGCCGAGGAGACTTCGATCGGAGCCGTAGCGTCGTTTCCAGAGATCGTAGCCGATGACCGCCACCAGCTCGGCGCCATAGCGGTCCTCGCCCGGCGCGAACGCCCTTCCTTCAACCGGATCGATTCGGAGGACGGAGAAGAAGTTGTCGGTCACGTCGGCGGTCGAGACGCGCTCCGGCTCGCGATCGTGACCGGTCAAGTTGAGGTCGGGGTACCACCATCCCGCGACGTCCTCGAAGCTCGAGAGCTCCTCGCGGAGATCCACGAACTGGACGGGCGAGACGTCGCTATCGGCCTGCCCCCGAGCGTGGTTCACCTCGCGGACGGTAACCAGGCGATCGGGCTCCGGGTATGGCAGGGGCCGCAACAAAAGCGCATCGACGGCGCTGAAAATGGTGGTGGTGGCGCCGATCCCGAGAGCGAGAGCGAGGGCCGCCGCCACGGTGAACGCCGGACGCTTTCGGAGCAGTCGAAAACCGAAGCCGAGATCGCGCGCGAGCTCCATGGGGCGCCCCTTTCCACCGAATGTTGAAAATTTAGCACAAAGGCCGGGAAACGGGAAGCGGGACGCACCCGCGTGCTACGATTCCGCGATGAGCTCATGTACGACCGGCCCACGAACAGTCTCTGGAACCAGCTCACGGGCGAGCCCGTCTCCGGCCGCCTGGTGGAATCGGGAATTCGCCTCCTGCGGCTCCCCATCGTGGTCACCACCTGGGCGGAGTGGAAGCGGGAGCACCCCGACAGTCTCGTCCTCGATCCCGGGAAACCCGGGTTCGACGTGTTCTGGTTCGGCTGGTACTCCTTTTTTCCGACGACCGAGATCTACGGGAGGTAGCATCCGATGGCTCACGTAAAGCCGCTTTCTCGCGACGAGGTTCCGCAGTTCCGGGAACGTTTTGAGCACTATGCGAAGACGAGAGGGTTCGTTCCCAACAGCATCCTCACGATGTCGCGCCGGCCCGCAATCGCCGAGGCCTTCATGGAGCTGAACCGGGCGGTCCTCTACCAGGGCACCGTCGAGGAGCAGTTGAAGATGCTCGTGAGCCTCGTCGCCAGTCAGGCGGCGGGCTGCCGCTATTGCCAGGCGCACATGGCCAATCTCTCGAGCCTCTACCGCGCCGAGGACGAGAAGGTTCGAGCCGTCTGGGAGTTCGAATCGAGCCCTCTCTTCAGCGACAGGGAGCGCGCGGCGCTGAGGCTTGGATGGAAGAGCGCGACCGTCCCGAATCAGGCAACGGCGGCCGACTTCGAGGAGCTACGGAAGCACTTCGACGAGGGGCAGATCGTCGAGATCGTGGCTACCATCGCCCTCTTCGGATATCTGAACCGCTGGAACGACACCATGGCGACCGACCTGGAGGACCACCCGCAGCGAGTGGCCGAGCGCGCCATCGCTCCCGCGGGCTGGACCCCGGGAAAGCACGCAACCTGAGAAGGGAATTCCCCACTTCGGATGGTCTTTTCCCCTCACCCAGACATATCCGCCCGCTTCCTAAGCCCTTTATTTCCCCGTCCAACTCAGGCACGGGTCTTGCTGCCAAGCACCGAGGACACCACCATGCTTTCGCTTCGCCGATCTCGTCTCGCGCGAAGCCTCGGTCTCGGAGGCTTGCTCCTGTCGCTCGGCGCCGAGGCGACGGCCCAGGGCGAGCCGGTCATCGGCCATCAAGCGGACGACTGCTGGCCCGAGGATCAATTTCCAGAGCTTTCAGCAGGTATTCAGCCGGGAGAAGAGATTCTCACGGCAAAGGTCTACTTTCGCTCCGACAAGTACCCGGACTTTTACTACGTGGAGATGACGATAAAGCCTTCCGCCGGGAACTTCCTCGCCATTCTCCCGAAACCGGGGCCGGAAACGGAACGGGTGATCTACTACCTGGAGGCCATTGACTCCACGTTCAATGGCGCCCGCACGGAAGAGTACGATCCCGAGGTCGAGGACCCGTGTAAGCGCAGAGCCCCGGCCGCCTACACCGGCGCAAATCCGAGTATCGTCGTCGGGGCCACGAAAGCGGGAGCGGCGGCCATACCTCCGGGCTTCCAAGCCGTGGGGATCGCCGGGTTCATTACGGCAGCGGGTGTCAGCACCGGGGTGGGCGGCGGATTGGGCATCGGCACCGCGGTGGCCGTCGCCGGGGTCGCGGCGGCGGCGGGAGGTGCCGTAATCGTCGTTGGCGGCGAGGCCACGACGACCGTCGTTCAGGCAGGCGGACCGCCGAGCACGACCTCGGTTCCCACGGGCGGAGCGCCGACGACCACGGTTCCACCGGCAACCACGACCACCACTCGAACGACCACCAGCACTACGAGCGTCCCTACCACGACCACGAGCGCGCCCGGCACGACTACCAGTGTCCCGGCGACTACGACCAGCGTACCAGCGACCACCACCAGCGTACCGGCGACTACGACCAGCGTACCGGCGACCACCACCGTCGCTCCTACGACGTCCTCCACGACTACGACGACCATCCCCAGCACGACCACTACTAGCATCAGCACGACGACGACCACCCTCCCGCCGGTGACGGCGTGCTTTAGCCAGAGGAAACTCAACTCGTGCGTCTGGCAGTTCGATGCCTCCTGCTCGACCGGCCCCATCGTGCAGTACGACTGGGCCATCGATCCGGCAGGCATCATGCCGGCGCCGCGGCCGCCGGTCAGCAAGTCAGGACAGATAGTCACCATAGACTGGAACCCACCGACCTATGGCGGTTGCAGCGGCGCTCCGCTCATCTCGGTCCAGTTGACGGTCGTCGGATCGGGCGCCCAGACCGATTCGGTCGGGCAGGGAGTGAACATCGACCTCAAAACGTCCACCGAACGGAGCGGGCTTCGGACGTCCTTCACCAGCTTTCTTTCGATACCCCCCCTCGATGGGAGCGCTCGCGGGTTCATCGTGTTGAACAACGCTCGAGTGGACTCTTCGTCCAATTCGGCGCCGGCCAGCCACGTTTTTCGCGGCCTCGCGGGCAAGAACACCATCGAGGCATATGCGGATACCGAGATCCGCGGAGACAGCTTCTGGAAGTTCGATTTTTCGGCGACCGATCGTTTCGTCCCCGGAAGTCTGGTAGTGGGAACGGGCGTGGTGACATCTCTCGACGGACGCTCCGTCGTCTTTCGGCTCACCGGGGTCGCGGGCGAGCGCATCCGGTTTACGTTCGAGCTCGCGCCCTAGCCTGCTCCAAGTGACTCGCCCGGGAGCTCGGCGACGATTCGAGAAGGAAAGACTCCCCGCATCGACGCGTGAAGAAAGCAGGTCCTCTCTCCCATCCGCACCAGATCCTGGGCCTCGCTCTCGCTCAGATCGCCTTCGAGACCTCAACCGGCTCGTTTCTTGCATTATTTCCCTCGAAGCGGCGGATTCGCCGTTCCGAAGCGTGAAAAGACTCAATCCGTGACGGGAGGAGCGGCCATGCCCGCTGTCGGAAATACCCCTCTTATCGAGATCGAGGGCGTTCTCGCCAAGCTCGAATGCACGAACCCCTGCGGCAGCATCAAGGACCGGATCGCGGTCTACATGCTCGAGGAGAGCGAAAGGCGCGGCCTACTTCGGAAAGGAACCCGGATCGTCGAGGCGACGAGCGGAAACACGGGAATCGCGCTCTCCTACTTCGCCCGGGAGATGGGCTACGAGATCACCATCGTCATGCCCGAGAACATGACCGAGGAGCGGAAGGAGATCATTCGCAAGCTCGGGGCCGACCTGCGCCTGGTCTCGCGGGAAGGCAGCTTCGCCGAAGCCGCCGCGGTCCGCGACCGTCTGGCCGAGGAGCACGGCTGGTTCAACCCCGATCAGTTCGCGAATCCGCTGAACGCGGAGTGTCACTTCCGCACCACCGGTGAGGAGATTCTTCGACAGCTCAGAGACCTTACGGACGCGCCCATCGACGCCTTCGTCGCCGGGGTGGGGACGGGCGGGACGCTGATGGGCGTGGCCCGGAGGATCCAGGCGCGTTTCCCCGGAGCCTACATCGCCGCGGTCGAGCCGGCGGAGTCGGCGGTCATGAGCGGGGGGAAGCCCGGGCCTCACGGCATCTACGGGATTGGGGACGGTTTCGTGCCCGCGCTGGTGAGTGACGGCAACGGGGGCCTGAGCCCCCTCATCGACGAGGTCATCGTCGTGGGGAGCGACGAGGCCAAGGAGAAAACGCGCTATCTCTCCGAGTCCTGCGGCTGCTGCGTGGGAATCTCCGCCGGCGCCAACTTTGTCGCGGCGCGCAAGCTATGCGAACGATTCCAGACCGTCGTGACCGTTTTCGCCGACGGTTATCAGAATTACCAATCCGAGGGGCTCGTACATTGCAAGGGGAATTGTCGGTTCGATCATCGTCTCGTGGTGTAGGTGGAGGGTTCCGCTTCGGACCGTAGGTGTTTCCCATCCGGAGGCGGGCCTTTGTGCTCTAATTGGGCGCAGAGGCCCTTGGCGGGGAGCGATCGGGCCGCCCTCACTCGGGGACGACATCCATGACCCAGATGTCGCTCTCATCGAGCCGCCAGGTGAAGTAAAGAAACGTCCCATCGGTCGCGAGAGCGTAGGGACCCAATTTGCCCGGCCGTCCCGCCAGGTCGGTCACCCGGCGCGTCGTTCCATCTTCAATCGTATAAGCCCAGATACTGTCCTCGGTGGGACTGAGGTAATAGATGTGGCGGCCGTCCGGTGCCCACCGGGCGACTCTGGTTTCGAACCCCAGGTTTTCTTTCCCGTCTCCCTCGACGGACCATCGCCATCGCCGGCCATCCGCGGCGTTCTTGTAGAGGATCCACCGGCCATCGGGCGACCAATCATCGGGCCGGTCACCGTCCTCGATGAGCGGAACGGGCTCTCCGCCTTCGGCATCTATCACCCAAGTCTGGGCTGGCTGCGGGCCCGCGCTGAAGACGAGCTTCTCCCCGTCGGGCGACCATCGCGGGTCGAGATCGTTCTCGGTTCGGCTGGTGAGTTGGCGCGCGGGGCCCGGCTCCAGTGGCACGACCCATATGTCGCGGTTGCCGCTGCGATCGGAGTGGAACGCGATTTCTTCGCAGTCGGGAGACCACGCGGGACCCCAGTCGGACGCGGCATGCGCCGTCCGTTGTTGCGGCTCGCCCCCATCCGCCGGCATTACCCAGAGGTTGAGGCTGCCAGCCCGATCGGAGCTGAAGACAAGGAGTCGCCGGCCGCGGCAGATGTCCAGAGACTCCACGTGCGCCTGCTCCGAGGTGAGCGGCCCCGCATCCTGCCACGTGGCGGGACGGTCCTTCAGAATGGGCACACGCCAGACGTTCGCGACCAGACGACCCTTGGCGAAGGCGAGCTTCGAGCCATCGGGAGAGACCACCGCTCGGCCCTGGAGGCCCAGCGCGACCGTCACCGCCTCGGGAGGGCCCTCGGGACTACCGTCCTCGCGAAGCCCCTGACGCCAGAGATCCATCGTGCCCCCCGCGTTGCTGACGTAGTAGAGGCTGCCGTCCGGGTGGAAGCTCGGGCCCCAGAGGCTCGTTCGTCCATCGCTCAACGGGGTGGCCTCACCGTCGCTCTCGCGCAGAAGCCAGAGGCGCGTGGCCGGCGAGTTGTACGAAGGCGCCTCCACCAGCGCGAAGAAGCGCCCATCGTCAGACCAGCTCACGTCATAGAGACGGCCGGGGAAGCCAGGCAACGCCAAGTCGCGGAACTCGCCCGAGTCGATCTTCGTAACGCGGATGAAGTCGTCGCCTCCCAGGCACACCAGCTCTCTTCCATCGGACGACCACGCCGGGTGCCCCCGTTCCGCGGGCGCGGCGAACTTCGTGACTTTGCGAGCGCGACCTCCCAGGGCCGGCATCACGAAGCAACCACCGCCGTCGCGACTCGAGGAGAAAGCGATCTGCGCTCCATCCGGTGACCAGCTCGGATGCATGTCCGCGCCGTTGTGGTCCCGAGTCAGGTTCACCGGGGGACCACCCGAGACCTGGCTGACCCAGATGTCCCAGTCGTCTCCGCCGGTGAGCGCGGTGTACGCGATGCGGCTGGAATCGGGCGACCAGGTGGGATAGGCCTCGACGCCGACCGCGGCCGTGATCTGTCGCGGCTGCGCCAGCCTTGGGAGCGAGCCCCCGCGGTTTACGCTGACGAGACCGCCAAGCACGAAGCCGAGGGCGCCGGCAATGAACGCGCCGGCGAGACTCGCAACGAAACGCCCGCCCCCCCTTCGAGGAACGGCGGCTGCCGGCTCGTCGCCTTCGCCCCTTGCCATATCCTCCTTGCAGTCCTCGAGCTCGTTGCGCAGGTCGAGAGCGGACTGAAAGCGCCGCGCCGGGTCTTTTTCGAGGCATCGTTTGACGATCCGCGCGAGGTCCCGTGGAATGTCGAGGTTGACGTCGGATAGGGGACGGGGCCGGTCCTTGAGGATCGACGACACCACACCCGCCGGGCTGTCTCCGCGGAAAGGAAGCTGGCCGGTGAGCAGCTCATAGAAGACGACCCCAAGAGCGAAGATGTCGGCGCGATGGTCGACCGACTTTCCCTCCGCCTGCTCGGGCGACATGTAACCCAGAGTACCCACGAGCATGCCTGACTGAGTAGCGGCCGTCGTTTCGATCTCGCTGGCGAAGGAGCCCAGGATCTCGCGGTTGAGCTTCGCGAGACCGAAGTCGAGTATCTTGACGTGGCCCTCGTCGGTCAGCATGACGTTCGAAGGCTTCAGGTCCCGGTGGGTGATCCCGCGCTGATGCGCGGTCGCTACACCGTCGGTGAGAGGGATCGCGACCTCGAAGAATCGGCCCAGCGGCAAACCCTTCGCGGGCAAGAGCTCGGCAAGCGTTTTTCCGCGAACGAGCTCCATCGTAATGAAATGAGTGCCGCTCCACTCTTCGATGGAGTGAACGGTAACGATGTTCGGATGGCTGAGAGCCGCCACCGCCTTCGCCTCTCGTTCGAAGCGAGCCCGGCGGTCCTCGTCTTTGGCGAGCTCCGTCGGGAGCACCTTCAACGCCACCTTGCGAGAGAGCTTCGTATCCTCGGCCAGGTAGACGTCTCCCATGCCGCCGGAGCCGATCTTCTCCAGGATCTTGTAGTGAGAGAGGGTTTGCCCGACCATCGCGAGGCTATCGCGCATAGTACGGGGGTGCGGTGGGCCGGCGCAATCGGGAATCGCCGTTCTCGACCCGCAGGTTTCGAGGTCGTCTATCCGTTCTTCGAATCAGCTTTATGGGCGGCGAAGAGCGAGACGAGCTCGTAGACGACGTGGGACGCGGCCATGGCGGTGATCTCGGCGTGGTCGTACGCGGGTGCCACCTCCACCAGATCCGCCGCCGCCAGCCGCAGCCCGCGGAGCCCCCGCAAAACGCCGAGAAGCTCGCGGCTCGTGAGGCCTCCCGCCTCCGGTGTGCCCGTTCCCGGCGCCGTGCCCGGGTCGAGGACGTCGATGTCGATGGACACGTAGAGGGGCGCGTCTCCGATCCGCGCCCGCACGCGATCGACGATCTCGGGGAGCCCTTGGGTCTCGAAGTCCATGGCGGTGATGATGCGAAAGCCGAAGCTCTCGTCGTCCACGAGGTCCCGGGGCGAGAACAGGGGGCCCCGGATGCCGACGTGCATGGATCGGTCCTCGTGCAGCAGACCCTCCTCGAACGCTCGACGAAACGGCGTCCCGTGGGTGTAGGCGGCGCCAAAGTAGGTGTCCCAGGTGTCGAGGTGGGCGTCGAAGTGCAAGAGCGCTAGAGCGCCATGGCGTTTCTTCACGGCGCGCAGAAGGGGCAAGGCGATGGTGTGGTCGCCGCCGATAGCGACGAAACTCTCGCTGCGCTCGTAGAGAGCGTTCGCGCCGGCCTCGATCTGGCGAATGGCCTCCTGGATGTCGAAAGGAGTGCAGGCGATGTCGCCGGCGTCGGCGACCTGCATGGACGCGAAGGGTTGGACCTCGAGGGCGGGGTGATAGCCTCTAAGCAGCCGTGAAGCCTGGCGCACGGCGATGGGCCCGAAGCGGGCGCCGGGTCGATAGGTCACGCCGCTATCGAACGGAACCCCGACCACCGCCACGTCCGCGCGGCCCACTTCGTCGAGGGTGGGCAGGCGCGCGAAGGTCGAGGGTCCGGCGAAGCGAGGCACTACGAGGGGATCGAGAGGTCCGCGCGGACGGCTGCGCTCTTCGCTCATCGGCCCCTCCTCTCGGCGAGATCCGCCGGGAGGAAGGATACCTCATCGCAGCCGGAGTGCGGGGTCGCCGAGGAGGTGATAGATGGAGAGAGGACGGCGGCGAATGCATGGTGTTCGCCGTCGACATCTGCGGCAACAACGAGCGGTGGGAGATCACCAGCGGCGATCTCCTCGAGTGCGAGGCGAGCTAACACCTCGCCAACACCCGGACGAGCTCTCCCTCGTCGGGCTCAGTGCCTCTTCGTCGGGGGCTTTCCGGGACCGGGAGCGGGACTCGACGCCTTCTGCTGCTGCAAGCTGCGGTAGATCCGGCTCGCGAGGGCCCGCTCCTCCCGGAGCTCCCGGGTGGCGGCCTCGGCGCGCTGGAGCGCGAAGTCGAGCCGGGCGAGCTTCTCCGCCACGTGCTCCACCACCGTCCTCTGCTCCTTCAGGTTCTCGAGGTTGGCCTCGACGTCGGCGATGACGTTCGCAAGGTGCTCCATCTTCGCCTGCGCCTGATCGACGCTCTCGCGCCTTTTGTCCAGTCCGTCGTACTTCGTGCCCAGAACCGACGCCTCGCGGAGCAGGAGCTCGAGCTTTCCCCGGGTATCGAGGATCTCCTGCCGGGCCCCGAGGACCGCCATCGCGTCGTTTCGCGTCTTCTCCGTGGACTCGAAGAGCATCTCCAACTGCTGCTTCACCTGTTCCACCGACTGCTGCCGAGTTTCCACTTCCACGATCTTGTGATCCAGACCCGAGAGCAACCCCTCGAGCCTCTCGAGCCGACCCTCGTGCTGGGTGAGGCGGCCCTCTGAGGCGGCGAGCTTGTTGCGCTTGTCTTCGAGCGCCGACGTGCGCGCCTGCAGCTCCTCGAGCATCCGAGTCGCCGCCAACGCCTGTTCCTGGATCCCTTTCTGCTGGCCTTCGACCCGGTGCACTTCCTGGAGCCATTCTTTACGACTCTGGTTCAGCTCGCCGATCTCGCGGCTTACGAGGCTCACCCGCTCGCCCTGCTGTCCGATCGCGCTCGAGAGCGACTCGAGGCGGATCATGAGCTCCTCCGCTCTCTTCTCGCGATCCTGCATGATTTTTTCCATGAGCTCGAAGCCCTCGAGCTTCTGCTGGAACAGCTCGAGCTGGGTCGAGAGCGCCTGGGCCCGCCCTTCCATCTCCGGAAGCGTCTTGTTCTCCTTGAGCGAGCGCACCAGCTCCTGCACGTCCTTCACCTGGGAGGAGAGGCCGTCGAGCGAGAACTTCATCGCCTCGAGCTCCGCCTTCCTCGCGAGCTGGCCATCGATACGCTGGTCCACTTCCTTGCTCGCGTCGCTCAGGCGATTCAGCCTCGATTCGACGCTCTCCACGAACTCGACCCGGGGCTTCAGCTCGTCGACCCGCTCCTGGAGCGCGGAGGCGAGATGGTCGAGAGTCGAGATGCGGGTAGCCACGGTGTCCACCGTCTGGAGCCGCGGGGTCATCTCCCGGATGGCCGCTTCCGCGGCGAGGCTCGCCTTGCGGAAATCGCTCAGGAGCTGGCGCGCCTTCTCCGCGTCCTCGTGGGCTCGGCGCAGGTTCTCGAGCTCGCTCCGGATCTCGGCGCGGGCTTCACCGAACTCGGAGAGCTGCCGCCCCGTCTCTTTGACCATCTCCTCGCTCGCCGCGACCGCCTCGGCCTGGGCGGAAACGCGGTCGGCCACCGCCTTCATCGAGTCGAGCCGACCCTCGAAGACCCTGAGACCCTCCACCTTCGATTCGAGGCCGTCGACCTCCCGCTGCTGCTTCAGGAGCTTCGCCTGGAGCTCCTCCGCCAGCTGGAGCGCGCGCCTGAGGTCCTCGTCCTTCGCGCTGAGGACCTTCATGTGCTCTTCGAGCTTGGCGATGTTGGAATAAACCTCGAGGGCCCGCTGGTTCGCGACCTCTACCTCCTCCTTGAGGAGGACGGCGCTCTCGAGCCGCTGCTGAATCTGGGAGAGGGTGCCGGAGATGGCGACCTTGAGCTTTTCCCCTTCCTCCTGGAACTGGCCCTTCTGTTGCTTGCCCGTCTCGAGGGCCGAGGCGAACTCCTTGGCGAGCTCCTGGAACCGGTCGACGCTGCCCTCGATTTCCTTGATCCACTGGCTCTCTTCGTTGATCTTCTTGATCTTGCGATCGACCTCCCAGACGAGCTCGTTCACCTGGCCGAGCTGGACCGAAGCGCGGTCGACGATCTCTTTGGTCGCGCCGAGCGAGCGGAGCTTCTGACTCACGTGCTGGGCGAGGGCGTTGAGCTGGCGGAGTTGGTCCTGGGCCTGCTTCGAGACCGCCTGCGAGTTCGAAAGGCTCTTCACCACGTCTTCGATGCGCCGGGTCGTTTCCTCGGCGCGATCGAGCTCGTTCTTCACGAAGCGCGCTTTGTCGTCGATATTGCCGGACTCGCGCCGCACCGCGGTCACCGTATCCTTGAGCCGCTCGTAGTCGTCGCGAATCAGACCGAACTGCGAATCGAGCTGCTCCAGGTTCTCCCGCGCGCGACGGACTTCTGATTCGACTCCCGCCATTTCTCGGGACTGGGCGCCGAACCGCGCTACCTTCGCCTCGGCCTCGAGCCCCGACTGGATCAACTTCTCGATGCTGGCGCGGGCCTCGCTCAGCTTTCCGTTGCGCGCCTCCACCTGCCGGATCCGCGCGTCGGCGGAGTTGACGAGCTCGTTCAGAGACTGGATGCGCTCTTCGAGCGTGGCCGCGGCCTGCGCCATCTCTCTCGCCGCGGCGACTCGATCCTCGAACGCTCGCAAGCTGCCGTCGGCGGCCTGCAGCCGTCCCTCCACCGCCTCCAGGTTCCCGCGGATACCGGCTTCGCTACGGAGCTCCCGCTGGGCGCTGTCGATGAGCTCTGCCAGGCGGGTCGATTCCTCCTGGGCGAGCTCGGCGACCTGCCGCAGTTCCTCGGCAGTGGGCTTGGGCTCTGAATCTCGGCGGTTGAGCAGCTTGTCGATGATGGTGGCCATGGTTTCTCCTCTGGTCCTCGCGGAATCCAGAGGAGATCGCAACAGCCGTGCCAAGCCGTGGGCCGCTTTCGACGCGGTAACAGCTTTCGCCAGCGCCGCTTGCGAGATGCCACCCGAGCCCGTCCCTTCTTCTGGGGGGCTTGGACCTACGCCGCGTAGGGATACCCCCCCTGCAATCTTGAACGGAATGAACCTATCCACTATGCTCTCGCGAATCGCCGATGGCCTTGAAACTCACCGAGCGGCAGGCGACAACGGTCGCGACCGCGATTACCATCCTCGCCTCGCTCGTCATCATCTTCGCCGCCGTGGGAATTCTGTGGCTCATGGCTTACTTCCTCCGCTCGTTCTCGGGAGTTTTTCTCCCGCTGGGGGTGGGTGCGGTCGCGGCCCTCGTGTGCCAGCCCTACTACGACTGGCTCCGAAGGAAGGCGCGGTTTCCCCGGCCACTCGCAATCCTCGCCGTCGTGCTCTCGTTCGTCATTCCCGTCGCGGCCTTTCTGACGTTCTTCGGAACGCTCCTGGTCCAGCAGGTGGTGGAGCTGGTCTCCCACGTCCCCGAGTGGTGGAGGAACGCTTCCGAGAGCCTTCGCGTTCGTTGGCCCGCCCTTCGGGAATTCTTCGAGACTCCTCTGGGGATGAGGATTCGCGAGACCCTCACCGAGATGCAGGACCAGATTCTGTCGCGTGCGGGAGCGGTGGGGGGCACCGCCCTCTCCGCCGGCGCCGGGGTGGTACGCGGCATCGGCGGATTTCTCGCGTGGGTCGTTCTGCCCGTCTATTTCGTGTTCTTCCTGATGATCGAGCCGCGCGCCGTGGACGGGGCCCACCTGCTTCCGTTCCTCAAGCCCGACACTCGAAAGGACGTGATCTACCTCGTCCAGGAGTTCGTGAACATCGTAGTGGCATTCTTCCGAGGACAGCTCATCATCGCTTTCCTCCAGGGCCTCCTGTTCGCCGTCGGTTTCAGCATCGTCGGACTGCGGTACGGGTTCGTCATCGGGCTCTTGCTGGGCTTCTTGAACGTGATCCCCTATCTGGGAAGCATCATAGGGCTCGGCGTAGCCCTCCCGCTCGCGCTCTTCCAGGGCGGCGGAGGCTGGCCGAAGCTCGCTTTCGTGCTGCTGGTTTTTCTCGTGGTTCAGCTCATCGAGGGTTATGTCCTGACGCCGCGCATTATGGGAGAGCGGACGGGTCTTCATCCGCTCGCGATCATCGTGGCGGTCTTCTTCTGGGGACAGGCCCTCGGCGGGATCATGGGAATGATCTTCGCCATCCCCCTCACTGCCTTTCTCGCGTCCCTGTGGCGGCTGGTGAAGGAGAAATATATTACCGAGCTGGTGTAGCTAGCCTGGCATCGCCGATTGAGCTCGCTTCGCCATTTGCTTCGCCGTCAGGTCTTCCTTGTGGGTGGCGATCGACCACTCGTGCCCGAAGGGGTCCTTGAGCTTGCCGTAGCGGTCTCCCCAGAACATGTCCTGGACGGGCATAACGACCGTCGCCCCGGCGGCAATCGCCTTGCCGGTGAAGGCGTCGACGTTCCTGACGTAAAGGAACACGCTCCCCGCGGATCCTCCGAGCATTTCCGGAGATTTGGCGCCCATTTCCGGCCATTCGTCGCCGATCATGACCCTCGAGTCGCCGATCTGGATCTCGGCATGCGCGACCCTGCCGTCGGGTCCCGGCATCCGCATCCTTTCCTTGGCGCCGAAAGCGCGCGTGTAAAAATCGATGGCGCCCGCGGCCCCGCGGCAAACGAGATAGGGAGTCACGGTGTGGTAACCCGCGGGAATCGGCTGAGCCTTCTTCTTCGCGGCGGTCTTCGCCCTCTTGTTCGACTTCTTTTTCGAAACCTTCTTCCTCGAAGCCTTCTTCATTTGTCCTCCTTGATGGGGCGGTGATCCTAGCATCGAGCGGAACCGGCGGCAAGGAACAAGATTTCACGTCGACGAGGACCTACGGGTTGGTCGCCGCCTTGGACTTGGCTTGCTCAACCATCCCGCGAACGTCTGCGAGGAGCTTCTTCGCGTCGTAGACGATTCCGTCCTTGATGGTGTACTTGACTCCTCCGACGCGCGTCGGTTGGTTGGCGTCGTCGAGCTTGATGGCGCCCGTCCCGTAGAGCACCTTGAGGTTCCGGAGCGGGTTCTCCTCTACCACCACGAAGTCGGCGAGCTTTCCCGGCTCCACCGTCCCGATCTGATCCGCGCGGCCGAGCGCTTCCGCACCCTCGAGCGTCGCCGCCCGGATCAACTCGAGTGGATGGAACCCCGCCTCCCGCAGGAGCTCGAGCTCGCGGATGTAGTCGAAGCCGTAGAGCTTGTAGATGAACCCTGAATCCGACCCGGTGGCGACTCTCCCTCCCCGGTTTTTGTACTCGTTCACGAACGTCATCCAGAGTCGATAGTTCTCCTTCCACGCCACCTCCTCCTCGGTGGTCCAGTAGAACCAGTAGGAGCCATGCGCTTTGCGGTTGGGTGTATAGAACTTCCAGAGCGAGGGAAGGGTGTACTCGTCGTGCCACTCCGCGCGGTAGGCGCGCATCACGTCGCGGCTCGCCTCGTAGATGGTGAACGTCGGGACCAGGGTGAAGTCGAGGGAGATGAGCTCGTTCATCACCGCGTTCCACCGCTCGCTGAACGGGGGCGCCGCCTGCGCCCAAAGACGCCCCGCGTTTCCGAAGCGGTCCTGCTCGTTGTTGTAGTTGTAATCGAGCGGGTAGTTCTGGATCGTCCGATCGGTGAAGAGAGCCTCGGGAAGACCGTACCAGTGCTCCATGCTGGTAAGACCCCAGCGGGCGGAGTCGAGGACGTTGTTCCAGGCCACGTTCAACTGAGAGTGGTGGCACGCCGTCCTGAGGTTCTGCTTCTTCGCCTCGTCGAGCGCGGCCTCCATGACGTCGGGACGCTCGCCCAGGAATTTGATGCCGTCCGCCCCCGCGGACGCGATCTCACGCACCCAGGCCCGGGCTTCTTCCGGGGTCGAGATCGCGCTCTCGGTTCCCTGCCCGAAGGCGACGTAGGCCGCGAGCCTCGGCGCCGCGATCTCGTTCCTCTCGCTCTTGGACCGGTGGTCTTTCATCCACTCCATCCCGTTCATGCTCCCGGGATCGCGGACCGTCGTTATGCCGTGACCCATCCAGAGCTTGAACACGTACTCCGCCGGTGTTCCCTGAGGGGCACCGCCCACGTGTCCGTGCATGTCGATGAAGCCCGGGAGGACGTACATCCCCTCGAGGTCCAGTTCCTTGTCTCCCGCCTCCGCCTTGGGACGAGCCGCGGGGTCGATGGGGACTGCGGGATAGCCGACGCTCTGGACGCTCCGGATGCGGTTGCCCTCGACCACGATGTCCACCGGCCCGACCGGCGGAGCGCCGGTGCCGTCGATGAGGGTCGCGCCGCGGAGGATGAGGCGGGTGAACGGCCCCTCCCCCTCCGAGCGCAGCGGCGCCGCGGGCACGGACTCGATCGAGGTGATATCTTGCTCCTGCGCCGTGGCCGATCCGAACGCGAGAAAGAGCAGCATGAAGCGTCGCATGTCGTCCTCCTGGAAGAGCGCTCTTATCTTATTCTCGTTCGTGGCTCTCGTCGCCGCCGGCCCGGAGGACCGACGCCTTCTCGAGGAGGCCGTCGACGCTCACGGCGGGATCGAGCGGTTTCGCGCCGTGCGGGACTGGCGCATCGTTGCCGACCGCAAGCTCGAGGGCGACTCCGTCGTGAACGAGATCTACGAAGAGTACCTCCTTCGTGACAGCGCCGCCGAGAAGACGCTCCTCGTGAAAAAGCGCGAAGGGTCGGTTCTGGTCTTCGGCCACGACGGCGACATCGGGTTCGCGCTCACCGACGGCCGGCTTCGAGACGACGAGGGGGCCTCGGGAGAGGGCTACTACCGCGCCCACGGTGAGTACTACCTGCGCGCCCTTCCCTTCAAATGGATGGACCGCGGGGTGCGCGTTCGGTACGTGGGGCGTGAGACCTCCGAGGGAAGAGAGCTCGACCTGCTCCGGATTACCGCCGAGGAAAACGTGGGCAAAGCCTGGAAGGACGTCTGGGTGGCCGCGATCGACCGCGAGACTCACCTGCTATGGGAAGCTCGGCTCACGCATCATCGCGAGAACCAGACCTGGATGAGCCCGCCCGCGACCGGCACCACCGAGATCACCTATCGCTACACCGACTACCGCGACGTCTCGGGTCTATGGATCCCGCATCGGCTCGAGTACTACGCCGAAGGGCGGAAGTCGGGTGAGAACGTGATCCGGACGATGGAGCTCGATTCGGGCCTGGCGGCCGCGATCTTCTCGCCCGAGACTCACCGGGAGCGTTGAGCCAGCACCCCGAGCACGGCTTCGTTCCACCCCTCGGGCCCGGGGGAACTCCCCCGAACGACTCTCGGAAGACTTCGCAGCACGGCACGGTCGAAGCTCCCATCGGGCGCCGGCAGGAGAACGGCCCGATTCACGGCGCGGAGCATGGGGAGGTCGTTCTCGGCGTCGCCAAGCGCGAGGGTCCGGAGCGAGTGAGGGCCCGACCGACGATAGAGCGCGATGAGGCGCCGGACGGCGAGCCCCTTGTCGCTTCCCGAGAAGAGATGCCAGAAGCGGCCGCCGGTCGCAAGATCGAGCCCGTTCCTCTTCGCGGCGCGGTAGAACCTCCCCCGCACGGTCTCGTCGGCGCCGGTGAAGTAAAACGGCTCGTCGTACTCGCGCTTCTTCGCGAGCCGCGCCTCGGTCAGCGAGAGGCCGGTCGCATCCGCGATCTGCTGCACCGTCAATTGATGAAAGCCTCGCACCCGGACCCGGGACCTACGGGCGAGGTCATCGAGCGCGGCTGCGATCTCGAAGTAAGGCCGCCCGAGCGAGATCTTCGCGGGAGCCGCGCGGCCGAAATAGTTACGCGGGATGACGATCCCCCCGCCGTTCTCGACGATGAAAGGATGCGCATTTTTCAGGCGGCGCCGCAGGGGAACTACCTCGGCTCGGGTCTTGCTGGTGCAAAAGACGAGAGGCACCTGGAGCCGCCTGAGCTCGAGGAGCGCCGGCCGCGCTTCGGCCCAGGAGTAGGTGTCGTGGTCGAGGAGCGATCCGTCGAGGTCGGTGAAAACCACCAGCCGGCTCACAGGTGCTGGAGCGGGTCTTTTTCCGCCGGGGGCTGCCTCTGGATCCGGGACTGGAGCCACTCCCGCGCGAGATCCCGGCCCCCGAGCCCGAACGCGATGGCGCCGGCGATGACGATGCCCGCGAAGAGGATGGCGAAGCTCACCAGAAGCGCGGTCCGGCCGATGCGGAGCTGCTCGAGGGCCACGACCACGGTGAGGCTCATGAGCAGCACGCGGACGCTTCCCGCGATGAAGCGGGCTTCCGCCCATTGCGCGTTCACCGCCGCGAGAAGCGCGCTCCGCGAAAGGAACTTGCTCACCGCCGATCCCAGGAGCAGCACCAGAACCGCGGTTACGAAGTCGGGGATGTAGTTCACGAATCGCGCCACGAGCGCGTCGGTCACCTGGGTCCCGGCGGCGGAAAGGGCGAACAGAACAATGAACACCCAGACCGTCCCTTGCGCCACTCTCGCCCCGAACTCGCTCGGCGAGCCGAAGAGCGCGGTTCGCTCGATGGCCCCCGAAATCCCGGTGCCGGCGACGAGACGATCGAACTTCAGCAGCACGAGGGCTCCATGGGTCAACCGGCGGACGAGATAGGCGAGCGCTCCTCCGACGAGCAGGATGAAGAAGACCGTTACCAGGACGGGCACCACCTGGGCGATCTGCTGCGCGAGCCGCTCGAACGGCTCGAGGATGGTCTTTTCCAGAATCCCGTGCACGGCTCACCTCCTCTTGGACGGGGCGCTCCAGCATTCCAGCAGGTACGGCTTCTGCGCCTCGAACTCGCGGGCCAACGACTCGATCTGTTCTTCCACCTTGACGGCATCGGCGATCTGTACGTCCAGCACGAAGGACCCGGTGCGGCCCAAGTAGAGCGGGATGAGAGATTGCAGCAAGTGGTCCCGGTCCAGCAACCTCCCGTGGTAGGCGGCGGCGAACTCGTAGACCAGCCTCACCCAGAGCGCATCCGGAACGCGGAAGCCCTCGCCCGGTTCCCGCGCCGCCGCGACCAGACCTTCCATCGTCGAGGGCGACAGAAACGAGCGGTAGATTCCGTCCAGGTCGCGAAGACCCTGTTGATAGGCCCGCTTCATCCGCTCCACGTCGACGGGAATCGGCTCGAGCCCCACGTCGAAAGGAAGCCCGAACATGGGCACCGGCTCGGAGGAGCCCACTTTCTGCCACACCGCTTCATAGGTCTCCATCAGCCCGAAGAGCGAGCTCACCACCTGGCGGAACATTGCGGTGAGATCGGCGCCCGGATCCTTGGCGTCGTGCAGCTTGGCGCCGAGATACGACTGGCCGACGCGAAAGTCCTCGGCCATCGCGGTGAGCGTCATCCAGATGTCGATCCCGTAGCGCGCCACGTCCGTCTCCCAGACGTCCTTCGTCAAGAACCGCGAAGCGACCTTTCCCGAAAGGCCGAAGTCTCCTCCAATGGGCTGCCGGATCCTGCGCCCGAAGAGCGTCCGGGTCATGGGGTAGATGATGCTGTTGGTGATGGTGCCGTCGTATTTGTGGCGCAGATAGAAAGGGGCGATGTAGTCGAAGCCCCGATCCAGCACCGGCGCCGCCAGAAGCTCCACCCAGTGTGGGGTGATGCTCCGCAGATCGGAGTCCACGACCACGCAGGCCTTGGCGTTCAGCCGCTCGGTGACGGCGAAGATGGTGCGAAAGGCGCTCCCCTTGCCGGGGATGCCGTGGTAAGGCGTGCTGATGCGCTGGATCGTCGGGACCTTGTGAGAAACGAGAAGAAGCGAGTCGTGGTCGACGTCGGCGCCCATCACCGCTTCGCGGGTGCCGTCGGTCGAGCCCCCGTCGGAGTTGACGATGACCGACTTCCGGTCGGGGAAGTACTTGGCGAGCCCGCCGGCCACCGCCCGGACCACGTGGGCGATGGTGCGCTCGTTGTTGAAGCTCGGGATGCCCACGACGATATCGACCTCTCCCACTTGGTCGAGGCGTGAGCGAAGATCTTCTTTGAGGAGCGTCACTCGGCGCTATCGGCCTCGACCGCTTCTTTCAGCGTATCCAGGAACGCAGGGAGTGCGGCACTCACCCGGTTCCAGGTGGGAAGCGGGGGCGCTCCCAGGGGATCGGCGAAGAACTCCTCGGCCGCCAGCTTGAGCGCCTGGGAAAACGTCTCGACCGCCGTTTCTTCCTCGTGAC
>Ga0326597_10004150_pt1 | contig 20481 bp, 15 predicted proteins | sample RVTome_12_FD_203789 | JGI IMG/M metagenome (GOLD analysis project Ga0326597, IMG submission 203789) | Soil microbial communities from uranium-contaminated site in the Upper Colorado River Basin, Wyoming, United States - RVT100D185 | ecosystem: Environmental > Terrestrial > Soil > Contaminated >...
GATCGTGGGGAACACGCTCACCATCGACACAGTTGGCTACAACGACAAGTTCTGGTTCGACAGCCGCGGCACACCGCACACCGAGCAGCTGCACACCATCGAGCGGTGGACGCGCAATAATTTTGGGACGATGACGAACGTGTTCACGCTGGACGACCCCGGGGCGTTTTCCAGGTCGATCGATCTGACGTTTCAGGCCAGGCACATCCGCCCGGGCCTCGATTTGATGGAATTCATCTGCCAGGAGAACAATGAGTACGGCGCCGCCGCCGGCTTCAAACCTGGCCTCGGCACGAGCGTCAAGTAAGCGAAGCGTACGAGTACCGTTAATTTCGGAGGCTGTAACATGAGAATAAAGCTTGGAATTCTGGTGGCCGCTCTGGGCTTGGTCTGTCTGGTCGCGCCGGTCGTTGCCCATCACGGGTTCGATACGGAGTATGACGCGGCGAAGAAGATCAAATTTTCCGGCGTGGTGTCTGCGGTCTTGTGGACGAACCCGCACATGCGCGTGCACATCGATGTCATCGATGGGAACGGGAAGGTGACCACGTACAACATGGAATTGACCAGTCCCAATTCCGTGCAGCGGCAGGGGTGGGGGCGGAGCAGTCTGGTGCCAGGCGATGAAGTGGTGTTCGAGGGGTTTGGCGGCAAGGTCGACGAGAGTCGCGGCTCCCTGCTGTCGATCGCCAAAGCCGAAACGCCAGAGGTCCCGCTGTTTGTCCAGGGCGGCCCCGAGGGGCAGTAGGCTCGGCGGTGACGCGCGCAAGGTGTCTGCCTGACCCGCTGACCGGCTGGCAGACACCCCCTCGTGCATCAAGAAGCCGTACCGAGCCAGGCGTCTCACCGCACGATCGTCAACCGGCCGCCCGGACCGGGCGCCAGGAGAACTTGCCCATGCCTACGCAGCTCCGTCCCAGTATTGCTGCGCGTGTGGCGCTGGCCGCCGCCGCCGCGGTCGTGAGCGCGGTCGTCACCGCGGCCTGTTCCAGCACCGCGTCATCCTTGGAGACGCCCATCTCATCGAATACAACCGATACCGCCGTTCAACGGCTGACGCTCACCTACGACACACCCGTCGTCGGCGCGGTCGTCACCGCGTCGGCTGCGGGACTGCCTCCCGGTACCGACATCGAACTGCAGTGGGCAACGGTCTCGGGCGGCTGGGTGATCGAGGACTACTACAATTTCCGGGGAAAGCAGTACGCGGATACCACTTCTTCCCTCGGAAGGTTCCCGGTCGATCGGGACGGACGCCTCGAGGCGCAGTTCACCATCCCGGAGGACTACGGCGGTGTGCATGACGTGATGGCGATCCTGGACGGTCGCACGGTTGCGCAGAACGGGATAGAGGTGACGCAGAGCTTCGAACTAACGCCTATGTCCGGTCCGGTGGGGACGCCGATCGAGCTCAAGGTCAAGGGGCTCGGGTGGCGGACGATGGAAAGCACGTGGGCGGTGAACTGGGACAACAACGAGATTGGCTGGGTGTCCGCCGCTGGTACCGGCGGCTCGGCCGTGGCCCGGTTTCGCGCGGCGGGACCTCCCGGGGATCATGTGATCAAGGTCTACACCGGCTACCAGGGCCAGCCGTACCTGAACTACGAGCAGTCGCCTGTCGCGTATCTGCCCCGACCGCAGTTCACCTTTCGCACGACACCGGGGCGCGCCTCGAGGACTGCGGCAGCCGCGGAGCCGTATCAGCCCCAGCCGCTGCCCGCTGCGGAGATCAGCGTCCCCAACGCGACGGTCGGAATAACGCCGACGCAGGGCCCGGTCGAAACCGAGGCACGACTGAGAGCCACCGGCTTCCCGAGCGGGGCGTCGCTGGATCTCGTGTGGCAGACCGCGGTCGGCAATCGGGTTGGCGGCGATGGCTTTGCGCCTCAGGAGAACATCCTGGCGCGAGTGACCGTCGGCCGCGACGGGGTACTCGACGTGCCGGTGAGCATCCCGGACGACGTCGGGGGACTGCACCGCGTCGTGCTGCGCGACGGCGACAGCACGCTCGCGCTCGTGCACTTCGTGATCGAGACAAGCATCGTCGGCATGACGCCGACGTCGGGCCCGGCTGGTACGCCGGTCACGATTCACCTCAAGGGCGTCGGCTGGACCGAGTACGACAATATCTACGTTGCCACCTACGACAACGCCTACATGGGCTACGCATGCGGCTTCAACAGCCAGGGCGACGTGGTGATCAACTTCACGGCGACGGGGGAACCCGGCGTGCATTTGATCGACCTGTATCCGGGCATTTATCAGGGGCCGCCGACCGAACCCCAGCTCCTCTATCGAACGCCGCAGCTGACGTACGCCGACGATCACCCCGGCAACAAGATCCCGGCGCTCCGTTTTGCGTTCGACGTCACGCCGTCTGTACCAGTCGGCACGCGGTAACGCGGTGACGTGCCTGGTCAGGCTGAGTCCTCCCCGGGAGGAAGCCATGGAGTACGTCTTCGGGACGTTTGGCAGTCAGCTCGTGGTGATACGCGGCCGCCGACAAGAACAATAGGGAGACCCACGATGTTTCGATGGAGGCGCACGGCGTTTGGTGCCATGGTGGCGCTGGGTGTGTGCCTGCTGGGCGTCGCGTCGGCGGCGCGCCAGGCGGCACCCGCGCCGGCTCAGCAGATGTCGGAGGAGGTCTTCCAGAACATCCAGGTGCTCAAAGGGATCCCCGCTGACGAGTTCATGGACACGATGGGGATGTTCGCCTCCTCTCTCGTCTATGACTGCGTCAACTGCCACGATCCGGACATCCTGCTCGACCGGGCCGCGTTCGCCAACACCACCCCTCAGATACAGCGGGCGCGGCAGATGGTCCTGATGGTGAACGCGCTGAACCGCACGTATTTCGGCGGAGAGCCGCGCGTGACCTGCTTCACCTGTCACAGAGGCACCGGCGCGCCAGACAATATCCCCGATCTCAGCCTGCAGTATGGCGACGGGCTCCCAGAGAACCCGAACCGGATGAAGATCTTTCCCGATCCCCGGCTGTCGGCCGACGAGGTGTTCAGCCAGTACATCCAGGCGCTGGGCGGCGCGGATCGGGTGGCCGCATTGACCAGCTTTGTCGCGACCGGGACGTACCTGGGGTTCAATACGGGGCAGACGATGGTGCCGATCGAGATCTTTGGCAGGGCGCCGGACCAGCGCACGACAGTCGTCCAGATGTTTGACGGCGAAGCCGTCAAGACGTACGACGGCCGCGAGGCGTGGGCCGCGGAGGAGTGGAGACAGTTGCCGTTGATGGGCTTTACCGGCGGGAATCTCACCGGTGCCAGGTTCGACGCGGTCGTGTCTTTCCCGGCGGGTATTCAGGCTGAGTTCAGCGAGTGGCAGGTCGGCTATACAGTCATCGATGATCAGGAGTTGGTGGTCGCGCAGGGGACGAACCCAGGGCAGCTTCCCGTTAATTTGTACTTCGATGAGTCCGGACTACTGGTGCGGTCGGTCCGCTGGGCCTCGACGCCGGTGGGCACCGTACCCACGCAGGCTGACTACCTCGATTACCGCGAGGTTGCCGGTGTGAAGATGCCGTTTCGCATCGTCGTCACCTGGACAAACGGGCAGAACGAGATCGAATTGAGCGAGGTGCGCCCGAACGTTCAGATCCCCCCGACGAGGTTCGCCAGACCAGCTCCGTTCACGCCTCGGTAGTCTTGGTTCGCGAGCGGAAACGGCATCTGTCTTCCCACCTTGACAGGGTCTGAGTGGCGCTGCGATGATACGCTCCCGCGCTGGGTGCAGGGCCACTATCGAGTGAGATCCAGTCGAGCCCGATGACAGCTTGGAGGAAGTTAATGAGAATGAAACTTACGATCCTGGTAGCCGGCCTCGGGTTGGTCTGCTTGACGGTGCCGGTCGTTGCGCACCATGCCGTCGGCGCGGAATATGACGCGGACAAACCGGTCACGTTGAAGGGCACCGTAACGAAGATCGAATGGACGAACCCGCATTCCCGGCTCTACCTTGATGTCAAGGAGGCGGACGGAACGGTCGCCAACTGGAACCTGGAACTGACGGCGCGGAGCGCGCTGGTGCGGCAGGGTTGGACGAGCCGGTCGGTCAGCGTCGGCGAGGAACTGACGGTTGTTGGGCACCTGGCGAGATCCGGAGCGAAGATGATCAATGCCCAGGAGATTACCGCGGCCGACGGCCGCCCCGTGCTCAAGGGCGTGAACGAATAGCCAGTAGCACCGGGCAGCAGTGACACCGAGGGCAATGCTGAGGAGAAGTCACGTGAGAAAACTTTTTGTCATCTCCGCGATGACAGCGGCGATGCTGTCGATGTCCACGCAGCCGGCCGCTGCTCAGGCCGATCCGGAGGCACGAAAGGTCGCCGCCGCGAAGCGGGACGGCCCACGCGAAGGCCCAATCCCCAGATTGCCAAATGGGATAGTGAACCTGATGGACGGCGTCTGGACCGGCGGCGGACCCACCCAGGATCTCGAGGGGCAGGGCGGTATGCAGAAGGGCGAACTGGATGCCCTGTTGTTGCCTTGGGCAAAAGCGCTGATGGCTACACGGAACCCAACCATGGAGCCGCACAACCTCTGCCTGCCGATGGGCGTGCCGAGGGTGACGCCGTTTCCGTACCGGTTCGTGCAGAACTACACGCACCAGGCGCCCACTCATATGTTCATCCTCATCGAGGGGAACATTCATACCTACCGGCAGATCTTCATGGATGGCCGCGGGCACCCGGAATTCCTCGACCCGACCTGGCTCGGGCACTCGATCGGGCATTGGGAAAAGGACACGCTGGTGATTGACACGGTCGGTTACAACGACAAGTTCTGGTTCGATCGCCGCGGCTACCCGCATACCGAGCAGTTGCATACGATCGAGCGCTGGACACGGCTCAACCTGGGACAGATGGAGAACGTGGTCACGATCGATGACCGCGGGGCCTACACCAAGCCGTTCACGGTGCGGTTCATGGCCACGCTGAGCCCGCCCGGGGACGAACTGCTCGAGTACATCTGTCAGGAAAACAACCAGTACGGCGTGCAGTCGCTTCCCGGCTTCACGGGGGAGATCGCTCCGACGCGCTAGGACGCGCACTCCGCGCCGCGATCGTTCGCACGCGGCTCGCATAGACCATCTGACCCGCCGGCACCCGCTGGCGGGTTTCGTTGTCAGCGTGAGATGAGACCGGGCGTTAGCTAGCGGCGAGGGTGAGTGGGAGCAAGGCGATGATGCACACAGGCGCAGATAAAGAGAGATCCAGAAGAAGAGCGATCGCGACGGGAGCCGTGGCTGTCGTGTTGTTCGTGGTCGTCGCTGCGCCGTTCTCGACACGCCTCAACGCCCAGTCGCCGGCCGCCTCGTCGGCGATTCCCGATCTCACCGGAATCTGGCATCGGAAGGGTCCCCTGGATGGCAAGGACAATCCGCCCGCGGTTCCGACGAACCGGGCAGCCGGGTTTGAGGCGGCGTTTGACCAGTCGATGCAGCCGACCTATGACTGCAGTCCCACTCCCATGCCGGGGATCGTGGATGACAACTACGACTTTCAGATCATTCAGCAAGCGGACCGCGTGATCCTGCGGTACGAAAAGATGGACGTCGTGCGGACCGTCTGGCTGGAGGGTCACGGTCATCCGACGCCTGGGCCCTATGACTACACGATTCAGGGGCACTCGATCGGCCGCTACGAGGGATCCCGACTGGTCATCGAGACCACGAAATTCGCATTCGATCCCAGGGGCTTCGAGAGCCGGCGATTTGTTCCATCGACGACGATGAAGAAGGTGACAGAGCGGTTTTGGCGCGATGACGACACGTTGAAAATGGAATCGGTGTCGGAGGATCCGCTCGTGTTGCGGCAGCCGTACCGGTACGATTTCGAATGGACGCTTCGGACGGAGGAGTTGACCGAGTACAACTGCGACCCTGAAGATTCCAGGTTCGGGGCGCAGTTTCACCCGTCAAAGTATCCGCCTGACGAGTAACTCGGCGGTGCGTAGCGCCTATCCCCGGCCGACGTGTGAGGACAAGCATTCACGCGGCATCGGTATCACTCAATATGAGGGTTCGACAATGAAACGCTGGTTACCAACACTATCGGCAGCGAGGTTCACGTTCACCGTTGCGATCGTGGCCGTCGCGCTGGGGTGGGCCGTGGAGGCGCTCGCACATCACTCCACGACGTACTTCTCCAAGGAACTCAGTGATGTGGTCAAGATCCACGGGCAGGTCGTACGCTGGGAATGGCGGAGTCCGCATAGCCAGGTCTATGTCGAAACGAAGGAGGCAAACGGAGAAGCCGTCGTGTGGCGGTTCGACTCCACTCCGACTGCCTGGCTCGTGCGTGAGGGGTGGACGAAAGAGTCTCTGAAGATCGGAGATCTGGTCACCGTCGAAGGATTTCCTCTGGTGGGCCAACCCTATGCGTGGCTTGGCAAGGTCACCAAGGAGGACGGTACCGTATTGCTGCCCCAGCGGTCGACCGCGACGCCGCCCGGGTGGAACCCATAAGCCGAGGAGATCCAGGTTATGAAGTGCCTTGGGCGGCGGAGCGGCCGTGTGCTGCTGCTGGTCGTGCTGGCGACGTTCGTGGGTCGTCCGGCGGTGGCGCAGGTGGATCTGACCGGCCTGTGGCGTCCGCTGTCGCGTAACCAGGATGGGAGCGGGATGACCGGTGACTCGGCCGGCGTCCCTGTCTCGCCCGAAGGGCAGTGGAGGGCGCAGTACTGGTCGCCGGAGGATTTCGACCTCGCCGAATTTGTGTGCCGGCCGCACGCCTTTGACTACTCGCTGGAAGGGCCTCTCTCGGCGATGCGTGTGTGGGCGGACATCGATCGCCCAACGCAGCAAGTCATCGCTTACGGCGGGCACATCAACATGCAGGAGCAGGAGATGACCATCTGGATGGATGGCCGTCCTCACCCTCCAGAGAATACGCTTCACACGTGGAGCGGCTTTTCGACCGGCGAATGGGACGGCGACGTGCTCGTCGTCACGACCACCCACCTCAAGGAGGCGTACATTCGGCGTTCCGGGCTGATGCGGAGCGATCGGTCGACGGTGCGCACGCGGTGGAGGCGCATCGGCGATTACCTGCAGGCCACGTCGATTCTGTACGATCCCGTCTATTTGGCAGAACCGTACGCCCGAAGCACGATGATGTGGGTGTACGACCCCGCGCTCGTGCAGTCTCCCTATCCCTGCGAAGAGGCGACCGAGACCGCCGTGGTGCGAGGGTCGACGCCGCACTTCCTGCCGGGACAGAGTCGGTTGCCGGGCTTGAATCCGAATCTTCCCGATCAGTTCGGGACGCCCTACGAGGCCAGGCTGGGTGGACCGGAAACGATGTATCCCGAGTACATCGCGAAGATGAAAACCTTCCCCCGTGTCGCCGCGGCGGCGGGAAGCGAGCCGTGAGGTGAAGTAGGAAGGAGGGCGGCCGGGACTGTGGCCGAGGTTTTCATGTCACGACGAATGACGATCGCGGGCGCGGTGCTGGCGCTGTCACTGGCAGGAGCGGGTGTCGCCTCCGGTCAGACGGCGTCCGGCGTCATCCGGCTGATCGACCAGAACTGCGCCAACTGTCACCGGGATCCAGGCGCCGATCGAGTAACAGACGCTGCCGGCGCGCCGGCACCCGCCACCCTGCGGCGGATGGCGCCAGAGACGATCCTCCAGGCCATCACCACCGGCGCGATGCGTGTGCATGCCGAGGGTGTACGGGACGAGGTGAAGCGTGCGATGGCCGAGTACTTGAGCGGCCGCAAGCTTGGCGATCCGGCGGCCGGCGACGCAGGCCGCATGCCGAACCGCTGTCCTGTCGGTGCCGGCATCGGCGACCTCTCTGCCATGCCGGCCTGGAACGGGTGGGGCCCCGATGCGACCAACGCCCGCTTTCAGAAGGACGCCGGCCTCCGAGCGGCAGACGTGCCGGGGATGACGCTGAAATGGGCGTTCGGCTTCCCAGGCGTCTCGTCGGTCTACGGCCAGCCCACGGTGGCGGGCGGCCGTGTCCTTGTCGGCGTTGATACGGGCTACGTCTACTCGCTCGATGCCGCGACCGGATGTGTGCACTGGTCCTTCCTCGCGGAGACCGGCGTGCGCAATGCGATCAGCGTTGGCGCGCTGAGCGGGCAGCCCGCGCGGCACGCCGCCTACTTCGGCGATATCCGCGCCAACGTCTACGCCGTTGATGCCACGACCGGTGAGCTCCTGTGGAAAGTCAACGCAGATGCTCACCCGCTCGCCGTCGTCACCGGCGCTCCCACACTGCACGAGGGCCGGCTGTACGTGCCGGTATCCTCACGCGAAGAAGCGGCGGGCAGCAGCCTCAACTATCCCTGCTGCACGTTCCGCGGCAGCATCGTCGCGCTCGACGCCGCAACCGGCAGGCAGATCTGGAAGACATACGCGATCCCGGACCCGCCGACGCGTTCCAGAAAGAATTCGGCCGGCACGCAACTCTGGACCGGAGCCGGTGCGGCGATCTGGCATGCGCCAACCATCGATCCGCGCAACCGGGCGGTGTATGTGGCCACCGGCGATGCCTACACGGAGCCGGCGGCTCGGACCACGGACGCCGTGATGGCCATCCACATGGACACCGGCAAGGTGCTCTGGTCGGTTCAGGATGTCGAGAACGACGCCTGGCTGACCGGCTGTGGCCGGCAGGCGACCGAGAACTGCCCGAAGGATCTCGGCCCCGACTTCGACTTCGGCGCATCGCCGATGCTCCGGACGCTGCCGGACGGTCGGCGGGTGCTGCTGGCTGGGCAGAAGAGCGGCCAGGTCTTCGCGCACGATCCCGATCGGCAGGGGGCGCTCGTCTGGAAGGCGCTGCTCGTGGACACGGTTGGCGCCGCAGAGATTCTCTTCGGCGGGGCTGCCGACGAGCAGACGGCCTATTTCGGACTGGACAATGGCGTGCTGGCAGCGCTCGATCCGGCCACCGGTCAGCAGAAGTGGTCCCTGCCGGCGCGCGTAGTGCCTGCCGAGGGGCCCCGTCGAGGATTTACGGCCGCACTGACAGCAATTCCCGGTGTTCTGTTCGCCGGCGGGCAGGATGGCACGTTGCGCGCGTTTCTGTCGGACACCGGCCGAGAGGTCTGGACCTTCGACATGTTGCGCGAGTTCGGGACGGTCAATGATGTTGCGGCCAAAGGGGGTTCCATGGGGGCGCCTGGGCCGACCGTGGCCGGCGGGATGCTGTTTGCCGGCTCCGGGTACGTCGGCCTCGGAAACGGCACGCCCGGCAACGTGCTGCTCGCGTTCGGATCCCCGTAGGCAATGAATCCAGTAAACCGGATTCACGACTACCGAGACCGCCTTTCTTAGGCAATTTCGAATAAAACAACGCGGCACGGTTCTGGCTAGTGGGTCTGGTTGAGCCGAGTTTCCGTGTCGCTCATTTGTTTGCCTTGGTTTCGCTCGTCGTCACATCAGCTATTTTGTGTCCCGGCTTCGAGCCGGTGCGTTCTTGGGTTCTGTGTAGGAGTGAGGTTCCATGAAGTCGCGTCTAAGCGCCGCTCCCGCCGTTGTCACGAAGCCCAGGGCGTAGCACGGCCGCGGCGAGCATTCGGGTCGTCGCAAACCGCGATCCCAAAAAATGAATCCACGGCTAACTTTCTAGCCTGGCGTGGTTGAGCCGGGGTTCCTGTTTCGCCACGCCCGGGCGGGTGTCGCCTGAGGCGGGTCTTTTTTAGCGTTGACTGCGCGCGGGCTAATTAAATACGATTCGCGCTGCTCGTTCGTTTACCTCAGTTTCTCGCGGCGTCCAATTTTCCGTTCGGTGTACCGGCTTGGGTCCGGTGCGCACTTCGTTTTTGTAGTAAGCAGGAGGTCCCATGAAATCGCGTCTAAGTGGACGGTTTCTCGTTTTTGTAATCGGTGCGCTCCTCGCGCTCCCCATGGGGGTGTACGCGCAGGAGGCGACGTTGAGCGGTACGGTGAGCGACACCACGGGCGGCGTGCTGCCCGGCGTGACCGTCGTGGCTGTACATCAGGCCACCGGAAACACGTTCGAGTCGGTGACGGATGGAACCGGGCGCTACCGGATGCCGGTACGCATCGGCGCCTACTCGATCACGGCGGCTTTGCCGGGGTTCCAAACCGTGACGCAGGCCGGTGTCGCGGTGCAGGTCGGCCAGGTCGCCACGGTCAACTTGCAGTTGGGCGTGTCGACGCTTCAGGAGACGGTGACGGTCACCGGGGAGGCGCCGCTCATCGACGTCACCACCTCGACCATGTCAGCCAACATCGATGCGCGGCAGGTGCAGGACCTGCCGATCCAGGGGCGCGACTGGACCTCGCTTGCGCTGCTGGCGCCGGGCAACCGAACGACCGAGGTGGGCGACACGCCGGTACAGGACCGTGGCGACGTCCGCGAGTACCACCTCAACATGGACGGCCAGCAGGTGACGCAGACGCTGGGGATCGGCGGGCAGCCGCTGTACAGCCGCGACTCGATCGCCGAGTTCCAGTTCATCTCGAACCGGTTCGACGCGACGCAGGGCCGGTCGTCCGGCGTGCTCGTGAACGCCGTGACCAAGTCCGGCACCAACGCCTTTTCGGGACTGGTCAGCGGCTACTTCCGGGACAGCGACTGGGGAACGTCGGAGAGCTTTGTGACGGAGACCGTGCTGCCCTATTCCAATCAGCAGTTCAGCACGACGCTCGGTGGCCCGATCGTGCTCGACAAGCTGCACTTCTTCGCCAATTTCGAGATGGAGCGCGAACCCAAGACCAGCGTCTGGACGACCGATTGGGATGCCTTCAACGTTTCGGTTCAAGGCAAGCGCTCCAAGAGAATCGGCGGCGTCCGGACCGACTACCAGCTGTCGTCGGGGACCCGGTTGATGGGGAAGTTCAACAGGACCCGCGACGATAACCCGTTTGGGCCGGGCAGCCGCAGCAGCCATCCCTCGAGTTCCGACCGCGTGTTGCGCCGTTCGACGGATTATCTCGGGCAGCTCACCAGCGTGATCAGCAATCGGACGTTGAACGAGGTGAAGGTGGGCTACGCCTGGTGGAACGTGATACAGGAGCCGGCTTTCACCGACTGGTCGGCTCACCCGCAGCTATCGGTCATCGGCGACCTGAGGTCCGGGGGGCCGCAGTTCAGGTTCGGCCGGGGCCTGACCTTAGGCGGCAACAGCAACCGGCCCCGCGAGCGGGAGCAGAACATGACTTCGTTCCGCGACGACTTCACGACGTCGTACGACGCCGGCGGCCGTCACGACGTGAAGGTCGGTGGAGAATATCTCTACTACTACGAGAACAGCCAGAACTGCCGGCGGTGCTCGGGCCGGTTCACCGCTCGGCGCGGGTTTCCAGACGATATCGAAGCGATCTTCCCGGACTACAGGAACGCCGACACCTGGAACCTGGATGCGATTTCCCCGTTCGCCCAGTACCTGGAAATCGGCATTTCGAACGACTACCGGACCGACTTTCCGATCCATCGGTCGGCGGCCTGGTACCAGGACGACTGGGCGGTTTCGGATCGCCTGACGCTGAACCTCGGCGTGCGCTACGACCTGATCAAGAACGGCTGGGCCAACGAGTCCGAGCTGCAGCCGTGGTTGCAGCCCGGGCGGAAGGACGACACCAACAACATCCAGCCGCGCGTCGGCTTTGCCTACACGGTGGATGACCGCACGGTGGTGCGCGGCGGCGGCGGGATGTACTACGGCGATATCCTGAGCAATTTGCACCTCTGGACGATGGGCTCGAGCACGTTCGCCGTGATCAGGGTCGAGAACGACGGGCGCCCCGACTTCGTGTCGAACCCGTTCAACGGTCCCTACCCGACGCAGGCTCAAGCGTTCGCGCGGTTCTGCAACGTGAGCAACGTGGACGGCTGTCTCACGCCGATCGCCAACGAGATCGCGCCGCCGGACGAGTACGCGAAGGTCACGCGCAGCTACCAGGGCTCGATCGGCGTGGCCCGGCAGTTGCGAGACGACACGGCCGTCGAAGCGGATTACGTCTACACCGGGAGTCGCAACGAAAAAGGGATCCTGGGCAACGCCAACCTGACCTACGATCCGGTCACCGGCGTGAACAACCCGTTCTCGGATGCGAGCCTGCGGCCGGAGCCGCTCTGGGGCACCGTCTCGATCACGCCCTATGCCGGCCGGTCCGATTATCACGGGCTGCAGACCTCGATCACCAAGCGGTTCGCCAACCGGTGGCAGGCCTCGGCAAACTACACGCTGTCGCAGATCAAGAATGCGGACCCGCTCCCGATGAGCGGGCTGCGGCAGGTCACGTTCGACGTGGCGGGCGATCTCGGCAACGAGTACACGCTGGCGACAACCGATCAGCGCCACCGGGCGGTCTTCAACGGCATCTGGGAGATTGCGGGCGGCCTCCAGGTGAGCGGGCTCTACTTCTACGGCTCCGGCGAGCGCCGTAGCACGAGCGCCGGCGCCGACAACCGCGACCTCGGCGGCGATTCGACGGAGCGCGTGCTCGCGCTGGGCGACGGCGGGTTCGGCGGAGTGCCGGTGTGCGCCAACGCGGCCGGGTGCATCGTGCCTCGGAACAACTTCGTGGGCGAGCCGATCCACCGGGTGGATATGCGGCTCCAGCAGCGGATTCCGCTGGGAGGGAACGTCTCCCTCGATGGGATGCTGGAGGTGTTCAACGTGTTCAACCACCGGAACATCGGGTCCTACAACACCGACTACAGCAGCTCGAGCTTCGGCGAGGCGGAGCAGAACAACAACCTCGCGTATGCCGCGCGTCAGTTGCAGCTGGGCTTCCGGTTGACGTTCTAAGCGGCGCGTTTTCGAACGCTCAAGGGCCGGGCAGGTTGATCCTGCCCGGCCCTTTTTTCTTGTCGACGGTCGCGCAGGCTAAAGCCTGCGCGAGCAGTCTCAGGCGAGAGACGCGCCCGCCGCTTCTTCCAGCAGCGACCAGCACCGCGTACCAAGCTTGTCCTTCCACGTCTTATAGAAGCCCGATAGCTCCCGGCGGAACAGCGCCTGATCGACATCGTTGAAGGCGACCCCACGCTTGACGAGTTCCGGTCGGAGGCTGCCGTTGGCATTCGCCTGGTCCTGCCGCTGGAGTCGGACGGCGCGCGCAACGTTCCGCTCGATGATCTCCGGGATGTTGGCCGGCAGGCGCCGCCATGTCGGCAGGTGCGCCATCTGGTTGAAGCCCGACCACATGTGGTTGGTCATGCTGATGTACTTCACGACCTCGTAGAGTTTGAACGAATCGACCAGCGCCAACGGATTCTCCTGCGCGTCGGCCCTGCCGTCCTTGAGCGCCGCGTAGATGTCGATGCTGTTGACCGTGACAGGCACCGCCCCCAGCGTCCGGAACAGGTCGTCGAAGAGCGCGCCGGCCGGTACCCGCATCTTCATGCCCTTGAGGTCCGCTGGCACCACGACCGGCCGGGTCACAGCGGTGACCTGGCGCATCCCGTTGTCAAAGGCGCCGACCGGGAACCCGTGGATGCCCTTGGCGGCCATTTCCTCCCGGATGTAGGCGCCGAGCGCGCCATCCATCGCCTCATGCGCGTGCTCAGCCGTTCGGAAGGCAAACGGCACCTGCTGCACGTCGCCAGCTGGCACGACCTGGCTCATGACACCGCCCATGAGCGTAAAGAACTGGATCTCACCAGCCACCAGCATCTTGAGCGCGGCCGGGTCGCTTCCCTGCACCTGGTTGTTGAGCGGAAACACCTGCGCTTCCACGCGTCCACCGGTCTCGGTCCCGATGGCGGTCCACATGTCGGCGATTCTCCTGTGCAGAGAACTTTCCGCCGTCTGGTTGTGGAATTGAGTGAAGCTGAACTCGGCGCGGCCCCGTTGCGCGGCGCGGCCGAGGCTCGCGAGCGGCCGGGCGAGCAGCGAGGCCGAGCCGAGCGCCGCGCCGGTCATGAACGAACGCCGCGTCAGTCTGTTATGCGTCATCGTGTCCACCAATCGTCTTCAGTCTCTGGTCTCTAGTCTACTAGTCTCTAGTCAGAGCGTGCCCGTGAGAGCACTGTGAAGACCAAAGACCAAAGACCAAAGACCAAAGACCAAAGACCAAAGACGAAAGACTAAAGACCGCCTGTCCCGCCCCTACTGCCAGGCCGAATACACCGGCGGGCCGACGAGGTACGCGGGATTGGCGCCCGCTCTCGGCCTGAACTTCTGCGCCCTGCCGTTGCCGACCTCGGCGATGTACAGGTTGCCTTCCTGATCGACGCTGGCGCCGTGCATGTTGAGGAAGGTGCCGGGGGCATCACCGAGTATCCCCCACGAGTACAGCAGGCGGCCGTCGAAACTCCACTTCACGACCTTGTGGATTCGGTCGGCGAATCCCCACACACCCGACCGGTCGGCAGGGATGATCAGGAACTGCAGATTCGTGAGATCGCCCACCGGCCACTGGTCGACGAAGGTCCCGTCCTGCTCGAATACCTGAATACGGCGGTTGGCGCGGTCGCTGACATACACGCGTCCGGTCTCCGGGTCGGCGGCGACGCCGTGAACCACGTTGAAATAGTTCGGGCGCGTCTCCCTGCCACCACGTTCGCCTGGCTCGCCCCACGCGGTCACGAATGCGCCGTCTTTGTCCAGTTTCACGACGCGGTTGCCGTTGTACCCGTCCGAGACGAACATCGATCCGTCCGGCAGAAACGTCATGAAGGTCGGCCGGTGGAAGTGCGAGGCATCGGCGCCTTTTTCTCCCTTCGTGCCGATCGTCTGCACCAGCTGCTTACCGTCATTGGTGAACTTGTAGAGCACGTGATTGTGGTCGTCCACGATCCAGACGTGCTTCTCCTCGTCCCACGGGCTGATGTAGATGGCGTGCGGGCGCCGCAGCATGTCGTCCCACTGCGTCCACTCCTCGACGATGTCGCCGGCGGCGTTGTAGGCGATGACGAGATGCTCCCAGCGGGAATCGACTCCTGGGCGCCCTTTGTACTGCACCGCCGGATCGTCCGGATCGGCTCCTGGCCCGCCGCCTCCCGGAGGGCTGGCGACTTGACCCTGCGAGGCATACCGGAACGGCACCCCACCGACGGGGAATGAGAGGCTGGGCCCGACCTCCGGATAGGGGCGCAGGGCAGGACGCTGTAAGTTCGGCAGTTCGCCGAGTTGCACGACCAGCACGCGGTCGGGTGATTCCGCGAACAGACCCTCGGTGGCGCCCCACGTCCACTCGTCATGGCCTGGAAGCTGTGACAACGGCTTCGGCCAGTCGGCGACCACTTCGTACGGACCCGTGATGTCCGCGCCGCCCTTTTCCGAGGGCACAGCGGCGAACGCGGCGGCCGGCGCCACCTGATCCGCTGCCGCCCCCGAGTTGCCCGCCCCTCCGCACCCCGCTGCGAACGCCGCCGCGAGTGTCGCTGTGAGTGTCGCCGTGACGCTCGGCAAGAGCACCGCTGTTGTCCGCATCGATGTCCTCTCATGAGCGGCGTCCCGATCTCCGGCCCCTGAACCGCGGAGACGTGAGGTCTGACGCCTGGAAAGGGGGGTAGTCTAGCCCTCGACCGAGGCAGCGTCAACGGCTAGACTTGGAGAAGACGCGTACGCACGCGGGAGACGAGAGGAACCCCATGCGCCGATACCTGCTCCTGCTACCGATTGCGCTCATCACTACCGGTATCGTCGGTGTCGGTATCGTTGGCGCCCAGCAGCCGCCGGCGCAGCCGGCTGGTGCGGGCCAGCAGCCGTCCGTCACGTTCAGGACCGAGACCAACTTCGTCGAGGTCCACGCCATCGTGACCGACGAGGAGGGCCTGTTCGTCAGGGATCTGGTACCGGAGGACTTCGAGATCTACGAGGACGGGCGGCTGCAGGCGCCGACCGTCTTTTCTCTCGTTGACGTGCCGATCGTACGGCCCTTTACGCCGAGAAACGCCGACGCGCCGATCGAACCGGACGTGCGCGCCACGACCCGACCCTTCGACGGTCGCATCTACATCCTGTTGCTCGACGATCTCCATACCAACGTCACCCGTACGAATAACGTGCGGGAGGTGGCCAGGCGGTTCATCGACGAGTACCTGGGCGTGGACGACCTTGCCGCGGTCCTCTTCACGAGCGGACGCCAGGAATCGGGACAGGAGCTGACCAGCAGCCGCCGGCTCCTGATGGAGGCCGTCGACCGCTTCCAGGGCCGCAAGCTCCCGTCGGCCGGTGCGGAGAAGCTGGCCGTGCATGTGCGGCAGGCTACCGAGAACACCGAGGACAGTAACGGCAATCCGGCGCCGATCCGTACGAACGAAGGACTGCAGGATGCGCAGTCGATCCGCGACCCGTACGACGCAGAAAGGGCGGTCAACGTCCGCCGTGCCCTGCAGTCGATTGAGAACATTTCCAAGTGGCTCGGCGACGTGCAGGGACGCCGAAAGGCGTTGCTGTTTTTCAGCGAGGGCTTCGACTACGACGTCTACCAGCCGTTCAGCACCGGCCGGGAGGGCTCGTCGGTGATCGCCGAGACGAGGGAAGCCACCGCCGCCGCGCAGCGTGCCAATGTCAACGTCTACGGTATCGATCCACGAGGCATGAGCAATTTCGGCGAGATGATGCAGATCAACGGGAGGTCGGAATATCCGCAACTCCCGTACGGGACGTTCAGAGGTGCCCTGAGCGAACTGCTACTCGCCCAGGAGAGCCTGATGTCCCTGGCCGACGAAACCGGCGGCCTGGCGATCGTAAACTCGGGCGACCTGGCTGGTGGACTCGGGCGCATCGTGCTCGACAATAGCCGCTACTACCTGCTCGGGTACTACAGCGATGCGACCGAATGGTCTCGGAACCGCTTCATGAAGCTCGACGTCCGCGTGAAGCGGCCCGGCCTCGAGGTTCGCGCGCGCAAGGGTTTTCTGCCGCCCGATGTCAGGGCCATCGAACGCGCACGCGAGGAAGAAGTGAAGACCGGCGCGTCGCCGGCGCTCACGGCCGCCCTGGGGAAGGCTGTTCCGGTGGGGGACCTCCCGCTTCGGGTCTTCGCCGCTTCGCTCAAGGGCAGCGGAGACGAGGGGTCGGTGCTGGTCGCCCTTGAAATCGACGGCTCTTCCCTGAGGTTCGAGGAGCGCGACGGCCGTTTCGTCGAGGCGGTCGAAGTGTCCATCGTGGCCGCTGACGCACGCGCGCGCGTACAGGGTGGGGACAACCAGACGTTCAACTTGAACCTCGAGCCGGCGACGCACGAGCGAATCAGCCGTACCGGTGTGCGCCTGATGTCGCAGCTCGAGCTGCCGCCGGGACGCTATCAGATCCGCGTGGGCGTCCACGAAACCACGGGAGGCACGAACGGCACCGTGCCGTACGACCTCGAGGTGCCCGACTATGAGGAGATGCCGTTCGCGCTGAGCGGGGTGCTTCTCACCTCGTCGGCCGCCGAGTTGTTCGCGACCGCCAATGAGAGCGCCGAGTGGAGCGGACTACTGCCGGCGCCGCCTGTCGTGACGCGCACGTTCAGCGCGTCCGACACCCTGACCTGGTTCGTCGAGGCCTACGACGACACGAGCCGGGCCTCCCACGACATCAACTACACGGCGACGATAGAAGACGCAGACGATGGCCGAACGCTTGCCGAGGCAGGGGACACCCGCACGGTAGCCGCCGGCGCGGGCCGGCAGGCGCACGGGTTTACGACAAGTTATCCGCTCAGGGATCTCGAACCGGGCATGTACCTGTTGCGGGTGAGCGCGTCGACCACGGTCGGCGACCACTCCGCGAGACAAGATATCCTCTTCGAGGTGAAGTAGGCAGGACGCACGAAATGGACAGTGGAAAGTTCAAAGTCGTAGAAAGTTCGAAGTAGGCAGGCAGCGGGCGGCGATGGCCCGCGGGAGAAGACACCATGGCGGCGTACTGGGTCGCGCGCGCGAAAATCACTGATCCGGTGGCGTACAAGAAGTACACGGATCAGGTGCCGGATATTCTCAAGCGTTACGGCGGCACGGTGCTGGCGCGTGGCGGGCGCTACCAGATCATGGAAGGCCCGGAGGACTTTCACCGGTTCATCGTCATCGAGTTTCCGACACTGGAGCAGGGAGTCGCCTGCTTCGAGTCGCCGGAGTACCAGGCCGCAGCCGCTTTCCGCCGCAACGGCGGAGGGACCGTCGAGAACGTCATCGTCGAGGGCGGGGAAGCGACGAAATAGGTCGTTGGTCTCTGGTCTGTAGTCTCTGGTCTCTAGTGACGTCTCTGGCCTCTAGCCGCTGGCAAGCACCAGAGACCAAAGACCAAAGACGTCCGATCTCCCCTACGCCGGCGTCTTCTGCAGCACGCTGTCGACAATCGTCTTGAACTCGTCGGTCGTCAGCAGATCCTTCTTTTCGAACGATTTCGCCTTCACGCCCTGCAGCATCGCCATCTTCTCGTCGTCGGTGGCGGTGATGCCGAGCTTCTCGCACCACTCCTGAATCGACGGCGGTCCGCTGTTCTTGCCGAGCACGATGTTGACCGGCTTCTGGCCGACCAGTTCCGGCGAGAACGGGATGTACTCGAGCGGGTGAGTCTCACGCGCCAGGCGGAACCAGCCCGCGATGATGCCCGACTCGATCTCGTAGAGCTTGTCGCCGACGATCGGCCGGTTCGGCGGCTGCGTGACCTTGGCGAGATCCATCACGAACTTCGAGACTTCGACGAACTGTTCCGTCTTGATTCCCAGATCCTTGCCGTGCAGGCAGAGCAGGGACATCACGACGTCTTCCATCGGCACGTTGCCGGCGCGCTCGCCGAGTCCGGTGACCGTGGTGTGCGCCACCGAGGCGCCCGCGGCCAGCGCCGCGACTGTGTTGGCGACGCCGAGGCCGAAGTCCTGATGGCAGTGGATCTCCACCGGCTTCTTGAGCCGGTCGATCACCTTCTTGACCACGTGGCTGACTGCGGCCGGCGTGGTTCCGCCCATCGTATCGGCGATCGTCAACGCATCCATGTGGCCTTCGGTGGCCACCTGTTCGACGATGTCGAGGAAGCGGTTGAGCTCCGTTCGGGTTGCATCGATGGTGAAGAAGACCGTGTAGAGGCCCGCTTCCTTGGCGGCGAGCGTGGTCTCGATCGACGCCTTCATCGCTCGCTCGATCTTCCAGCCGTAGCCGTTCTGGATCATGTGATCGCTGGCCGGGATCTCGATGACGATGCCCGTGCAGCCGCAGTCCTGGATCACCTTCACTTCGGATGGGATACAGCGCGCGAAGCCGAAGATCTCGGCTTTGAGCCCCAGCGCGGCGATGTCGGAAATGGCGGCCTTGTCCTGCGCCGAGACGGCGGGCATGCCGGCCTCGATGCGGGGCACCCCGAGCGCATCGAGCTTCTTGGCGATCGCCACCTTCTCTTCGCGGCGGAAGACGACGGCGGTCTGCTGCTCGCCGTCACGCAAGGTGACGTCGTGGATCTTGATGTTCGCGGGGAAGTGGTCGTTCTTGGTCACCTCTGGCAGATAGTTCCAGGGGCTGATGAACCACTTGTCTGTTTTCCAGGGTTCCTGCATGTGGCCTCCGATGAGAATGTGACGAACTGCTGATGTTACCTCTCGGCGAGGCGCAGCATCAAGGTGCGGAAAATGCCGGTAGTGTCTCAGTTTGATTTCTAATCCATCCACGCCCATTTAACGAATCGAACTAAGGCGTAGAGCACTGCTAGCGGCACCACTACGGTCAACGCGGTAACGACGACCGTCCCGATGCCTACGCCGATCAAGTCGGACTCCGCAATTTCAGTGTATGCTTAGCGGTAAGCTAATGCCAAAAGGACCCAAGGGACAGAAACGCCCAGCCGATGTTATCTCGAACGCCGTCCAGGTGATGAAAATCGCCACGGGCGAGGCCGAAGAAGGCACAAATACCCCTAGCTCGAAGAACGTCGCTGCAATGGAATTGGGTCGGATGGGTGGACAGGCTCGGGCGAAGTCCCTGTCTTCAAGAAAGAAATCAGCTATTGCTAGCAGTGCGGCAAACGCACGATGGGCAAAGCGTCACGCACGCGGGCGCGCCAGGAAGCAGAGCACGTGACCATAGCACGGACCATTTAGATCATTTACCGTGCTGTGCGTCACGTCCTCACAGTTGCCGAGCTTGCTAGTCCAGTTGCCATCAGGTAATTGAAGGGCTGCGTGCGTCGGCTGTTCTCCACCAGCAGGCCCGGTACCGTAGATCGCAATCTTTTCGACACCTTCTTCTAACCCACCATCAAAACAAAGTCGGTATCCAAGAGTGCCGTAGGCTTGCAGGTAAGCTTGTGTCGTGAAATCTCTTGGAACGTCCGGGGGCCAGTAATACTGCTGGAATGGATCTGGTTCCCACCACCGAGAATCGTCGCCAGCGGCCCAAGCGATGCAGTTATAGAGCGGTGTCGCCGGACTCGTAAGCGTGCAGTTTTGGGTAGTTAGGTCAGGGAGTTCCGGTGGCGGCCAACTACCAGGCATACCCCTGCTGATCTCCCCATTCAAGCCAACGTTGAGCCATGCGCATAAGGTCGCCGCGCTCATTGTCGGGCACCGGGTCAACGCCAGTGATCGCCTTCAAGGCCCAAAACCAGTGAT
>Ga0326597_10004151_pt1 | contig 20480 bp, 26 predicted proteins | sample RVTome_12_FD_203789 | JGI IMG/M metagenome (GOLD analysis project Ga0326597, IMG submission 203789) | Soil microbial communities from uranium-contaminated site in the Upper Colorado River Basin, Wyoming, United States - RVT100D185 | ecosystem: Environmental > Terrestrial > Soil > Contaminated >...
GATGTGGAACGACCGGGCGGTGATGTTGTCCGCCTGGAACGCGAAGATGCACACCAGGGTGGCCAGCAGCGCCACGACCGTGACGGGGTGGAGGACCGACAGGAACCTCTCGAACCAGGCGGTCCCCTTGGTCCGGGTCAGGAAGGTCCTGGATGCGACCCCGGCGACCAGCGGGATGACGATGAAGAAGAGGACCGCGTAGATGAGCACCATGAAGGGCACCGTCAGCGAGGACGCCCCGCTGATCAGGAACTTCACGACCGGGGCGAACAGGACGAGCATGATCAGGTCGTTCACGGAGACCTGGACCAGGGTGTACGCCGGGTCCCCGTCCGTCAGGTAGCTCCAGACGAAGACCATCGCCGTGCACGGCGCGGCCGCGAGGATGATGGTGCCGGCGAGGTACTGGTCCGCCAGATCCGGGCCGATCCAGGGCAGGAACAGGTGCTTGAAAAAGATGTATCCGAAGAGCGCCATCGAAAACGGCTTCACCAGCCAGTTGACGACGAGCGTGACGATGAGCCCCTTGGGGCGTTTCCGGACCCCCAGGATCGAGGTGAAGTCCACCTTGAGCATCATCGGGTAGATCATCAGCCAGATGAGGATGGCGATCGGGATATTGATCTGGGAGTCCTTGCCGAACTCCATCCCCCTCAGCGCGTCGACCGCTCCGGGGAACATCTTCCCGGCGAAGATGCCGACCACCATGCAGATCGCGACCCAGAGGCTCAGGTACCGCTCGAAGACGTTCAGCCGTTTCGTTGGGGGCGATTCCCCCGGATGCGAGGATTGGGAATCGCTCATCCGCAGCAGCCCCCGCCCCTGCCCCCCATCATCATCCCCATCACGGAGATCATGTTCGCCATCGGCTCGCCGCACTCCTCCGTCAGCAGGGAGAACATCTCCCGGATATCCTTCGTGTTGCCCGTCATCCTCTCGCAGAATTTCGGCATGATCTGCCGGAGCACGGCCATCTGGTCTTCCTTCGAAAGCGCCTTGAACTGCTCCGCGAACTCTTTCGGCTTCATTTTGCCCCTCCTTCGATTCCCGCCGCCGCTTCCGGAACGGCGAGTGCGATGTTTTCCATCCCGAGCAACTCCCTGCCCACCCGGCACAGAGCCTCCGTGCCCGCGGGCTCCGACGGCAGCATGGGCACCTTGAAGATCGGCAGCCGGAACGTCTCCTCGGCCACCTTGAGATAGTGCTGCTGCATAAGGTATCGCGACATGGAGAACGAAGACGAGCAGTCGTCCTCTTCGATGATAAAATTGGCGATGACGCCCTGCACCTCGATGCCGGACTCCTTGAGATCTTCCGCCGCCCGTTTCGCCTCGAAGATCGGGGTGTACTCCGGGTAGATCACGAGGAGAAAGGTCGTCGCCCGGGGATCCTTCAGGCGCCGTACGAGCGCGTCGAGCTTCCCCTTGGCGCCGGTCGCCCCAGCGTCGTCCTTCCGGACGGCCACCATCATCTCGACCTGCCGGGCGTAGTCGTACGGCAGCTCGAGGAGCCGCAAGGTGTGTCCCGTGGGGGCGGTGTCGAGGATCACGGCGTCGAAATCGTCCCGCTCCACCAGGCCGGAGAACTCCTCGAAGACCGCCATCTCCTCCGTGCAGGGGGATTCCAGCTCCTCCTTTACCACGGCGAGCATCTCGCCGGTGTGGCCGGACGCGGCCGCCCGGGAGAGGATCTTCGCCTTGTACGCCTCGACGCTCTCCTTCTGGTCGATCCGGACGGCGAACAGCCCGGGGTAGCCCGGGACGGGGCGAACCTCGCTCGACACGTCCGCCGAGAGGACCTGCCCGATGTGAGACGCCGGGTCGGTGGTCGCCAGAAGGATCCGATTCCCCTCCCGCGCGAGGCGCGCCGCCAGGGCGCACGCCGCGACGGTTTTCCCGACCCCTCCCTTGCCGGTCAGGACGACCGTCCTGCTTCCGGCCACGCCGGTCAACATCTCCCTCAGTGCGTGCGGGGGGGAAAACCCCGTGAAGGGACGGGTTCCCGTGAAACCGTCGTGGAGGGAATCTTCCTTTCCGTCGAAGGCGATGGCGGCGAACCGTCCGAGTGCGGAAAACCCCTTCACTTCCCCTGCCTGGAGGGGCACCTCGATGCAGGGTCGGTCGATCCTGCCGGAAAGACGGCGGACCTGCTCTCGCTGGGTAGAGGACTGGTTCGCGAACGGACCGCCCGCCCCGACCGGGATCACCCCGTTCACCACGATCCGGAAATTTCCGATCCCAAGCGCCCGGAGCTCTTCCCGGGCCCGAAGCAGCTCGTCCACGGAGGTCCGCTCCGGACGGCAGACCAGCGTGAACTCCGTCTGGCCGGGGTCCCGAAGTGCCGCGATGGCGTGGTCGTATTTCGCCTTGGCGCCCTGCAGGGAGGCGACCGGCCCGATGCACGTCTGGCCGTTCCCCTGCGCGGCTTCCTCGATATGGCGGGACCAGTCCACCGGGAGCTCGAGCAGTCGGAGCGTGTGCCCCGTGGGCGCGGTGTCGAAAACCACGTGGTCGAACTCCGTATCGCCAAGAAAATCGATGAACCGGTCGAACGAGGCAATCTCGACCGTGCAGGCGCTTCGGAACTGTTCCTCGAGAACTTTCATGGCGTCCGGAGGGAGGACGGCGCGCAACGGGGCCAGTGCGCGCTCCCCGTACTCCTTCGTGGCGGTGTCCGGATCGATCTCGAGCGCGAACAGGTTCGGCGCGATCTCAGTGACCCGGGGCCCGATGGGGCGCTCGAAGACGTCGGCAAGGTTGCTGGCCGGGTCCGTGGAGACGATCAGGGTCCGTTTCCCCGCCGCCGCCGTGCGCACGGCCGTGGCCGCCGCAAGGGTGGTTTTTCCAACCCCGCCCTTGCCGGAAAAGAACGTGTACTTGTGCATGATCGGTTATACCTCCATCATCGGGATTCAACGTTCCTGTGCGTGCATTCTCACCCGCAGCGACCGCCGCGGCCGGGAGGACATCATCCCCCGGGGGCGGGTTGCCCGCCCCCGCTTCCCCCGAAGGAGAACCCGAACAGCTGCTGCTCGACCTTCGCGCTGCCGCACGCCGGGCAGCGGGGCTTCCACGCTTCCTTCTCGCGAATGGACATATTGATCTCGAACGGACGGCCGCATGCGCGGCACAGGTAGGCGTAGGTGGGCATGACTACATCCCCTCCCGGGCAACCTGGTCGTACGTGGGGTATTTCCCCTTGCAGACGACCTTCCCGTCGAGCAGGGCGACTGGAAGGACCTCCTGCCCTTCCCGGGTCAACAGGTCGACCACGGTCGAGTTCGCCATGAACCGCTGCGGGACCTGGTTGATCGCGAGCCGCTCGACGACAACGCCCACCTTCTTCCACCGGAGGATGTCCTCCTGAAGCTTCGCCAGGGCGGGGTCGGGCGCCGGTCCGCAGACCCCGGTCGGGCAGCACAACATCGGTTCGTAAATTTCCAGCTTCCTCAAGATCTGCCTCCTTGCCCGGAGATTCCGGGGATATGAACCAGATGGTGACTGATTGACGATTATAGTTTCTTCGATGCAGTATGTCAATTCGTTATTTGACGATATGTCATTTACCGGACAAGGCATCGTCGGTAAACTTCCGCATGGCGGCCATGGCGCCTTTCTCGACCATGTGGCCCGTTTCGATCGCGGCGCGGATCGTCTCGTCGTCGACCTCCAGTCCACGCGCCTTCTCCACATGCCAGATGAGGCACGGCTGACAGTGGGCGCCCACGGATGCGCCGATGGCGATCAGTTCCTTGGTGCGCTCATCCATAATGTATTAACCCCCTTTCCCGTCCCAAGAGCCCTGTCCTCTGCATACCAGTCCGCCCTCGTCAGCGGAAGCCCGCTTTCCCGGCCGGAAGAGCGGGAGAGCAGCACCTGGTAAACGTTGTTCTGGCCGATCCGGAACTTGTGGGCCGCCCCGGCCATGTATAACCGCCAGAGCCGGTAGGTCCTCTCGTCGGTGGCCCTGCGGGCCTCCTCGCGGCGGGCCTCCAGCCGGCCCACCCAGTGGCGAAGGGTGAGGATGTATTGCTCGCGAAGGCTTTCCACGTCCCTCACCTCGAAACCGCTCGCCTCCGCACAGCACATCGTCGTGCTGATCGGAACCAGCTCGCCGTCGGGGAAAACGTGATGGTCCGTGAAGGACGGGCCCGGTGCGGGCGGGAAGTCGGGGTTCCGGGCGATCCCATGGTTCAGGAAGACGCCGCCCGGGCGCAGCAGGAGAAAAGCGCGCCGGAAATATTCCGGCAACAAGGATTCCCCCACGTGCTCGAACATCCCGACGCTCACCATTTTATCGTACGCGGGAGACCCGTCGACCTCGCGATAGTCCCGGACCTCGACGCGGCAGCGGTCCGAAAGCCCGGCTCTTCGGATCCGCTCGTTCGCAAGCGCGGCCTGCGGCTCGCTGAGGGTGATGCCGACCGCCTCCACGCCGTAGCGGGAGGCGGCGTGCAGGACGAGCCCGCCCCACCCGCACCCGATGTCCAGCAACCGCTCGCCCCGGCGCAGCCGAAGCTTCCGGCAAATGTAGTCCAGCTTCCTTCTCTGGGCGGTGTCCAGATCCTCGTCGCACGACGAGAAGTAGGCGCAGGAGTACACCATCCGCTCGTCCAGAAAGAGGGAGTAGAAGTCGTTGGAAACGTCGTAGTGGTAGCGGGCCGCCTCCCGGTCCCGATGCAGCGAGTGTCGGACGCCGCGAAGCCTTTCCAAAGGACGAACGACCGCCGGGCGCTTCCCGGCAGGGAGCGCCAGCAGGTCCCGCGCGAGCCGCAGGCGTCCGGCGATCCCCCGGGGCTGTCGAACCAGGTACTCCCCAAGGGCGATGGCGCTCTCGATGTCCCCCTCGATGTCGAAATCCCCCTGAAGGTACGCCTCGCCCAGGGAGAGTTCACTCGGTGACAGGAACATCCTGCGGAGCACGGCGGGGTTCCGGATGACCATCGTGAAGCGGGGGGGGTGCCCGGGCTCGGGATCCCAGGTGCTGCCGTCCCAGAGACGGATGGCGAAATCGCGCGGCCGGAATCCGGCCAGCAGGTCCTGGAGCAGGGAAAGGCAGTTTTGCGCGACAGGATCCGGCATTTCCGCTTTCAGCCCCATCGTCGACATTTCCTCACACCCCCTTCATCGAGATGCGTCGCCGCCCCACTCGAATCCGGCGCTCAGGCAAACGGTACGAACAGATGATCTTCGTAATCTCCCTGGCGACCGACTTCTCCGCGGGTCGCGCAAAGCACGGACACCTCCCAACCGGCCGCCGCATGCTTCGCCAGGGTCCCCCCGGCAAGGAACGTCTCGTCGTCCGGATGAGCGAATATCGCAAGAATCCCATGAGGCACGGGGTTCACGCGTACCGATTCTCCTTGTTCCCGATATCGCGATTCGAGCAAAATGAGGCTGATGGATATTATTCGTCCGACGCGCTATAATGTCAATTCGTTATTTGACGATTTGAACCAAGGGCCGGAGGAACCCACGGGAACCATGGTTATCGGCACGACGGAGTTGACCCTGCTTGCGGTCGTATCGGGAATGCTGGGGCTGGGTGTCGCCTTCTCGGCCATTCCCTTCCTCGGCGGTCCAACCACAGCAAGATCTGCCTCCTGCAAGGTCTGCCTCCTTGCCCGGAAATTCCAGGAACGTGTAAAATGGTCGCTGCAGAGTCTTGATCTGGAGGGATTATCGTTCGATTCGTTCATTGACGATATGGAGGACGACAGATGGGACTGCGCGATTACGAGTCCGTATTGAAGGCCGCCGCGGATCCGACGAGGGTCCGGATCCTCAAGATCCTCGAAGGCGGGGAGATGTGCGTCTGCCAGGTCATCGCGATTCTCTCCCTCGGGCAGTCGACCGTGTCGAAACACCTCTTCCTGCTCCGGGCAGCGGGACTCGTCAAGGATCGGCGCGACCGGAAATGGGTTTACTACTCGCTGGACCGTGGCGGCGACTCACCGTATGCCGCACGGATGCGGCGAAACCTGAGAGGTTGGCTGAACGACGATCCCGTCGTCGCGAAAGACCGGGAGCGGGCGGCCATGGCGAGGGCGATCGGCCCGATCGCGATCTGCGAGCGGAACATGACCCTTCCCGGCCGGCGACGCAAGACGGCGATACGATGAACCGGCCAATCGAGGAGTGGAGGACGGAAGCGGAGGCCCTGCGCAATCTGCGACCGAGGCACATCCTGTTCCTTTGCGTCGCGAACTCGGCCCGCAGCCAGATGGCCGAGGGGATCGCCCGCTCCCTCGCCCCTCCGGGCGTGAACGTGTCTTCCGCCGGGTCGTCCCCCGCCCCCGTCCGCCCGCAGGCGATCCAGGTCCTCAAGGAGATCGTCATCGACATCTCCGGTCACCGGTCCAAGGGGATCGATTCCATCGACGCCGGGTCCGTCGACGCCGTGGTCACCCTCTGCGCCGAGGAGGTCTGCCCCGTCTTTCTCGGGAAGGCGCACCGTGTCCACTGGGGACTCCCCGACCCTGCGGCCGTCGTCGGCAACGAGGAAGCCCGTCTGAATGCATTCCGGTCCGTCCGGGACGAACTCCTCCGCCGCCTGAAGGTCCTCTTCGAATCATAGGGAACACCTCGCCTCCGCCACCCCTTCCGACCCCTGCCTGCATTCCCGTCCCTCCACTGACACGCCATTCAATAAGGATACTTCGATTTCCCGTTGATCATTCGCGTCCCAACGAGTATCATATCGATAAGTGTAGATATAAAGATTAACCGACGGAAAGGAGTCCGCCATGGGAAAAAAGGGATTCGTCCTTTGCGTCTGCCAGGGAACCTGCCCGAGCTTCAAGAAGATGGACATCTTCAATGTGCTCGCCGACGTCCGCAGGGAGAAGATCTTCGACTACGTGTGCCTTCACCCGCAACTCTGCGTCGGCGACGGCGAGGAATTCCTCAAGGTCCTGCTCGCGGGGAAGGATACGGACAGGCTGTACATCGCCGCGTGCGACCCGCGGATGCAGGAAAAGATGTTCCGGGACGCCTTCGATGCCGCCGGGTTCGACAAGTCCCGGCTGGTGGCCCTCGACATCCGCAACAAGACCACGGATGAGGCCGTCGAGGCGATCAAGGGGATGGTCGCCCAGGTCGCCTGAAAGGAGGGCTCCATGAGGACCTGGCGCGGAATCCTGCGGGAGGAGATCCCATGGTACCCGACGATCGACCCGGATCTGTGCACGGGGTGCCGGACCTGCGTCGACTTCTGCAGGAACGACGTCCTGGAGTTCGACGAAGCCGCCGGGAAGTCCCGGGTGAAAAGTCCCTACAATTGCGTTGTGGAATGCAGCACCTGCGGGAAGCTGTGCCCCGAGGGAGCCATCCGCTTCCCCGACGAAGCCGCATTCTCGGCCTTCATCAAGGAGCGGATCTCCCTGCAGGCCGCGAAGCGTTGAAGGCATGTAACCGCTGACGGGAATCCCATTCCCCGAAGGGCCGAGGGGCGGTGGTATCCGTGCTGGATCTTGTCGACGTCGGGCTGGCCATCGGAGGCAAACCGATCCTTCAAGATCTCAGCCTGCACGTTCTCCCCGGGGAGATCCACGCGATCCTCGGGATGAACGGGACCGGCAAGTCGACCCTGGCCTCGGTCATCATGGGCCTGTCCGGCTTTTCCCCGACGTCGGGAAAAGTCGTCTTCCGGGGCGAGGACATCACCGCCCTCCCCGTTTTCGATCGCGCGAAACGCGGCATCACCCTCGCCTGGCAGGAACCCGCCCGGTTCGAAGGATTGACCGTCAAGGAATACATGGAACTGGGGCAGCGGGACTCCCGGGGCGGCGGCCCGCCTCCGGGGGAATGTCTCCTCATGGTGGGCCTTCCGCCGGACAGGTATCTCCAGCGCGCCGTCGACACTACCTTGAGCGGCGGCGAGCGGAAACGCGTGGAACTGGCCTCTGTCCTCTCGATGGAACCCAGGCTCTCCATCCTCGACGAGCCGGATTCCGGCATCGACGCGCTCTCCTTAAGCCATATCCTGGACGCCGTTCGAACCCTTTCGAAAAACGGCGCCTCCGTGCTTCTGATCACCCACCAGAACGAAATTGCCGCCTCGGCGGACCGGGCTTCCTCCTTGTGCGGGGGCACCATCCTGAGGACCGGCGATCCCGTCGCCATCGGTAGCTTTTTCCGGAACCATTGCCGGGAGTGCCCCCATGGGAACGCACCTCCCGGGGAGGTCCTGTTCCATGAGTGACTACACGAAGGAATTCCTGGCGATGTCCAAGGCGTACGAGGCAAGCGGCGGCGATCCGGCCCCGGATTCCCTGGAGAAGCTTCGGCGGCTTCTCCCCGGGGTCGAGAGGTTCGCCGGAGACAACGCTCCACCGGCTTCCTGCGAGATGGTCTTCCTGGCGTTGCACCCGCCCGTCATCCCGGGCGTTCTCGGCGAGGTCAGGAGTCACCTTCGGCCCGACGCCACCCTGGTTTCCCTGGCCCCCAAGGTGCCTCTCGCAAAAATTTCGGAGCTGGCCGGCGGCATCCGGAACGTGGCCCGCGTGATCCCCAACGCCCCGTCGATCGTCGGCGAAGGGTACAACCCGGTCGCCTGCTCCGGGAACATCAAGCCGGAAGCACGGGAAGACCTGATTTCCCTCCTGCGCGTCCTCGGAAAATGCCCCGAGGTCCGCGAGGACACCCTGGAAGCGTACGCGATGCTCACCGGCATGGGGCCGACCTACCTCTGGTTTCAACTCGTCGAGATGATTCGTCTCGCGGAAACGTTCGGGTTGGGAGGCGAAGAAGCGGCGGAAGCGACGTACCGCATGGCCGCCGGAGCGGCGAAGACCTTGCGGGAATCGGGGCTCCCGCCGAAGGACGTCATCGACCTGATCCCGGTAAAACCGCTGTCGGACGACGAGGAGACCATCCGGGAGATCTACCGTTCGAGGCTCCCTACCCTGTACCGCAAGTTGAAGGGGTGAGGGAAACCGCGTTGCTTCCCGGCATGAATGTGTATTATCATACACACAGGAGGCACCCCATGGGCAGAACGAACGTCGTTCTCGACGACCGTCTCGTCGAGGAAGCCAAGAAACTCGCCGGGGAGAAGACGGCCCGCGAAACCATCGACATTGCACTCCGGGAATTCGTCGCAAGGAGGAAGCGCAGGAACATTCTGGCCTGGGAAGGAAAGATCCGCTGGGAGGGCGATCTCGACCGGATCCGCCGGCCCCGATGATCCTCCTTGTCGATACCAGCGTCTGGATCGATTTTTTCGCGGGCCGCGACACGCCGCAGACACGGTTCTTCAAGGATTCCGTCAGGGAGGAGGCCGATATCGCCTTCACCGGGGTCATCCTTGCGGAGATTCTGCAGGGGATCCCTTCCGACTCCGAATTCGCCAGACTCCGGAAAGCGTTGTCTTCCTTCCGGATGTTGCAGCCGGCATCGGGAGAGACCTACGTTCAGGCGGCAAAACTCTACCGGGCAGGAAGGAAACGCGGGGTGACCATCCGCAGTCTCGTCGATTGCCTCATCGCCGCCATCGCCATGGAGCATGGATCCATAATTTTGCACAAGGACAGGGATTACGAGCGGATTTCCGAATATGCTCCGCTGAAATCCATCCCCGGAAATCAGTAAGATCGCGTATTCCGCTTCGGCCGTCTCCGGCAATGGGACAGAAATTCCCGGGGAGAGAGCAACGGGACGCCTTGGCGCAGCCTGGCGGGAAAATGGGCCCGGTTCCCCGTGACGAGACAGGCGACCCGTCCCGCGATGGCGGCCGCAAGAAACGGTTCATCGTCCAGATCTGGAAGAGGTTCAGGAAGGGGGGAGGTTGCCACCGCCTTCCCCCTGTTGACGATAAAGTCCAGCAAGGCATCAACCTTATCCGGCTCGAAACGAAACTTCGGCCGTTTCAGGACTTCGTTGTATTCGGAAAGGATTCGGGCGTCGAAACAGAGGGCCGGCTCGCCGGAGGAAATCATGCGGACGATCTCGCCGCACGGCCCGAACGGGGACAGAAGGCCCGCCACCAGGACGTTCGTGTCGAGGACGATGTTCAACGGCGGCGCTTTTCCCGGACCGCCCGGATCTCCGCGTCGATCTCTGCCGGGGGGATCGTGTCTGTTCCCTTTTCCACCGACCGGCGCTGAAGGGCAGCAACCGCCCCGATCGCGCGTGCCTGTCGGAACGCCGCCAGCGACTCCTCCACGTCCGACTCTCCGATCGATGCGAGAATGGCGATGGGGCGCCCGTTGCTGGTGACGATCATCTCCTTCTCTTCCGGAAGGTCCTTCCAGACTTTCGCGGACTTCCCCCGCAAATCGCGTACGCTAAGAAATTTCATATCGTGACCTCCATCGTGCGTCAATTGTGTACGCTATTGTCACGCGATGTCAATGGCCAAGAAGAAGCGGTGGCGATCCTGATGATATGTCCGGATTCGTGGAGAGAGCCCCTCCGGGCGCAGGAAGGGGCTCCCCCTGCGCTTTTCTACCTTCGCCACCCGGCCCAGACGGGGATACCTTTTTCATCCCGCAGTTTCAGGACCGCGTCCCCCTTTTTCACCTCCGCGGCGATGACCGCCGGATTCCCGGCGAACGTGACGCGGGATCCCTTGACCTCGACAACGTCGCCTTTCGCCAACTTCCCGTCGAGCCGCTCGATATACCACTCCGGCCCCAGGTGAACGGAAAGGGGCCCCTTCTCCGTCTTGAGCGTCAGGTGCACACCCCGGCTCATCCCCTTCATCGGGGCCGTCCGGTCGACGCTCTCGATCGTCCCGGCAACCGTCTCCACCGTCGCCGGGTCGTACATCCCCTGGTAGCCGCCGCCCATTCCCCAGCCCCCGCTGCCTCTCCATCCTCTTCCCGGGCCGGCCGCCGCGAGGGACACCGTGAATGCCAACACCGCCAGGACCGCCACGCCGATCATCGCATTCTTTTTCATCGTTTTTCCCCTCCCCGGGCTTTCGGAAACCCAGAATATATATTTATGTATGTCGATATTACCACAGGGCCGCGGCGGATGTTTCATGAGGAGGACACATCCGCGGTGCGCCGTTTCCCGAGAAGCCCCTTCGCGAACAGGGTCGCGTCTTCGAACAGGGTGTAGAAGATCGGGACGTAAAGCAGCGTCAGGAAGGTGGAGACCATGAGTCCCCCGATGGCCACCATCGCCAGGGGGGAGAGGCGCTCCAGGCCGATGGCCCATTCGAGGGCGATGGGGACCATGCCGACGGCCGTGCCGAACGCGGTCATGAGGATCGGCCGGGTGCGGACCCGCACGCTCTCCCGAAGGGCGTCGATCGTGGAGGCGCCGCGCTCCCGGGCGACCTCGATGAAATCGATCAGGAGGATGGAGTTCTTCACCACGATCCCCGCCAGGAGGATCACCCCCATGAACGCGGCGGTGGACTGGTGCTTCCCGGTGACCAGCAGCGACCAGATGGCGCCGATGAGGGCGAGCGGGATGGCGGTCATGATGGTCAGCGGGTGGACGAACGACCGGAACGCCGGGACCAGGGAGAAGTAGAGCAGCACCATGCCGACCATCAGGGCCGACATGAGGGCGGCGAAGTTTTCCCCCCCCTGCTTCGAGTCCCCCTCCTGGGAGATCGCGTATCCCGGGGGGAGCCTGAGCCCCTTCAGCTCCCGTTGCACGTTTGCCATGATGTGGGAAAGAGCGGCCTTTTCCCTGTACCCGTAGACGTCGATGCTGTTCATGAGGCTCTGCCGGGTGAGGAGCGTCGGCACGTAGACCGTTTTCATGGAGCCGAGAGAGGCGAGCGGAATTCCCCCCGCCGGGGTGTGGACCTTGAGCGTCGCCAGCCGGGCCGCGCTGTCGCGAAACGGCGCAGCGTACCGGGTCCGGACCGGGAACCCGTCCTCGTTCGCCATACGGAAGGTGGAGGATACCCCGCCCTGCAGCGCCGCCTGGGCCTGCGAAGCGATCTCCCTGGGAGAAACGCCGTAGTAGGCACACCGCTCCCGATCGGCGACGAAGATTATCTCCTTCTTGTCGTTCCCCCAGGTGAGCGACACGGAGGAGAGCCCGCCGGCCCGCTCCATGCGGCGCTTCACCTCCTGCCCGATTCCGTAAAGCACCTGCGGGTCGGGTCCGGTCACCATCACGTCCACGGCGGCGCGGATGCTGGACATGGCGGTGGCGCCGTAGTCGAAGACATCTGCGAACTTTAGCCCCGGAATCGTCCGGAACCCCTGCCGGAGCCGCTCCTCCACCTGCCAGATGGTCGCCTTGCGGTGGTAGCGATCCACCAGGTTGACGGTCATGCTCCCCTGTTGGGGATTTTTCCCGCTGCCGAAGGAGACGACCGACGGCTCCGATCCGAGGGTCGCGCTGGTGTACACCACCCCCTCCTGTTTCAGGATCACGTCCTCCATGCGGGTCAGGATCCGGTCCGACTGGCCGAGCGATGAATTGGCGTCGGCCTCGAAGTTGATCTTGATGATGCCGGTGTCCATGGGGGGCTGCACGTCCTGCCCCACCAGCGGTTTCACGAACGTGTTGGTCGCCACCAGAAGCAGGAAGGCGCCTGCGATAAAAAGAAACCGGTGCCGGAGCGCCGTGTCGAGGATCCCGAGGAAGAAGTCCCGGATGCCGTGGACGAAGCGGTCGCTCCCCTTCGAGACGAGGATCTCCAGCCGGTTCGGCTGGTGGCCTCTCTTGAGGAGGAACGGCGCGAGGATCGGGATGATCGTCACCGAAACGATGTAGGAGGCGATCAGTGCGATGCACAGGGAAAGCGACAGGGGGCGCAGGACGGTCTGGACGTACCCTCCGATGAAGATGATCGGGATCAGCACGACCACCGTGGCGTAGGTGCCGGAGAAGATGGCCAGCATCACCTCCTCGGTCCCCCCGGCCACCATCTCGACCAGGTTCTTCTTCCCCTCCCGGTAGTGGCGCTCGATGTTCTCGATCACGACGATGGCGTCGTCCAGAAGCATCCCCACCGCCAGGATGACGCCGGTCAGGGTCACCATGTGGAACTCGAAGCCGAAGAGCCACATTACCGCGAAGGTGATGAGATAGGTGAAGGGGATGGAGATGGCGCACAGCATCATGGTGCGCAGGTTGCCGAGGAACAGGAAGATGACGACGACGGTGATGAGGATGGCGTCCCGGAGCGCCTCCAGCATGTTCGTCACGCTCAGGTCGATCAGGTCCTTCTGGGTGTAGCTGACGTCGAACCGGATGAACGGGTAGAGGGTTTTTAACTTCGGCAGAAGGCGTTCCGCCCCATGGATGGCGTCGAGCGTGTGGCCGTTCTGTCCCCGCAGGATGTTGATGCCGATCGCCTCCCGGCCGTTCCCGTGGTAGGCCGACTGGGGTTCCTGCACCCCGATCCCGACGTCCGCCACGTCCCGCAGATGGATCGTACCGGTGTCCCTGCGGGCCACCACCATCCCCTTCAACTCGTCGGGGTTTTTCACCGCCCCTTCGGTCTTGAAGAGGTACTGCCCGTCGCGGCGGATGACGAGCCCCTGGGGGATGTTCTGGTTCTGGGCGGACAGGGCGCCCATCACGTCCGGCAGGCCGACGGCGAAGCGGTCCAGACGGTCCGGGTCCACGGTCACCTGCACCTCCGGCTGGTGCGCCCCGAAGACCTCGACGTTGGCGATGTCCGGGACGCGCAGCAGCGCTTCCCTGATCGGGTTGTCGGCCAGTTCCCGGATCTTCCCGAGGTCGACGGGCGAGCCGGACGCGGGGGAAAGGGCCAACGTCATCGTCGGCTGGGTCGCCTGGCTGATCTTGAAGATCTGGGGAGGACGGATCACCGGGGGAAGGCGTGCGCCGACCTTGCTCAGGGCGTTCGCCACGTCGGTGGCGGCGGCGTCCAGCCCCTTGGCGTACTCGAACTCCGCGGACACCACCGAGACCTCGTCCTTGGAGGTGGAGGTCACCTTCCGCACCAGGTCGATGGTGGAGACCTCCTTCTCGATGATCCGGGTGATGTCGGTCTCCACGTCGGCGGCCGCCGCGCCGGGCATGACCGTCACCACGCTGATCTGCGGACGATCGGTATCCGGGAAGAGGTTGAACGGCATCTTCTTGTAGCCGATCATCCCCACCACCGACAGGAGGACCACGAAGGAGAGGACCAGGTGCGGCTTCCGGATGTAGCGCTCGACGACCTTCATTTCGCATCTCCCGCCACGGTGACCCGGCTCCCCTCGACCAGGGTGAGGAGACGGTTCTCCTGGCCCACGGCGACCTGCTCGCCCGGCGCCAGGTCACCCGTCAGCGCCGCCTTCCCGTCACCCGTCCCGAGGAGGGTCACCTTCCGGACCCGGACGACTCCCTCCTTCACCACGCAGACGAAACTCCCGGCGCCGCTGCGCACCAGTGCGTTCTCCGGAACGATGACCCCGGTCACCGTCTTTCTCACGAGATCGACCCCCACCGTGCTTCCGGATGGGAGACCGAACGGTGATGCGGGCAGGACCATCTCCACCGACCCGAGGATGTTTCTCCCCAACGCCGGATAAACGCGGGAGATCGCGGCGGTCGTGATCCGGCCGCCGTATCCGAGATGCGCCTTCCCGCCGGGTTTCAATCCCTCCATCTCTTCCTGGGGAACCTGGGCCGTCACCTTGTAGGGGGAGATCTTCTCCACCGTCAGGATCGGCTTCCCGGGGACCGCGAGGTCGCCCGGTTCCATCCACCGCCGGGTGACGACGCCGGGGAAAGGCGCCCGGATGCGGGAGTAGCCCGCCTGGGTGGCGGCCGCCGCGCTGTTCATGGAGAGCCCCTTGATACTCTCCTCGTAGGCGTCCATCGTGGCCCTCGCTCCATCGATGGCGGCCCGGGACCGCTCCAGCGCCTCCCGGGAGATGGCGCCGGCCGCGAACAGCTTCCCGTCACGCTCATGAATCGATTTCTGGGTCTCGTAGGCGCTGCGCGCCCCCGCGAGCCTCTGCCGGGTGGCGAGCACCTCGGCCTCGACCGCCGCCGACCGCTCGACCAGCTCCCGGTCGTCGATGACCGCCACGATCTCCCCCTCCCGGACCGGGTCTCCCTCGCGCTTTGCGACCGAGAGAAGATTCCCGGAGATGCGGGCCGAGACGTCGCTTTTCGTCAGCGGTTCGACGCTCCCCTGGTAGTGGGCGAAGACCTCGAGGGTTCCGGGAGCGGCGACGGCGACGCGGACGGCCGGGAGGGACGCTTCGGGCTTCGGCAGCGCCGCGATCCGCCCCATTTTGTTTTTCACGAGGAGGATCGCACCGGCGACGAGCACCGCCGCGATCAGGAGAATGATCCGGTTCCGTTTCATCGTGCATACTCCTCCAGCGTGCCGGTCGCCGTTCGATAGGCGACCAGCGCCGCATTGTAATCGAACAGCGCCTGTGCAAGATTGGCTTCGGCCGTGATGTCGGCCGCCTGGGCCAAGAGAAGGTCGGTCGCCGTTCCGGCCCCGCTGTCGAACTTCTCCCGCTCGATACGGAACGACTCCCGGGCCTGTTCGATCACCTGGCGGGCGGTCTCCACGCGGTGCGCGCTCTCCCGGAGAGAGGCGACGGATGTCCCGACCTCGAGCCGAAGCCGGTGGTCGACGCCCCGGAGCCGCTCTTTGGCCTTGTCCCGCAAGGTCTTTTCCCGCGCCAGATCCGCAGAAAGGGATCGATCGAAGAGGGGGACGCTTGCCTGAAGGCCGATGAACCAGTTGGCCTCGTCGTACGAGGGCCGGAATCCGAACTGGTCGGTGTACCCTCCCGTGGCGTTCACCGCCGGCAGCAGCTTGCCGAGGGCGATCTTCCGGGAAAGTTCCGCCTCTTCCACTCCCTTCACGGCCCCGAGATATTCCGGCCTTCGCATCGCGGCCTCTATCGGACTCGACGCGGGATCGGAAGGCGCCGCCTGCAGGACGAGGTTGTCGGACAGGTGAGGCGGTCCCGCTCCGCCCCCGGGATCCTCCCCCATCAGGTATCGAAGGGTGGCGCCGGTCGTGGCGATCCCCTCGTCGAGGGTGAGGAGCCGCTGCCGTTCGTTGGCCAGCTGCACCTCGACCTTCAGGAGATCGACCCGCGCGATCCGCCCCACATCGAAGAGAAGCCGCGTGCTCTTCATCTGTTCCTCCAGGGCCGCCACCGAAGAGGAGGACGCCTCCCGCAACGCCATCAGTTGCAGAATCTTGTTGTAGGTGTTCACCGTGTTCGCGATGAGATCGTTGCGGGTCCGGGCCAGGGAATATCCCTGGAGGTCCCTGCGGACGGCCGCCAGATCCACGTTGTTCGAAATCTGCCCTCCCTGGTAGACGGGGAGTGCCAGGGATACCCCCCACGCGGCGTACTCGTCGCTGAAGCGGGCGGGGATCGTGATCGCCTGGGCCGGGATGAACGGCACCGGGTCCTGGCGGAGCGCATAGTTCATATCGAGGGATAGCCGCGGCAGATGCGCCCCCCGGGCGCTCAGAAGCCCCTGGCCGCCGGCCTCCACGCCGAGGCGTCCTTCGGCGACCAAAGGATTTTGCGTCAGCGCCCGGTTCACGCACTCCCGGAGGGAAAGCCCATCGGCCCGCGCCGGGCCGGCCGTCGCCAGGGACATCGCCAGAAACAACGCCACCACCGGAAAGACCATCGCGGCCCTCTTCATCACGGCTCCTTCCACCGGCCCCGGAGGCCGGAGGATATATCAATGTTCGTTCGGATCGTCGTTTCCATCCCGGTTCATCGCCGCCGCCCCGCCCGGAGCCCCATCGGCATGGCGGGGCACTTGTGCCCGTGCAATTTCCGTCCCGCTTCCGGATACTCGTTCGCGTCGATCATGGAGAACCTCCTTGGGATCGTATTCCGACATCAGAATATGAAATTCAGACCCCAGGCGCATTGATCGGACGCAATATCCGGTCGATTCGAGCGGGAGGACTAAAGACCCGCGGGGGAGGCCGTCATACGCAGGGAACGCGGGTCGAGGACCTGGAACCGTCCCCGCCCCAGCCGGCGGATCATTCCCGCCTCCGCAAGACCCGTGACGGCGCGGGAGAAGCTCTCCGGGGTGATACCGAGGGCCCGTGCGAACTCCCCGGAAGAGACCGGGAGAGACAGGATCGTCGTGGCTCGCCGGTCGGACTCCGGCAGCAGGGCGACCAGGGCCGCCGCCACGCGGGGGAGCGCCCCGCGGGCTGAAAGCAGCTCGATCCGGTCGAACGCCTCCCGGAGGCGCCGACCGAGGAAGGAGAACAGCGGCAACGCCACGGCGGGGTCATCGCGGAGCGCTCGAAGGAGTCCTTCCCGGGACATCGTCCGCGCTCGAACCTCGCCGATCGCCTCGGCCGTGGCGGGATACGGCCGGCCGTCCAGGAACGGAAGGAATCCGAAGAGCTCCCCCGGGCCGAACAGATACAGGGCGGCGACGTTTCCGTCCGGCAGCGTCCGGTAAACCTTGATGTGCCCCGTTTCGATCGCGACGACCAAGGAGGGCGTATCGCCCGTACGCCAAAGAATCGCTCCCGCGGGAAACCGACGGTGACGGAAATAGGGAGCCAGATTCCCGAGCGCCTTCCCCGCCTCGCCGGAAAAGGAGGAGAAAGCGACCTGTGAGAAACGCGGGGGGCGATCGGATCTATCGGCCGCCTGCCTCCCGGCGTCGGTCAGCCGGAGACCGCGGGCCAGGCGCGAAGGAACAAGCAGCCCCTTGCGGGAAAGGGCCTGGACGTGATCCCGGACCGTCCCCGCCGCACGCCATCCCAAGGCGGCGGCGATCTCCCGATAGGTGGGGGGAGGCCCGGTCTCCAGTTCCAGTCTCATCAAATGATCGAGAATCCTGCGCTGGGGCGGAGTCGGGTCGGAGGAAGGAGATCGCGCCATGGAGCGATGATATACCCCACATTTGTATGGAGCAATGACGCAGCGGAGCGGCTACATCACCTCGAAGATATAGATGGCCGCGTAGTAGACGCCGGCGACGACGAAGACGGCACCGGTGATCCTGCGAACCCACAGTTCGACCCGGGTCACGCCCCGGAAGACGGCCTCGATGGACCGCATCCCGAATGCGATCATGACGGCGATTACGATCACCGGTATCCCGGTGCCGAGGCCGAACAGCAGCGGGTAGAACACCGGGGAGCCCTTGGCCACCGACAGGGGCAGCAGGCTACCGAAAAACAGCGCCGCGGAGACCGGGCAGAAGGACAGGGCGAAGAGGATCCCGAGGAGCCCCGCGCCGGGGATCCCTCCCCGCCCGGCCTTCTCCCGCATCTTCTCCCCCACCCTTCCGCCGGGGGTGGGGAACCGGAGCAGGCCGAGGAGGACCATTCCCGCAAGGATCAGGACCGGGCCGAGAACCTTGTTCATCGACTCCTGGAGAAACATCGAGATCCGGGGCGCGGAAAGAAGACCTGCTACCAGGAGCGCCCCCAGGCCGAGGTATGCCCCCATCCGGCCGAGAACGTACGCCAGGCCGGAAAACGTCACCCTCGAAGGGCTCCGGTACTGCCTGCCGATGTAGGACACCGCGGCGATGTTCGTGGCCAGCGGGCAGGGACTCATGGAGGTCAATATCCCGAGCCACAGGGCCGATACCGCCCCGAGGTCGACCGCTCCCATCACGCGCCTCTCAGGTAGGAGGAGACGCCTTCCTGCACATACGGAAGAAACTCCTTCTCCGAACCGAGAAGGGTCCAGACCTTTTCCAGGTTCTTCCAGCGGACCTGCCGGCCGTCGCGGTACTCGACGATCACCAAGGACTGGCTGACGAGCCGATAATCGTCGATGAAGTGGCGGTTCCCGGGCTCTTCCACGTTTACCTGCCGGAACGCAAGGAGGCTGGTCCGAAGCTCCCCGGGGAACCGTTCCCGAATGGCTTTCCCGGAGAGGCTCTCGATCTTGATGCACGACGCGCATCGGGCGCGCGCGTGGAAGTAGTAGGCGATCACGCGCTTCCCCGTACCGATGAGATCGTCCCCCCGGCGCTCCGGAATCGGGACGCTCCCTTCCGACGCCGCAACGGCTTCTCCGGATGACGGAGACCCGGCCAGCGACCCTCGGCGCGATTCCCTCACCAGCAGAAACCCGATGCTCGCAACCACGAACACCAGAAGAAAGCCGGTCAGCAGCTTCTTCCCATTCATTCTTCCGCTCCCTGTTTCATGATGGTCACGCCGAGGCGAGGATCCGCCGGATCTCTTCCGCCGTAGGGATCTTTCCCGCGAACTTGACCGCGCCGTCCACGGCCAGCGCCGGCGTCGACATCACCCCGAACTCCATGATCTTCCTGATTTCGGTGACCTTCTCCATCCGATACTCGATCCCGAGACCTTTCGCCGCCGCCTCCGTGTTCTCCGCCAGCTTCTTGCACTTCGGGCACCCCGGCCCGAGGATCTGCAGCATCTTCATGCTTTTCTCCTTCGCCGCACGGATGACAGCGCGTCAGAGGACCCGATTGAAGAGGGTTCCGACGATCAGGATCCCGAACCCCACGACACCGGCAAACGTCGCGACCAGCCGTACTTTCAGCACCTTCCGGAGGATGATCATCTCCGGAAGGGATAGCCCGATGACCGCCATCATGAACGCCAGGACTGTTCCCAGGGCCGCTCCCTTGGCCAACAGCGCCTGGACGACCGGGATGATCCCCGCGGCGTTGGAGTACATCGGGATGCCGATCAGCACGGCAAGAGGCACCGACCACCAGGCGCCGCTGCCCATGAACGAGGCAAGGAAGTTTTCGGGCACGTACCCGTGGATCCCCGCGCCGACCGCGATCCCGAGGACGACGTACACCCAGACCTTCCCCACGATGTCGCGGACGGCCTCGTACCCGTTCCGTACGCGATCCGCGATCGACATCGACCCTTCCCCGGCCGCCTCCCCACCGCTACACGCTGCCTGGTACACCCAGGACTCGACATGTTTCTCCATGCCGAGGCGGCCGATCGTCCATCCGGCGATCATGGCGACCGCAAGACCGGTGCCCAGATAAAGGACCGCGATCTTCCACCCGAACAGTCCGAACAGGAGCACGAGGGCGATCTCGTTCACCATCGGTGCGGAGATCAGGAAGGAAAACGTCACCCCCAGCGGGACTCCCGCCGTCACGAACCCGATGAACATCGGGACCGCGGAACAGGAGCAGAAGGGGGTCACGATCCCGAGAAGGGCCGCGAAAACGTTCCCCGCCGCCTCCCGCTTTCCCACAAGGATCCGGCGGGCCCGATCCGGGGTAAAGTAGGACCGGACGACGCCGATCCCGAACACTACCAGGGTCAGCAACAGGAGGACTTTCGGGGTATCGAAGATGAAAAACTCCACCGCCGAGGCGAAGCGGGACCCCCGGGGCAGGGAAAATACGTCGTACGTCATCCACCTGGAGAACGGCGCGAGGCTCCGGTAGAGAAGCCACCACCCGGAGAGCAGCAGGATGCCGGGAAGGAGGAACCTCCTGTAATTCTCCCAACCGGCGGCCGCCGGTTGGTCCGGCCGGGCGACTCCCCGTCCCGCCTCCGAATCGCAACATGCCTTGCCTTCCATCGAATCCGCTCCGTTTCCGCGATAAGGGATTTGC
>Ga0326597_10004152_pt1 | contig 20477 bp, 21 predicted proteins | sample RVTome_12_FD_203789 | JGI IMG/M metagenome (GOLD analysis project Ga0326597, IMG submission 203789) | Soil microbial communities from uranium-contaminated site in the Upper Colorado River Basin, Wyoming, United States - RVT100D185 | ecosystem: Environmental > Terrestrial > Soil > Contaminated >...
GCCCCGCATCGGCAGCTTACTCACGGCACTAGCGCCGAACTTGATGGACGCAGCAGTAGGCATCGCAGCCGGTGCGATCGTGCTGTTTTCGATTAGTACCGCCCAGCGGGTGTTGCGTCATAGGAAAGCGGCAGCATAATACGTGGCGCGTGCAGCTGTTCAATCACGATACGTTTGTCTCCCTTCAGCAAATTTGAAAGCGCTCACATGAGCAATAGACTTCCGCTCGAAGGCATCCGCGTCATCGAGTTCGTCCACGTCGTCATGGGTCCGACCTGCGGGCTGGTGCTGGCCGATCTCGGCGCGGAAGTGATCAAGGTCGAGCCAATCGACGGCGATCACACGCGCAAACTGACCGCGTCCGGCGCCGGATTCTTTCCCACGTACAACCGCAACAAGAAAAGCCTCGCGATCGACGTCAAGTCAGTTGAAGGGCGCGAAATCGTGCTCGATCTCATCAAGCGCGCCGATGTCGTCACGGAGAACTTTCGTCCGGGAGCAATGGACAAGCTAGGTTTCGGATACCAGCAACTCAAGGACATCCGGCCGGAACTGGTCTATTGTTCTCTGAAGGGTTTTCTTGCCGGTCCCTATGATCATCGCACGGGGCTCGATGAGATGGCGCAAATGATGGGGGGCTTAGCCTACATGACTGGCGGCAAGGAAAGGCCCCTGCGCGCAGGCGCTTCGGTGATCGATGTCATGGGCGGGATGTTCGGTGCGATCGCCATTCTCGCAGCGATCTGCGAACGCAGGCAGACCGGAAAGGGCCAGTACGTGCAGAGCGCGCTTTTCGAGAACTGCGCTTTCCTCATGGGCCAACACATGCTGGAAGGCTTAATGACCGGCAAGCCCGTGGTGCCAATGCCCGATCGAATCCGCGCCTGGGCCGTATACGACACGTTCAAGACTAGCGACGGGGAGCAGATGTTCGTCGGCATCGTCACCGACACGCAGTGGAAACTGTTCTGCGATGCGCTCAATCGGTCCGATTGGTTGAGCGATCCTGCGCTCAAGACCAACCCGCAACGCGTCGAGCAGCGCCCGCGCATCATTCCGGAGGTTACGGCATTGTTCGCCAAGATGACGAAGTCCGAGCTGATCGAGCTTTGCGAGAAACTGGGGCTGCCTTACGCACCAATCGCCAAACCAGAGGACCTGTTCACCGATCCGCACCTGAGCGCATCGGGAGGCTTGGCAGACATCACGCTACTCAACGGTGTGAAGACGCACGTGCCCGCGCTACCGGTCGAAATGGACGGGCGGCGCTTCGGCACGCGGCTCGACTTGCCTCAAGTCGGCGAACACACGCGCGAATTGCTGCATGAGCTTGGCTACTCCCCGTCCCAGACGCAGGATTTAATCGATCGAAACATCGTCGCCGGGAACTGATCCGGTTCACAGTGATGCTGCTTTTCGACAGATTGTGTCCGCTCAACACATGCTGTCCTCGCGGATACACACAAATGTGTACGGCGCGCTGCGGCAGGTATTAGGGCTGATCGTGATTGCGGACCGAGAAACACCGAACACCACCGCTCGGTGTAGGATCGCGACATTGTGTTAGGGGCTTATGGAGAAAACCCAAACCGCGAGTGACCGAGCCGAAGCGACGGACCTGGAGCAATTGATCGCAGTGCGGCTATCGCGCCGCGATCTACTCAAGGCTGCGCTCGCTGGCATGGCAACAGCGCTGGGCTCGCCTGCACGAAGCGCAGAGCGTGCAACGGGCTCCACGCTCACGTTCAGCGAAATCGCGCATGGGCTGGATGCCACCCACCACGTTCCTCCCGGATACAGCGCACAGCTCGTGCTGCGCTGGGGCGACCCGCTGTTTCGCGACGCTCCGAAGTTCGTTCCCGGGAAGCCGGATGCCGCCGCCCAGGAGAAGCAATTCGGTTACAACAATGATTTCCTCGCCTTCATGCCGCTGCCGCGCGGGACAGCGAGCGCAAACAACGGCCTGCTCTGCAGCAATCACGAGTACTGCTCAACGCAACTCATGTGGCCGGAGAGCCCGGCGCGAAGTTACCAGCGCAAAGTGACCGTCGAGCACTGCGCCTACGAAATGGCGGCGCATGGTTTCAGCATCGCCGAGGTGCGACAAGAAGACGGCAAGTGGCGTGTGGTCACCGACAGTTCTTACAACCGGCGCATCAGCACGCGCAGTACCCGAATTCGGGTTGGCGGACCTGCTGCCGGACATCGCCGCATGCGAACGGGCGCCGATCGCGAGGGACTACTGATCATCGGGACGCTCAATAACTGCGCCGGGGGCGAAACGCCTTGGGGCACAGTGCTCACCTGCGAGGAGAACATTCATGGATATTTCAGCGGCAACGCGCTAGAGCACCGGGAAGCCGCAGCACTCAAGCGCTACGGTTTCGGCAGGCGCCCCTGGTATGAATGGAGTCGCTATTACGCGCGCTTCGACTTTGACCAGGAACCGAACGAACCAAACCGCTTCGGCTGGGTGGTCGAAATCGACCCCTACGATCCTGAATCCATGCCGGTTAAGCGCACCGCACTCGGTCGCTTCAAGCACGAGGGCGCGACCACCGCGCTGAGCCACGATGCGCGCGTCGTGGTCTACATGGGCGATGACGAGCGCTTCGAGTACCTCTACAAGTTCGTTACCGCGGGCAAGTTCCAGCCGAACGATCTTGCCGCGAATCGCAATCTGCTCGATCACGGCACGCTCTACGTCGCACGCTTCGAGGCGCAGGGCAAGATGCGCTGGCTGCCGCTCACGCACGGCAAGGATCCGCTCACCTTAGCCAACGGCTTTGCGAGCCAAGCCGATGTCGTGATCGAAGCGCGCCGCGCTGCGGATCTCATGGGAGGGACCAGCATGGATCGTCCCGAGGATGTCCAAACCAATCCGGCGACCGGACGCGTTTACGTCGTGCTCACCAATAACAGTCGAAGGAAACCGGATCAAGTAAACCCGGCGAACCCGCGTGCGGGCAACCACTGGGGGCACATCATCGAACTCGTCCCGCCGCGCGTCGACGGCGCGCCGGATCACAGCGCGACCGAATGCGCTTGGGAATTCTTCCTGGTCGCAGGCGATCCTGCCGATGCGCAACAAAGCGCCCGTTATGCCGGACCGGTCGGCGCCAACGGCTGGCTTGCCTGCCCGGACAATGTCGCCTTCGATCCGCGTGGTCGAATCTGGATCGCCACCGATGGTCAGACCGCTACGGCGGGTATCGCCGACAGCCTCTACGGCGCCGATACTTCGGGACCCGGACGCGGAATCACGCGGCTATTTTTCAACGCGCCGCGCGGGGCTGAAGTGTGCGGGCCGTGTTTTACGCCCAACGGAAAAACACTGTTCGTCGCCGTTCAGCATCCGGGCAGCGAACCAGGCTCTACGTACGACCAGCCCTCGACCCGCTGGCCAGACTTCAAAGACGATATGCCACCGCGCCCGGCCGTACTCGCAATCACCAAGAATAGCGGCGGGGAAATCGGCAGTTAGCTCGCGACAGCACGCTGGTCAAGGACACGGACATCTACCCGGTCTGCGGGACCAGTCACTTCATTTACTTGACGGGGGAACGTATCCGGCGGCCGCGTCCGCGCCGCCGCCAAAGAAATGTTTGTCCATCTGCTCGGCCAGGTACTTGCGCGCCTTGATATCGGCCAGATTGAGGCGGTTTTCATTGACCAGCATTTTTTGCTGCTCCAGCCATTGCTTCCAGGCGTCCTTGGATACGTTGTCGAAGATCCGCTTGCCAAGTTCTCCGGGATAAGGGGGAAAATCCAGGCCTTCGGCTTCCCGACCCAGTTTGATGCACTTCACCATCCTTGCCATGTTCACGCTCGACCAAGTCAGTTACGGTTTGTCTGCGCACTCATTATGTGCGCTCGCGCATCGCAAGTAAATCGCGCGCAGCGGCGACGATCGCGCGGCATCGATTCGGATAGAATCCCCTGAACTCGGGCTGCACCTGCGGCGACGGGCGCGGCCCAGTGCTGAAGGAGCACGGTCATGACAGGTTTGGACAAGCGCACCCCGAGTCCTACCGCAATCACGTTACACCAGAAATCCCGCGTACTGGAAATCGCGTTTGCCGATGGCAAGACGTTCCGGATGCCGTGCGAGTTCCTGCGCGTCTACTCCCCTTCTGCCGAAGTGCGTGGCCACGGGCCGGGTCAGGAGGTTTTGCAGGTCGCCAAAAAAAACGTGGACATCACGCACATCGAGCCGGTCGGCACCTACGCGGTCCAGCTCACCTTCTCCGACGGCCACGATACCGGCATATATTCATGGGATCTACTCTACGACTACGGTTTGCACCAGGAGAAGATGTGGCAGCGCTACCTTGAGCGCATGGAGCAAGCCGGGGCGAGCCGGGAGCCCGTCGAGGGCGGGTTCGAACTGCGCCCGAAATCGAAGTAGCAGCGTTGCAATTTCCAGGGCGCGCGAGAACAGGCATGACATTTAAGGCGGTCCTGATCAATCCTTACGAGCTCGGACGCCAGCCGTTCGCGCTGGCGCAGCCTGCCGCATGGCTCAAGCGCGCAGGCGTGCAAGTCACGTGCGTCGATCTGTCCCTGCAGACGATCGATCCTGACAGCATGGCGGCGGCCGACCTCGTTGCCATCTACGTCGGCATGCATACCGCGACACGCATCGCGATGGAGGCGATAGCGCGCATCAAGGCACTCAGCCCCGGCGCCCACCTGTGCGTATATGGCCTGTATGCGCCAATGAACGAAACGCTGTTGAGGGGACTGGGTGTCGAAACGGTTCTCGGCGGAGAGTTCGAACCCGGGTTGCTGAGTCTCGCCCAGCGCCTGCAGCGCGAGGGCGACGCCGGAATGCAGAGGGAACCGGTCATCAACCTCGACAAGATTGAGTTCCTCACCCCTGACCGAAGTGGGCTCCCGCCCCTTGACCGTTACGCCCATCTGCGCCTGCCCGACGGAAGCACGAAGGTCGTCGGCTATGCCGAAGGCAGCCGCGGCTGCAAGCATCTTTGCCGGCACTGCCCGGTCGTGCCCGTCTACCAGGGACGATTTCGCATCGTGCCGGTGGGCGTTGTGATGACCGACATCCGCGGCCAAGTGGCACAAGGCGCGCAACACGTTTCGTTTGGCGACCCGGATTTTTTCAACGGCCCGACCCATGCTCTGAAACTGGTCCGGGCGCTGCACGCGGAATTTCCCGGTGTCAGCTTCGATGCCACGATCAAGGTGCAGCACCTGATCGATCACGCCAACCTGCTGGCGGAATTGAAACGCTGCGAATGCCTGTTCATCACCTCCGCCGTCGAAGCGGTCGACGACACGATCCTGCAACATCTCGACAAGAACCATAGCGCCGAGGATTTCAACCGTGCGGTGGTGCTGTTGCGCCAAGCGGGAATCGCTTTCGCGCCGACCTTCGTCGCTTTTACGCCGTGGACCACGCTCGAAGGCTATATCGAATTGTTGGGGCGGATCATTGAGCTCAAGCTGGTCGAAAGCGTGCCCCCGATTCAGCTCTGTATCCGCCTGTTGGTCCCCGCCGGGTCGTACCTGCTGAAACTGCCGGGCTTCCGCGAGCTGATTCAGGCGTTCGACCCGAAATTGCTGGGGTACCCCTGGCGGCACGCGGACCGGCGGATCGACCGTTTGCAGGCGCAGGTGCAGTCGTTCGTCGCCGCGGCCGACGCGGAAGGTCAGTCGCGCCGCCAGATGTTCGAGCGCATATGGCGCATGGCCCACGAGGCGCGCGGCGCAAGTGCCCCGGCGCTAGAGCACCTGAACCTGGGCGCGCCGATCGCGCACCTTTCCGAACCGTGGTACTGCTGCGCGGAACCGACCACCGAGCAGTTGCATAGCGTATAGCGGGGATGAAGCGCGTATTGCTCTTGCTCCCCACCGCTTCGTACCGCAACGAGGCGTTTCTTGCAGCCGGCAAGAAGCTGGACATCGAGATCATAACGGCCGCCGACTACTGCCATCAGCTGGCGCCGGCCTGGGGATTAGAACCGATCATGGCGCTCGATTTCGACCGCCCCGGGGAGGCGATCGATACCGTCTTGCACTCACTCAAGCATCAGCCCGACGCCGTGCTGGCGGTCGACGACTCGGGTCTCGAGCTCGCCGCGCTGCTCAACGAACGGCTGAATCTTGCCGCGAATCCGCCCAGCGCGGTGCGGCGGCTGCGCGACAAGCTGGCGTTCAGACAAATGCAGCGAGAGCACGGATTCCCCTGCCCGGATTTTCATCACCTGCCGAGTGCGGCCGATCCGACCATGCTGCTGGCGAAAATCAAGTGGCCCACGGTCGTCAAGGCAAGACGCTTGTCGGCAAGCCGCGGTGTTATTCGCGCCGACGATGCCGGGAAGTACCTGACAGCGGTGAACCGGGTGAGAACTATTCAGGCCAAGGCTGACCGCGATGCGGGCGAGCTCGGTCTCGTCATTGAACAGTTCATCCCGGGGCACGAATACGCACTGGAAGGACTGCTCGAAAACGGACAACTCACGACCCTGGCGTTGTTCGACAAGCCCGATCCGCTGGATGGGCCGTATTTCGAAGAAACCCTGTACGTTACTCCCTCCCGCCTATCTGAACCGCGCCAGCAGCAGATTCAGCGCTCGGTGCAGTGCGCATGTCGCGCGGCCGGATTGGTCACCGGACCAGTACACGCCGAAATGCGCGTCAACTGCGAGGGCGTGTGGTTGCTGGAAGTAGCGGCGCGCTCGATTGGCGGCCTGTGTGGGACAGCACTGACCCACGCATTGGGGATGACGCTGGAGGAACTGATTCTGCGTCAAGCCCTGGGTCGACCCGTGGGGCTGAGCGCATTGCGCGCAGGTGCTGGGGTAATGATGATTCCGATTCCACGCCGCGGTATTTACCTTGGCGTCCGCAATCTGGAGAGCGCAATACAGCTGCCAGGCATTAGCGGAATTCGGATCACCGCGCAGCCCGGTCAGATCATCGCGCCGCCGCCCGAAGGAGCCAGTTACCTCGGATTCATCTTTTCACTGTGCGCGAGCGCAGCCGAAGCCGAGCTCGCGCTGCGCTTGGCGCACGCGCAATTGACCTTCGACATCCAACCGGAGCACGCGCTAAATGCATCTGCTGCTGGGTCTTTCCGAGGTTAATTGTCCTCGTCAAAAAACGCCAAGGTGCGAATCTCGATGCTGCGCCGTGGCAGCGCATCGGCTGGCGCGAGCGGATTATCAATCGAGGTGTGCGGCACGAAGCGCGCGCGGCCATCCTGCTTAGAATCGAATACCTTGAACACCAACGCTTCGTCGCGGCGCATGGCGGGAAAGTAGAACCATTGGTGCGCAGGGTTGTAGCTTAAGCGATAGGTCTGCCCGACGCGGCCGGGATAGCGCCGTTCGCTGACATGCAGATCGTCCATAGCGAGACTGCGCGCATCGGCGATAACCAAGGGATTGCGCAGGATCGGATGCGCGATCGAGCGCCACACCTGAATGATGGCGAAGCGCCGTTTGAGCAGGGTCTCCGCTTCATCTCCCATCAGGTCGCGCACGCGCTGCGGGCCGGACCATTCAGTGTAGTCATTATGCGCGGACAGCACCGGCTCGCGAATAAGCTTGCTTTCGCGTTCGTCTTCGTCGCCTGAGCGCAGCGTGTAATCGAACAGTTCCACGCGCGTCGCACCGGAAACACGCTTTACCAATGCGATCGCCTCCGGGTAGTACACCCGCTTCAGTTCCTCGGCATCGAAGAAGTCTTTGACCGCCGTTGGATGATCTACCAGGACGAAGCCATTGCAATCCAGGGACAGGGTTCCGATGAGCGCACGGCCATCGCGAATCTGCATGGGACGTTGTTCGTAGCTCCCGCTGGTGCGTCGGCGGATGTTGCCCGGCCCGAAGGTTTCGTTGACTAATTTCTCGCCGGTGATGAGCGCATAGTTGATTTGTGCGGTTAACGCCTGACCGGTGGCTGGGGCATCTACGACCTGGCTCATGCTTAAACTCCCGAAGTGACGGTAGGGACGATCACGCGCGTTTGCGCTTTCGCAGCCAGACGATAAGTCCGATCGCGAGAGGAAACACGATAAAGGCGATGAAGACATAGCCGAACGCCTTCCCGCCGAAATTCGCCACACCCTTGAAAAACGTTCCGGCAATCGCACCGGGCAGCATCAACATCGGCAGCCAGACGAGCGCCGAGGCGACGTTAGCGATCTGGAAGCGCGTCTGCGGCATTTCCATGATACCAGCAACAATGGGCACCACGGCACGCAGTGGCCCGAAGAAGCGACCCAGGCAGACACTGAGCACGCCCCACTTGAGAAAGAAGCGATGTCCCTGCTCGAGCAATGCAGGATCGTTCTTGAACGGCCACATGCGTGGGACCTTGTGGCCAAAGTAGCGACCGATCCAATACGAAACGGCGTCGCCGAGCGAAGCGCCGGCAATCCCCCAGGGCAGGATAATCCACGGGTCCAGCGTGCCCGCGCCGATCAATGCCCCGGAGGCAACGATCATGGCGGTGAACGGCACCAGCAGCGACAAGAAAGCCATCGACTCGGCAAACGCCAGCGCACATACCACCGGCCCCGCCCAGGAGCGGTTGGCGGTGATATACGCCATGACCTCCGTGACCCATTGGTCCACCGGGCAAACTCCGAGCGTGGCGACAATCGTACTGGGACGAGCGAAACGCACGTGCAGGAGCAGATGATAAACCGGGCAAGCACGTCCTGGATCGGCGCCGCTAGCATGCGTGGCAGTACAATCGCTCGATCCCGCGCGCTGGCATCATGCATGGGCAGCGCCAACTTCGGAGGAAATCGACAATGCCGCCCGCAACAATGACCGCTATACTAATCACCGCGCCTGGCGCGCCTGAGGTCTTGAAACCCACCGAGCGTCCCGTGCCTCGGCCGCAAGCAAATCAGGTCCTGATCAAGGTCGCCTACGCAGGCATCAACCGGCACGATTGCAGTCAGCGCAAACGCGGTCATGGCCCGCAAGGCGCTACGGACGTTCCGGGACTGGAGGTCGCCGGTGAAGTCGCTGAAGTCGGAGCGGGTGTAACCCGCTGGAAGCCGGGGGATCGAGTCTGCGCGCTCGTCAATGGCGGCGGCTACGCGCAATACTGCATCGCGCTGGAACCGCTCGTCCTTCCGATCCCCACCGGCTACGATTTCAAGCAGGCGGCGTGTCTGCCGGAAGCGATGTTTACCGCGTGGTTCAACGTCTTCAGCCTCGCGCACCTAGCCAGAGGTGAATGGCTGCTCGTGCATGGCGGCTCGAGCGGCGTGGGCACGACCGCAATTCAGCTCGGCCGCCTCGAGGGCGCCAATGTCATCACCACTGCTGGCTCAGCAGCGAAATGCGCAGCGTGCCTGAAGCTCGGGGCGCAGCATGCAGTGAACTACCGCGAGAGCGATTTCGTCGCCGAGGTCAAGCGCGTCACCGACGGGCACGGCGCGGATGTGATACTCGATATGGTCGGCGGGGCTTATGCTAAGCGTAATCTAGAATCGCTGGCGAAGGACGGCCGCCTGACGCACATCGCCTCCGGCGGGCCGATCGAGTTCTCGACACCGATCTCGGCGATCGCGAGCAAACGCGCGCTGATAACGGCCTCGCAGATGCGCCCGCTCGAGCTCGACAAAAAGCAGGCTGTGGCCCGCGATCTGCTCGCGCGCGTCTGGCCCCATCTCGGTACGAAAATCAACCCTGTGCTCGACAGCGTGTACCCGTTGGAGCAGGCCGCCGCCAGCCACGCTCGAATGGAATCGAGCCAGCACATCGGCAAGATCCTACTCGAAGTTCGCCACTGAGCGCGGACGCGGCCGCTGTCACGCACGCAGCACGTGTTCCGCCGATAGAAACCCCACCGCATCTTCCGCTGGCCGCCGACCGGGGTTGCACGAGTAGAATCGAGCTTTCGACCGCACCAGAGGAGGAGTTCGTCACATGAGCATCAAAGGTAAGGCTTACATCATGGGAGCTTTCGAGCATCCCACGCGCAAGGCGACCGATAAATCGGTTATGCAATTGCATGCCGAGTGTGCCCAGGGTGCGCTCGCCGATGCGGGGCTGAAAAAGGACGACATCGACGGTTACTTCTGCGCCGGGGACGCGCCCGGAATGGGTGGCATCAGTATGGCGAACTACATGGGGTTGAGGTTAAAGCACATCGACTCGACCGATACCGGCGGTTCCTCCTACCTGCTGCACGTCGGCCATGCCGCCGAGGCGATCGCCGCCGGCAAGTGCAACATTGCGCTGATCACGCTCTCGGGGCGGCCGCGTTCCGAAGGCTCGTCGGGAACGCAGGTACGCAGCCGGGGCACCGGCGTCGCCGAGGAGCCCTTCGAGATCCCTTATGGTCCGGTAACGGTGAACCTCTATGCGATGGCGGCCATGCGCCACATGTATCAATACGGCACGACCGCCGAGCAGCTCGCATGGGTTAAAGTCGCGGCCTCACATCACGCACAGTACAATCCGCACGCGATGCTGCGCGACGTGGTCACCGTAAAGGAAGTGCTGGATTCGCCGATGGTCGCCGATCCGCTGCACCGGCTCGACTGCTGTGTGGTGAGTGACGGCGGCGGCGCGCTGATCGTCACGCGCCCAGAAATTGCCAAGAGTCTGAAGCGCCCACTAGTTAAGATCATCGGTGCAGCCGAAGCACCCAAGCACACGATGGGCGGGAAGTTCGATATAACCTTCTCCGGGGCGGCTTGGTCGGGTCCGCGCTGCTTCGAGGAGGCCGGCGTAAAGCATGCTGACATCAAATACGCCTCGATCTACGACAGTTTCACGATCACCGTCGTCATGCAGATCGAGGATCTCGGTTTCTGCAAGAAAGGCGAGGGCGGCAAGTTCGTGGCCGACGGCAATCTCATTGCAGGCAGCGGCAAATTTCCATTCAACACCGATGGCGGCGGGCTGTGCAACAACCACCCGGCAAATCGCGGCGGCATGACCAAGGTGATCGAAGCGGTGCGGCAGCTGCGTGGCGAAGCGCACCCGGCGGTACAGGTCAAGAACTGCGATATCGCGCTCGCGCACGGCACGGGCGGCTCACTCGGACATCGGCACAACGCTGCCACAGTCATTATGGAGAGGGAATAGGCGATGGCGACCCCATACAAGGATAGAAAACTCCCCGACCCAGTTCTCAATGTCGGCGACGAGCGCTACTTCGAAGCGGCGAACCAGGGCAAGCTGCTGCTGAAGAAATGCGGCGATTGCGGTGAGGTTCATCACTTCCCGCGCGGCATCTGCCCGTTCTGTCTGAGCTCCAAGGTCGACTGGGTCGAGGCCAAAGGCACGGGGACCATCTATAGCTATAGCGTCACGCGCCGCGCCGGACCGGTTCCCTACTGCATCGCCTACGTCACGTTGGACGAAGGCGTAACCGTGATGACCAACATCGTCGATTGCGATCTCGACACGGTGCGCATCGGGCAGAAGGTGAAGTTGACGTTCAAGCCCTCAGAAGGCGGGACCGGAATAGCGATGTTCGCACCCGCGTAGCGGCGCCAGCGCGCATTGACGGGTCTGGCCATTCAAACTGAAAAGGGCGCCGCGGGCGCCCTTTTCGTTGCGGGATAACGGATCTAAACGGGCTGCGTTGCCAATCCGCTCAATTGCCACCCATCAACGACACCAGAATGATGCGGTTGGTGCTGCTCTGGTGAATGATCAGGTTGCCGTCCCGCGTCGCACGCATGTGCCGGATGATGCCGGCATGCACGCCCCCGGACGGAATCGCCCAGCTCTGGAACGTCTCGGTCTTCGGATCGAATCGAACTAGCGTATCAGGCCTCTGGCCCGACTCGTTGTACCAGACGATGCCGTTCAGGACGACGATCGCATAGGGGTGAGACTTCGGCCCACTGGGCGAGGGCCACTCCTTTATCTCACCGGTCGCGGGACTATAGCGGCCTAACCGCCCCTCACCGGAGTTGACGTACCATATCGTCCCGTCCTGATCGAAATCGAGGCGGCGAACTCTCGCCTTGTCACCTGGTACCTTGACTTCGGTGAGGGCCATCGTCGCCGGGTCGATTCGAACCAGGCAGCCGCGGCCGTTGCACGCGAACCAGGGCGTACCGTCGGGCGCGATCTTGATGCCGTACGGCCTCGATTTCGGCGTCGTCATTTCGACGATCTTGATCTCGCCTGTGGCCGGATCCAGCCGGCCGACTCTGTTACTGAGCTGCATGGTGAACCAAAGAATGCCCTTGGCGTCGAAAATCGCCGAATGCGGGTCCTTCGCCTCCGGATCAGGCATCTTGAACTCGGTGATCTTCTCGGTCTTGGGATCGAGGTAGCCGATCGTCGCATTCTTGTTGCCCGTGTACCAGACGTTGCCCTTGGCGTCTAAGGTGACGGTATGGGGCATCGCCTTGGCCGGTAGAGCGTACTCTTTCATCTCGCCGGTCTTGGGATTGATCCGCCCGAGCACATTAGCCCATTGGCCGGCCCACCAAATGGTCCCGTCGGCCGCCTGGACCGGATCGCGCGAGCGTTGGCCGAGAGTAGGCGTCTGCCATTCCTTGAACGCGATCTTCACGCTGCCGGATACCAACTTCGGCGCGCGTTTCTGGTTCGGTGGGAAGTGCGTCGCGAGGTACTGCGTGATCTTGTCCTGCTCCGCCGTAGCACCCGAAAGGTCGATCATTGTGCCGGCGAGTTCCTTCCAGCCCTCGGGGGTATAGCCGGAACTATTCAGGATTTCCCTGACGCGGTGGCACGCCGTGCAGAGCGCCTCGACCCGGTCCTTGCCGTCGCCCTCGGGCAGGCCGGATGGCTTGCCCTGAGCGGTAGCTAGAAGGGGGATCAGCGCAAAAAAAGCGGCGCCCAGCAATCGTACGATCGACGTCGGAAGCATCTGCACTCTCCTAGTGAAATTTTTACACTTGCAAAGTACTGATTACCGGCATAGCCGGGAGCGCCACGGCCTCACCTCAGAACATCATCACTCCGCCATTGACGTGCAGCGTCTGACCGGTGATATAGCTCGCACCCGGACCGCAGAGGAAGCGCACCGTATCGGCGATCTCGCGCGCGTCGCCCAGCCGTCCCAGCGGGATGGTGTTCTTCGGGTCCGGGCGCGCCGTGCGGGCTGTAGCACGCGCCGTATCCATCTGCCCCGGTGCGACACAGTTGACCCGGATGTTGTTCTCGGCGAGTTCACGCGCAAGCGCACGCGTCAGCCCGACCATGCCGTGTTTAGCGACCGACCCGTGCACGCGCCGCTTGGCGCCCGAGAGCGACGACATGCCGCCGAGCGTGACGATGCTGCCGCTACCGGACTCGAGCATCGACGGCAGGCAAGCCTTGATCAAATGAAACGAGCCATCCAAGGATATCGCCATGATCCCGCGCCACTCCTCGAAGCTCATGTCGATGAATGGCGTCTCCTTGCGAACGGAGGCGTTCAATACCAGGATATCGACGCGCCCAAAGCGCTTGAGCACGCCGTCGACCATGTTCTTGACCGCGCTCGCATCGGCGATATCGGCCATGAAGACCTCGGCCTGTCCTCCTGCCCCGCGGATTTCTTGTGCGACTTTTTCCGCGTCATCCCGCGATGCGCGGGTATTGACCGCAATCGCTGCCCCGCCTTGCGCCAATGCAAGCGCGGTCGCCGCGCCGATATTGCGCCCCGCACCTGTAATCAACGCAACCTTGCCCGCTAGTTCTGTACCCGGTCCGACGCTGCTGGTCGATGTGGCCATTCGTTTGCCTCCTGATTGTCGAGCGTGCAAGCATAGCTCAATCCGCTCTCACCTAGGGGCTTGTCGGATTTCGACCCGACGAGCGCCTTATTCGTCACCGCGCCAATAAAGTCCGACAATCGCCGGCGCTATTGAGCTTTGCAGCGAGTCCTGACAAGATGCCTCGGTCGATTTCTGCGAACACCCGGGAGGAGGTCGAAATGAACGCCGCCAACAGTGAAATTCGCGACGGTATGCACATCGAATGGGATGTGCCGATTACCATGGACGATGGTCTGGTGTTGCGCGCGGATGTCTTTCGCCCGCTTGCCGATGGCCGCTACCCAGCGATCGTCAGTTATGGACCCTATGGCAAAGGGCTCGCGTTTCAGGACGGCTACAAGACCGCTTGGGAAATCATGTGCCGTGAGAATCCGGACGCGGTCGCCGGCACCAGCAACAAGTATCAGAATTGGGAAGTTGTCGATCCGGAGAAATGGGTGCCGGACGGTTACGCGGTCGTGCGCGTGGATTCGCGTGGCGCGGGCCGCTCTCCCGGTTTTCTCGCGCACAACAATGCACGTGAGAATCGCGACTTCGCGGCGTGTATCGAATGGTCCGCCGTCCAGGCGTGGTGCAGCGGCAAAGTCGGGCTAAACGGTATTTCCTATTACGCATCCAATCAGTGGCGCGCCGCCGCCGAACAGCCGCCACATCTGGCTGCGATCTGCGTCTGGGAGGGTTGGGTAGACAACTATCGGGACTCCACGCATCACGGCGGCATCATCTGTGTATTCCGCAAGAACTGGCAGGACATGCAAGTGAAAACCGTGCAGCATGGGGTCGGCGAACGTGGCGCGAAGAGCCGCATTACGGGCGAACTGGTGTGCGGGCCGGAAACCCTCTCCGAAGAAGCGTTGACCAGGAACCGGGAAGACTTGTGGGCCGACCTGCTCTCGCGCCCGCTCGACGGGCCCTATTACCGCGAACGTAGCGGCGACCTCTCCAAGGTGAAAGCGCCACTGCTCACTTGCGCCAACTGGGGCGGACAAGGCTTGCATCCGCGCGGTAATTTCGAAGGCTTCATGCGCGCGGCATCGGAGCAGAAATGGCTGGAAGCCCACGGCGGCTCGCATTGGGCGCCGTTTTACACCGACTACGGAGTCCGGCTACAGAAGCGGTTTTTCGATTATTTTCTCAAGGGGGCGAAGAACGGCTGGGATAAACAGCCCAAGGTGCTCCTGCAAGTGCGCCACCCCGGCGAAAAATTCGTCGAGCGCGCCGAGCAGGAATGGCCGCTCGCGCGCACCCGCTGGACGCATTTTTATCTCGATCCGGACGAGATGCGCTTGTCACCCGTCCCCCAGACGACACCGAAGACGCTGACTTACGACGCCATTGGCGAGGGACTGACGTTCTCAACGCCACCACTCGCCGCCGCAACCGAGATCACCGGGCCCTCGGCACTAAAGCTCTTTCTGTCGTCCTCGACGGTCGATGCGGATGTTTTTGCCGTGTTGCGCGTATTCGATCCAGGCGGCAAGGAGCTGGTGTTTCAAGGCGCATTGGATCCGCATACGCCGATCGGCCAAGGCTGGCTGCGAGCTTCGCACCGCAAGCTCGACCCGGAACTCTCGCTGCCCTATCGTCCGTACCACACGCACGACGAGCTGCAGCCGCTCACGCCGGGGCAGATGGTCGCGCTCAATGTCGAGATCTGGCCAACCAGCATCGTTGTTCCGGCTCAATGGCGGATCGCACTCACGGTACGCGGCAAGGACTACGAGTGGGATGGCGCGGCCGCGACGCTGTCGAACATGAAGAATCCGATGAAGGGCTGCGGGCCGTTCGAACACGACGATCCGGACGATCGCCCGCCGGAAATCTTCGGCGGCCAAGTGACGTTGCATTTCGGGCCGAGCGAACAGGCCGCGGTGCTGTTACCCGTCATCCCGCCCAAGGACGCTTGAACTATGGTTCTTAAATTCATGCGGGACCTGCTACCGAGCAGGGCTGCCCAACTGCTAGCCATGGCGTTGCTCGTGGTCGTGCTGAGTGCCGCGGGCGGGACGTGCGAGGCGAAATCGGCTGCAAAGCTCGCGCCGGGTGCGGGAAATTTCGCCTTTCCTTTCGTAAGCGCCAATCAAAAGCGCGAGATCACCGTTTGGTACCACCGCCCGGGGCAAGCCGGCGCCGACGCGAAAATTGTATTCGTACTGCATGGCGAGGCACGCAACGCCCGGACCTATCGCAAGTACTGGATCCCCATTGCCGAGCGGAAAGGCTTCATTCTGTTAGTACCGGAATTTTCCAAATTGGAGTTTCCAGGATCCCGCAGTTACAACCTTGGCAACGTGTCCGACCGCAATGGATTGCGCTATCCGGAAGCCCAGTGGAGCTATACGGCGATAGAAGACATCTTCGACGCGGTACGCAAAGACAATACCCTATCGGCCGCTTCCTATGATCTCTATGGCCACTCCGCCGGCGCGCAGTTCGTTCACCGGCTGGTCCTACTGAAGCCCAACGCGCGCTTTCGCACCGCCATCGCCGCCAACGCTGGTTGGTACATGATGCCCGATGCAAACATCAATTATCCACACGGACTGCACGGGGCAGGCGTGGAACGCAAGCAGCTAGCGCACGCCTTCGGGCGCAAGCTGGTCGTACTGCTTGGCGAAGCGGACCAAGATCCCGATCACCGCAGTCTTTCCCGCACCCCCGCGGCGATGCTTCAGGGTCGGCACCGATTCGAGCGTGGACAGAACTTCTACGCCCATGCGCAGCGTACAGCAGCGGAACTTAGCGCTCGATTTGCCTGGACGCTAAAGTCCGCGCCCGGAGTTCCACACAGCAATGCGCGCATGGCCCCGTTCGCCGCGGCCGCAATGGACACAAACGAGTAAATCTGAATTTCTCGCACCACCGTGGGGTGACAGCACCGGAGTAAAAAAAGTATCCGGTATCACCCTCACCTCCAGCCGAATTTTCCTGAATCGCGTAGATTCGCGTACGCCTGTTTCGCTACCGCTGACTCGGACCGCCAGGAGGAGTGATGATCGTTATGAATCGGCACACGGCTGCCAGAGCTCGACGGGTATCCGTGATCGTACTGGCCGCATGGTGTGTTGTCGCAACCGCTGCGGGTCTGCCGGCGTTTCCCCCCGGCCTGAGTAAACCGGCCAAGTCGCTCGCGATGCCCGCGTTCGAGCTCCCCACCACGACTGGAGCGTTGGTGCACTCCAGTGCACTGCGCGGCCAAGTATTGATCGTGCGCTACTGGGCCTCGTGGTGAAGTAGCTGCCTCGGCGAGCTGCCCTCCGTGCAGAGGGTCCATGATGCGTTTCGCGACTCAGGCGTCACCGTGCTGGCGATCTCGATCGACGGTACCGGAGCGCAGGCAGTAAACCCGGTGATGGTCGAAGGCAAGTTCACTTTTGCAGCACCGATCGATCAGGACATGAATGTCGCGCGCCAGTTCGGCGTGCGCGCCGTACCAATGACCTATGTCATCGACCGCAGCGGCACAATCGTCGCGCAAGGATTCGGGCCGGTAGACTTCGATGCCCCGGCATTTCGTGAGTTCGTCAAAGCAGTCGCAGCACGTGGTTCGTAGCGGGCAACAAATACTTTCACTTCATCGATCGATATCAAGCAGGGAGCTACTCATGAGGTATTCGAAGTTGACTCGTTTCATCGCGGCCGCGACGTTCGCCACCGCAACGCTGTTAAGCGGCGGTGCACAAGCGCTGCATGTTGGCGACAAGGCGCCGGATTTCTCGCTGCCGGCGACGACCGGCAAACAGGCGAGCCTCGCCGATTTCGAGGGTAAAGCGCTCGTCCTGTTCTTCTACATCGGTGCGTTCACCAACACGTGAACGCAGGAAGCGCTGGCCTTTCAACTTGACCTTCCCAAGTTCGAGGCCGCGAATGCTCAGGTCCTGGGCATTAGTGTCGACTTCAGCGGCGCCAACAAAGCATGGGCAGAAAAAATCGGCCTGAAATATCCGCTGTTGTCGGATACCCGCCGAGCGATGAGCCGCGCTTATGGGGTGCTCAACGACGATCCGGCTTTGGCGAACAATCCGAAGCGCATCGGTTCGTACTTCCGCGCAAAACGCGCTTGGTTCGTCATCGACAAAGACGGTGTTGTCCGTTATGTGCGCATCACCGATCCGCGCGGCCTGGTGCCGACAGACGAGTTGCTAGAGGTGGTGGAAAAGTTTAAGTAAGGGGTCGGGGGTCAGGGATCAGGGGTCAGGGAGCGGGGGTCAGGGATCTGGGGTCAGAGGTCAGGGACTTGCGGCTGGGGACTAGATATAGAAGTCTGCACCTGCCCTGACTGACAGTGTCAGGTTGGGGCGCCTCCCGCAGTGCGTCTGCAATGTAGCGCTCTGCTGACCTTCGAGCCTCGCTTCCTGTTGGTAGTGCGGCACTAGGTCTGCGCAGTACGGACGGCTGCAACGCAGACGCGGTGCAGTCGGAATAACTATCGGGCATACCAAGATCGAGCACATCAGCGTTCGACATGTGCCCGTAGAATACCCGCAGCAACGGCAAGCGTCCTGCGCCGTACGAAAAAACGGGCCACGTGGCAACGTGGCCCGCGGTATCGTGTGACATCGCCGTCACTGCACCTTGATGCCGGCGCGCTGGATGACCTTGGCGTACTTCGGGACTTCGCGTTTCACCAGCGCGGACAGCTCTTCGGGGCTGCTCGCAACCGCATCCAGCGCCTGCTTCGCATAAAACGACTTGATCTCCGGCGTCATAAGCGCCTTTTTGATCTCCGCGTTCATCTTGTCGATGATCGGTCTCGGCGTCCCCTTCTGGTAGAACATCGCATACCAGTTGTCGGCCTCGAAACCCGGATAGAACGTGTTCATCGTCGGCAGATCCGGGAGTACCGCGGATCGCTTCGGCGTCGTGACAGCGAGACCTCTTGCTCTGCCGCTCTTCAGGTGCGGCATGATGGAAGGCGCCGTGGTGAAGCCATAATCGGCTTCGCCCGAGATCAGTGCGATCACCGCTGGTCCTCCGCCACGATACGTCAGTATGGTCGTCTTGAGCCCGGCGATCTGGTTGAGCATTTCGCCGCTGAGATGGGCGGTCGTCCCCGCGGCGTTGCCGGTAGCATTCATGCCACCGGGATGCGTCTTTGCCAGCGCGATGAGCTGCGGTACCGTCTTCGCCGGAACGCTTGGATGCACGGTCAGCACGAGCGGCGTCGAGGAGATCCAGCTTATTGGCGTGAGGTCGTTGTTTATGTCGAACTTGATGCGCTTGGCGAAAAGCGTCACGACCACCGAGATGCTGCCGGACACAAACAGTATCGTACCGCCGTCGGGCGGCGAGTCGACCGCGATCTGGGTTCCGATCAGGCCGCTCGCGCCGGTCCGGTTATCGATGAGGAAGTTGTGTCCCATGCTCTTCTGGAACGCGGCTGAGAGCAGCCGCGCCTGAATATCGGTCCCGCCGCCCGGTGGGTACGGCACTATGATGCGCACGGGCTTGGTCGGCCATTGCTGCGCGGCCGATGGTGCTGACACGACAGAAAATGCTGCTGCAATGGCAAGAAACGCCAAAGCTTTCGTTCTCATCCGGGCCTCCTTTGTTGTGATGATGTGATACCGAGAATATTGTCGAACGGGAACGCCATTAAACCATTAAACCATTAAACCATTAAACCATTAAACCATTAAACCGCCCGCGATTTTGGAAAATTCGCATTGAAGCGAGTCATCCCGTGTCATTGGACAGGCTGGCGGGGATTGCACGCAGGGGGCTCCGTTATCCGTCGGCAATGTGGCAGGCTGCCGACTCCTCCGGCCTGCCCCTAGATACCCTGACACCGGCCGCCTGCGGCTGAGAAACGTCCTGTCCTATAGCGACGGGTGGGAAGGCGGGCGGTCGACCTGGAAGAGTTGCTGGCGCTCATCCCGGTGGCCTGATCCTCATGACAACAATGACTCTGGGAGCAGAGTACACGCCCGCGCTCGGCCCGCATTCGGGCAAAGGGCTGGAATTGCCTTGAAATGCGCCGCCTCGGGCCGTCGACAGGCTGCAAATATCATCGAGCGAGCGGCGAGTACCTTGCGTTTGAGAGTCTGCGGGGCCAGCGATACAGTGACGATCAGGGAAAAAAGTCGGTTAGATTTATGCGCCGACACCGGTTGCCCTGGCCGCGTTCCGGGTCGAGGATGCGCGCCAGGTTTGACACTCACCATCGGGGGATAGCACCATGCAGGCAACGGGGAAGATTGCGGTCATCACGGGTGCCGGCAGCGGCATCGGGCGGGCGTCGGCGCTGGCTCTGTACGCCGACGGGTTTTCCGTCGTGCTGGCCGGCCGTCGGCGGAACATGCTGGAAGAGACGGCAGCGCTGGCGCAGGCCTCACCGCCACGCATGCTGGTGGCGCCGACCGATGTGGCCGACCCCGCGTCGATCGCTGCGCTGTTCGAGACCGTGCAGGCGACCTATGGCCGCATCGAGCTACTGTTCAACAACGCGGGGATCAGCACGCGCAACATCCCGATCGACAACCTGACCTATGAGCAATGGTCGAATGTCGTCGCGGTCAACCTGACCGGCTCCTTCCTGTGCGCGCAGCACGCCTTTCGCATGACTCCATCCGGCGCGGCAACGTAGCACAGCAGGCTGCCGCCGACGCCTTTCTTCAGCTCGACCGGAAAGCTCACGCCTTTCTTGCGCAGGTCGGCGCAGAGGGCCATCAGGTCGCCCTGGTACAGGAAACCGAAATGATCGGTTCCCCAGGTGTTGTGGCTGGAGAAATCGGAATAG
>Ga0326597_10004153_pt1 | contig 20473 bp, 39 predicted proteins | sample RVTome_12_FD_203789 | JGI IMG/M metagenome (GOLD analysis project Ga0326597, IMG submission 203789) | Soil microbial communities from uranium-contaminated site in the Upper Colorado River Basin, Wyoming, United States - RVT100D185 | ecosystem: Environmental > Terrestrial > Soil > Contaminated >...
AGAACCGCACATGCGTCTTGAAAGCCCCCACGTTGCAGGTGAAAATCTGCTGGCAGTGCTGGCACTTCATCTTGCCCCTCCCTGCTCACTGTCGTTGCCATCCGGCGAAGGCGCTGCGGCGAGCATTTCGTCGCGTAGTTGCCGCAGGCCAGCAAACATTTCCCGCAGCGAGTAGTCAGGATGGCCAGCCTGATCGAGCATCGCACCTAGCCTGTCGTGCCACTCACGCACCTTCGCCGTACCGCCTGCCGGTGTCTCCGACTGCGGCACTGCGTACAGCGGCGTTACTTGTACGGTATCAGGGCGATAATCCTTTACGCGTAAATCGACCTCCCATTGCTCGGTAGCGAACCCCGGCATGGCATCGCCAATCTTCACCATCCACGCCACCGGCTCGCTTCGCGCGGTCGCAGGCTGCGGCAAGGTCGCCAGCGTTTCCTTCAACAATATGCGGTACTCGTTCGCTGGTGTGGCAGACTGGAGCGCGTGATACCCGGCAACTAGTGGAATCGACACGAACCAGTCTGTCGTCATTTGGATTGCGCGGTCATCCTCAACGCTTTGGCACAGGTATGAGCCATCCTTCCAGACGGTGAGCATCAATTCCTCGTGCGGCACTCCGTTGGTGGCCGCCTGCGCAAATATCATGTCGATGGTTTCCGGGAGGTCTTTCCGTGGGCCGATAACTTCCTTGGCACCCGGAACGCTCATGGCAAGATCGGCCAGCGTTCCCCACATTTGCTTCAGGTCTGCCAGCGTCGCATCCAACTCCTGACGACTGAATGGCTCTGGTGCCCCACCGCTGGTGTTCGCCGGAATTGCAGATGCGGTGAAATTGGCCTCGGGGAACGGTTCGGTATCCCACTTGCGGATTCGCCAATTCCCAGGCTGCTCTTGCACATGCTCGCTTGGAACGAGCCAAACGTAGAGCGCCGATGGCCTCGGTGCCTCAGACGACGACGGTTTCATGCGGCAATCCTCCACGGCAGCAGCAGCGCGCCACTATTGAGCGGCAAACGCCGCGTGAACACGAGTTGATCTTTGCTCTCTCGAATGATTCGCTCGGCCTCCAATGAAACCGGCTCGTAGCCCATGGACTCAAGCCGCTGCATTTCCAGCGGCGTGAACCAGGCCAGTAGTGCATCGATTGACCGGCAGGCACAGCCGGAATGCCAGCCCTCCGGGATTTCGCTCAGCCATTGAGTCCCGAACTCGGAGAGCACGCTCGGGTGGCGCAGCAGCCGCTCCTCGCTGTTGTCCTCTACCCAGTGATGCGATAGGCCGGGGCGCCATGGCCCACGCCCATCGGACGCCTGCACCCGGTATATCTGCAATGGGGTAGAGGGCGACGGCTTCATGCTTCCTCCGGCATCTTCCCGAGTGCGTCGCGGATCAGCTTCATCTCGGGCGAGTGGTTGAAGTAGAGGTCGAAGGCGTCGTCATCTCCTGGCTTTTGCGGCATCGCGTGCCAGACCCGGATAACGCTGACGGCCTGCTCCAATGCCTTGCGCAGCGCCAGAATGCGCTCGTACGCCTCATTGAAATCATCGCTCATCGCTGCAACTCCTTCGTTGTGTAGCTGTCGGCAACGATCTTCTCTTTGAATCCGCAGTCGTCGCATAAGATCATGCTTGGGTCAGTCGGATGCACGTCCCTCGTAGGCCAGCGATATTCAGATTGGCACTTCGGACACGGTAGACACCCGTACATATTCGCGGCCGGGTTGTCGCAGTCCACCTTCGCTGTGTTAGTCATACAGGCGCTTCCTCCAGCATCGGAATGCGCTCTTTCCAAATCAGGCTCATGCCGTGCGTGCCGGGAAACAAGTCCTCGATGGTGTCCTGCGTCCAGTCCACGCCGAGCAGGTCAGCGATCCACATGGCGAACTTCGGCGGCTTGGCACCGGGCAGTCCCTTCTTCATGGCGATGTTCTCGCTGTGCCAGTCGCGCACGGTTGGCTCATCCCTGCCACGCCTACGCCCGCCCCTGAAGATCACCGGCTCCCACGCATAGGCGACCGGCACGTTCGGATTGAACACGGCGAACGGCTTGACCCAGCTGCCGATCCTACAATCCAAGGGGCACATGGGCAGCAGGACGCGCAGGGAAGGCGTGCTGAGGCTCATGGCCCATCCGTCCGGGTACTCGGCGCACAGGCGCTCCACGAGCCTCCGGTGCGTCTCTGGCTCGTTCCAGTCCATCGCGTCAGGATGGTGCATGGCGTACAACTTCCCGCAGCCAAGGTAAGGCGGATCGGCGTAGGCAAACCTCATCGAGCGGTAGCCGTTTGTACCTTCCAACCAGGCACACAGCCCTGTTTGCTGACAACTGTGATAGCCCTTCGCTTCCTTGAGTTGGCAGGCATCTTCGCAATCGGTGTGCTTGTCCATGTTGCCCCTATGAATCGTTCGTGCCGAAGATAGGGGAGAACGGCGACGGGTCGCTAGCCCGTGTCTCCTTATTAGCCCACTCTGCAGAGGGGGAGCGGGAAACCAATCCCACGCTTGCCACGCCGTTCATTGTTCGACGCATACCTATCGCAACTCCCTGATGATCCCGTAGTTCCCGCCGCACTTCTCGCAGGCCCAAAGCAAGAGCCCGCGCTCGCGCTTCTTGACGATCTTAGGGCGCACTGGCTTGCCGTGCCGGTCGAAGGTTGGCAGGCAGGCGAAGCAGCCATCTTTGCGGTCGGTGAACCCCTGGTCTTCGCAGTCATTTTCTACGAGCATCATCGTTCCTCAACCTTACAGGGGATCTTCGCCGATTTCACGCATGGTGGCGTAACCACGCTCCAGGCTCTCACGGGCACCAGAATTTAGGACGCCGCGCAGAGCCTCTACCACCTTCGGATAGTTATTGCATGCGTGGGCGATGTAGGCGCGGTTAGCGAGGAAATCACGTTCACGCGGTTGCATCATCGCAGCGGCGACGTTGGAACCATCCGGGCCGACGATGTACGGTGTAAAAACGTCGGTCTTAGCGTTCGCGGGATAGTAATCGCGCAGAAGCGCCCATGGCAGCGGCGTTGCTGGTTTCATGTCCTTTCTCCTCTATATCGCTTCGGTCTAGCACTGTGACTAGAACGGTTCCGGGGCGCGCGCCTTCTCGTAGGCAGCGCAAGCCTCGATCAGGTCTCTGCCTGGTCCGCGTTCTACCCCGCCCTTGTCAGGGTGTCGGAGCCCTTTCGGGTAGGTGTCTTTCCACTCGACGTAGCGGGCCATCGCGCACTCGATGATCTTGCGTTCCAATTCGATGATCTTGCGTTCCAAATCGGTCATCTCGTCTCTCCTTCGCCATTACCTGCTTTGCACGAAGTCAGCACCGCGTATGGCAGCATGTCGAAGATGTTGCCGAGATACTCCCAATGCTCGCCTGTTGGCTTGATGGCGGGATCAGATACCGAAGCGTTCGGATCGTCATCGCGCCAATCGCAGGGATGCGAGTAAAGGGAGGGCTCGCCCCAGTGGTAAAGGGAAAAGTTGTTGTGGACCGTGCCGAAGCGACGAGTGCCGCGCTTATGCCCGTTCGTGATCCTGACGATGCCGAGGCGTCTGCAGAGCCACATATCGCCCTTCTCTGACCGAGCAGGCTTTTTGAGCGCCTTCAACGCCCGATATTCCGGGCTTGGCGTCACAGCTTCGTCACCTTCACGGGGCGATCAGCACGCGCTGCTACGGCCAGCATCTCGACCACGTAGGCGGTTTGCCCGTTCTCGGCGCACGCCTGCGATGCCGCCTCGGTAGCCTCGCCAAGCTCGGCGAAACGCCGCTCCATCAAGTCGAAAGCGTCTCGCGGGATCACAACAAATTTCTTGAGTTTGACCATCTCGTTCCTCTCAGTTCGTCCTATTTGCAACTGCGCCGCATCCGTGGCTCGGACGCGAATCCCTGCGGTATGCAGTGCCACGGCGCGGCGCATTCCGGTTCACGCGGCTACTTTCATCCCGGTCTCCCACAGCAGCCGCTCTACCTCGCTGTTCGTCCACGCGAGCAGCTTCACGTCGTCGAGCTTATGGGCCAGGTAGAACGCACGGCGCCGGGCCTGGTGCAGGCCGTCGTGGCAGTCCTTGCACAGCGGGACGGTCGCGAAGTCGGAATGATCGCCGCGCACAAATTCGATGTGATGGGCCTCGGCGCATGGCGTCCTGCGGCCGTAGAGGTTCAGGCACACCACGCAGGGCAGGCGGTGCACGAGGGCGAGCCAGCGGGTGCTGGAGGCGCTCACGCCCGCTTCCTCTCTTTGATCTCGCCCAGGCGCAGCGCCACGGCGCGCGCGAAGCGCTCGTCCTGCCGGACCTCCAGCGGGCAGCGCGAGGCGTAGTCGCGAACCTCGTCGAGGCTGGCGCATTGGGCGAGCAGGGCGCAGTAGTCCACTGCGGTCAGGGGCTTCGCCACGGTGGACTGCGGGACCTCGATCATCACGCCGCCCTGCGCCGCTGCCGTTCGAAATAGGCACGGATCGCCGCGGCCACCGCCCCGAACTCCGGCTCGTCGCCGTAGCGCTGCAGGAAGGTCTCGAGCATGGCGCGTGCATCCAAGCGGTCCTGGTCCTTGCGGCGCTGCTCTCGCTCGGCCTGGGCCCGGGCGTTCTCCTCAGCTTCCCGCTTACGCTGCTCCTCCAGCCGTTGGGCGCGGGCCTCTTCGTCCTTGCGGAACTGCTCGGCGCGCGCGGCCTCTTCCAGCTTGCGGCGCTCGTCGTTGACCCTCTCGCGCTCGGCAGCGAGTTTCTCCTCCTCCGCCAGGCGCGTGAGGCGCACGCGCTCTTGCTCCTCTGCAAGGGCCTTGAAACTGGCGTCTGCTTCGGCCTGCAGCTTGGCTCGGGCCTCGGACTGCTGGCGCTCGAAGGCCTCACGCTCAGCCGCCAGCTTCGCCCGCTCCTCGGCCAGGCGCCGCTCTTCGGCTTCCTTACGGGCGCGCTCTTCAGCGGCGAGGCGCTCCTGCTCGGCGCGGATAGCTGCCTCGCGGGCCTCCTGCTCGCGCCGCTCCTCGGCTTCGATCTGCGCCTTGATGGGGTCCTCGATCGCGGCGATCAGGGCGAAGATGCGGTTCGCCTCGCCGTCGATCAGCTTCGAGCGGGCGAGTACGTCCTCCTTCACCTTCTTGCGGGTCTTCTCCAGCGCGATGCGTAGGGCGGCGACCTCCCGATGGGCTGACTTGGCTTCGGCCAGGCCCTTCGGCGTGGTGACGTCGCAGACGAGGCCGCGGTACTTCTCGACGCTGGCGAGCGCCGCGGTGATCGGGCTGTACTCGGTGATGGCGTTCGATTGCTCTTTCAGGTCCATGATGATCCTCAAAAGTGGAGGGGAGGCCGGGCGTTACTCCGGCTCGGACACGTCAGCGGCTGGCGCCTTCCTTTCGCGGTTCTCGCGCCGTGGCATTGAAGCCACGTTCCCTCATCACCCCCTTGATTACTGGCGGGGTATGGCGTTTCCTCGACCGTCGCCGAGGGCGTCCACTTCCAGAGTCGCTTGAGGAGTCCATCCCCCAAGCCGGGAATCGAGCCCGTGCCGTCTGCGTTGATAGCGTGTCTACTTTCCACGCCGCTCCCCATTGGTCAGGCTGCCTTTCGGTTGAGCCGCTCGATGATCTCGTCCACCTCACGCAGGAAGACGTTCACCTCGGCGGTGATTTCGAGAATGCGCTTGTCGTCGCGCGGGAAGCGCACGATGAACAGCCGCAGGTGCTCCGGCAGTCGCGGGTCGAAGGATACGAAGTCAGCCCACTTCCGCCCGGTGCATGCGAGCGCCCAAGATAGCTGCGGTTCGTATTTCGACGGCACCTTGCCGTCCATCAGGTACTGCAAATGTGTGGCTGATTTCGGTGCCTTGATCTCCAGAACGCCATCCTCTCCGACCAGCCCATCAGGAGATGCGCCGGCCTGCTCGATCTCTGCATGCACCACGAAGCCGAATTGATCCACCAGGCAATCGGTTGCCATTTCGTAGGCACTGCGAGCCAGCGGCTCGTTCTCGGTGCCCCAAATCATTTCGGCGTTGATGAATCCTTTGTCGTAAGGCTGGCCAGTAAGCCGTTCAACGACGATCTCGGTTTTGTAGTCTCTTCGCGCTGCAGCTTCTCCGGTCTTGATGCGCGCCAACACATCACCTAGTCTTGATGCCGTAACGCGGCCACAGCGTGCCTGCTTCCACTCGTCGGAGCCTTGCAAGCAATCGATGATCTTCATGCCCATGTGATCCCCCGTAGCACGCAGGAGACTGTGCGTTGCGTCACTTTCATGCGGGCGGCAATTTGATGCTGCGTCAAACCAGCCTCGCGCAGAGTCTTTATCGCTTGAGCTTTTTCTGGAGATAGCTTGTTGTTCGTGCGGTTGCGCTGCTGCTGCTGTTGCGTCGCCCAGCGGCAATTGCCAGGCCCGTAGCTCTTGGCGTTGTCAATGCGATCAAGCGACATGCCCTTGGGACGTTCGCCCATGTCGGAGAAGAAGTTCTCGAACCAATGCCAGCGTTCGCACACCGTGATCCCGCGCGCGCCGTAGGATGGGAAGTTCTTGTTGTTCGGGTTGTAGCAGCGCGTCTTCATATCCGCCCATGACCGATATGCTCCGGTCCCGTATTGACCGTGTGTAAGTCGCGCTGTCTTGCGCGCTGCGATGAATGCCGCGCTCAGGCTCACGACTTCACCCCCAGCGACTTCTTCAGCGCGTCCTTGTGCTGCGTGAATAGGCGCATCGCCCCCTTGTCGTTCGCGGCCTCGGCTGCCTTCCACGCCTTGGCGAACGCCTTCTTCAGGGACTCCTCGTCAGCCGTGGAGTCGATCGCGGCGAGATGATCGGCGACCGCCTTTTCGTCCATGCGAGCCCCGTCGGTCCCGTTGCCGTCGTTGTCGTCGCCCTGCTCGGCGATGCCGCACACCGCCTTCAAGGTGTAGCGTTCGAGGTAGTTCGTGGAACTGGCGCGCGCCTGGATGGCGTTCTTCGCGCCGCCGACGTCCGGCGGTCCGCCCATCGAAACAGTCTCCGCATGCCCGAGGATGTGCTTGAGCGTGCAGGTGACCTCGATCCAGTCCTTCTCGTCCTTCGTAAGCTTCCACGAGTGACTGAGGCCGTGCTTTGAAAGGAGGGGGGTGACCGCGTTCACGACGGACGAAAGCTCGGCGTACTTCTTTCCCTTGAGCGGGCCATCCGTGACGGGCTTGTTTTTGACGACGACGATCGCCTCGGCCTTGAAAGAGGAGAAGGCCACGTTGTAGGCCTTGCGCGCCTCGGTCGCTTCCCACTGGTCACGGACGGCCAGAAGTTTCTCCAGCTTGGCCACGTCGAAGTTCGGGTCCATCGCCGCGCGGTCGATGATCTTCATCAGCGCGCTGGCATCTGCGGGGACCGTCGGGACGGGCAGGCGGGCAGTTTCGCGCGCGCGCTCCTCGACGACGATCAGGGGCTTCTCTTGTGCTGCGTTCATCGTTTTCTCCTCGTTCACGTCAGTGTCCGTTCTGGTTGGCGACTTCGAGCCACACTGGGCCGTAGACGCATTGGTGCCACTCGAAGCCTTGGTGATTGCGCTGCTTCACCATGTAGCGCAGCCACTGGCCGTCCTTGAGACTCTGGCACTCGTGATGCGCATGTTCTGCAACGATTGCCTCAGTCACCACAGCTTCGTGGCCGTCCTTGGTGTGCGCCGCCACCATGAGAATCACCACCAGAGCGGCGTAGAAATACTCGCGCAGGCGTGGCCTGTCAGAGGGCAGGGGCGGCAGGTAGCGGCGCTCGTTCATTTGCCGCACTTCCAGCGCCTGCGCGTGCTGGCCGGCGCCTGGGTGTAGCCGATGCGGTAGAGATTGAGGTACGAACGCGCCAAGAACAAGTCGCCCTCTTGCAACCACACGCGCGACAGGTGCAACATGCGCTTGAGAGCCCCGTACCTGCTCGCGTGCTGGTTGCCGCTCACGACTCGAACCTCGCAGCGTTGACGCGCAGCACCAGCTCGGCGAACCGCGCGAGTAGGTCGTCGTCGGTAATCGGCTTCGGCGCGTGCGGGTGCTCGCAGCGCCACAGGTAGCACTCGCCGTCCTTGGAACATTCGCCAGTAGCGACCGGGCAACCGATGGGGGAGACGCACTTCACCACGGCCACCACTTCATAAGCGCCAGCACCGCAGCGATGACGGCAGCGTAGATACCGAGGGAGATAACCCCGGCGAGCGCAATCCCGCGCATGGTGTCCAGGTCGTCGGGCTTCATGCGGCCCGCCGCGCGAGTTCGTTCGTGCCCAAGTCCCATCCACGACGCCACGCGCCATACAGCGGGTCCTCGGGCTTGTAGGGATTGAGATTCAGCGACAGGGCAAGCCTGCCGACCCTCGTGCCTTCGGTGAAGGCGGACTGCTCAAGTTCGGTGCGTTGCTCGGCGGTCACGGCGCTTTCACCTTGACCTTGCGCGTCCACTCAGCCCCGCACCTAACGCAGCGAAACGTCTGCCAGTCCTGATTGGCCTCGTCTATACGGGGGACGCGCTTGCCGCGCCGGTGGCCGCGGAACCTGCAGATCAACTTGCCGAACATCTGACCCCTCCTTCGCCCATGCATTGGGCGATGGAGGGAGAATAGCAACGCTATTTCAGAAAGTCAACAGCAACACTATTCTGCCGCCGGCAGGGTTACGCTTTATGGCGGGGGCGTAGCCGGTTAGTGTGTTACTGGCAGACCATGCTGCCCATGATGCTCTGACGGCACGTCACGCCTGGAGTCACCCGGGCGCCCTCAAGACCTGGGCGCAGCATCTCCCTGCGCGCCTCTTGGCGGGCGGCGTCGCGATCTCGTGCGGCCTCGAACGCCCGCGTGTCGAACGGCGCGCCGGCGGGTGCACCGGTCCTGATCCCAGCCTCCAGACGCTCGATGATCTCGTTCACCTTCTGCTGCTCAAGGTAGTGGGCCTCGTCTGCGCTGAGCTCCTTGCGGTCCATCTTGCCGGCCAGCACCAGGCGGTAGGCGTCCAGCTCCTCAGTGTAGGAGTCCGCAATACCCAAGGTCCGCCGGTTATTGCGCTGCGCAACAACAGCCTCCTTGTTGCTGATTTTGCCAGCCTTTAGCTGCTTTCGGACCTGCAGCACGTACAGGTTCTGCTCGTCCTCGCGCTGGTCGGTGTAGTGGGGGGTCGCACACCCTGCGAAAAGGGCCAAAGCCAGTAGAGCGAAAGGTCTCATTTTGCCTCCTTTGCGCATGCGATATTACAGGGTCAGTTAGAAGCGTGGTTCGTACTCGTGGGGGGAGAGGCCGTCCAGGACCGCCGCGAGCATGGGCTCGAAGTCCTCGGACTGGTTGAAGCAATCGCGCACCATCATGCCCATCTGGCGTATGGCGCGCGCGCGTTCCTTCTTGAGGATCGAGCTACGGCCGCCGCGGGCATAGTGACGCACCATCCACGCGGTGTTCAGGATCGCGGCCACCAGCGCTGCGGTATCCGGCGCCATGACAGAATCACAACACCATCGACCGCTACAGGGCTACTCGCGCGGTCCCGATTTTATAAAGCATTGTAAGCAGTGCCCAAAACCGCCTGCGGAGCGATTTAACATAATACACAAGCGAAGCGATCGGCGAAAAAAATGCGGCATGGGCTGGCTGAGGGGTCGGTAGCAGGGCGGCGACGAAGAACGCCAACGCGATCGACTTGGCTGTCCCCTTCCACCAGGACCGCGGGCCGAGGAAAGGCAGAATGTCGGCCTTCAACTGGTCGGCCAGCATGGGGCTGAAGTCCACGATGTGGCACCCGAGGCCCTTGGCGAACCTGCCCGCGGCTTCGAGCGATAGCGGCACCCGGCCGGCGAGGTACTGGTGCACCATGCTCTGATTGCCGATGCCGTGCCGCTCGCCGAATTCGGCCTGGGTCATGCCGGTCGGGGTGATGCGCTCGTCGTAGAGCTTCCGCAGCGCCCTGTGCGCCTCTGGGTCGTTCCAGCGTTGCTCGCGCTTACCCATGCGAGCGACTGTAACAGTTCCGCTAATTTTCGCAAGTTCCATCGGTGCTATCCCTCCTAAATAGTAATCCTGTTGACTGGCTGAAACAGTAGTGCTATTTTGCGCGGCATGGACATCGCCGCGTACCTCAAAAAGCACAGCCTCACTCAGAAGCAGTTCGCGGACAAGATCGGCTGCACCCAAGGGGCGGTGTCGCAATGGCTCCTTGGGGCTCAGCCGTCCGCCGAGCGCGCAGTCGAAATCGAGAAAAAGACCGACGGCCAGATCCAGCGGCACGAACTACGGCCAGACCTTTTCGCCAAGCAAGCGGCGTGAGCCTCGATTTGAAGCCGGTGATGGTCCGGCTCCCCGTGGAGGCCTACGAGGCCTTGAAGATGCTCTCGGACGCGAACGAGCATGACCTCGGGGAAGAGGCCCGCGAAATCCTGACTGAGGCGCTGCTCGGCAAGGGACACGGCCTGAAGGTAATCGCCGCCCGGCTTACGCGTGCGATAACGAGCGGCAAGGACCGTTAAGGCGCGTCAACGTGACCCTGCGGGCACCGACGCTGCGACTGGGTATGGACGAATTGATATGCGATTCGTTTGCAGGAGGGGGCGGCGCATCGCTCGGCATCGAGTGGGCCCTCGGCCGCGCGCAGTTCGCCGACCAGGTGATCGAGGTGGCCGCCGCATGACCGACCTTGTCCTGAAGCAGCCGCCCCACTCGACCGAGGCCGAGCAGTCCCTGCTGGGCGCGCTCCTGCTCGACAACGCCGCCTTCGAGAAGGTGTCATGGCTTACCGACAATGCGTTTTACAGCGACAGCCACCGTCGGTTGTGGCGTTGCCTCGCCCGGCTGATCGAAGCCGGCAGAGCGGCCGACATCGTCACCGTGGCCGAGGCGCTCGGCGACGAACTGGACAAGGCCGGGGGCCCCGCGTACCTCGGCGCGCTCGCGCAGAACACCCCGAGCGCGGTCAACATCGAGACCTACGCGCGCTTGGTCTACGAGAAGTCGGTCCAGCGCCAGCTCGCCCAGGTCGGGACCGAGATCGCGGAGGCTGCGCTCGCGCCAGCCGTGGGCGACGTCGGCGCGCTGCTCGACGAGGCCGAGTCGAAGATCCTGCAAATCGGGGAACACAGGGCACGCCAAGCCGACATCGTTTCCATCGGCCAGGCAGTAACCGAGTACCTGGAATGGATCGACGAGCACCCGAACGGCATCGAGACCGGGCTGAAAGACGTTGACGCGCTGACAGGCGGGCTGCTGCCGGGGAACCTCGTGGTGATCGCAGGGCGCCCGCACATGGGCAAGACAGCCTATGCCCTGCAATGCGCCGAGCACATCTGCGCCGTAGATAAGCCAGGGATCGTGTTCTCGCTCGAATCCTCGAGACGAGAGATAGCTGGGCGCCTCGTCGAGTGGCACAAGCATCGCCTGGGACGCAACGCCGCGGCCGACCGAATCTACCAGCTCAAGCTCTTCATCGACGAAAGCTCTGCCATTGGGCCTGGGGCAATCCGCTCGAAGCTGCGTCGGATGAAGAAGGCGAACGGCTGCTCGCTCGTCGTCGTCGACTACCTGCAGCTGGTACGTGGAAAGGGCGATTCGCGCGAGCAGGAGGTGGCCTTCGTGTCCCGCGAGCTGAAGGCCATAGCGAAGGAGTTTCAGGTGCCGGTCATTGCGCTCGCGCAGTTGAACCGTGACGTCGAGAAGCGCGCCGACCGACGGCCTCACATGGCGGACCTGCGGGAGTCTGGTTCCATCGAGGCCGACGCCGACCTGATCCTGCTGCTCTATCGCCCGGACTACTACGAGAAGGATTGCCAGACGGCCATGCCGGAGGCCGAGATCATCGTCGCCAAGAACCGGAACAACGGCCGCACCGGCAGCGTGAAGGTCATGTTCTCGCGAGAGCTGGGGCGCTTCGGCGACTTCCTCCCGGAGCGCTACCGGACGGAGGTCGCCTGATGGCCGGCGACTGGATCAAGATGCGCCTCGATCTATCCGACGATCCAGCGGTGATCGGTATCGCCGCGGAGCTCGGCGTGGACGAGTACGCGATCGTTGGGCGCCTCCACAAGCTTTGGTCTTGGGCTGATCGACAGTCACGCGATGGTCACGCTGCGAGCGTGACAGAAAAGTGGATCGACCGTTACGTCGAGCGTGACGGATTCGCTGCGGCGATGGCTAAGGCTGGGTGGTTGAAGGTCAACGGTGTCGGTGTTTCATTCCCCAATTTCGACCGTCACAACGGGGAAAGCGCGAAAAAACGGGCACTTGCATCAAACCGACAGCGTAACGCTCGCGTCACATCTTCGTCACGCAAACAGCGTGACAGCAGCGTGACCAGAGAAGAGAAGAGGGAGAGTAATAAACCCCCTGTATCCCCCTTAACCCTGCCAGCAGGGGTGACGGTAGAGGACTGGCAGGCGTTTCGAGACCACCGCTCGAAGTTGCGCAAGCCGATGACGCCGCGCGCAGAGCAGCTCGCGCTCGAAAAGCTCGTCGAGCTTTCCTCTCAGGGTTACGACCCAAAGAAGACGCTGAACCACGCTATCGAGGCGGGCTGGCAAACATTTTTCCCGCGCGACGATTGCCGAGCCGTCGTCACCGCCCCCGAGCGCGAGAAGGCGCAGGCCTGTCCATGCGGGCAAGCAGGGACGGTCAAGGTGGGTGGGAAGTGGAGGTGCTCGGCGCACGTTCGGACGGACTTTCAAACCGCGGCGCGAGCCGCATAGGAGACGACGATGGAGCAGATCGAAGCAGGGAAGGGCAACGGGAAGGGACGAGTCAGGCCGCTTGCTCGGCAGGGTGCGGACAAGCAAGAGGCGGTGCTCAAGAGCACGGATCAGAGAAATCACCGGCGACAGCAAACGCGGGGCGCATGGAAATATGTATGGCATCAGGAAAGAGGCGGAGCGTGACAGCAGTACTCGTTGATAGATGCCCGCATTGTGGCCGGATGCTCCGTCGACGCTCGGTCGAGAAGAACGCTCACCTGCACGCGGTGCTGTCCGAAATCTCGAAGCAGCGGCAGTGGGCCGGGCAGTGGCTCGACGTGGAAACGTGGAAGCGGCTGATGGTCGCGGCCTTCGAGCGCGAGCAGAAGCGCAGCGTTGAGGTCTACCCAGCTATCGACGGTCACGGTGTGGACGTGGTGTACCGCCGCACCTCGCGCATGACGCAAGAGGAGATCCGGCAGCTGATCTACTTCGCCGAATCGTGGGCTATAGAGCAGGGCGTGGTGCTGAAAGAGTTGGAGCCGCAGGGGTGAGCCGGGTAATTGCCATCGACCCAGGCTACACCGAGAGCGCGTGGTGCGTGCTGGAGGGAGACAGGCCGCTGTCGTTCGGCAAGGAGCCGAACAGCGATGTGCTGATTCGCGTGCGGCGGGAATGGAGTCCGCTCGACGACAAGGATCTGCTCGCGGTGGAGATGATCGCGAGTTACGGCATGCCGGTCGGCCGCGAGGTATTCGACACCTGCCTGTGGATCGGCCGCTACATCGAGGCATGGGAGCGTAGGCAGGGGAAGTACGCGCTCGTCTACCGGCGGGACGTGAAGATGCACCTGTGCAACTCGGCGCGCGCCAAGGACTCGAACGTGCGCGCGGCGCTGCTGGACCGCTACGGGCCTGGGCGAGAAAAGGCGATCGGCACAAAGCGCGCGCCGGGCCCGCTGTACGGCCTGAAGGGCGACGGATGGAGCGCGCTCGCGGTGGCACTCAAGGCTGCCGCATGAGACGCGGCCGCAAATGGTCCCGCAGGAAGGTCTACGAGATTCTGGAGCGCGAGCGGCGCATGCCCATCGTGCGCGACAGGGACGGCAGGCCGATAGAGACGTCGAGAGCCTGCGCCAAGCCATGCTCGTGGTATCCGACCTGCTGGTGCGGCATAAAGAACCTGGCGCCGATGCCGGCATGAGCACGGTGATCGCCCGAGACCGCAATGCCTGGCGCGACCGCGGCAAGCCTCGCCGCTATCGGACGGACAAGACCTGCAAGGACAAGCGCTACTTCGCCGACGAGGCTCTTGCCCGGGCGCAAGCCCAAGCCAGGATTCAAGAGGTAGGGCTGAAAAAGCTGTGGGTGTATCGCTGCAGATTCTGTCCGGGATGGCATATTACGAGTCACAACCAGGGCGCCGAGAAGATGGTCACCGCGGCGAGCACGGCATGAGGCGCTTCCATGTCCGGTAAAAAAGGTATGCACGTTCGGGCCTCAACAAGCCCAGCTGTAGCTGAGGCGATCAGATCAAGGATCAAATCCGCGGTAATCGTTGATCGTCTTACAAAACATGTACTTGGGAAAGTGCAAATGGAAGCGTCGCAGGTTACAGCAGCGCTCGGCCTGCTGAGGAAGTGCGTCCCGGACTTGGCGAGCATGGAACACACCGGCGAGGTGACGCACCAGCACGTCGCTCGCCTGCCTGATGTTGAGCCGAACAGCCAGGAATGGCTGAAGAAATACGGCCCACGCCTGCTGGTGGCGAAGTAATGGGCGCGCGAGAGATGGTGCAGGGGGAATGGGAGCCGGCATCGTGGCCCTCGCGGGCGTTCATCGGGTGCCCGACCTTCGAGATTTTCTTCGGCGGCGCGCGGGGGTCACTGAAGACGGAGAGCGCGCTCGGCGATTGGATCAAGCACGAGTCGCTGTACGGTGAAAATGCCATCGGGCTGATGGTGCGCAGGACGCGCACTCAACTCATCGAGACATACGAACGGGCCAAGCAGATCTATATAGGACTAGGCTTCAAGTTCAACGAGGCCGAGCACACCTGCCGAGGGCCGAAGGGCGGGCGCCTGAGGTTCGCGCACCTTGAGCGCGACTCGGACGCGGAGAACTACCAGGGCCATTCCTACACGCGCGTCTATATCGAGGAGTTGGGCAACTTCCCGAGCCCGTCGCCGGTGATGAAGCTGATGGCGACGCTGCGCTCGGCGCGCGGCGTGCCATGCGGCTTTCGCGCCACTGGCAACCCAGGAGGGCCCGGGCATGGCTGGGTGAAGGAGCGCTACATCACGCCGGCGCGTGAGGGCTGGAAGGTGATTCCAGAGGAATACGTGAATCCGTGGACCCACGAGAAAGTGGTGCGCGAGCGCATCTTCATTCCTGGGAGGATCACGGACCACAACCTGCTCGGGCCAGACTACATAGCGAACCTGCAGATGTCCGGGTCGCCGGAGCTCGTGCGCGCTTGGCTGGAGGGCGACTGGGACGTGGTTGCCGGCGCCTACTTCCCCGAGTTCTCGCGGGGGAGACATGTGCTCGAGCCGCTCGACTTCCCCGCGGACTGGCGGCGCTTCACCGCCTCGGACTGGGGCTCGGCGCGGCCCTTCTGGACCGGCTGGTTCGTGATCGTGCAACGCGAGATGAAGGCGCGCACCTCGACCGGGCGGCCGGTGACGCTCTTGCCCGGAGCGTTGGTGTGCTACCGCGAGTGGTACGGCGAGGACCCGAGGCGCCCGGCGCAGAACCTCGGCCTGAAGCTGCCGGTGGAGGAATGGGCTGCTGGTGTTCTCAAGCGATCCCAGGGCGAGGAGATCAGCTACGACGTGGTCGATACCTCGATGTTCGACGAGGACGGCGGGCCCTCGCTTGCCGAGCGCGGCGGGAAGGTCTCGCTCAAGGGCAAGAAGCTGCGGCTGAGACCCTCGGACAAGAAACGACTTCCGGGCTGGAACCAGGTGCGCTACAGGCTTCGAGGGGACCTGCCGGACGAGCAAGCTCCTCCGATGCTCTTCTTCACCACCGCGTGCGAGGACGCGATCCGCACGCTGGCTGCGCTACAGCATGACGACGTCGAATCCAAGTTCGAAGACGCCGAGACCTCTGGTGAAGACCACCCTTGTGATGGCGTCAGATATGGCTGCATGTCGCGCCCGAGGAAGCTGCCGGAGCCCGAAGACCGATTCGCAGGACAACCCAAACTGGGGACGATGGAATGGCTGATGACCGAGGCTTGGAAGGGCCGGCAGATGCCCGGCTTGTCGAAACGCCCGCTGTACTGACGCCGCTCGAACTGAAGGCAGCGGAGGACGCCAGGCGCGCGATCGTCGAGCACCTGGGCAAGAACCCGGTGCTGAACATGGACGCGTTGGTCGAGATGAAGGACCTGCGGCCGCGGCTGGAGAAGGAGATGCGCCTGCCGAACGACACCCGCGGTGCGCGCAACAGGGTGTACTTCTTCTCGATCGACGGTACGCTGCGCGGCAACCGGCTGACGCACTGCCTGCTGGGGGGCGAGTGCATCATGGTCCAGTCCGACCGGGGCTTCGAGCACGCGCTGAAGACCGCGAAGGACGGGCTGAACGACACGGTCGAGATCGCCAAGGACTACTTCGCCGAGCTGAACCGCTCCGTCGTGGTGGCGAGCCCGCTGGACGCCTCGCACCTGAACGTGGACGTCGGTGGCCGGCGCGCAGGGCACGTACCTGGCCAGCCTGACCTCGCATCCGACCCGAAGCTGCGCTCGATGATCGAGCACCTGATCGGCAAGAAGCCGTGGCGCGGGTGATGACAGCATGGCGTCGGCTGGTATGCAGGCTTCGCGGGCACGTCATGTACCGTATCGAGCCGGGGGACGGTATCGCAGCGCTGATCCCGACGGAAGTGTGCCGGCGCTGTGGTCACTGGGAGGCGCAGCCTGAGTCGGTGATCCTCGGCATCGACCGCACGTCTACGGCCTGGTGGCGGAGCGGGGGAGCGTGATGGCGTGGATGAGCTGCGGACCATGCGGAGCGCCGGTGCGCGAGCCGGAGCGAGCGGGCGTGGCGTGGGCGTGGTCGCTGGTGCACTTGGTGCCCTCGCTGAAGTGGCATTACGCCCACTATCGCGACACGGAGCCGCAGCGCCTGTGCTTCGCGCGCAGCACCCGCAAAGACCCCTACGCTTGCGCACAACAGCCGCCGAAGTAGATTCGGCGCTTCCCGGGCAAGCGGCCTGGGCTGAAGCTGGCGGCGCAGCAGGATCGTCACCCTTCCTGCGGGTTGACCGGGCCTATCTCGGTCATAGGAGTAGATCATGTCCATCAAGGCAAGAAGTCTCGGCACTTGCGCTTCCGCCGCACGCGGCATCCTGATCACCGCCGGCGCAGAAGCCACCCCCTGGGTTGCAACAGTCACTGCGGGTCACCGCCTGAAGAACGGCGATCGCATCGCCATCGCCGGCATCACCACGCAGGTCGGCAGCAACGGCGAGTGGAGCGTCTCAGCGGTAGGCGCCACCGCCGCCACGATGGACGGATCCTCGGCGACCGGCGCCTTTGCCGGCACCGCAGTGGTGGCGGTGTTGTGCGACCAGACCCCGTTCCTGCCGCGGCACTCGGCGATTGCGATGATCAACCAGCCCTCGGGCGCGGTGTTCGTCGGGACGCTGGTGTTCGAGAAGGCCGACAGAGTCTCCGCGGCGGGATTCTTCCACGACCTTTCCGGGGTGGACACGGCGGGCTTCGTCTCCGCGCTGAAGTCGGGCGAGATCGCGATCCCGGCGGGCACCGCCGGCCAGGTCATGGCTCTTGAAGTGGACCTCGCGCGCTACATGACCATCCGCTGCTCGGCGTACACCTCCGGCGTTGCCGGCGGCGTCCTGCTGGCGTAGATGCAGCGGCTCATCCTTCCAGGTGAGGTCGGCTCACAGGTCGAGCCGCGCCTCACCTTGGAGGGACTGAGAGACCTGCTGCAGGACTGGCGCAAAGCCGGTCGGCGCATCCCGAACTACATCCTGGTGTCGGAGTACGAGCGCCGGGACCTGAACCAGGACCTGCTCGCCGGCAGCACGCAAGAGGTAGCGAAGGCGGACCAGCGCCCGGAGCACGACGGCGAGGCCATTGGAATGATCGAGGGCGTGATGGTGAGGTCGCACCCGGACGTGCCGCGCGGCAAGGCGAGGTTCATTTACCCGCCCGTGAAGGCCGATGTGAGCGACAGGCTCGGTGGCGAGGGCAAGATTATCGTGGGGGCGCGCTGATGGAGGTGATCTCCCAGCCCGCCGGCGCCGGCACGATGCGCGAGTCTTCGGGCCCGCTGCAGTCTGCCGATCGGCACAAGCCCAACTTCGAGCCCACGCAGGACGAGCAGACGGTCGTCCAGCACTGGCTGAAGCGCGTCGAGCGCGCCGAGGATGCGGCGCTCGCGAAGAAGTGGCGCGACAGCTTGGCGAAGCTCCGGCAATACGAGCGCGGCGAGCAGACCGTCGACGATAAGAAGAGCCGCACGAACATGGTCTACGCGACCATCGCGGCGATGATGCCGGAGCTCTACGCCCGGAATCCCACCATCGCGGTGACGCCCACCGACGCGGTGAGCGAGGCCGAGCTTGGCAAGGTGAAGAAGTTCTGCGCGACGGCCGAGAAGGTCATCCGCAAGATGCTGGTGGAGGAGGGCAAGCTCAAGAAGCGGGCCAAGGCCAACATCCGCTCGGCGTGTGTCACCAGCTTCGGCGTGCTGAAGGTGATCTACCAGAAGGAGTACCGCGGCGACCCGATCGCGGTGCGCCGCATCGAGGACACCCAGGACAACCTCGCGCGTGTCGAGGCGCTGATCCAGCAGCTGAAGAAGACCGACGACCCGAGCGAGCTCGCGAAGAAGCGCGACCTGCTGCAGTCGAACCTGAAGGCCCTGGCCTCGGGCAACGAAGTGCGCATCTACAAGGGCTTCGTGGTCGACAGAATGAAGTCCGAGGACTTCCTGGTGCTCGACGACAACGTGGACGAGTTCGACGAGTACGTCGATGCCAGAGCCTTGGGCCACAAGATCTGGATGACCGTCGGCAAGGCGCGCCAGATGTTCGAGCTGGAGCCGCACGGCGCCACCCGGTACGGGCGGCCGCGCACCGACGCGAATCAGAAGGTGGACGACACCCCGGCCGATGAGCAGTTCATCTGCGTCATCGAGGTGTGGGACAAGGAAAACGGCGTGGTCAGGACCACCGCCAAGGGCATGAACCGCTGGCTGCGCGAGCCCTACGCGCCGCCGCATGCGCCGCAGCGCTGGTATCCGTTCTACGCGCTGGGCTTCAACCTGACCGAAGGCTGCTGGCGCCCGCTGTCGGACGTCGAGCTGCTGATGAGCCTGCAGGACGAGTACGACCGCACCCGGCAGAACTTTGCCGATGCGCGCGAGAAAGCCGTGCCGGTCATGATCGTGCGCAAGGCCGGCAACCTGACCGAGCCGGATGTCAAGAACATCACCGACCGCAAGAACAGGGACACGATCGCAGTCGAGGGCAACCCCAGCGTACCGATCAGCCAGGATGTGATGTTCCTGGTGCCGCCGCCGCTCGACGCAGCGTCCTACGACGTGTCGCTGATCAGGAACGACATGGACTTGGTCTCGGGTCGGTCCGACGCCAGCCGGGCGAACCTGATCAAGCCGAAGACGGCCACCGAGGCCGAGATCATGGCCGAGGCGATGCAGTCGCGGGTCGGGGAGCGCCGGGACACGCACGAGGACATGCTCTCGGAGATGGGCGAGGCCTCCCTCGAGGTGGCGCTGCGCGACCTGACGAAACCGGAGGTGATGCAGCTCGCCGGCAGCGATGCGCAGTGGCCGGAGAACCCTGAATCGGTCGAGACGATCTTCCGCATGGTCTCGGTGAAGGTGCGGGCCGGATCCAGCGGCAAGCCGAACCAGCAGAAGGAGCGCGAGCAGTGGGGCCAGCTGCTGCCGGTGGTCGAGAAGACGATGACCGCGGTGGCCGAGCTGCGCATGCAGGGCAACTTCGACATGGCCGAGGCGGCGCTGGAGCTCCTGCGCGAGACCCTGCGCCGGTTCGACGAGAACCTCGACCTCGACGCCATCATCCCGCCGATCGAGAAGGACCAGAACGGCAAACCGATCGCCCAGCAGAAAGCGGCGATGGAGTTGGTGAAGACGAAGGAGATGCTCGCGCAGTTGCAGGAGGAACTCGCCAAGTGCCAGCAGGACCTGCAGAAGGCGCAGGCCGGCGAGCAGGCGAAGATCACCGAAGCGAACAACAAGGCGCAGCTTGCCCAGCAGGACGCCGAGCGCAAGGCCGCCGAGCAAGCGGCGGACGCCTCGCGCGACTACGAGGGCCAGCAGGCAGCCGAGCAGCGCGCTGCGGTGGTGAAGGTCGAGCAGGAGCGGACGAAGGCCGAGGAAGCGCGCCTTGCCGACGAACGGGCGAAGCGGGAGCTCGACGCGAAGATGGCGCTCGAGAGGCACCTGGCGCTGATCAAAGCGGCGGCCGACCTGATGAGCAAGCAGTACGCAGCGGATGTGCAGGCCGACACCGCTCGCGCGACGGCCGCTGCGGACGCGAATGACGAGGCGGCCGAAGGTGAGCGCAAGGCGGCTGCGGAGGCGGACAGCAGCCAGCGCCTGGAGAAGATCATCAACGGGCTGGGCCAGACGATGGCCACGCTGTCGAAGGCGATCGAGCAGATGGGCGCCGATTCGGCCGAGCGCACCAAGCTCGTCAAGGCGTACATCGCCGATGAAGATTAAACAAGGAGTAAGACCATGAACTGGATGCTCGCTGTTTGGCTGCACGTCCTCCTGCCGCTCTACATGGCCGCGAAGGGCACGACCTTCAGCAACG
>Ga0326597_10004154_pt1 | contig 20471 bp, 19 predicted proteins | sample RVTome_12_FD_203789 | JGI IMG/M metagenome (GOLD analysis project Ga0326597, IMG submission 203789) | Soil microbial communities from uranium-contaminated site in the Upper Colorado River Basin, Wyoming, United States - RVT100D185 | ecosystem: Environmental > Terrestrial > Soil > Contaminated >...
CAACAGCCACAAGGGCGATTACGGCAGCGTCGGGATCATCGGTGGCGATCACGGGATGGTCGGCGCAGCGCTGCTCGCGGGGCGGGCGGCACTCAAAACCGGGAGCGGGCGGATCTACGTAGGGCTGCTGGCACGGGATCCGCACCTTGTAGACCCGGACCAGCCGGAGCTCATGCTGCGCACCGCGGATGAAGTGCTGAAGCTCGGGCACCTCACCTGCCTCGCCGTCGGTCCCGGTCTCGGCCAGATGCCCGATGCCGCTTTTTACCTGGGCGTGGCGCTCGAATCACCGCTGCCGCTCGTGCTCGACGCCGACGCGCTCAACCTCGTAGCCGCCGGCACCCGGCTCGCCGAGACGCTGCGGGCGCGCACGGCGCCCTCGTTGCTTACGCCTCATCCCGCGGAGGCCGCACGGCTGCTGGGGATATCCACCCGCGAGGTGCAAAGCGATCGCGTAGGAGCTGCGATCAGGCTTGCAGACAATTTCAATAGTCTGGTCGTCCTCAAAGGTGCCGGAAGCGTTTGCGCAGCCCCTAAAGAAACGTGGCATATCAACACCTCCGGCAATCCCGGGATGGCGAGCGCGGGCATGGGGGACGTCTTGACGGGCATCATTGCCGCCCTGCTCTCACAAGGCGTAGAAGCGAGGACTGCTCTCCTCGCTTCTGTCTATCTGCACGGCGCTGCAGCGGATCACGCCGTTGCCCATGGTGCTGGTCCGGTTGGACTTACAGCATCTGAGACGATCGAAGCTGCGCGTGCGCTGCTTAATCGCCGCTAGACGGCCACCGGTTGCGGCGCCCGACTGGGACGAAGGTGAATCGTTGACCCGCTCCCCTCCTGCCTGAGGAGGGGTGCCTGCGAAGCAGGCGGGGTGGTGGGAGATATTCTTAGATATTCCTTCCCCTGCGCTACTCGACCGGTCCGGCGATCTGCGCAACTCGCGCACTGTCTGCACTTCTGTACCCTCATCAGGCGTGAATTGTTAAGGGGTATAGCAGGCGCGATCGAGACTCGCCCAGTGCTCGCCGACGCCACGGATCACGCTTAGATCACCAGCTGGAAAGTGAGCGACCTAAGGCTATGGAGCCGTCGGTGGACCGTGGCTTTGCGGCTGCTCCCGCAAACGGGCCTGCGGCTAACGAGTCGCAGCCGCCCCCTTTCTGGTCTGCGACTGCTCGGCGGCGAACAGGGGCCCCAAAAACGAAAACGTCCGTTGCGGAGGCCTCAGGAGCGAAAAACGTGGTCTGTCACCGATTACCTTTCACCCGGATTTTTATTCGTCGATCGGCTGCGCGCCGGCGGCGGTCTTGAAGCTGACGAAGCGGGTGCCGTCCTCGAGTGCCATCTGCTCGTGCTCCTGGTTGCCAAGGATGAGCGCCACCTCGCCAGGCCCGATGTCGCGGACATCGTTGTCTATCCGCATGCGGAGCCGCCCGGAGAGCACCATGATGATCTGCTCGCTCGGATGGTGGTGCGGCCTGGCGCCGGTCCCCATGGGCTCGGTGTAGTAACCGATTTCCAGCTCCTTGCCGGTGATGGTCGGACCGTAAGCCGTTGAGTGCCCCGGCGATATGGCGGGTTCCGGCATTTCCTTGAGCTTGAAAAATGGCATAAAGCCCTCCGCGCGTGATTCGTGACTGGCGACTCGTGACTCGTGTTTTTTTCAATCCTGCCCATTCTAGTCTTGTTATCGGCGTCCATCGGCGTTCATCGGCGGCTAAATTGGTTTTTGATCTTATCCGCGTGTATCTGCGTTCATCTGCGGCTTAATCGAATTTGTTTTTCCGCGCTGTTAATCAGGCATCCTGCGGCCTGAGCGTAATCCTGGACAACCCTCCGGCGCCTTTCTCCAGAGCAAGAATCTCCTGCGCGGTAAGTGGGGGACTCACGTATCCGCCCTGGATGCGCTCGCAGCCAAACGTCGACAGCGCGAGCGCGGTCGCGCCATCCTCCACGCCCTCGGCCGTCACGGCGAGCCCGAGGTCCCGCGCCAGGCGCACCAGCGAGCGGACGATCTTCTCGTGCACCGGAGCCCGCTGCATGTCGCCCACGAACGCCGCCCCGAGCCTCAACTCGTCGAGCGGCAGTTCCGCCAGGTTGCTGAGCGAGGAGGAACCGGTGCCGAAGCCGTCGATCGCGAGACGCAGCCCGTGCCCCTTCAGTCGCGCGAGCGCCTCTTTCACCTGCTCGAGCCCGCCGGCAAGCGCCGTCTCGTGGATTTCGACTACCAGCCGCTTGGGCGGAATGCCCCAGGTACGGAGCGCGCGGCCGACGAAATCGGGAAACTCGGGCTGGAGCAAGCTGCCCGCGGCGACTTTCAGGCTGAGCGGAACCTGCAGTCCGGCGCGCGCCATCTCGGCGCACTCGCGCAGCGCGTTATTCAATATCCACCAGGACAACTCGCGGGTCGCGCCGGCGGCTTCGGCCGCCTCGAGCGCCTTCGCCTCCGACACCTCGCCCAGCTCCGCATCCGTCCAGCGCAGCAGGCACTCGAGCCCGGAGATCCGGCCGGAGCGCAGATCGAGCTGCGGCTCGAAGACGAGCCGCAGCGCATTCTCCTCCAGGGAGCGGCGCAGCCGCGCCGCGTAGCGCATCGTTCGCTCCTCGCTCTCGCCGTGCACCGGATCGTACGCGACAACGCGCTCCGCCGCGCCGCGCGCGGCGCGCACCGCAAGCGTGCCGTTGCGGACCAGCGTCTGCGGGTCCTCGCCATTGTCCGGGTACATCGCGATGCCGATCACCGCTTCCGGGGCAAACGAACGGTCGCCGATTGCGATCGGCGCTTCGAGCGCGCCCAGGATCTTGTTCGCGGCGAGAATCGCCACGCCCTCGCCGGCGATGCGCGGCAGCAGGCAGGCGAGCTGCTCGCGGCTCACCCGGCCGAGCTGGTCCTGCTTGCGCAACACCCCTTCGCGCATGCGCCGGGTGACGCGCAGCATGAACGCTTCGCCTCGCTGCAATCCGAGCAGGCGATCCACCTGGTCGACCTTCTCGACCTGGATCAGGAGCAATGCAAGCTGCTTGCCCTCCTGCCGGTGGCTTTCGATCGCCGCGCGGAAGTTTTCCATGAAGGCCGCGTATTCGGGGGTCGGCAGCGTCCGCACGACGCCGCCTCCTTCCTGGCTGCGCGCGGAAAGCGAGGCGAGCAGCGCGAGTTGCAGGACGATGAAACGCTGCAGCGCAAGAATGCTCTCCGCGCACCGCTCCGGGTCTCCGGTGTACAACCGCAGCACGCCGCGCGTCATCGCGTTCTGGAAACGCAGGCAGTCGCGCCGCATGCGCTCGACCGGCTCGCCCTCGGCGTCCAGCGCCCATTCGCCGAGCGCCGCATGGACCGGCTCGGCACCGGACGAGGCCTCGGTGTGCGAAAACGCCGGGGCGAGCGCGCCGGCAGCCGGCACGAACAGGTCCGGCGCGCGCTCGCCGACTTCCCTGTACACCGACGCGACGCGGGCAAGGACCTTGTTGTCGACGCCGAATTCTTCCGCCAGGCGCCCGACCAGCGCCCTGAGACCGACGGCCGGCTCCTGTTCCGATCCGGCAGCGGAAGCCGGATCCGGCGCCCCCGCCCCGCCGTCAGAGGAAGAATTCGGAGGCATCGATCGGGACGCTGCCCTTCTCCAGCGTGCGCTTGATGCGATACGGCATGTCCGGAGCCGCCTTCGGCTCCTTCACCAGGTCGAGTATCTTCTGCGGCCTGAGGGGATTTCCGTTCGCGTCCAGCACCACCATCACGCGCGGCTGCAGCCGTCGCACCAGGTTTTGCGCGATCACGATCCCGACTTCGCCCGTGTTCAACTCGACGGCGGCGCCCACCGGGTAGATCCCGATGCACTGGATCATCTGCTGGACCAGGGAACCGTCGAACAGGGTGTCGCGCCAGTCGTAGATCTTGCTCAGCGCGTTCGAGGGCGAGAGCGCCTCCGCGTAGGGCCGCGGGCGCGTGAGCGCGTCGAAGCAGTCGATCATCCCGGCGATGGAACCGAACAATCCGATGTCCGGTCCCTTCAGGTGTTCGGGATAGCCGCTGCCGTCGAAACGCTCGTGGTGCAGGGCCGCGAGCGCAGGAAGCTCGGCGGGAAGCCCCGCTGTTTCCTTCAGTATCGCGACCGAATGCTCAAGGTGGGATTGGCAAGCCTTCCGTTCCTCCTCACTCAACGCTCCCTTCTTTTCCAGCAGTCCGGCCGGCAGGCGCACCTTTCCGATGTCCTGCAGCAGTCCCAGCATGCCGAGCAGATCGAGCTGCTCGCGCGGCAACTGGAGAAAGCGTCCGAACGTGATCATGTAGATGGAAACCCCGACGGCGCGGTCATGGCTGAGATCGCTTTTTTTCTTCAACATGGAGAGCAGGAGCATCGCGTCAGGATTGCGCACGACGCTATCGGTCATGCTCGTCACCGCTTCGCGCACGCGGGGCGCGTCGATGACCTTCCCGGACCGGACCGTGTCGAACACGTCCCTCAGCGCGACTTCGGTCCTGCCCCGCGCCGCCCGCGCGGCCGGCAACTCTACGTCGACGCTGACCTTTTCCTCGTAGACGACCGTCCTCGTGATGCTCGCGAGGACGCTTTCGGGCGTGAGCTTGGTGCCAGGCGGGATGGTCCTGACCGGGGTGCGATCGCCCGGGGTCGCATGCTTCTCCGGATCGACGTAGACCTTCCTGCAGTATTTCTTGAGCATCTCCAGCTGCTTTTCGTCTTCGAGCACGAACCCCTGGAACATGAACGGCGTTTCCGTCCATGGCCGGTCGAGCTCGGAGATGTAGACACCGAACTGCAGCTGCTCGACTGGGACTTCCTTTTTCATGGTGGTGGCGTCGCCACCGCCGGGGCTGGCCCGGCGGTGGAAACAGGTAAGATTTTCCGTCCTGGGGGCTCCGCGCGCAAGCGGCCCCGGCCGCGGGACGGCGTCAGAACTCGAATACGTGGTTATTCTGCAGCGGGCGCGGCCGCAAGTCCCCTGGAAGCTCGTCGATTTCCTGCATCGTGAGCTCAATCTCGCTGGGCTTGAGGTGGGTGATGTAGATCTCCGCCGGTCGCGTGAGCTTGGCCAGCTCATCGGCAAGCATGGACGGGCACAGGTGGAGGGCAAGCTTGGCAAGCTCGCGGTCCTTGTCGGAAAACGCCGTTTCGATGATGAGGAACTTGAGATTCTCGATACGGTTCACCACGCTCCACAGCGCGTCGTTCGGCCCGGTGTCGCCGGTGAAGACGAGGCTCGCCTTGCCGCTGTCGAGCTGATAGCCGACCGCGGGGACGGTGTGGATCGCGGGCAGCACCGTGATTCTCCGGCCGTTGAGGGCGATCACCCTCCCCACCTCGATCTCCTCGTAGCGCAACCACGGCTGTTCGGGCGTGGGGATCACGGTGAAGTCGGGCCAGATGTCCCAATTGAACAGGTTCCTTTTCAGGGCTCCGATGGTGGGACGCGTCGCGTACACCGTGACCGGCTTCGGCCGCAGCGCGCCGACCGAATCGAGGAAGAAGGCGATCGAGTTGACGTGATCGAGGTGGGAATGGGTGACGAAGATATGGTCGATCAACGTCAACTCTGCGAGGGAGAGGTCGCCGACACCGGTTCCCGCGTCGATCAGGATGTCCTGGTCGACCAGGAAAGAGGTGGTTCGATTGTGCTGCCCACCGATACTGCCCGAGCAGCCGAGCACACGCAGACGCATCGCCGGCCCTGCCCCTAATTCTTGTCCAATGCCATGGTGCTTCGCCCCCCTCGTGGTCCAGCGTCTCTTATTGCTCTGATCGGCATCTATCGGCGTCCATCGGCGGCTACTTGAGTCAGCCCTTGAAGCGCCAGCGCTCCGCCGCGATATCGTCCGTCTCGCGAGCCTCGACCCAGCGTGCGCCGGTGCCTGCTTGCTCCTTCTTCCAGAACGGCGCGCGGGTCTTCAGGTAGTCCATGATGAACTCGCAAGCGGCGAAGGCGTCGCCGCGGTGCTCGCTCGCAATCGCCACCAGCACGATCTGGTCCAGCGGTCTGAGCTTTCCGATCCTGTGAATGACCAGCGCATCGAGCACGTTCCACCGCGAACGCGTCTGGCCGAGGATCTCTTCGATCGCTTTTTCGGTCATGCCCGGATAATGCTCGAGCGTCATTTCCGAAACCGCCTGGTCCTCGTTGACGTCGCGCACCACGCCGATGAAGCTTGCGACCGCCCCCACTCCGGGATTGCTGCGCCTGAGGGCAGCGATCTCAGCGCTCACATCAAAATCAGCAGTCTGTATTCTGACCGTCATGTCGAAAGAAACTAATAGACAGGATTTACAGGATTCACAGGATTAGAACAATAGCAAGACATCGTAAGAGTTTGCCTCTAATTAGATCTGGTAAATCCTGTTAATCCTGTCCATTCTGGTTCTAGCCGCCGGTGACCGGGGGAAAGAATGCCACCTCGTCACCGTCGGCGACCCGTGTATCGCCCTGGGCCATGGCCTGGTTGACAGCGGCTCGCACCGGCCGGCTCGGTGCGAGCTCCTGCTCCCATTCCCCGCCTCGCGCCACCAATAGCGCCCGCACCCCTTCCACGTCGCGCACTGCGGCAGGCAACGCAATCCGCTCCGAGCTCTTGCCCAGCGTCTCACGCAACCTGGCGAAATAGAGCACTGTAACCATCGGGGCCGAGTTAACCGGCCGGCCTCGCAGCCGGTCCGCGTTGAACGAGGCAACAATTATGCGCCCGCCGCCCTGTCATTCCAATACGACCGCGGTCAGCGGATCCCTATATGTCGCAGGATGAATCCGGCGATACCCGGCGCATCGTCGAGATCGAACTGCGGCAGCTTCGTATCCAGCCGCTGGTCGCTGGCGATCGCCACGATGTCCGGGTCCTGCGGATGCAGCAACGGCTCCCCAGTCGCTGCCCGATAGACCTCCAGCTTCGGCACGCGTTCGCGCTTGAAGCCCTCGATCAGCACGAGGTCGCATGGCGACAGACGCTCGATCAGTTCCGGGAAGCCCGGCTCCGGAGCGCCACGCAGCTCGCGCACCAGTGCCCACCGCCGCGACGAGGTGACAAGCACTTCGGTGCACCCTGCATGGCGGTGGCGGTACGAGTCCTTGCCCGGCTGGTCCAGGTCGAAGGTGTGATGGGCGTGCTTGATGAGCGAGACCGTCAAGCCGCGCGCGACGAAAAGGGGAATCAGCTTCTCGATCAGCGTGGTCTTGCCGCTGCCCGACCAGCCTGCAAATCCGAATATCTTCATATTAGGAATTTGCCGAACATTGAGCCGGCAAATTCCTTAGGGGTAATCATAGCGGACATCGCCATCAAGATCGACCCGGTTGAGCGCCATATTAAAGGATTGCGACCGGCCGCTTTCGTTATTCCCATCCAGGAATAACGGGTGTGGCCATGTTATCGTGTTCCCATGGCACCGTTGGAGGTCGCAATCCTTTGCGGGGCGTTCTTCGTCGTCGCCACGCTCTATACGACGGTCGGACATGCCGGCGCGTCGGGCTATCTCGCCACCATGGCGCTGGTCGGGCTGGCCCCGGAGGTCATGCGCCCGACGGCGCTGGCGCTCAACATACTGGTGGCTGCGCTCACGGTATACCGCTTCCGGCGGGCGCGCTTTTTCCACTGGTCCGGCCTGTGGCCGTTCCTCCTCGGATCGGTGCCGTTCGCCGCGGCGGGAGGAATCCAGAGCCTGTCGCGCGGCGCGTATTACGCCGCGATGGGCGTGGTGCTGCTGCTCGCGGCAATGTATCTCGTCTGGCGCGCGATCGGCTTGCGCACCGCCATGGAGGAAGGCGTGGTGCGGGTCAGGAGGATCCCGGCTGTCTTCATGGGGTGCGTGATCGGCTTCATTTCGGGACTGATCGGGGTGGGCGGCGGTATTTTTCTCAGCCCCACTCTGCTGGTGCTCAACTGGTCGGCTCCGAAGACGACCGCGGGTATCGCCGCGCCGTTCATCCTCGTGAACTCGGCCGTGGCGCTCGTTGCCGGCTCGCTGACCGTGCAAACGCTGCCGCGAGAGCTGCCGCTGCTCGCCGCCGCCGCCCTCGCGGGAGCGTTCCTCGGCACCTGGCTGGGGCTCGACCGGTTGAGTCAGAAAGGCCTGCTGATGACGCTCGCAATCGTCATGTCGCTCGCGGGCCTGAAGCTGGTCCTGACGGCCTGATTCAGCCGGGCCGGCGGCCGGTGCGCGCCCTGGAGGACTTCCGCAGATGCCTGGAGAAGCGCCGCAAGTCGGCGGCGATGGCGGAAGACGCTTTATTCTCCATCGCGCGGTAGAGCGTCACCAGGCGCTTTCCCAGCGCAGTCACGGCCGCCCCGCCGCCGCGCTTGCCTCCCACCTCGGTGACGACGAGCGGCTCGGCGAAGCTCTTGTTCATGGACTCGACCAACTGCCAGGCGCGTCGATACGACATGCCCATCGCGCGCGCAGCGGAAGAAATCGAGCCGGTCCTCGCGATGTGCGAGAGAAGCGCCGCCCTCCCCGGTCCCATCGCCGGGTGGCCGACGCCGAGCACGCGCAGTGTGAGTCCGGGGTATCGAGGCATGATGAGGTCCCGACCTGCTACGCCGGTATTCTAGATTAACCACGGATAAACACAGATGAATCCCGTTCCAATGTGTGCTGTCCAGCCGTGTCACGACCATCGATCATCACGGGCATTGATGGAGGTCATTGGAACGGGATGAACACGGATGAAATCCCCTGCTAATGCCGCTGCTGCAGCGCCGGGATGCATGCCGTCCTGCGCGTGCCCGACTGCGTCTCGACCTGGGTGACTTCGACGTCCACTCCGTAGAGCTGCCGCAGGCTCTCCGCGGTGATCGCCTCCGCCGGCGCGCCGGTGCGCGCCAGCCTCCCCTCGTGCAGCATCGCCACCCGGTCCGCGCAGATGAACGCCTGGTCGGGATCATGGGTCGACAGCAGCACGCCCATGCCGGTCCGTGCCAGGGCCTGCACGTGCTCCATGACGCGCACTTGGTTGCCGAAATCGAGGTTGGCGGTCGGCTCGTCCATGACGATGATGCGAGCGTCCTGCGCAAGCGCACGCGCGATCAAGGCCAGCTGGCGTTCGCCGACCGAGATGCGCGTGTAAATCGAATCGGCAAGGTGCGCCAAGCGCATGCGCTCGATGGCGGTCTGCGCGATCTCGCGGTCGCGGCGCGACGGCGAGGAGAATACCCCCAGGTGCGCCGTGCGCCCCATGAGCACCACCTCGCGCACCGTGAACGGGAAGAACGCCGCGTGCGCCTGCGGCACGTAACTCACCCGCTGCGCGACCTCGCCGCGCTTCCGGCGCCGAAGGTCCATGCCGTCCATCAGGATCTGCCCGCCCAGCGGCGGCAGCAGGCCGAGCAACGTCTTGAACAGCGTGGTCTTGCCGCTGCCGTTGGGGCCGAGCAGGCACAGCACTTCCCCCGCCTCCAGGGACAGCGAGACGTCGGCCCCCACGCGCCGGGCGCCATAGCCAAAGTCCAGATGGATCGCTTCCAGCTTCACTAGGTCAAAAACTGCACGAAAGACAAATAGACAGGATTCACAAGATTTACAGGATTAGACCAACAAATTTTGAAATTGAACTTGTTAATCCTGTTAATCCTGTCCATTCTGGTTTTGAATCTTGTCGGCGTTCAGCGGCGGCTGAATCAGAGTCACTGCCAGCCTCGCCGCGCGGTCGCGAGCTGCCACAGGAACAGCGGCGTGCCGACGAATGCCGTGAGCACGCCGAGCGGAATCTCGATGCGCGCGACCGTCCGCGCCAGCGTGTCCACGCCCAGCAGGAAAGCGGCGCCCAGCACGATCGACGTCGGCAGCAGGCGCGCGAAATCCGGTCCGACCAGTAGGCGCGCAAAGTGGGGAATGACGAGCCCGATCCAGCCGATGACTCCGGAAACGGCCACCGAGGCGGAGGTCATGAGCGTTGCGGCAGCGATCACCGCGAGCCGGATGCGCCCGGTCTCGACGCCGAGCGCGCGCGCCTCCTCGTCTTCCAGGGACAGCAGGTTGATCCGCCACCGCAGCAGCCACATCGGCACGAGACCCACCAGCATCAGCGGCAGCGTCATCCAGACGTCCGACGGGTCGGTGGACGCGAGGCTGCCCAGCAGCCAGAAAGTGATCGCCGGCAACTGATTGTAGGGGTCGGCGAGGTATTTCATCAGCGCGACACAGGCGCCCAGCAGCGAGCCGACCACCACGCCCGCCAGCACCAGCACCAGCAGGGGATCGTGCCCGCGCACCGCGTTGGCTGTGACATAGACCAGCCCCACCGCGCCCAGGCCGAAGGCGAAGGCGAGCGACTGAATCGCGATGACATTGAGCGAGAGGAAGATCCCGAGAACCGCGCCGACCGCCGCACCTGCCGAGACGCCCAGGATGTCAGGGGACACCAACGGGTTGCGGAACATGTTCTGGTACGCCGCCCCTGCCGCTGCCAGCGCCGCGCCGATCAACAGCGCCGCTGTGACGCGTGGCCCGCGGATCCTCAGCACCACTGTTTCGATGGTCGGATCGAGGCCGTGCTCGGTGCCCAACAGGCTTGACCACAGGATACTGGCGAGGTCGCTTGCCGCCACCGGAAAGCGCCCGACCGAGAAGGCGACGATCACCAAGCCCGCCAGAGCAACGCAAGAGGACGCTACTGCCAGTGTTACGCGCGCGGGAGTCATGCGCCTTGCTGCCCCGCGTTGGGGAAGAACAGCTGCTCGCCGCCGATCCTGTAGCCGGCGATGGCTTTCTGCCCCTCGGGAGAGACGACCCAGTCCATGAACGCCTGCCCCATCTCCTTCTTGACGTGCTTGTGCTTTTCCGGGTTCACCAGGATCACGCCATATTGATTGAAGAGCCGCTGGTCGCCCTCCACGAGGATGGCGAGGTCACCGCGGTTCTTGAACGAGATCCAGGTGCCGCGGTCGGCAAGGATGTGGCCATTCATCGAGGAGGCGGTATTGAGCGCCGGGCCCATGCCTTGCCCGGTATCGCGATACCACGGCCCCCGGTCCTTCTCGATCCCGATGCCGGCCATTCTCCACAGCTCGATTTCCGCCATGTGCGTGCCGCTTCTGTCCCCGCGGGAGACGAACGGCGACGCCGCGCTCCTGATCCGGCGCAGCGCATCGAGGATGTCGTTCGACCCGGCGATCCTTGCCGGGTCGCTCTTCGGCCCGATCAGCACGAAATCGTTGTACATCACCGGCAGGCGTTTGACACCGTACCCCTCGGCGACGAACTTTTCTTCAGCCGCCCTTGCGTGCACGAATACGACGTCGGCATCCCCCCGCCGCGCCATGTCGAGCGCCTGGCCCGTGCCGAGCGCGACCACCCGCACCTGGATGCCGGTTTTCTTCTCGAAGATCGGCAGGATATGTCTGAAAAGTCCCGACTGCTCGGTGGAGGTGGTGGAGGCGACCGTGATAAACCGCGATTGGGCGGCGGCTGGAACAACCCCCAGAATAAAGACAAGAACAATACCTAATAACAATGGCTTACAATTCATACTTGAGGTATTTCATCACGTATGAAGGACGCTGCTTCCGGAGAGACAGGTTGCCTGAAAAAGCGCTCTACCGGCGCCCGCTCGGCGAGCCGCCCCTGGTACAGGAACAGGATCTCGTCGCCCAGCCGCCGCGCCTGCCCCAGGTTATGGGTCGACATGATGATCTTGGTGCCGCTTGCGTGGATCTGACCGATGATGCTTTCGATATCGCGCGTCGCGCCCGGATCGAGGTTGGCGGTCGGCTCATCGAGAAAGAGCACCGCCGGATTGAGCGCCCAGGCGCGCGCGAGCGCCACCCGCTGCTGCTCTCCCCCCGAGAGCATCCGCGCCGGATGCTCCGCGAGATGCGACAGTCCGACCGCCTCGAGCACGTCCCGTGCCCGCAGCTCGCGCTCCTGCGGCGCGATGCCGGCGAGCCTCATGCCATAGATCACGTTCGCCAACACCGGGCGCCGCAGCATCACCGGCCTCTGGAACACCATCGCCTGGCGCAGCCCTCCATTCGTCGGCCCTCGCCAGGCGATAACGCCTGCCGTGGGCTTCAGCAGTCCGTGGCAAAGTCTCATGAGCACGCTCTTGCCCGCTCCATTGGGCCCGAGAATGACGGTTCGTTGACCGGCAGCGATCTCGACCGATATGCGATCAATGATGGTTCTGCCGTTCACGGCAAACGACACGTTCTCCAGTACCAGCGGCAGCACGATCAATCCTTGTCTTTCATTTAAGGAATTTGCTGGACCATCACCCTGCAAATTCCTATCCGTAGCGCCGCTGCGCGGCTTCCTTGATCCAGTACGCGGTGGCGTTCAACGCCAGCACCAGCGCGAGCAGGATGATCCCGAGCCCGAGCGCGAGCGGCAGATCGCCCTTGCTGGTCTCGAGCGCGATGGCGGTGGTCATGACGCGCGTGACGCCGTCGATGTTGCCGCCGACGATGATCACCGCCCCGACCTCGGCCGCCGCGCGGCCGAAACCCGCGAGCACGACGGTCACCAGCGAAAAACGGGCATCCCGCAGCAGCGTCAGGGCCGAGGTTAGCGGCCCGGCGCCGAGGGAACGCAGTTGCTCCTGGTATTCCTGCCACGAGTCCTCGATCGCCTGGCGCGAGAGGGCCGCAACAATCGGCAGGATGAGGATCGTCTGCGCCACGACCATGGCGGCGGGCGTGAACAGGATGCCGAGCTCCCCGAGCGGCCCGGCGCGGGACAGGAGCAGGTAGACGACGAGGCCCACGACCACTGGCGGCAGGCCCATCAACGCGTTGAGCACGACGATCAGCGCCCGTCGCCCGGTGAACCGGTTGACGGCTATGGCGGCGCCCAGCGGGAGCCCGATGATGCTGGCGACGGCAACGGCGGTGAGGCTGACCCGCAGGCTGAGCAGCACGATCTCGATCAACTTCGGGTCGAAGCCGAATATCATCGCGCCCGCTGCAGCGAGGGCCTGCGCAATCTCGCTCATGATCCAATGTTACGTCAATCCGGTAAAATCCGTCCTCCTAGCCGCCGGTCGGACATAGCCGCCGACCGGCTGCTAAAGCAAAACCGCCTGAGATGAACGATCCGGCCCAGAACCTGCGCGCCCTGAGCTGCGCCGACGACTACGACCCGAATTCGATGCCGGTCGCGAAAGCGCGCGAGCTCATCGCGCGCTTCCTTCAGCCGGTCACCGCGACCGAGCGGCTGTCCGTGCGCGCCGCGCTCGGCCGCGTGCTGGCGGAGGACGTGGTCTCTCCCCTCAACGTGCCCGCCCACGACAATTCCGCGATGGACGGCTACGCGGTGCGCTTTGCCGACCTCAAGGGCGACGGCGAGGCCACCCTGAAAGTAACCGGCACGGCATTCGCCGGGGCGCCGTTCCAGGGCACCGTGAAAGCGGGCGAATGCGTGCGCATCATGACCGGCGGAGTCGTTCCCGCCGGTGCCGATACCATCGTCATGCAGGAGCACGTCAAGGCGGTGCAAGACCGCGTCACCATCGGCCCCGGCCACAGGAAGGGACAAAACCTGCGCCGCGCCGGTGAGGACCTTGCGGTCGGCCAGGTTGCCTTGAAGCGCGGCTTGCCGCTGCGCCCGGCCGAAGTCGGCCTAATCGCCTCGCTGGGCATTGGCGAGGTCACCGTCTATCGCAGGCTGCGGGTCGCTTTTTTCTCCACCGGGGACGAGCTGGTCTCGATCGGCACGCAGCCCAGGGAAGGCCAGATCTACGACAGCAACCGCTATACGATTCACGGCATGCTGACGCGCCTCGGCTGCGAGGTGCTGGATATGGGCGTGGTGCGCGACGATCCGAAGCTGCTGGAGAAGGCGTTCCATGACGCGGCTGCCGCCGCGGATGTCGTCATCACGAGCGGCGGCGTGTCGGTCGGCGAAGCGGATTTCGTCAAGGAGCTGCTCAACAAGCTGGGCGAGGTCGTGTTCTGGAAGATCGCGATGAAGCCGGGGCGGCCGCTTGCCTACGGCAGGATCGGAGCCGCGCACTTTTTCGGGCTGCCAGGCAACCCGGTGTCGGTGATGGTGACGTTTTACCAGTTCGTGCGCGACGCGCTACTGAAGCTCTCTGGTCGCGACCCGGTGCCGCCGTTACCTACATTTAAGGTGCCGTGCGTCTCAAGTCTCAAGAAAGCACCCGGTCGTACGGAATTCCAGCGAGGCGTACTCCAGTGCGATGCGCACGGCACCTGGAGCGTGCGCGTCACCGGCGAGCAGGGCTCGGGCATCCTGCGCTCGATGTCGGAGGCCAACTGCTTCATCATCCTGCCCGACGCCCAGGGCAACGTCGCGTCCGGCACGCTGGTCGAGGTACAGGTGCTCGAGGGCGTGGTCTGAAGCCGCCGTCCCCCGGCGAGCGGCGCCTTTCCGTAGGGCAGAAAAAAGCTGGCCGGAGCCAGCTTTTCCGAAGGCGCGGGAAAATCTACTTGGTCGACAGGACAGTCCCGACCGCGGCCTTGAGCTCAGCGTCGGTGGCGTCGATCTTGGGATGGGTCTTGCCTTCCTTGATCTTGCTAACCAGCATGCCCGGGGCGGCTTTGTCGCCCTTGTACTTGGCGGCCACGTCCTTGTACGCCGGCCCCACCTTTTTCTTGTCCATCTCGTGACAATTCATGCATCCCTTGGCCTTCAGGACATCCGCCCCCGACTGGGCGTAGCCCACACCGGCCGCCAGCACGCCCGCGGCTGCCAAACCCACTAACATTGCCTTCATATCTTTTCCTTTCTAGTGAATTGAACCCCTTTTTGATAACGCGACACCATCCAGCCCGGTTGACAGCCCCATCCTCCTCAAGAATTGTGCCGTTCCGGATTCCGGAAAGCGGCTGCGGCCGAAGGCGCCCGCACGCCGGTGCCATTCCCGCTATTCATGCCTATCCTGCAATTTCTCAAAGCCGTCTCAGCTCAAGAGACTACACCATTATCACGGCGGCGAGGAGGCTGCCGTGTGCGCGTACCTGATAGGGCTCGCCGCGGTTTACGCGGACGGGATCGCACTCGCCCCCGCCGCCGCGCCGTGATCCATCGCTCGCGGGATCGACCTCACGAAACCACCCGCGATCAAACAGCCCGATTTTCAACTAAGCAGCGGTAGCTACTATATGATCTTGGCTTTCGGCAGTCTCCTGTAATCCGCACTCTGGATATTTGTTTCCGACTTTTGCATTCTCATCGCAAAGGTTTCCCGGCACGAGAAAAACCTGCAAATGTTTCGGTCATGAATATTGCCTATTTGGGGATTTTGGCGTTGTTCTTCCTCTCCGGCGCCAGCGCCCTGGCCTACGAGACCCTATGGCAGCGCCAGATGCTCCTGGTCTTTGGCGCCAGCGCCCCGGCCACCACGGCTGTCCTTACCAGCTTCTTCTGTGGCATCGCGTTCGGCAGCTTGATCGGGGGGCGGATTCTCAGGCGCCATGCCAATGCCCTGAAGTTTTACGCGGCGGTGGAATTGTGGATCGGCGTCTGTGCGCTTCTCCTGCCTTTTCTCCTCCGCGGCGTTGAGGGCCTCTACGTTTCGCTCTCTCAATCCTGGGCTGGCGAAACCCAAGTCACCGTGCCGTCCTTCCTCGCCCGTTTCTCAATGGCCGTTGTTGTGGTCCTCCCCGCTACGCTGGGTATGGGCGCAACGATCCCGGCGATGAATCGCATCCTGGATGAAATGACAAAACAAAGCATTGGTGCAAACGTAGGTCTCGCCTACGGGGTCAACACGCTGGGCGCGGTTATTGGAGCAATGCTGACCGGATTTCTTTTCATCAAGAGCTTTGGCGTCAATAATTCCATGTACCTCGCTTTTTTCATGAATGCCCTTGTTTTCTTTGGAGCCCTGTATTTATCGCGAACCTTTTCCTTTACCACCCCCGTGCATATCGCGAAGAAGCTACCCAACGGTTTCTTCTGGCTGGTGGCCATTTATTTTGGCTCGGGTTTCCTGGCCCTGGGTTTTGAAGTCCTTTGGCTGCGCATTCTGGGCGTCTTGGCCACCAACGGCGTTTACACGTTCGTCCTGGCGCTGGCGGTTTATCTGCTGGGATTTTCGCTCGGAAGTCTGTTCTTGTTCAAAATCCTGGCGCGACGCCTTCCCGCCTTGAAGATATTTTTTATTGCGAATCTGGGTGTTGGAGCATCTGCTTTGGCATGCGTCTCCTCCGCCTTCTTTTGGCCGCCGATCATCAAACGACAGCTTCTCCGCATAGTCGAAGACGGCGCCCTCCATTTGGGCCATCTGACTTTCTTTGAATCCGTCTACGCCTTCTCCCTGATGTTCCTGCCGGCGGTTTTCATGGGGCTTGCCTATCCGGCAGTGTGTCAAAAATTGATCGAGGACAAGGAACATCTCGCCGAGCAGTCAGGGCTGATTTATTTCATCGGCAATTTGGGAGCGATGGTCGGCACCTTCTTTACGGGCTTGATGATCATCCCGGCGCTTGGGCTCAACGGGACGTTCGCGGCTTTTTGCGTGGCCAGCGCCGTCTTTGCCATCCTAACGCTGCTCATTTATCTCGACACCTTTCCCGCAGGGAAAAGCTATGGCTATGCGAGCGGCGGGCTCGTTCTGATGTTCACCCTCTTGTACACGGTGAACGCGCGACCGATCCTGCGCTATGGCGAGGCTCACTATGACGAGCAAACAAAGAAGTGGCGGGAAGGCCCAATACACGCGGGCGCGAAGGAAACCAACATCTTGCGCTATAAGGCCGGCGCCAGCGCGACGATCATCGTCAAAGAAGAGCGGCACTCCAAGCAATCCGATTTCGTCCGGAGGCTTTATGTGGACGATCAGGCGGTGGCCTCGACGATTCCGGAGGCGGTTATCGATGCCAAGATGCTGGCGCACATTCCCTTGCTCTTGCATCCCAATCCCTTGATTGCGCTCACCGTGGGGTTTGGTAGCGGCGGCACGTCCTATTCGATGAGGACCCATGGCGTGGAAACCTACGCTGTGGAAATCGAGCCGGAGGTGCTTCGCAGCGCCGGATACTTTATTGACCAGAATCATGATGTGATGCAGTCCGGCAATTTTCATTTGATCCTGAACGACGCGCGCGATCACCTGCACACCACCAGGAGAAAGTACGATGTTATCTCCACAGATGTCACGAATCTGCAGTACAAGCAAAATGCCAGTCTTTACAGCAGAGAATATTTTCAGCTCATGAAGCAGAGGCTGGCTGAGGGCGGGATCGCCTGTGCCTGGATTCCCATCAAGGCCATTTACGAGGAGGAATTACGAATCCTGATGCGAACTTTTCACAGCGTGTTCCCGCACGCGACCCTTTGGTTCATGGATCATGCGGAAACGAGTTTCGGAATTCTAATTGGCACGCCGGAGCCCGTTCGCTTTAGCGTCAAACGGTTGAAAGAGGCCTATGCCGTGCCCGAGGTGCAGCGCGACCTCATGCGAGTGGGGGTCGAGGATGTGCATCAGATCATGAATTTCATGTATTTGGATCACGAAGGCTACCGAGCTTATGTCGGCGCGGGGCCGCTGCATACCGATAATCGCCCAACCCTGGAGTTCTCTTCGCCGGTGAGTTTTTATGCGGGCGGGGTCTCTTTGTTTCCGTTGGTTGAAAAATGGAATTTGCTCAGGGCGGCCAGTTTTTCGCCCTTGCTCGAGGACGCAACGGAGCTGGACAGGGAGGCTTATGAAAGGGACGAGAAGTTCTATCGAAAATTGGGAAGCGTGAATCGAAAGATGTTTTTGAAGAAAATCGTTGCAGGGGACAGAATGTCCGATCTGGAAGAGAGCGTTCGCCTTTTGGATGAGGCCCTGGAACTTCGCCCGCATGATACGCGCGCATTACGGACCAAGGAGGATTTTGAGGAAGAATTGAAAATGCTGCGAAGGCAGCCACGCCGTGGGCGGGGCGGAGCGCAGGGAAATTCCTAGGACCGAAGCTTCAGGGGTTTCCCGCCGTTAACGAGGGCGCGGCTCTTATCCCTCGAGGCCGTACGCGCGCAACCGGTCGACGTCCAGGATGCGCACCCGGCGACCTTCGACCTCGATCAATGCCTCGGTCACCAGCTCGCGCAGCAACCGCGAAAAATGCTCGTGCGTGAGGTTGAGCTGCGAGGCGATCACGCCCTTTTTCGCCGGCAGCGTGAGCGTTGCATGACCATTGACGGCCTCTGGCGGGAGCCGGTTTAGCAGGTACCCGATCACGCGTTCGGTGCCCGAGCGCAACGTGCAATCTTCCAGCGCCCCGAGCAGGTGCGCAAACCGGCGGGTCAGGATCCCAACGATGCCGCGTGTGAATTCCGGCGTGCGCTCCAGCTCCGCCAGCACCACTGCCTTCGCGAAGTGTACCAACTGGGTCTCGGCAAGCGTTTCGGCGGTCAGCAGGTGCCGGCCATTCAGGACAGCGATCTCGCCGAAGACTCCCCCGGGACCCACCAATTCAACAACCTGCTCCCCGCCCTGTGATCCCTGCAGCGCGAGCTTGACCTGGCCTGAAACCACGACAAACAGGCCCCGGCTGGCGTCGCCGCACTTGAATATGACCGTTTTGCCTGGCGCATTGACCTGGTTCGCGCCGGCCACCAGGCGTTCCAGCGCGGCAGGACCTATGCCGTCGAACAGGGGCAATTTGAGCAACATGGTGTTGAGGGGTAGCGCGACGGTATTCATAGTCGATCCCCGGTGCCAGTGGCCATCAACGGCTTTGATTATTTGCGGCTACGGCGGCTCCGTATTGATGCAGATCAAGTTTTTCGTTGCACAGCAGCATGAGGAGGTGCGATGGTAGTTGGACTCGGGTTGACCTGATAGCGGGGTCCCGCCTTAGAAATTGGTTACACCTTTGGTTTGTGATTCACATCAAAGAATTCGAGCGGGGCACTTGGTATGTTACCCGAAGCTCCGAATGGCGAATTTAGGGGGGTGCAGCATGCAAGCCAGTTCGCGCGGTCGCTCGCTGTCGAAGTTCTTCCTTCTAGTCTCTGGCGCCACCCTGATACTCCTCGGCGCCACTGCGATCTCGCTCCGGGTCGCCTCCGCGCAGGTCGCCGGTGCCCCGGGCCCGGAAGTCTGCGCGAACTGCCACAAGGAAAGCTACGAAACCTATCTCGCCCACCGGCACAGCATGAAAGCCGACGCGCGCACGCCCGCTGCCAGGGGCGGATGCGTAGCCTGTCACGGTGACGGCACCGCCCACGTCAAGGCGGGCGGCGGCAGGGGCGTCGGCGGGATCAGGAACCCGGGCTCAAAGTTGATGGCGTCCGACGACAGGAATGCCACCTGCCTGACCTGCCACGAGGGGGGCAAGCGCATGCATTGGTCGGTGAGCCTGCACGCGAACCGCGACACCACCTGCACGTCGTGCCACCAGATCCACACCACTCGTGACCAGGTGCGCGACAAGGCGACGCAGCCGGAGGTTTGCTTCACCTGCCACAAGGAGCAGCGCGCGCAGATCAACCGCCCCTACCGCCATCCGATTCCGGAGGGCAAGGTCGTGTGCTCGGACTGCCACAATCCGCACGGCTCGGTCGGACCCAAGAACATGGTGCGCGATACCGTGAACGACACCTGCTACCAGTGCCACATGGAGAAGCGCGGGCCGTTCGTGCGCACGCATCAGCCGGTGCAGGAGGACTGCACGATCTGCCACAACCCGCACGGCACCACGGCTCCGGCTCTGCTCAAGGTCCGGATCCCGTTCCTGTGCCAGTCGTGCCATCAGCTGTCCAGCCATCGCGATGACGCTGCTCAGTTGGGCCTGGGCGGTAGAGGCGCTATTTTCGAGGCGCGGGGCTGCGAGAACTGCCACACGCAGATCCACGGCAGCAACGCCCCCTCAGGGGTGACCCTCCCCGCGGAAAGTAGAGGCCGCGCCTTCCGGCGCTAACGAAACGGGCTGACAGGAGACCGAACATGAACGCGAACACCTCCCTGGGATTCCGGCTCGCGCCGGTCGCCGCCGCGGTGCTGGCCGTCGCCGGATCTGTCCACGCCGCCGAGGGCGACCTCAAGTCGAAGATCACGCCGGACAGCAGCATCGAGGTCGGCGGCGGATACGTTGACAGCGACAACGGTAATTTCGGCAAGTACAACGGGCTGAACGAGAAGGGCGGCTACCTCCTGCTCGACGGCGACATCAAGACGCGCGACGACCTCTCAGGGACCTGGACGAGGTTGAGGGCGCGCAGCCTCGGCCTCGAGAGCCGGGACCTGCGCTGGGACCATAACCGCCAGGGGAACTGGGGCTATTACTTCGAATACAACGAGATTCCGCGTTTCGAGCCGCTCGAGGTCACGTCGCCTGTAACGGGCATCGGCACCCCCAACCTTACCTGCGTGGGCGCTCCCGCCGTGGGGTGTCCCGGCGCGGTTTCCGTTCCCGTGGACATCGAGAGCATGCGCAAGCGATACAGCCTGGGCTTCGACAAGATGTTTACGAGCAAGTGGGGTTTCAACGTTGACTTCCGCAACGAAGAGAAGAAGGGGGAGCGGATTTTTGGCATGGGCGGCCCCACCAACTTCAGTTTCACGCCCGAGCCCCTCGATTC